>Ga0335085_10001796_pt1 | contig 43061 bp, 44 predicted proteins | sample Lox_Sample_45_FD_206712 | JGI IMG/M metagenome (GOLD analysis project Ga0335085, IMG submission 206712) | Soil microbial communities from Loxahatchee National Wildlife Refuge, Florida, United States - Lox_Sample_4.5 | ecosystem: Environmental > Terrestrial > Soil > Wetlands | place: USA... | reverse complement strand
CTGGGTCGAGCGAGGATCGAGTTTGCGAAACGTTGAAGGGGATCATTGCCACGCCTCCGCGCTTACACTGCGAAAGAGAATCTCGGGCGGCGCGAGTTCTCACACAAACTCTGAAGCCCCGCCCTTTCCGAATCCTCGTGAGTCGTCATGTCGCTTCGCGACACCCCGAAGCATGAAAATGCCCGTGAGATCGGCTTATGATCGACTCAGCCTGCGCCTGGGGTGGTGAGCCCACCGTTGCCTGACCGAAATTTTCGGAACAGAAATGCGGGTTAAACTGAATGTGGGAACGGCGTTAAGTTGCCTGAAGCCGTGCGTAGACCTGAAGGGAGAGTTTTGATGGATGTTTCCAGGCGGTTCGAGGGGGTAACTCCCGAGGTCGTCGAGCGGCTCAAACAGGGATTACAACAGAAGGGCATCAAACCATTCGAAGGCGATAGCGGGATGATCGAAGCCATGGGGGTGAAGCTGGCCGTGAACTATCACGCGGCCGAACAGGCCCTGGACATTCAGATCCTGGAGAAGCCAGCTTTTATTCCCGAATCGCTGGTGTGGGCGCAGGTGGAAGGCCCGATGAAGAACTGAGTTGTGGCACAGCCGGTCCTAGCCGTGCATGGATTAAACAGCGCAACGCGTCATTCCCGCGGAGGCGGGAATCCACGGAGGATCTGAAAGGGCAAGCCACTTCGAAACAAACATGGCGCTAAAGCTCGAAGCTGGACAAACTGAGGCCATCCATCGCCACGCCGAGGCCGATTATCCCGCGGAGTGCTGCGGCATTTTGTTGGGGCATAGCGACGGCGATTTGAAGCAAGTCACCGAGGTAGCAGCGCTCGCCAATCTGCGGCATGACCCGGAGAGGGCGCAGGAGTTGCTGCCCCTCGATGACCCTGGCCGTGAGACCGAGCTCAATCGTTTCTTGATTGACCCCAAGGCGCAGCTTCGTGCCGAGAAGGATGCGCGAGCCCGCGGGCTGGACGTGATCGGTTACTATCACTCTCATCCCGACCATCCGGCGCGGCCATCGACTTACGACCGGGACCACGCCTGGCCGTGGTATTCTTACGTTATCGTCGCAGTGGAGGCGGGGAAGGCGAAAGACACCACGTCCTGGGTGCTGAGGGACGACCGTTCCGCCTTCGAGCCGGAGGTTTTGGAGTAGGGCCGACCGTTGGGTCGGCCTTGGCCGGCGGGCTGTAGCGGCGGTCTGTGACCGCCGAAGCCATTGATTCCTAAGCACGGCGGTCACAGACCGCCGCCGGGAGTTTCTACATTTTGAGGCCCGAAGGGCCGCTCTATCAAAGCCCTGGGCAACGCCCAGGGCGAGTCATCGCGCGGTGTGAGGAGTGTAGCCCTGAAAGGGCGAACGAAGAGGAAGTATCGGAATGGGTCAATCTCTCTTCCAAATCTACATTCATCGGATCTTCGCCGCTAAAGGCCGTGAGCCCCTGCTGGTCGGAGCGGTAGGGGGCCAAGCCCATGCCGATCTTTCAGGAGGAGTATCGACGGTTCCTGGAGCACGACGACGTTAAAGACAACGAACGCTATCGGCGGGACAGGGGGGGTGTCTTGGTTCGCCCCTTCAGGGCTCCAGGTCTAGCCGGGACTGGCTGATCACCCTGGGCGTTGCCCAGGGCTTTGTTAGTACGGCCCTTCGGGCCTCAAAATGTACAAACTCCAGACGGCGGTCACAGACCGCCGCTGCAGCCGGGATTCCTTTACAGCTTCCTACGGGCGGGTATCGAAGCGGGGCAAGTTCGCACGATGAACGCGTAGCAAGCTACCGCAGTCCGAAACGCCGTCGGCGCCCGCGTCGGCAATCGGCAACAAGGAGAAGGCATGGCAGTCAAAGTAATGATTCCCACCCCGTTGCGTCAGTACGCCGGGAAGCAAGATTCGATTGAGTTAGAGGCGAAGACCGTAGGCGAGGCCCTGGCGGGGCTTACCTCGCAGTATTCCGAGCTCCGGCGCCATCTCTACAATGACGACGGCAAGATTCGCAGCTTTGTGAACATCTATCTCAACGACGAAGACATTCGTTATCTCAGCAAAGAGCAAACGCCGCTCAACGACCGGGACGTACTCAGCATTGTGCCCTCCATTGCGGGCGGAATGGCGCTTGATGTCCTCGCAGGCCGCGGGCGCCGCGCCGGCTCCATTCACCCGTCTGCCCTCCGTTGTATCTGTAGGTAGCCCGGACTCGGCCTCCGAGTCTGGGTGAGGCTTGAGGCCTCAGGCAGCTTTGCCTACATATCTAGCTCACAGCGGGGAGAAACTTATGATTGAAACCTTGACAGCCGAAGCGGTGACCCTTTCCAAGGACGAGGTTTTGCGCTACAGCCGGCACTTGATCATGCCCGAGGTGGGCATGGAGGGCCAGCTCAAGCTCAAGCAGGCCAAGGTGCTGCTGATCGGCGCCGGCGGCCTGGGTTCCCCGCTGGCGCTGTATTTGGCCGCGGCGGGCGTGGGCAGAATGGGCATGGTCGACTTCGACGTCGTTGACTTCACCAACCTGCAGCGCCAGATTGTGCACGGCACCTCAGACGTGGGCCGGCCCAAGCTCGATTCGGCGGCCGACACGATTCGCGAAATCAACCCCTACGTTGAGTTGGTACCGCATCACGCGCGACTCTCCTCCGAGAACGCGCTCGACATCTTCGCCGACTATGACATTGTGGCCGACGGCACGGACAATTTCGCCACCCGCTATCTGGTGAACGATGCTTGCGTGCTGACGGGGAAGCCGAACGTATACGGCAGCATCTTCCGTTTCGAAGGCCAGGCCTCGGTGTTTGCAACTCGCGAGGGCCCGTGCTATCGCTGCCTTTATCCGGAGCCGCCTCCGCCAGGTCTCGTGCCGAGCTGCGCCGAAGGCGGCGTGCTCGGGGTGCTGCCCGGAATTGTGGGTTGTATCCAGGCGCTCGAAACCATCAAGCTCATCATTGGCAAGGGCGAGCCGCTCATCGGCCGGTTGCTGCTCTTTGACGCGCTTCAACTGCGTTTCCGCGAGCTGAGGCTGCGCAAGAATCCCGACTGCCCGGCGTGCGGGACTCACCCCACCATTGACCATCTGATCGACTACGACGAGTTCTGCGGAATTCGCGGACAGGAGGCTGCTGAGCCCATGAACGGAGTGCCTGAGATCACCCCGATTGAGTTGAAGCGCATGATGGATGAAGGCGCGCCGTTTCAGTTAGTGGATGTTCGCGAGCCGCACGAGTTTGACATTTGCCGCATTCCGGGCTCGGTGCTGATCCCGCTGGGCGAAGTGCCGGCCCGCATGAATGAGCTGGATTCCGCGGAGGAAATCGTGGTGCACTGCCGCTCGGGTATGCGAAGCGCAAAGGCCGTCGCTTTTCTGCGCCAGTCGGGCTTTGGCCGCATTCACAACTTGAAAGGCGGCATCCTAGCCTGGTCAGACCAGGTGGACCCGAGTGTGCCGAAGTACTGAACGATGGCAATTCTACTGAGCTTTGCATAATAGCGTGACGCGCGCCCCCCCCTCACCCGGCGCTGCGCGCCACCCTCTCCCCCAAGGGGGCGAGGGGACCCAAAGGTTGGAATTGAGACGGACCCTCGCCGAGAAAAAGGCGAGTGTACGCGGAGGTGCCGTGTGAGGGAGAAGGGATAGGAGGTTGAATTGATGCCCTCGCCCCCTTGGGGAGAGGGTGGCGCGCAGCGCCGGGTGAGGGGTCACTCGTCACTTTATTACGCGAGACTCGGTAATTCTAGGAGGGCTTCATGCCGTTGAATATCGGAGACGCAGCGCCGGACTTTAAGGCCGGGCAGAGCACAGGCGAGACGCAAGGCGAATTCCAGCTTTCCGCGAAGAAGGGCAAGAACGTGGTGCTGGTGTTCTACCCGGGGGATTTTACTCCCGTCTGCACCAATGAATTGGCGTTGATTCAGGAGGATCTGGCCAAGTTCGCGGCCGCCAACGCCGAGGTGGTGGGGCTAAGCACGGACACGGTGTTCAGCCATTCGGCATTTCAAAAGTCGCTGGGCGGGCTGAGTTTTCCCCTGGCCACCGATCGCTGGCCCTACGCCGAAATTGCTAAATCCTACGGCATCTATCCCCCGACCAAACACAAGCTACCCTTCTGGAATGATCGGGCGATTTTTATCGTCGACAAAAACGGCAAGATCGCCTGGCAAAAAATCTACGAGATCGGCCACGTGCCCGACATTGATGAAGTGTTGGGTGCTCTTCAAAACATAAGCTAGTTATGTAGACCTACACTAAATCGAGTGTGCTCGGCCGCTTCCGCTAGAGCGCTCGCGTGCCGGCAGGACTCTGAGGCCTTCGTGGATCTGAAGACATTTTTCCTAAAGCAGAAACAAGCCGCCCACCAGAGCAGCCTGAAGGTGCTGGGCGCGATTCCGCCCGATCAACTGGCTTGGCGTCCTGCGGAGGGAATGCTGTCGCTCGGTCAAATCGCGCGGCACATCTGGATGTCAGAAGAAGGTACGCGGCGCGTTGCCCTCGACGAACGCTGGGATTATTACGAGAAGCGTGTTCCGCAAGGGCTATTCGCCATTCTTGGCGAGGTTAATTCGCTTTCAGACGAGTTAGCGTCTTTGGAGAGAGTTCATCAGGAGACCATGACAGCGGCTGAAGCTTTCCCTGTGGAGCGCTGGCAAGACGAGCGCAAAAACGAGCGCTTCCACATCAGACGCACGGTTGCCGTGATGCTGTTCGGGATCAACGAACACCATGCTCATCATCGCGCTCAAGTGGGTGTTTATCTCCACATGTTGACCGGCCAGCGCGCAAGCCACTACGCGCTCTAAAGTCGGCAGATGAGCAGTTCGCGCTCGTAGATGATCTCAGGCGGAAGGCGGTCGTGCAAATCGAAGAAGAGCTCTTCGTGAGATAGAACCTCACTGCGCCAGGAGCTGCGATCGAAAGCCTGAAGTCTCTCGAAATGTTCTTTTGAGAAGTCGAGACCCTTCCATTCGATGTCTTCGTAATGCGGCATCCAGCCGATCGGCGTCTCTTTGGCCACAGCGCGGCCGCGAGCACGGTCGACAATCCATTTCAGCACGCGCATGTTTTCGCCGAAACCCGGCCACAAGAACCTGCCTTCCTCATCCTTCCGAAACCAGTTCACGTGAAAGATGCGCGGCGTTTCGCTGAGCGAGCGCTGCATCTGGATCCAGTGGCGAAAATAATCGCCCATGTGATAACCGCAGAAGGGCAGCATGGCCATGGGATCGCGGCGCACCTTGCCAACCGCGCCCGCTGCCGCGGCGGTTGTCTCTGAGCCCATGGTCGCGCCGATGTAGACACCGGCGCTCCAGTTGAACGCTTGATACACGAGCGGCATCGTGGTGGCGCGACGGCCGCCGAAGATGATGGCGCTGATCGGAACGCCTTCGGGATCCTGCCACGCCGCGTCGATGGTGGGGCATTGCGCAGCGGGCGCGGTGAAGCGCGCGTTGGGATGCGCTGCGGTTGCGCCGGTCTTCTTGGCGATCTGCGGCGTCCACTTGTGGCCGCGCCAATCGAGGCACTCAGCGGGCGGCTCGTCCGTCATGCCTTCCCACCACACGCCGCCTTCGGGCGTGAGCGCGACGTTGGTGAAGATGGTGTTCTTCTCCAGCGTCGCCATTGCGTTGCGATTGGTCTTGTCGGATGTGCCGGGCGCAACGCCGAAGAATCCCGTCTCGGGATTGATGGCGCGCAATCGACCGCTCGCGTCGGGCTTGAGCCAGGCGATGTCGTCTCCGACGGTCCATACCTTCCAGCCCTCGAATCCTTCGGGCGGAATCAGCATGGCAAAGTTCGTCTTCCCGCAAGCGCTGGGAAATGCTGCTGCGACGTAAGTCTTCTCGCCCTTCGGGCTCTCGACGGCAAGGATCAGCATGTGCTCGGCCATCCAGCCTTGATCGCGCGCCAGATTCGACGCGATCCGCAGCCCGAAGCATTTCTTGCTCAGAAGCGCGTTGCCGCCGTAGCCGGAGCCGTAAGACCAGATCTCGCGGGTCTCAGGAAAGTGGACGATGTACTTGGTCGGGTTGCACGGCCAAGGCACATCCTTCTGTCCCGGAGCGAGCGGCGCGCCGACGGTGTGCATGCAAGGCACGACTCGCTTCACGTCCTTATCGATCTCTCGGAACACCGGCAAGCCGATGTGGGTCATGATCCGCATGTTGACCACGACGTAGGGCGAATCGGTGAGCTCCACGCCGATCTGCGACATGGGCGTTCCGGTCGGACCCATGCTGAACGGCAGCACGTACATGGTGCGTCCGCGCATCGAACCGTCGAAGAGTTCCTTCAACTCGCGGCGCATTTTGAAGGGGTCTTCCCAGTTGTTGGTGGGACCCGCCATCGCCTTCGAGTGCGAGCAGATGAAGGTGCGGTCCTCCACGCGAGCCACATCGTCAGGATCGGAGCGCGCGTAGTAACAGCCGGGCCAAAGCTCATCGTTGAGCTTGATGAACGTGCCGTTGGCCACCATTGCGGAGCACAGCGCTTCGTACTCTGCCTGCGATCCATCCACCCAATGAATCGCGGAAGGCTTGGTGAGCCGAGCCATTTTCTCGACCCACCTCAAGAGGTGCGTATTGATGCTGAGAGGCTGGGAAGGGTCACGATCCAGTGCCGCGGCCATCCGATCGGGGTTCAGGCCATTGGCTGCGGCTCGCGGATGGCTCGAACGCGCAGAGGCGGGCGAAGCAGCAATCAGTTGCGGGCGTTCAGCCATGGATTCCCCATCGTGTTGTTGGCAACGGTATCGCCGCCGGCCGACGAATGTGGAACAGAAGGCTCACGTCTCAAACTCCCGCTGCACCTTCTCTGACTTCTCCAGCACCGACTGCGCCAGGCTCTGCTTGTGCTCAGCGAGCCTATGGGCGAGGCTAGAATCGTGCGTCGCCAGGATTTGCACTGCCAGGATCGCAGCATTCACAGCTCCGGCTTTGCCGATCGCGGTACAAGCGACGGGAATGCCTGCGGGCATTTGCACAATCGAGAGCAACGAATCGAGACCACCGAGCGTGGTGGTGGCCATCGGCACGCCAATCACCGGCAGCGTGGTCTCGGCTGCGATCACTCCTCCGAGATGCGCCGCGCCTCCTGCGCCGATGATGATCACCTTCAATCCGCGTCCGACCGCGCCGCGCGCGTATTCCGACGTCCGCGCCGGCGAACGATGAGCGGAAGAGATGAGCACCTCGAACGGAACACCGAACTTCTCGAGCGTTGCCGCCGTTTCCTTCATCACGGGCAAATCTGAATCGCTGCCCATCAAGATACCCACCAGCGGTGCCGGTTTATCTGCCATGAATATTTTCACCTTATGCCGACGTGGTCTGTTCGTTCATTCCCAAATGCCGGCAAGGACTTTTGCCAAACGATCCCAACCTATCCGGGGGGCTTAGGCGCTGCAGGAGCCGGGCGGCTTGTCCGCGGACGCCGTTCAAGGGGCTGCTTCGGCGCTAAATGCTTGGCCAGGCCTTTGGCGCCGATATCCCGCCGGAAGTGCATTCCCTCGAACTGGATCTTTTCCATGGCTGAATATGCGCGTTGAATAGCTGCTTGCAGGTCCTCGCCAATGGAGGTGACTCCCAAGACGCGACCTCCGGCGGTCACGAGTTGATGGTTCTCCATCTTCGTTCCCGAGTGAAACAACTTCACCCCGCCGACCGATTCGGCGGTCTCGTATCCACTGATTACGTATCCCGACTCGGGATTGCCCGGATAGCCGCGCGAAACGGCCACCACGCACACGGACGGGTTTGGAGTCCAATGAGCTTCGATCGCAGCAAGATTCCCATCGCGAACCGCGAGAAGCAAATCCGCGAGGTCGGACCGCAGACGCATCAGAATCGCCTGGGCTTCCGGGTCGCCCAGGCGCACGTTGTATTCGAGTACCTTGGGGCCCGCGGAGGTCAGCATCAGACCGCAGTATAGGAAACCGCGGTAGGCAGCGCCTTCCGCGGCCATGGCCTGAAGCGTTGGGTGCACAATAGTTGCCAAAATCTCGCGCCGAAGCTTAGTGCCGAGAATTGCGTCGTCGCTATACGCGCCCATTCCGCCCGTGTTAGGACCCTCGTCGCCGTCCAGCAGTCGCTTGTGGTCTTGAGTGGGGACGAGTTCGAGCACGCCGCGCCCATCCGTCAGCACGATGAACGACAGCTCCTCGCCCTCCAGGCACTCCTCGATTAGCACGCGTTCGCCGGCCGCGCCCAAGATGTTAACTCGCATGAAATCGTCGAGCGCCTTCTCAGCCTGCTCGCGCGTTTGCGCGATCACAACGCCCTTGCCGGCAGCAATCCCGTCCGCCTTGATCACCGCGGGATAGGTGAAGTCATCGAGAGCGTGAATGGCTTGCTCGAACGTGTCGGCGATGGCGAACCGGGCCGTTGGGATTCCATGCCGGCTCATGAATTGCTTCGCGAAAATCTTGCTGCCTTCAAGACGGGCGGCAGCTTTCGACGGGCCGATGATCGCGCGGCCAGCACGGGTGAACTCGTCCACGACACCGGCCACCAACGGAGCCTCGGGGCCGATCACCGTTAGGTCCGCCTTCAGCGTGTTGGCGAGGTCGAGGATTGCGGTGGGGCTCGTAACATCCACCGGCAGGCATTCAGCCTCTTGCGTGATGCCGGCGTTGCCCGGCGCGCAGTAAATCTCCTCCATGCGCGGACTCTCGCGCAGTTTCCACGCCAGGGCGTGTTCGCGTCCTCCGGAACCGACCACCAGAATTTTCATAGCCTACTAAAATAACCTAGGATGGCACAGGCACTCCTGGCTGTGCTGCTCCGCTTTGCGTCTCTTGGCTCTGCGCAGCCAAGACTGGCTGTGCCACCTCTAGCCAGCCTTAGCTTTGCGGACCGCCTCAGTCAGCGGTGGCACGAGCTCGAAGAGATCGCCCACTACGCCGTAAGTGGCCACCTCAAAGATGGGTGCTTCGCGGTCCTTGTTGATGGCCAGCACGGTGCGCGAACCCTTCATGCCCACCTGATGTTGGATGGCGCCCGAAATTCCCAAGGCCACATAAAGCTTCGGGGCCACGGTCTGGCCCGAGCTTCCGATCTGCCGATCCATGGGGAGCCAACCGCCATCGCAAATGGGGCGCGAAGCGCCGATCTCGCCACCTAGCGCCTCCGCCAGCTTGCGCGCAAGATCGACATTCTCGGGAGCTTTGATGCCGCGACCCACGGCCACGATGATCTCGGCCTGAGTCAAGTCAACGGCCTGCTTGGCCTCACGAAAGCGCTCGCCCGGCTTGGTGCGGACTTGCTCGCCTGATACTGCCGCGGCAAAGGTCGTTACGGGCGCGTTTGCAGCGCGCTTCACGGCGTCCTCACGAAATGAGCCGGCCTGGAACGACACCAGATACGGTGGATCGCCGGCGAATTCCACGTCCGCATTGAATTTGCCCTGAAAGACCTGACGAACAAACACCAGCCGGCCATCCTGCTGGCGATAGCCGAGGCAATCGCTGATGAATCCGGCGCCGAGCGCCGCCGCGAGCTTGGGCGCGAAGTCGCGCACCTGGTAAGTGTGGCTGAACACCACGTAGCGGGGCTGGCGCGCGCGAATTAGCTTCGCTAGGGCGGCCGCGTACCCATCGGGTGTGTATTCGGCCAGCGATGGCGCTTCTACAGCTACTACACCGGATGCTTCGACCGCGGTCAGCTCCGAGGCCAACGCCGGTGACTTGTCTCCAAGCACGGCCAGGGTGAGGGAACCGCCGGTGTCCGCGGCGATCTTCTGTCCGGCAGCCACGGCTTCCCAGGTGGGGCGCGTGATCTTGCCAGCCTGTTGTTCTGCAAAAACCAGGATTTCGTTATTCATCGGTATCAGTATCGCGTCAATCAGCAGCCAGAATCACATAGACCGATCCGACAGGTATCCACGCTCGATCTCCTCAAGCATCACGTCGATCTCTGGAGACGGCGCCACGCTAAGCTGTGCTGCGGCGCGGACAGCCGCAAGTTTTGTCTCGACGTCGCCCACAGTTTCGCGGTGGCGCGCCGCGTCCAGAGCCTCTCGGACCCACGCAGCCAGAGACATGTGACGCGAGCGTGCTATCCGCTGGAATTCCCGATATTCGGCATCCTTAAGAATGACCTCGAGCCGTTTAGCCATAGACTGACCCTGTTTGAATCATTGGGCTGAACTCGACGCCATCAGCGGTTCAATCGTTCTCTGCCTTCTAAGTTCGAGATGCTTCCTCGGCACCTCTGAGCACATCCGTTATGACTGCTGAATGCTCTTCAAGCTCTTTACTGGTGATACCGAAAGTGGCACTCTCCGCCCGCTGCGGGGAAGCGTCAATCCCCTCATTCTGCAGAGACGACACAACGGAATCGCGCGTCTCACCGGTAACCCGAAACTCGATATGGCAGTGGCCCGGTGACTTACGCGGATGAAACCAGCAAAAGTTACGGCCTGTGGTTCTCATGGCAACGTGATAACGATTGTAGGTTAGTTTTGGATCAATTTTGTCCGTACGCAGCGACGCGACGATCTTGTCCATCATCGCTAGAGACGTCAAGTGGGACTTTTTTTCCCAATATGCGCGGTTTACCTCTTCCACCCGATCGACAGCATCGACGTCGACCTCTTCAACGACATCGAGCACAGTCACTGGATGAAGGATTACAGTGTCATCCAGGCGGAATGCACTAAGCTGAATTGCAATTATTGGTACCGCCCGGTTGAGCAGCCGCAAGACGTTAAAGAAACGAGAGGTAATCTGCTCGGCGACGATCACCGCGCGGTGATCGAACTGGGGTCTCCTTTGGCGCTCAATATCCCAATACTCCATAGTTCGAATTACGTGACTCTCGTCGAGAGCACCGAGCATAACTTCCACTTCGTAGAAGGTCTCGGCCTCCGTGTCACGCATCAGGAAATCTATTCGACCGCCTATCGGCTGGCGATGCTCGCGTGCAGCGATTTCTAATTCACCCAACCCCAAGAGCCCAGGGTCGTCCACTATCCGGTCCTGGAGCCATTTCTCGTCCAGGCCCACAGACCGACGCTCGACTGGTCTAGCCTTTTTCAGCTCAAGAGGCATGCTACTTCATTCGGCCACGCGGTTTAGAGAACGCGTGCCTCGTTCTTCAGCTTATCCACCAGCTTTGCCGCGATATCGGCTGCTCCGCCCTCGAAGAACTCGGTCCGAGTGTGCTTTTCCGGCACGTAGACTCGCGTGATCTTCTGGCGCGGCGCGAGGTCTCCTGCTGAAAGGCCAAGATCGGCCATGCTGAGCTTCTTAAGCGGCTTGTTCTTGGCCGCCATGATGCCCTTCAACGTCGCGTAGCGCGGCTTGTTGATTCCTGACTGGATGGTGAGCAGCGCCGGTAGCGGCATTTCGATCCACTGAAACCAGCCTGCTTCGAGTTCCCGCTTCACCCTGATCGACGCGCCCTGCACTTCGATCTGCATGATGATCGTAGAGTGTGGCAGGCCCATCAGTTCGGCCAGGATCACACCTGTCTGCGCGAAGCCGAAATCATCCGATTGGAGGCCGGTAACAATAAGGTCCGGTTTCTCTGTATCCAGGGCGCGCGCCATCACTCGGGCTATGCCATAGGCGTCGAGGCCCGCGAATCCGGGATCATCAAGGTGCAACGCGCGGTCTGCGCCCTTGGCCAGTGCTTCCTTGATAGCCTGCTGGGCGCGCGCCGGCCCCAGGGAGCATACCACCACTTCCCCGCCTTGAGACTCCTTCAAACGCAACGCTTCTTCGAGCGCGAAGATATCCGGCTCATTCACTTCAAAACTGATGTCCGTCTCTTGAATCCAGGTGCTCTGCGCGTTCAAGCGCAGGACGGAATCGCGAGCCGGGACTTGTTTGAGGCAAACGACGATCTTCATGGTGTTGGTTGTCAGTGGTCAGTTGTCGATGCTCAGTAATGTCAGAGCTAGCGGACCATCTCCAGCTTGACGCCTTCGAAGCCCTTCCATGCTCTGTCGGCGCTGAGTACAGGCAGCCCCAACCTCACTCCGAGAGCCAGGCAGGCTCGATCGCCGAGAGACAGCCCCAGCCGACGAGCCTTAGGGTAAAGCGACGCTGATTCGCGCGCATCTTCGTCCGTGAAAGGGATCGCGCTAAGACCAAGCGCTTCCAAGCCCCGCCCGATTTCGCCCCACGGTAAATTACGGTCGAGGAGCTTGGCATAGACCTCAGCCAGGTTCACTGTGCTCACTGCAGCGCCGCGCGCCAGAGCGTCACGCACTTTTTCGTATCCGGGTTCGCGTTGCAGGTAGACGAGTACAGCCGAGGCGTCCAGCACATAACCAAACTCACCGCTCACGCCGCGCCTCTCGCCGCCTCTCCCGAATCAACTCCTGGGCGAGACTGCCCCGCACGCCAGAAAAGTGCGCCCACAGATCCTCCTCTGCGGCGCGTCGCAGTTCCAGAACCATCCGATCTCCGGCTGCACCGCAAAGCAGTGTGTCACCCGAGCGCAAACCCAGCTCCTTTCGAACCGGAGCGGGAATGACCACTCGCCCCTGCGGACCTACCCTTACGGGATAAACCTTAGCTCGTAGTGTCATACGACAGTAGTATGCCACATTATCGATCTCGTGCCACAGGCGAGACATCTGCCACGACGCTGTCTATTGCTCGTATCGCTTAAACAGCAACGCCGCATTGGTGCCGCCGAATCCGAAAGAATTTGAGAGCGCGTATTCAAATGACACCGGCCGCGCCTGGTTAGGCACGTAGTCAAGATCGCACTCGGGATCCGGATTTTCGTAATTGATGGTCGGCGGGATCATCTGCTCGCGCAGGGCGAGGGCGGTGAAGCCTGCCTCCATGCCTCCGGCGCCGCCGAGCAAATGACCCGTCATCGACTTCGTGGAGCTTACGGGAATCTTCGCCGCATGCTCATTGAAAACCTTCTTGATGGCCAGCGTCTCAAACTTATCGTTGTAAAGGGTTGAAGTGCCGTGCGCATTGATGTAGCCCACCTGCTCGGGCAGAACCTTAGCGTCCGCAAGCGCATTCTGCATCACCCGCATCTGGCCGCTGCCGCTCTCGTCGGGAGCGGTGATGTGGTAGGCGTCGCCTGACCGGCCGTAGCCCACCATCTCAGCCACGATGGGCGCTCCGCGCCTCAAAGCCGAGCCTAGTTCTTCGAGAATCAGGATCCCGGAACCCTCGCCGATCACGAACCCGTCGCGATCCTTGTCAAAAGGACGGCTAGCTTTCTCGGGCTCCTGGTTGCGTGTGGAGAGAGCCCGCATGGCCGCGAAGCCTCCCACTCCCATAGGTGTGATGGCGGCTTCGGCGCCGCCGCAGATCATCACGTCAGCTTCGCAGTTGGCGATGAGGCGAAAGGCGTCACCCACGGCGTGGGCGCTTGCGGAGCAGGCCGTAGCGGTGGCGGAGTTCGGTCCGCGCGCACCCCAGCGGATGGACACAAAGCCCGCCGCCAGGTTCACAATAGTGGCCGGAATAAAGAATGGAGAGATGCGCCGCGGACCCCCTTGCATGAGCGCCGTATGCTCGCGCTCAATCACGTCGAAACCGCCGATTCCCGAGCCAATGAAGACGCCGGTACGGTCGGCAATGTCAGGGGTGATCTTGAGGCCCGAAGCCTCCATGGCAAACTGGGCGGCGCCTAGAGCGAACTGAATGAACCGCCCCATTTTCTTCAGTTCTTTCTTTTCCACGAACTGAAGGGGGTCAAAATTCCTGACTTCGGCGGCAAAAGTGGTGGAGAAGCCGGTGGTGTCAAACTGCGTGATGGGGCCCACACCGTTCCGGCCCGCCACAAGACCCTTCCAGGTTTCTTCGGTGCCCACACCGAGCGGGCTCACCAAGCCTACGCCGGTGACGACGACTCTTCGCGCCACGTCTTCCTCCTTGCCTCAGCGGCGCACGGCTTAGTTTTTGGCTCCCTTGGCATGGGCTTGAATGTAATCCACAGAGTCTTTCACGGTCTGAATTTTTTCGGCTTCCTCGTCAGGAATCTCAATTTCGAAGGCTTCCTCAAACGTCATCACCAGCTCGACGATGTCCAGCGAGTCGGCTCCGAGGTCATCGATGAAATGCGCCGTGGGAGTGACCTCTGACTCCTCCACTCCGAGCTGCTCCACAATAATCTGTTTGACTCTCTCTTCAATCGAAGGCATCAGAATCTCCTCTAGGCTCCATAAATTGGGTCAATCAGCATAACATCAGTTTCTCAGTTCGGAGTTTGTAAGTTCGGAGTTTCTCACTGCGAACCTTCTCGCCCGACACACTGGAAAAACTCCGAACTCAAAAACTCCGAACTGCTCACGCCATATACATCCCGCCATTCACATTGAGCACGTGACCGGTGATGTAGGCCGCATCGTCGGAAGCCAGGAACCGCACGGCCAACGCAATCTCGCGGTCAGTGCCCATGCGTCCCAGGGGCACGAAGTCCAAAATCTTCTTCCGTACATCTTCGGGTAGCGCCTGGGTCATGGCCGTATCGATGAATCCGGGCGCCACCGCGTTCACGGTGATGCTGCGGCTGGCCACTTCGGCGGCCACGGCCTTGGTGAGGCCGATTAAACCCGCCTTTGATGCCACGTAGTTCGCCTGCCCGGCATTGCCGGTCTGTCCCACCACTGAACTTATATTGATGATCCGTCCGGACCGGCGGCGCACCATCCCGGGAAGCACCAGACGGATGCAATGATAGGCGCCTTCCAGATTCGTCCGGATGACGGCTTCCCAGTCGGCGGGCTTCATCCGCAACACGAGGTTGTCTCGCGTGATGCCGGCGTTGTTCACCAGAATATCGATCTTACCCCAGGTCTCTTGGACCTTCCCAACCGCGTCCCGCACCGAATCGGCGCTAGACACGTCCAGCGCCACCGGCAGCGCCTTGCGGCCCAGGCCCTCAATTTCCGCGGCGGTCACGCCTAGCTTTTCGAGATTCCGTGCTCCCAAGGCAACGTCGGCTCCCGCCTCGGCCAGCACCAAGGCGCAGGCGCGTCCGATTCCCTGCGAGGCGCCCGTGACCAGCGCCACTCGGCCTTCAAGACTCATCGTCGCGGCCGTTCCCTTGTAGGTTCCAGAAGGTGCCTCGATTGCTTGCGCGTCCTTAGACTCGACACGGTGGGGCGTCGATGGCAACTGCAGCCTGGCAGACCTAGATTATATAACTCATTATATTTCAATAAGATATGATAAGTTTCTTATTAAGTTACGCTTTATCAATAATATACGAAGCTGGACGGCGGCCTAAACTTAACTAACTTATTTTTTATCATAAACATTCCAGGATAGACCGATCTATCTTATTTGTTTTCATAGACATTCCAGGGTAGTCTCATTTGTCTCATTTTTCTCATTTTCGGTCCTTTATTTTCAACAACATTCCAGGATACCCCAAAAAAATTTTAAAAATTTCTCCTCTGCCTGATTTCCGACCCCATGGGTCTTAACTTAACCCTCTCCCTGTGAACCGGGGCTAGCATTTTCACCAGACTCCGACTCCCGACCAGCCGCGGCGCGGAAGGGTGAGGAGAGCCTTAGGGCCGGGCACCCAAATCGTGCCTTGACGGCACGTCACACCGCAAACGCTGTTCCTCCAGTTGGTCCTCTACTTTGGCGCACTTTTTCTCCTCCGGCCCAGGGTAGCGCCTACCCAGTTTTTGGGTCTTCGAGAATCAAGGGGTTTCCGGCCACGCAGCCGCCTGCGGGGAACCACCAACCTCCTGATTTATGCTAACGGTGCGGTTTCCGGCTGTCAAGGAGCCTCAGGCTTTGGAGGCTTTGGCGGCGCTGGTTAGTGGGTCAGTTTGACGTAGGGGCGGTCCTCGTGGCGCCCCTCTGAAGGCAGTCCCGTTACTTGGGCGGCCACAAGGGCCGCCCACTGACCCAATGGTTGGTTTCGTTGACTTTTCCCGCCAAGTACGCTGCAATTGACTTGTCATGAAGAAGGATCACGCCGTCGAGGTGGAAAGCCCCGGCGCGCGTCCTGCAATCCCCAAGACAGCTCCGCCGAATGGACCCCAGCCCGCCCCAACCGGGCGGAAGTTCACGACGTTGTCCGGTGTGCCCATCGAGCGCCTCTACACCGAGGCTGATCTCGCCGATTTCGACTATCAATGCGATCTCGGCGACCCGGGCGAGTATCCCTTTACGCGCGGAATCCACCAGACGATGTATCGGGGCAAGCTCTGGACCATGCGCCAGTTCTCCGGCTTCGGCAGTCCGGAGGACACCAACGCGCGGCTTCACTACCTACTGCAGCAAGGCCAAACCGGGCTCTCAATCGCCTTTGACCTGCCGACGCTGATGGGCTACGACAGCGATCATCTTCTGGCCGAGGGCGAGGTGGGCAAGTGCGGCGTGGCGATCTCGTCGCTCGCGGATATGGAGACCCTGCTCGCGGGCTTGCCGCTGGAGCAGGTGACTACCTCCATGACCATCAATTCCCCGGCGGCCATGATCTGGGCCATGTACCTGGTGGTGGCGGAGAAGAGCGGCGCGGACTGGAAGAAGATCTCGGGGACCACCCAGAACGACATCCTGAAGGAATACATCGCGCAGAAGGAGTATATCTTTCCGCCTGAGCCTTCGATGCGGCTGGTGGTGGATACCATCACCTTCGGCGCGCGCCAGGTGCCGCGCTGGAATCCTATTTCCATCAGCGGTTATCACATCCGCGAGGCCGGTTCGACGGCGGTGCAGGAACTGGCTTTCACGTTGCGCGACGGCATCGAGTACGTGGAGTGGGTGATGCGCGCCGGCATGGATGTGGACGAGTTCGCCCCGCGCCTGAGTTTCTTCTTCAACGCCCACAACGATCTCTTTGAGGAAGTCGCCAAGTATCGCGCGGCTCGAAAAGTCTGGGCTCGCGTGTGCCGCGAGCGCTTTGGCGCCAAGAATCCGCGCTCCTGGCTCTGCCGCTTCCACACGCAAACAGCAGGGTGCTCCCTGACCGCGCAGCAGCCTTATAACAACGTTATCCGCACCACCATTCAAGCACTGGCGGGCGTGCTGGGCGGCACCCAAAGCCTGCACACTAATTCGCTGGATGAGGCCTGGGCGCTGCCCACCGAATCCGCCGCGACCTTGGCGCTGCGCACGCAGCAAGTGATTGCACACGAGAGCGGTGTGCCGAACACGGTAGACCCGCTGGCGGGTTCATACTTCGTAGAAAAGCTGACGCTGGAAACCGAGCGCGCCTGCTGGAACTATTTCGACCGCATCGACGCGCTCGGAGGAATGGTGGCGGCCATCGAGAAAGGCTTCCCGCAGCGCGAGATCCACGAGGCGGCCTATGCTTACCAGCAGCAACTCGAGCGCAAGGAAAAGATCATGGTGGGTGTAAACGAGTTTGTGAGCGAAGAGAAACGGCCCATCGAAATTCTGGTGATCGACGAAGCCGTCGCTCACCGGCAGAGCGAGAAACTCGCCGAGCTGCGCAGGACGCGTAACAACGCCCGCGTGCAATCTGCCCTGGGCGCGTTGGGCAGCGCCGCCGGCACGGACGAGAACCTGATGCCGTACATTCTCGAGTGCGTACGCGCTTACGCGACCCTTGGCGAAATGTGCGACGTGCTGCGCCGCGTTTTTGGGACGTATGAGGAGCCGGCGTTCGGGTAGCCGTCAGCGACCAGCGGTCAGCGGCCAGCTTTCAGCTCTCAGGACATCCTGATATCTGCCGCCGTAACAGTCGGGCGGAAGGTGAGATTACTCGTACAATTGCAAGAGGAGCGGTTCAATGGGCACGCAGACAATTTTGACCTTGGAACAATTCGACCAACTGCCGATTGTGGAAGGCGTCCAGTACGAACTCGATGAAGGGGAAGTGGCCGCCATGACGGAACCCATGCCGCGCCACAACGTCGTCCGTGACAACGTTGCCGCTGTCTTGCGAGACTTTGTCCGGCCGCGGAAGCTTGGGCGCGTTTTTGCCGAAACGGGTTACCAGCTTTCGCCCGAAACGGTGCGAATCCCTGACGTCTCATTTGTTCCGACGGAGCGAATGCGAGGGCTCGATCTCGACCGTCGCATCGCGGGCGCTCCAGCACTCGCGGTTGAGGTGGTATCACCAACCGACTTGGCGCAAGAGTTGGCTCACAAGATAGACCAGTACCTTGCCGCCGGAGTCCGCGTGGTCTGGGTCGTCTATCCCAACATGCGCGAGGTACACGTGTTTCGCGAAGGCGGAGCCGCGTCTGTGCTGGGGTCGGATGATAGCCTCGAAGCTCCTGACCTGCTACCAGGTTTCGCAATACGCGTTGGTGAACTCTTCGATGATCTGTTTGAATAAGCATCTACGCTGACGTATGGACAAGAGAATTCGAGTCCTCGTCGCCAAGCCTGGCCTGGACGGCCACGACCGGGGCGCGAAGATCGTGGCACGTGCCTTGCGCGACGCCGGCATGGAGGTAATCTACACGGGCTTGCGGCAGACGCCCGAGCAGATCGCTCGCGCCGCGGTGCAGGAAGATGTGGACGCCATCGGCATCTCGATCCTGTCTGGCGCACACAACACCATCGTGCCGCGCATCTGCGAACTGCTGCGCGCTGAGGGCATGGATGACGTGCTTTTGCTTGTAGGCGGCATTATCCCGGAGGAAGACATTCCGGGTCTCAAGGCCCAGGGCGTAGCCGAAGTCTTTCAACCCGGCGCGTCAACGCAGGATATTGTGGAGTTTATTCGCTCTCGGGTGACAAGCAAGACTACGTGACCGCCGGCATCGGCTTCTTACCGTGGAGCTCTCAAGCTGCGATTCCATCGTTATTCTCTCGTTCGCCCAAGAACCCGAATATCCTCGCCTGAGTCGCCGTGTTTTGGCTGAGCTGCGCGATCAGTTTCGCGCTGTTCAATCGGCCGGCTGCTTCGACGGGCTCATCATTGCCGCCAACGCCCACTCATTCGCAGCGGGCGCCGATATCGATGAGGTTTGCCGGCTTTCAGGCGTGGCGGCATTTGAGTTCGCTCGCTTCGGCCAAGCGGTGTTTCGGGAACTGTCGCAGTCGCGGTTGCCCGTGGTAGCCGCGATTCGCGGATTCTGCCTGGGCGGAGGGCTCGACCTGGCGCTGGCCTGCCACGGCCGGGTGGCCACCTACAATTCGAGCTTCGGGTATCCGGGAGCGGCCCTCGGCGTGATGACAGGATGGGGCGGAACCGGCCGGCTTCCTCGGTTGGTTGGGCGCGCAGCCGCCTTGCAGATGCTCGCCACCGGCGAGCGCGTGCCGGCCACGCAGGCGCTGACACTGGGCCTTGTTGATGAACTCGTGTCCGCAGCCGATTTGATACCGGTGGCGGCTCGGGCTGTCAGGCGGATTAAGCCAGCGGCAGCGGTCACGGAGTCCACCCTATTGTCTCGATCGGGCATACCGCAATCCGACATTGACAACGGACTGCTGGCAACTGACGACTGACAGCGGACCACCGACGACCGACAACCTAAATGAGTCATTCAAGTGAGTTCGAATCCTCGCCCGGAGGCCTCTCCAAGCGTGCGGCGCAACGGCTGATCCAGAGGGCTTTAGTTCTTGCCGGCCGCAGCCGAAACGTGCGCCAGCACATTCGCGAAGCAGACTTCGCCTCTGTGTGGTCCATCGACGACTGGGGGCTGGAATGGGCGGTCGCAATCCGGCATGGCAAGCTCGACTTTGACCGGCGGCTTCCGCATCGGCCCGACATTCGAGTCTCATGGCCAACCGCGGAGTCCTTTTTCCAAGAGGCTGACGCGCCTCGGTTGGGCTCCAGTCTCATGCAATATGAGGGTCCGCCCGGGGCGCGCCGAATGTGGGACATCATCCATCAGGAGTTTCGCGCGGCCTTGGCGGACCTGCTGCAGAATCCTGTCGATCAGGACGGCCGCAGTCTGGTGTGACAAACTCTCCGATGCGGCAGCGTCAGAGTTTTGCTGGCGGACCTCCATCCTTCTGACCTATGCGTCAATTTGCCGAGACTTGCGAGGTGGTGGCTGCCACCCGCAGAAAGACCGACAAGATACGCCTGGTGGGCGACTATCTGCGTTCCCTTCCCCTCGATGACGCCGCCCGCGCTGCTTTGTTTCTCACGGGCCGGGCCTTTCCGAAGTTCGCCGAGGACGTCACGCAGGTGGGAGGGAGGCTCATCTGGGAGGCGCTGAGCTCGGTAACAGGCGCGAGCGCCGAGGACATGAACGCCGCCTATCGGCGGTACGGGGATCTGGGTGGAGCAGCCGAAGAACTTCTTGCCGGCAAGACTGAGAGCCGCAGCCTGACACTGGCAGAAGCTGAGGCAGCTTTCCGTGAACTTGCAACGCTCCGCGGACTGGGGCCGAAGCTGGATAGGCTCACCCACATTCTTCGACTCCTTCCGGCCGTCGAGGCGAAGTACTTCATCAAGATTCTAACCGGCGAGCTCCGCATCGGACTCAACGAAGGACTGGTGGAAGAGGCGCTGGCTCGCGGCTTCGGCCAGGCGCTGGCGGACGTCCAGCGGGCCCACATGCTGACGGGCGACATCGGGGAGACCTTGCGCCTTGCGGCGACGCAACCTTTGGGCGAAGCGCGCTTGAGCCTGTTTCACCCAGTCGGATTCATGCTGGCGAGCCCCGCTGAGACCGTTCAAGAGTTGGCGAAAGCGTTTCCATCCGGCGCCATGGTGGAGGACAAATACGACGGTATCCGAGCGCAGGTGCACAAAGGACATGGGGGTGTGAAGCTCTTCTCGCGCACGCTCGATGAGATTGTCGAATTCCAGGAGCTCGTTCGCCCTATTCAGGAACTGCCGGGGGAGTTCATCCTGGACGGCGAGATCATTGGGTGGCGCGACGGCCGCCCAATTCCCTTCACTGACCTTCAGAGCCGGCTGGGCCGCAAACATGCGGACCTCTTCCTGCCACTCGAATTGCCAGTTCGCTTTCAGGCCTTCGACGTGCTCTGGTGTGACGGAGTTCTTCTGCTCGACCAGCCTTGGCGCGAGCGCCGCTTGCGTCTGGAACAGCTGCTCGCGTCCGCTCAGACTCCTTCTGCAAAATTATCGGCGCCGGTCGTGGCGACAAGGGAGGAGGATTTCGAAGAGGCTTTCGAGGCCGCGTTGGCACGCGGCCACGAAGGCATTATGGCGAAATCGCCTGATTCGCCTTATGTGCCGGGACGTCGCGGGCGCTTCTGGCTGAAGCTGAAGCGTCCGCTGGCCACGTTGGACGTGGTCGTTACCGCTGTCGAATACGGCCACGGGAAACGCCATGCCGTTCTGTCGGATTACACGTTCTCCGTTCGTGAGGGCGACCGGCTGGTGTCAATCGGCAAAGCCTATTCGGGATTAACGGATGCGGAGATTTTGCGGCTCACGGAATGCTTCCGCGAGCACACGGTGGCAGATGAAGGCTTCAGGCGCCAAGTGGAGCCAACGATCGTACTCGAGGTGGCGTTCAACAACATTCAACGTTCGGACCGCCACGAGAGCGGCTATGCACTGAGGTTTCCTCGCATTGTCCGGCTGCGGCCAGACAAGCCCGTCTCTGAGATCGATACCCTGGCGCGGGTCCGCGAGCTTTACGAACGGCAGTACGTGACGGTGGAGCCTGAAGAGCATCCTCCGCCAAAGTCTCAAGGTTAATTGAGCTTTTGCACGGGCGTTTTCAATTCCTCGTCGGGTCGAGGCACCGGCGCCGGCATCATTCCAGTCAACTGAAGAAGCGCGAGGGTATTCTTCGCCGCACCCCGCCAATGGAAACGGCAGTTTTCGAAGGTTGAGTTGACCCAGTCGAACTCGCCTCCGGAGTAATAGAGATCACAGTCGATGAGCGTGCAGGCGATAAAAGCCACTTCTTCGAGGATGAAGCTTTTGGCCTGAAGAGTCTGGTTCCTATAAGTTTCCATTCTGTCTCCTGGCTTCTCGACGCACCCAACCACGGCTTGGGACCACCTACTTGCTCCCGCCCGTGCGCCTGCACCTATGATGCTCGCTGACCCCAGACGAACGCAAGGCTTTACGATTCTCCACCAGAAGCGTCTGAAAGTGGGGGTTGACATGTCAAGCCAACGCGGTAAAATGGATTCGAACGAACGTTCGATAGAAACTGACGATGGCCACCGCACAATCTCGAAGGATCAGCAGAGAGCCAACCGGTAATCGGTTAGGCCGGGGCTCGAAAACGTATGGTCGCAAGCTGGAAGCCATTCTTCGCAAATCGGCCGCCGTATTCTGCGCTCGGGGTTACCACCAGGCATCGATGCGTGATATCGCTCGCGCCACCGGTGTCAGCCTCGCCGGGCTCTATTATTATTTTGCGAGCAAGGAGGAGTTGCTCTACCTCATCCAGCGTCACACCTTTGAGACCATCCTGGCAGCGGCTCAACGAAAGATTGAAACGATCGCGAGCCCGGAAACGGGCCTCCGTGCGCTGATTCTACTTCACTTGCAGTTTTTCCTGGATCACCCCAACGAAATGAAGGTGTTGACTCACGAGGAGGCATGGCTGGGCCAAGCGCACGGCCGCGAAGTGCGCACGATCAAACGGGCGTATTATCAGCTCTGCTTGGCGCAAGTGGAGGCCTTGAAGAAAGCGCGCCACCTCCACCAGCTCAACACCCGGCTGGCAGTGCTTTCGCTCTTTGGCATGCTGAACTGGATTTATACCTGGTATAACCCTAGGATTGATCCTGATGCGGCGACGTGCGCGGACATCATGGGTGGCATCTTTCTCGAAGGAATCCTAGGCGAGCGCGCGGCCCGAAAAAAAGCTGCAAGCAAGGTGGCCTCCGGAAAGATGATGGAACTGGATGCCCAAGACGACCGCCATTCCCAGCGGCCAAATGGAACCGCACTCGCAGAACCGCCTCTCTGGGCGCGATCCAACTCCCGCACAACGCGGGTCCAAAGTGTGTAAGGAGAATCCGATGGCTACAACTGTGACGGCCCCAACGGCAGAAACACTCATCAACTATCGCGCCGAGGGTGGCATCGCCTGGATCGAGATGAACGATCCCCCGGCGAACACTTATACCTACGAAATGATGCAGCAGCTTGACGCCGCAATCCTCAAAGCGCGCATGGATGACTCTGTCCACGTCATTATGCTGCGGGGGGCTGGCGACAAGTTTTTTTCGGCCGGAGCAAACATCAAAATGCTTTCCAGCGTGACGCCGGAGTTCAAGTACTACTTCTGCCTTCACGCCAACGAGACGCTGACCCGTCTTGAGCAGACGCCCAAGCTGGTGATCGCCGCGCTCAACGGCCACACCGTTGGGGGCGGTCTGGAGATCGCGCTGGCAGCGGACATTCGCCTGGCGCGTCGCGATGCCGGCAAAATCGGTCTGCCCGAGGTCGCACTCGGAGTGCTGCCGGGCACGGGCGGCACACAGCGGCTCTCACGGCTGATCGGCAAATCGCGCTCGATTGAATTGATGGCTACGGGCCGCACGTTTTCCTTTGAGGAAGCCGAAGAGATGGGACTGGTGAATCAAGTGCTTGATCGCGACGGCTTCTTCGACGACGTGACCGCTTACGCCAGGCAGTTTCTGCCTCCAGCCAAGGCGGCGCGCGCCGTAGGCCGCATTAAGCGTTCCGTGCAGTCGGGACTCGAAATGCCGTTTTCAGAATCGCTAGCGCTTGAACGTGAGCTCCAACAGCACCTCTTTCAGAGCGAAGACGCGCACGAGGGTTTGGTAGCTTACGTCGAGAAACGGACGCCACAATTTAAGGCGAAGTGAATCTATAGAAGTCAGGAGCTAGAAGTCAGAAGTAAGAAGTAAGTAGTAAGAAGCCAGAAAAAAAGGGGCGTAGAGAACGAGTTTCTTGATCATTCCCAGCTTGCCCGGAGTCAGCAACAAACGGCTGCGCGGCTGGTTGAAAGGGAATCAAAAGGAGTACGATGTTTCACATACCGAGAGCTCTGGAACGCCTCCTTATGGGTCCTTGATTCTGGTTTCTGGCTTCTGACTCCTGGCTTCTGACTCTGTCTGCTATGAAAATTGCCCTTTCAGTTTCGGAGAAAGAAAAGGCCAAAGGTCCCAAGTCGCCTTATTTCCGTGCCTTACTGGCGGCGGGCGCTCACGAGGATGAAATCGAGTTGCTGGCGGCAGCCGATGACTCGCGGCTGCGGGCTGTTGATTTCGACGGTGTTCTCTTTGCGGGAGGCGAGGACGTCGATCCGGCCTTTTACGGCGAGGAAAGGAAATATGACAGTGTGGACATCAACTACGATCGCGATCAGTTTGAGATGAAGCTGCTTGAGCACGCACTCCATCGCCGTCTGCCCATTCTCGGTATATGCCGTGGCGCCCAGGTGATCAACGTGGGGTTTGGCGGAACGCTTTATCAGGACCTCGCCCAGGATGCAGCGCCCGAGTTTGAGCACCGGCAGACCGCCGCCGGCAAGGCGCGTAGCGACACCACCCACACCGTGACTGTGACAGAGCCAGGTTCGCTACTCGCCGGCGCAGTCGCAGGCAGTTGCCGGGTGAATAGCATGCACCATCAGGCCATCAAGCGTCTGGGGCACGGTCTCAAGGTGACAGCACATTCCGAGGACGGCCTAGTGGAGGCGGTTGAAGCGGCGGATGACTATCCCTTCCTCCTGGCCGTGCAATGGCACCCCGAGGAGATCAGCGATCTTCCTGAGCAGCATCGCATTTTCCAAGAATTTATTGCCAAATGCCGGCAGAGAAAGCAGAAGTCAGAAGCCAGGGGTCAGAAGTCGGAATGAATGTGATCGCCAGGTACGATCCAGTGGCGGGGTGCGAGCCGCGACCGGAACTGCCGGACTACCTACGGCCGGGGTTGAAGGTCGTTTTTGTGGGCTTCAACCCGGGTGATCGCTCATCCCGGATCGGGCACTATTACGCCGGACGCGGCAACCAGTTTTGGAGCTTGCTACGCGAATCAGGCTTAGTAACTGTACCGCTACGGCCGGAAGATGATCGTCGCCTGCTCGAATTCGGCATCGGGGTAACCGACCTCGTGAAACGCTGGTCGAGGTCTTCGAGCGAGCTCCGGCGCGAGGACTACAGATTGGGGATTCCGCTGCTCCGCGAGAAGCTTGAGCGCGCGGCTCCCCTAGCAGTGGCGTTTAACGGCAAGGGTGCTTACCAACAATATTGCGGGCGACTTGCGGATCTGGGTCTGCAGCCGCACCGCATCGGGAGGGCCAGCGTGTTTGTGCTGCCTTCAACCAGCGGGCGCAACGGCAGTCTGACGCGCGCGGGGAAGCTGGCGCATTTCCGGCGGCTGGCCCGCTGGGTGAGGCGGTATGCCTGAAGAGGCCGTGTTGATCCGCCGGCGCGACGGAGTGGCCACCCTGGTGCTTAATCGTCCGGAAAAACTCAACGCCATCAACGCTGCGTTGATTGAAGGCTTGACGACCGCGCTTGACTCGGTGGAGCGTGACCGTGAAATTCGCGTGGCTGTCATCACCGGCGCAGGACGCGGATTCTGCGCGGGCGGCGACATTGAGCAAATGATGGAATTGAAAACTGGCTTTCATTCAGCCGCCTTCCGAGGATTTCTCGAAGCCGGACACGGGTTGGTGCGCAAGCTGCGGACCTTGCCGAAGCCGGTGGTGGCCAGCGTGAACGGTCCGGCCGCGGGAGGGGGCGTCGGCCTGGCGCTCGCCTGCGACCTGCGCATCGCGTCCGAACGCGCCACCTTCACCCAGGCGTTTGCCAAACTGGGCCTCCATCCAGACTGGGGTGGCTCTTTCAACCTGCCGCGTCTAGTGGGCATGGGGCGCGCGCTGGAGATGTTCTGGCTGAGCGAGCCCGTGAGAGCGGAGGAAGCCAAGCGCCTGGGGGTGATTAATTTTCTGGTGCCGCACGAATCGCTCGCCGACGAGACGGCGCAACTGTCCGCGCGTCTGGCTGCAGCCGCACCCTTGCCCATGGCCCTGATGAAGCAAGCCTTCTACGAGCGCATTCACACTGAACTTGAACGGGTGATGGATCACGAGCTCGAAGCCCAAATGAAGTGCTTCGCTTCCGAAGATGTCAACGAAGGCCTGCGCGCTTTCACGGAGAAGCGCCCGCCGAAGTTCAAAGGAAGTTGAAAAGCGCAAGTCTGTCATCCTGAACGGTAGCGAAGGATCTCAGTATTTTGCTTTCAAAACTACTGGAATGCTTCTCTTTGCGTGACCGGCTCGAGCTTTTACACCTTGGCAACGGTTTGGAGCACATCATGCTGAGAGTCTCAAATTTTGACGATTGGATTGACTATTTTTACGGCTGGCAGAAGGACATCGGCCTCGATGCCCCTGAGTTCCGCGAATACAAATTTGAAGCGAAATACGGCCAATTACCGGTGGATGAAATCGAATTCGGCGACTATAAGGGATCGCTGCGATGGAAAACGGTGATGCACATCCCGGATCAGCGCATCCGTGACGCGGCATTGAACCTCATCGTCTATCAGGGTGACACGGAGTTTGCTTCGGTCGAGCAGCAGCGTCACCTCTTTGAGACGGCCCCCAGCCGCTACGACTACCTCAGCCTTGTTCGGGTGATGACCGAAGAGATGCGCCACGGCTGGCAGATGAGCCACCTGCTGGTGAATCAATTCGGACGCTCCGGGCGCATTGAGGCGCAAAAGCTGCTGGAGCGCCGCGCCTTCACCGATGATCGCCTGCTCGGCGCCTTCAATGAGATTGTCGGCGACTGGCTCGACTTTTACACCTACACCCAGTTTGTAGACCGCGACGGCAAGTTCCAGCTCACCATGCTCTCGTACTCGGGGTTTCAACCGCTGGCGCAGAGCATGTTGCCCATGCTCAAGGAAGAATCCTTCCATCTGGGCACCGGAAACAATGGCCTGCGCAGAATCGTACAGGCAGGCAAGATTCCAATTGCCATCATGCAGCGTTATTACAACAAGTGGCTGCCCACCTCTTTTGACTTGTTCGGAACCGATCATTCATCGTCGGCGCAGTGGGCTTATGTGTGGGGATTGAAGGGCCGCTATAATGAGCGCGAGGCTGACGAAGTGGCCGACAAAGCGGAGTTGAATGACAATGCGCGCCAACTCTATCGCGAGGAAACCGAGAAGCTGACGGAGCTCCTGAACAGACTCATTCCCGATGATCAGCCCAAGCTTCGCGTCCCGGATATCAAGTTCAACCGCCACATCGGGCAATACAAGGGTCAGTGTTGGACGGTGGACGCTCAACAACTGAGCGCTGAGGAGTACGCCAGCTATCTGCCCACCGTGCTTCCTACCGAAGAGGATAAGCGGGTGCTAGCGTCAATCATGAAGGAAAAGGACTGGATCGTGCCCAAGAAGGAAGAACTCTAGGTTGGGCCGTTTCTGTGTGATCGCGTGACATGGCGCGCGATCCGTGCGGCTGGCATCGTCTGAAGGCAGAAGAACGGGAGCGTCTCATTGAGCTGATCAACAGTCCTCATTCAGTTGTACGACTCGACCGGCGACAAAGAAATCACTCAAGCGGCTGACGAGGCTATGGCGATGGCCGAGGCCCTGGGGAGCGATGGCGAAGATGATGATGAAGATGCGAGTGGGTGGGTCAACTGAGTTGGCCGGTGAGCAAGAGCATTGCCTGTGCTGGCTCTATCCTGCGGGACGAGCCTCGTAGAGCGTCTAGAATGGCGTCGGCCCTGTCAAGCAGAATTTAGGAAATGTGTGGCTGAGCCTACGTTGAACCCTGGAATTCGGGTGTGTTAGCATCCAAGTTTGCCCTGTACCCAAGGATCATGCCAGGTACTAGCCTCACGCATTCAAGGGAGTCTTAAGTGAAAATCTACGATGGACAGAATCTGCGCAACGTAGCCTTGGTGGGACATGGAGGCTCGGGAAAGACGCAGCTTGTTTCCGCTTTGCTGTTTGCCGCAGGCATGGTGAATCGCCTGGGCAAGGTGGATGACGGCACTTCCGTGACCGACTACGACGAGGAAGAGATTCACCGGAAATTCTCCATCAGTGCCTCGCTAGCGTATGCCGAGTGGGGCAAGACGAAAATAAACTTCATTGACACACCAGGCTACAACATCTTCCTCCATGAGACGGAAGCCGCACTCGTTGCCGCCGACGCCGCTTTGGTGCTGGTTCACGGCGTGGCCGGAGTTGAAGTGCAAACAGAAAAAACGTGGGGCTTCGCGGAGAGGTATGGGCTCCCTCGCCTTCTGGTGGTGAACCAGATGGATCGCGACCGCGCCAGCCTGGAGCGAAGCCTTGGATCTCTGCACAGCGCGTTCGGACGTTCGGTGATTCCCATTCAGCTTCCCATCGGCGAAGAGCGGAGCTTCCGGGGAGCCATTGACCTCGTCCAGATGAAGGCGCTCACTTACGAGTCCAACGGGTCCGGCAAAGCGCAAACCAGCGACATCCCTCCGGAATACGCTGACGCCGCCCAGGCTGCCCACGAAGCGCTTGTGGAGATGGTGGCCGAAGGGAACGACGATCTCATGCAGGAGTTCTTTGATAAGGGGACGATCCCGGTGGAGGACCTCGTGCCAGGCTTGAGACAGGCCGTCGCGGAGCGCCGCATTTACCCAGTGCTGGTGTCCTCCGGACTTCATAGTATCGGGGCCAGCGGCCTGCTGGACGTGGTCGTGGACTATCTGCCTTCCCCGCTCGCGCGGGACAAGGTGCAGGGCCTTACTCACGAGGGTGGCGCAGATCTGGAGCGAAAGATTGCCGACGACCAGCCGGTCTCCGCTTATGTATTCAAAACCGTGGCCGATCCCTTCGCCGGACGCGTCAGCTACTACAAGGTGATCTCTGGAGTGGTCAAGAATGACGCCGTGCTCACCAATTTCAATCGCGGCACAACCGAGAAACTGGCGCACATTGCCGTGGTGCAGGGAAAAACTCAGACGCCCATTCCGGAACTACGAGCGGGCGACATCGGCGCCGTCGCCAAGCTCAAAGAGACTCTCACGGGAGACACGCTGGGCGACAAGGCAGCTCCCATCGTCTATCCCAAGGTCAAGTTGGCCGAGCCTGCCATCTCGTTCGCGATCGAGGCGAAGTCTCGTGGCGATGAGGACAAGCTTTCCACGGCCATCCATCGCATGCTCGAAGAAGACCTGCTGCTGCGCTTCTCGCGTGACCCGCAGACGAAAGAACTTTTGATTTCCGGTTCGGGCCAACAACACGTTGAAGTGTCGGTCTCCAAGCTTCGGCGGCGCTTCCACGTGGAAGTCACCCTGAAGGCCCCCAAGGTCCCTTACCGCGAGGCCATCCGCGCCAAGGCTGACGCGCAGGGCAAGCACAAGAAGCAGACCGGCGGCCACGGGCAGTACGGCGACTGCTGGATCAAGATGGAGCCCCTGGCCCGCGGAAGCGGATTTGAGTTCGTCAACGACATCTTCGGCGGCGCCATCCCGCGCAACTTTATTCCCGCCGTCGAAAAGGGAATCGTCGAAGCGGCTGCGAGAGGCTACTTGGCTGGCTACCCCGTGGTCGACTTCCGGGTGATCCTCTATGACGGCTCCTACCACGACGTGGACTCCTCGGAAATGGCCTTCAAATTGGCCGGCTCCAAGGCCTTCAAGAAATGCATGGAGCAAGCCAAACCCTGCCTGATCGAGCCCATCATGAACGTGGAGATCACCGTGCCTGAGAATTACGCCGGCGACATCATGGGCAACCTGAACGGCCGGCGCGGCCGTGTGCAAGGGATGGACTCGAAGAGCGGATCGACGGTGGTAAAGTCGCAGGTGCCGCTGGCCGAAATGCTGACCTACGCCTCTGACCTCACTTCCATGACGCAAGGACGCGGATCTTACGCGATGGAGTACGATCACTACGACATCGTCCCGCAGCCTATCGCCGATAAGGTGGTCGCCGCCGCCAGGGCCGCAGGGCATGGGAAGGAAGAGGAAGAGGAGTAGAATCAGGAAGGGAAGCGCAATGAACCCTACTATTCTCGGCACCGTCATTACTTCCAGCGGCTCCATTCTGGTAGCGGTTGTGGCCTTGGTGCTCAATCACCGTGGCTTCGGCGACCTGCGGAGTGAAATGAACGCGCGATTCGGCGGGGTGGAGAAGCGGCTTGACCTGATCGAGCACCGCATGGATGTCCTGGAGGGCGATCTGAAGGAATTCAACAAGGTGCTGGCGTAGCACGACAGCGATATCGCCCGGCTAAAAGATAAAGCAGGATTGTCGTAACTGCACCACTTGTACGGAGCGTTGCCAAGCGGTTGGGGCCCCTCGCCACGAATAGACAGCCTCTATTGGGGGACAGTGATAGCAAGTTCCCCTTAAGCGATGCGTAAGGAGTACCATGGACGGTGGAGACCTCCGATGAAGCGAACAATTCAAGCACATGTTTCTAAGGGAGATGACTACTACGTTGCTGAGTGTTTGGAGCTGCCAGTTGTTACCCAAGGAAAGACTCTCGACGAGCTCGTTGCGAACCTGCGTGAGGCTATTGCCTTGCACCTTGAAGGTGAGGACTTGAACGAACTCGGCTTGGCTCCTGGAGCTCCTGTGCTGGCCAGCGTTGAACTCGAACCTGTTGCTCATGGCGAAGCTTAAGCGACTTTCTGGCGATGAGGTTATCAGGATTTTCCGCCGCCTGGGCTTTGATATCGTGGGTCAACGCGGCAGTCACGTCAAGCTCCGGCGAATTTCTGCCGAAGGGGATCGGCAGTCTCTCACAATTCCGTGGCATTCGGAGCTTGACAAGGGAACTGTGCGGGCAATATACCGGCAAGCCCTCGCTTACGTAGCGGATGACGTGCTGCGACCCGATTTCTATATCGAGTAGAAAAACAACTGACGCTGCTGCGGCTGATGGCAAACGGCAGAAATGGGTGCTCCTTCCTTATCCCGACGACAATGGCTGCAGAACCTCGCGGGTGCCACAGCGCTTGCCTCCACGCGCAAGCTCTTCGGCTCACCTGCACCGCAAGCAGTTTCCCGCGAGAAGGTCCAACTATTCCGCTATCGCGATGTGAAGCTCACCGGCGGCCCACTGAAGGCGCAATTCGACCGCATTCACGCCTACTACCTCGGTGTAAACGAGGACGGTCTGCTGAAAGAGTTTCGGGTGCGGGCTGGACTACCGGCGCCCGGCGAGTATGCTGGCGGCTGGTATGATCGCGACGGTTTCGCCCCGGGCCATTGCTTCGGGCAGCTTATCTCCGCGCTGGCAAGGTTCTCCGAGGCAACCGGGGACGAGGCCACCCGCGCCAAGGCGCAGCGGCTGGTGGATGGCTTCGCGGCCACAATCGCCCCTGATGGCTACTGTTACCCCAGCCAGAAAGCCTCAACCAATTTTCCGGCGTACACCTACGACAAGTTCGTGATCGGCCTTCTCGATGCCCACCAATTCGCCGGCGTATCATCCGCGCTTCAGGTCCTGGACCGTGCCACTCGCGGTGCGGTCCGCTACATGCCACCGCGAGCTCTCGACCGGCAATTCGAGGCTTCGCCCACGGCGCCGGATGACGAGTCCTACACGCTGGGCGAAAACTGCTTCTATGCCTATGAGGTGACGGGCGAGGCGCAATACCTCGATATGGCCAAGAGGTACCTGCTCGACAAAACCTACTTCGATCCCCTCAGTCGCGGCCAGAATGTGCTTCCGGGCCGCCACGCCTACAGCCACTGCAACGCCCTGAGTTCGGCCGCGCGAGCCTACCTGGACCTCGGCGACGTGAAGTATCTTCAAGCCATCCAGAACGCCTGGGACATGATTGTGACCAGCCAGCAATTCGCCTCGGGCGGCTGGGGCCCGAACGAGGCTTTTGTCGAGCCTGGCAAGGGTAAGCTCGGTGAGAGTCTGGCATCCACCCACGCTCACTTCGAGACGCCGTGCGGGTCATACGCCCATTTGAAGCTGGCTCGTTATCTCCTGCGTTTTACCGGGCAAGCCCGTTACGGCGATGGCCTGGAGCGCGTGCTCTACAACACGGTTCTCGGTGCAAAAGATCCAAGCGATGACGGCCACTTCTTCTACTATTCTGACTACCACCCGTCGACGCGAAAAACCTATTTCCTGGATCGCTGGCCCTGTTGCGCCGGTACGCTGCCGCAGGTGGTGGCGGACTACGTGATCAGCGCCTATTTCCACGGGCCGGACGGAATTTACGTCAACCTTTATACGCCTTCTGAGGCGAATTGGAGCGCTGGCAATCAGCCCGTGAAATTGACCCAAACCACAAATTATCCGGAGTCCGAGTCGTCGGAACTCACCATCGAAGTGCCTGCACCAACTGAGTTCACTCTTTATTTGCGCATTCCGGGTTGGACAAAATCGTCGCCGCAGCTCAGCGTCAACGAGAAGAGTGTCTCCGTGCCCGCCGAAGCTGGCACTTTCGCCGCTATTCGCCGAGTCTGGCGAAACCATGACACGGTGCAGATCACTTTGCCGTTCTCATTTCGTACAGAAGCCATCGACGATCACCACCCCAACACGGTGGCGGTGATGCGGGGTCCCTTGATGATGGTCGCACTGGATCCTCAATTGACCCTCAGAGCAGGTGCGAGCGAACCGGCTCCGGCGCTCAAACCCGTTCCTTCGGCGTCGCAGACCTTTGAGGTTCCAGGTTCGACACAGAGCATTCGCTTTGCGCCCTTCTACACTGTCGGCGACCAGAGTTACACCACGTACCTCGATAAGGCCTGAGGCCGTAGGGCCGACCCTCGGGTCGGCCTCTAGCGTTTCTACATTTCTGAGGCCCGAAGGGCCGCTCTATCAAAGCCCTGGGCAACGCCCGGGCAACGCCCAGGGCGAGTAATCGCGCGGTGCGAGGAGTGTAGCCCCGAAAGGGCGAACTAAGAGGAAGTATCGGAATGGGTCAATCGTTTTCCAAATCTACGTTCATCGGATCTTCACCGCTAAAGGGCGTGGGCCCCTGCTGGTCGGGGCGGTAGGGGGCGAAGCGCATGGCTAGCGTTTTATCTTGAAAGGAGCATCCCGTGGCACCCTCCATCGGTTTCATTGGTCTCGGCATCATGGGCCAGCCTATGGCCCTCAATTTGGTGAAGGCCGGACATCCGGTTACTGTGTTCAATCGAACTCCGGCAAAGACCGAGACGCTCAAAAGCGCCGGCGCCAAGGTAGCCGCGTCGTCGGCAGAAGCCGCCGTCGAGGCCGACTTCGTGATCAGCATCGTTAGCGACACGGCCGCCGTGGAAGAGGTGATATTGGGGAAGGGCGGCGTCCTTGAGACGGTGCGCTCGGGCGCGATTGTGATCGATTCCAGCACCATCAGCCCCGTGGCGAGCCGCAAGTTCGCCTGCAAAATTGCCGGCAAAGGAGCGAGCTGGCTTGACGCGCCCGTGACCGGCAGCAAGCACATGGCTGAGAAGGGCGAACTCACCTACATGGTTGGGGGCGACCGCGAGGCTTTCGATCGCGCCCTGCCGGTGCTGCAGGTGATGGGCAAAAAGCACATCTACTGCGGCTCTCACGGATTGGGCTTGACCGCGAAATTGTCGCAGAACGTGATCCAGTCCACGATGGTCGAAATCTTCTGCGAAGGTTTTGTGCTCGCGGCCAAGGCCGGCCTGAAGCCGCACATCTTGATGGAAGTCATTCAGGGCAGCATGGCGCGCGCCAGTCTCACAGACTTCAAAGCGCCCTTCATCTTCAAAGGCGATTTCACTCCCTATTTTCCGCTCAAGCTTATGCACAAAGACATCACACTGGCTCTCGAGAGCGCTTACGCTCAGAACGTACCCATGCCGGCTGCAGCGGCTGTGAAGGAAGTGTACGGCGCCGCCAAAGCGCAGGGCAAAGGCGAGCAGGACTATGCCGCGGTGGTTACGTTTCTGGAAGAGTTGGCTAAGGTGCAGGTGAGGGAATAGGGAGTAGCGAATCGGGAGTAGGGAATGGGCCGTCGGCCTTCGAGTCTGTTGGCGGCGCTACTTGGCGGGGTCGCCCTCCTGACCGCGTGTCAGCCGCGTAGTCAGATTTACGTTCGGGATGTGATCGTGCCCGATTACCCACGGATCGCTCTGATGGCCCGACGGGAGGGTACAGTTAGCGTCTCACTCGATATCGGATCGGACGGCAAGGTGTTGGCTGCACACGGCGTGGGCCCATCCCCTCTGTTGATAAGGGCTGCTGAAGAGAACGTGCGAAATTGGACCTTTGGTTTTGCAGGCAGGTCGCGCACCTTTCCATTCCGGTGGACGGTTCTCTACGTCTATAAACTTGTAGGCGTGGAGATTCAACCGCCCTGTCCGAGCGTCGTGATGCACTTGCCCGACCGTGTAGAAATCACGAGCGCGGCTCCCCATTGGGAGCCGGAAAGCGGGAATCAAGGGCACAGTTCTGGGGGAAGACCGCAGTGGAATCCGAATTCAAGCTCAACCAGATCGGCTTCATCATGCTCGGCGTCAACGAAACGGCCCGCTCCGTTGCCTTCTACCGCGACCAGCTTGGCCTCTCGGTGAAGATGGCGTTTGAGGGCTTCACTTTTCTCGATGCCGGCGCCGTCACGTTGGCCTTAAGCGAGGATCTGGCGCAGGCCACCCATGGACCGATTGCCGGCGCCACGGAAGTGGTGTTCTCCGTGCCAGACGTGCGGGCTGCGCATGCGGCCTTGCGCTCGAAGGGCGTCGAGTTTACTCACGAGCCGCGCCAAGTCTCCGGTCCCATGTGGGCTGTCAATTTCCGCGACCCTGACGGCCACGGCCTATCGGTGTTTGGGCCGGAGCGCGCTTCGCAAACATCGTAGTTGTTTCGTCACCAAGAATCGCGATTGATCAGCGCGCGGATCTGCAGAGGGACAAATGCCTGGGCGGCGGGCAGAGCAAGATTGTTTTTCGAAAGCGGCGCTCCCTCCGAGCCGGGAAGTTAAATAATGTTGGATATGCGTGCCCGGCACCGAGAGGTCAAAGAGTAGGCTACATTCACATGCTACGATAGTCGGGAGACGGTCGCTGGAATGGCTCGACAATTCGCCGCGATCGTGCGATTCAGAACCCGTGGCGCCAGGCTGAGAAGTTTTATCGCTCCCTTCCCGGCCGGGAATCAGTGAGTCCGCTCCGGGGCCGAATGTTACAGCAATGTTACAACGGGCATGCGGCAGAGCCCCCCGACCGCAAAGTAACGGTTACAGTTGGAAAAGTACCGGTTACAGCGGCTGTGGGGCACAAAATCAGGTTGCAGCCCGGAATGTGTAATGCAATCAGTAGTGTACGGAGTTATGTGGCGGTTACAGGTGAGAAAGCCAGTCGCCTGCCGGTGAGGCCTGAATAGAAAGATGAGAAAAGTGAGAAACGCAAGTAGCACCCCGGAATGTCCAAATCTATGAAGGGTTTGGCGAGTTATGTGGCAAGTTGGGGGAGAGACAACTGGGATTTATGAGTCGTCATGTCGCTTCGCGACACCCCGAAGCATGAAAATGTCCACGAGATCGGTTTATGATCGACTCAGCCTGCGCCTGGGGTGGTGAGCCCACCGTTGCCTGACCGAAATTTTCGGAACAGAAATTTTGCAGCGAACGGTGTCGGAGGTATGGTGTTACACTTGCCGGAGAAAACTTCGTCCTCCGTTCCCCGTTTATTTCTGATTTAGGGCCCGTCCTTGTTTCCGCCTCTGAGCGTTACAAGCCTGCTTCGGCCCATCGCGATTCTTGGGTTCGTCTGGGTTCGTCTTGGGTTCGTCCGCGCCGCTTGCACAACAACATCCTGTTCAGGTAGACTCCCCGCCGTGGATTCACAAACCTCTCACTCGCGAGCTCCATCGTACGTCTTTCTAGTGGTCCTGTGCGCTAGTCTGCAAGCCTTCTCCGCTAATTATCCCGCGCCAAAGGAAGGCGACTTTATCGTCCATGATTTTCACTTTAAGGACGGCGAGTCGCAGCCGGAGCTGCGGCTGCACTATGCGACGCTGGGAACCCCCGTCCGCGGCGCTGACGGCATGACATCGAACGCGGTGATTATCATGCATGGCACTACGGGTTCCTGGAAGCAGTTCACGTCACCGCAGTTCGCCGATGTGCTTTTCGGTCCGGGCCAGCTTCTCGATGCGACCCGATATTTCATCATCTTACCCGATGCAATCGGTCATGGCGGATCGAGCAAGCCGAGCAACGGTCTCAGGGCCCACTTTCCTCATTACGATTACGATGATATGGTGGCCGCCGATCATCAGCTTGTGACGCAGGGCCTCGGCGTAAATCACCTGCGCCTGGTGATGGGGACATCCATGGGCTGCATGCATTCCTGGGTGTGGGGCGAGACCTATCCTGACTTCATGGACGCTCTCATGCCGCTGGCCTGCCTGCCCGTGCAGATTGCGGGCCGTAATCGGGTGTGGCGCAGAGCTGTGATGGATTCCATCCGGCTCGACCCGGCCTGGCAGAACGGTGATTACACTGCCGAGCCGCTCCAAGGCCTGCGCTCGGCCGTGTACTTGCTGTTGATCGCCGGCAGTGCTCCGCCGCAATGGCGGAAGGACTACGGCACGCGTGACCAAGCAGACGCCTTTCTGGAGCATTTCGTCCAGACCCGGCTTCCCGGATACGACGCCAACGATGTGCTGTACGCCGTCGACGCCTCGCGAAACTATGACCCTTCACCGAACCTGGAGAAAATCAAGGCGCCGGTGATGTTCGTCAACTCCGCTGACGACTTCATTAATCCGCCGGAACTGGGCATCGCCGAGCGCGAGATCAAGCGCGTGCCGCGTGGCAAGTTCGTCCTATTGCCTATAACGGATCAGACCCACGGTCACGGCACGCACACATGGGCAGCAGTGTGGAAGCGGTATTTGGAGGAACTACTGGAGGAGTCAACGCCAAGGCCCTAGTTTTCGACTGGAGTGCACATGTTCGTTCCCCAAATTTACGCAGTCGCTCTGGCGATGATGGTCCTCTCCATGCTGTGCTGGGGTAGTTGGGCGAATACCCAGAAGGCTGTGGGAAGCTGGCGCTTTGAGCTCTTCTACTGGGACTACGTCTGGGGGATCGTCTTGTGCGCACTGCTGATGGGGCTCACATTGGGGCGCACAGACCCTTCGAGCGCCGACAGCTTCTTCCAGAACTTGGCGCGCGCCAGCCACGAAAGCATCACCTTGGCATTTGCTGCGGGCGTGATCTTCAACCTTGCCAATCTGCTGCTCGTGGCAGCCATTGCGATCGCCGGTCTTGCCGTGGCGTTCCCAATCGGCATCGGCCTAGCACTTATTATCGGGTCAGTCCTCAACTTCGTCATAACGCCCAAAGGCAATCCGGTGCTGCTCTTTGGCGGTGTGGTGCTGGTGGCGATCGCGATCGTTTTTGACGCCATGGCTTATCGGAAGCTCTCGACGGACCGCGGCGTCTCGAAGAAGGGGATTTTGCTGAGCCTCCTGTGCGGAATCTTCATGGGCGTGTTCTATCCGTTCGTGGCCAAGGCGCTGACAGGTGAAGGCCACCTGGGGCCATACACTGTGGCATTTGTCTTTGCGGTAGGAGTGTTGGTGTCGACGGTCCCTCTCAACTATGCCTTCATGCGACGCCCCATCGCTGGTCCACCAGTGGGATTCGACGGGTACTTTGCCGCGCGCGCTCGGTGGCACTTGTTCGGTATCCTCGGCGGCCTCATCTGGTGCGTCGGGACCATTTCGAACTTTGTGTCCTCGTACGCGCAGATGGTTGGCCCTGCAGCGTCCTACTCCCTGGGACAAGGCGCCACCATGATTTCGGCCATTTGGGGTGTGTTTATCTGGAAGGAATTTCGCGGCGCAGGGAGCGATGCTATCCGCCTGCTGGTTCTGATGTTCTTGTTTTTTATCACGGGCCTGGTGTCGGTAGCTCTGGCACCGGTCGTGGGTTGAATCCGTCGCCTTGGCAGGCTAATTACTGGGCCCAAGCATACACACAGTGGCCTATTGTTGCTCTATGACTACGTCTGGGGGCAGGCTCGATCCAAAGGTCTTGCAAGCCCGCTGGTTGCTCGGCGGCATAAGCCCTGAAGAACTGACCACACAAGCAGTTCTGGCTCTTGAGGACGGAATGAGTGGAATGGCGCTACAGCAGATTGCGGGCTTCGTGCGCCCAACTAAACGTGATTTGGGAAATCTACCGGAGCGAGCCTTTGCTGAAATGGGCCTTGAGCCAATCGACAAAGACCAAGCTGTGGCCTTTCTTATGGAACACGGCATGCCCTCCACGAGCAACGTGACGGCAACGCTTCTGGGTGCATTCCCACGGCTGCGGGAGCGCTGGAAGGGGCACGTTGCTTTCTGGGGTGGACAGCCCGCAGGCTCGTACAACGACATGGCTGAGGTCGTTCACTTCGTCGTCGAGGATTTGTATGAAAAGGGGAATCTGGCCGAAACACGTCGGGTTTTCGAACTCCTGGGTAAATTGTTCGAAGAGGGTGATGTAGAAAGCAAAAACCTAATCGCCTTGGGCTTTTTCGAAACGCTACAGTGCTTCGCTTCGTGGCGTCCTTACGGGAATAAGGCTTTTGAGCAATTCCTGAGCCCCACGTCCATGGAGGTTTGGCGAGAGATTCAGCGTCAGTGGGTTGGCAAGTCGAGCCTGATGGATGTTCTCCGCGCAGAGCGTGAACACCGGTGATTGAGGGTCGAGAACTTGCCCTCATTACTTGTAGGCGGCCAATTTCGCTTCGATGCGATCGTGGATCCAGTGCGGGTCCCACCATTCCGTGGGATTCACTGGGATACCGTCGACTAGCACCGTGAAATGCAAGTGGTCCCCACCCGCCAGACCAGTCGAGTCACTGATCCCGATCTGCTGGTCGCGCTTCACTGCATCTCCGGGCTTGACCCGGAGCGAGGCCATATGGCCGTACAGCGTCTGCAGGCCACAGCCGTGATCGATTACGGCCGCGTTGCCGTAAATGCCAAAATACTCCGCCATCACCACCACTCCGTCATTTGCCGCCCGCACAGGCATATGTTCGAGGCCGGCTAAGTCAAAGCCGAGGTGAGTTTGGTGATCCACCACCTGCCCGTTGTAAATGTAAGTGCGGTAGTCGGCGAAGTAGGCCTCCGTTTTCGACGGCAGCCGGATGAAAGGCTGGCTCCATAGAAACGTGGGCGACGTATGCTTTGACAGGTCAACCAGCCGGTCTGCATCCACCTGGCGCAGGTGGCCATTGACCTCGAGGAAATTCTTGATAGGACTGCCTTCGTCCTCGAGGTCCGGCGTTTGGCTCATAATGGGCGGCACCACGCGCTGGATGTATGCATCATCCAGGTTGATCGTGTCGGTATGAAACTTCTTCGGAAACACGCGGTAGTTGAAGCTGGATACCGCCTGATTTCCCGCATCATCCCGCGCCACAATCTGGGCCGGAGTCGAGGGGTCGAGGTCCCAGGGGTAGGCGAAGATTGCGAGCCGCGTGTCGGGCTCTGATGGCTTCACCGCGAAGCTCACGAAGAAGTATTTGCCTACCTGCACGCCCGATTCTATGGTGCCGGGCGAGACATGGAACACCACCAGGTCACACCCGCCCTGATTGATGTAGTGCTGTGAGGTGAGCACTTCAATTTGAGGTGCCGTGAAGCGCACCGGCAGATTCAGCGTCAGACGCGACTGGCCGCCGCGAAAAAACCGTCCCCAGGAATCGTTTGCGGCGGTGATCTCGATCGTGGCCGTGCCCTGAGCGAGGCTAGGCATCAGCTTGCGGCTCAGGGGAGCCGTCCACTCGAGTGTGCTCACACCGTGAGACCAGAATTTCCACCAGTGGATGGGTCCCGCGTTGGTCCTGATTCCCGCGCCGTAAAGTTGGCGTCCGCCCTGGAAAACCTCTATGTTGATTCGGGTCACGTTGTGCCGCGCATCTCGCGCCTGGATCCCGAGTTGAGTACTCTGACCGAGGCCTTGGGGTCGATTTGGAATTGCCAGAGAGGGTCCCTGGTTCTGAGCGGCTTTCCAGCCCACTAAGAGAATGATGACGGCCAGTATGGCCACAAAGAAGAAAACCGGCCGGGCGATGCCTGCATGATCGTTAGAAATGTGCGACTCCTTTGGCAAAGTTCCCTCTCTTTCATGCTTCAAACTGCCTAGATTTTTACGATACTGAAAGGCAGACAGCAATCTCAAACATATTCTGAAGCCCCAAGAATCGCTTGGCCGAAACGGGCTTGTAAGGCGCAGAGAGGGGAAAAAGGGTGGGCTGTGAGGACGAAGTTTTCTCGCGCAAGTGTAACACCATACCTCCGACACCGTTCGCTGCAAAATTTCTCATAAATCCCAATTATCTCTTCCCAAACTTGCCACATAACTCGCCAAACCCTTCATAGATTTGGACATTCCGGGGTGCTACTTGCGCTTCTCACTTTTCTCATCTTTCTATTCAGGCCTCACCGGCAGGCGACTGGCTTTCTCACCTGTAACCGCCACATAACTCCGTACACTACTGATTGCATTACACATTCCGGCCTGCAACCTGATTTTGTGCCCCACAGCCGCTGTAACCGGTACTTTTCCAACTGTAGCCGTTACTTTGCGGTCGGGGGGCTCTGCCGCATGCCCGTTGTAACATTGATGTAACATTCGGCCCGGAGCGCACTCACTGATTCCCGGCCGGGAAGGGAGCGATAAAACTTCTCAGCCTGGCGCCACGGGTTCTGAATCGCACGATCGCGGCGAATTGTCGAGCCATTTCCAGCGACCGTCTCCTGACCATCGTAGCATGTGAATGTAGCCTACTCTTTGATCTCCCTCTGCCCGTCACGCGCATCCGACATTGTCCAAGTTCCCGGCTCGGAGGGAGCGCCGCTTTCGAAAAACAATCTTGCTCTGCCCGCCGCCCGGCACTTGTCCCTTTGCAGCTCCGCGCTCCTGATCAATCGCGATTCCTGGGTGAAGTCCCGCGGCGGAGTCCTGTGTGCAATGCACTCGCTATCGTTGAACGATCATGTCTACCTTCAGAACCGGTCAATGAGGATTCCGATGGCGAATTGCCGCTCGCCCGGTGGCGTGCTGTCTGTGAGAAAAATGTGTGCTACTTTTGCTTGCAATTCCATTTCCTGTTTCGTATACTAAGAAGGTTTCGGACGGCTGGCGTAGCTCAGCTGGTAGAGCATCTGATTTGTAATCAGAGGGTCGGGGGTTCGAATCCCTTCGCCAGCTCCAGGCTGACGCTGAAGCCAGTTTTGCCAATTTAGCCCGGGTTGAGGCGCGCGTCCGGCAGGATTCAAAATCTGAGCTTATCGTGAGCGGCGACAGCAGTGTCGCCGCGTACCTGTCCGGTTATCCGTCAACAGGGTTGGTGAAGCTTCTGCGCACAGCGGTGCGTCAAGCAGGTTGTCTCTGTGACTCACAAGGTCGGACAGGTGGCTGAGCGGTCAAAAGCAGCAGACTGTAAATCTGCCGGCCCATGTGGCCTACGGAGGTTCGAACCCTCCCCTGTCCACCAGAGAGCAGTGGCTAATGGTCAGTGGTGAGTGGCTAGTGATTGGCGAGTCGGACTTCGGTGTCTTGCCACTAACCACTAGCCACTCACCACTGTTTTGATGGGCGGGAGTAACTCAGTGGTAGAGTCACAGCCTTCCAAGCTGTTGGTCGCGGGTTCGATTCCCGTCTCCCGCTCCAAGAAGCAGTGGCCAGTGACAAGTGGCGAGTGACGAGCTTTTGAATCGTTATGCGGAGATGACGCCGGTATACTTGTCACTAACCACTAACCACTTGTCACTGCTTTTGAGGGGCCGATGTAGCTCAGTTGGTAGAGCGCGTCCTTGGTAAGGACGAGGTCAGCGGTTCAATCCCGCTCATCGGCTCCAGCGAATTCGAGGCGCGGCCGCAGTTTCCATGGTCAGTGCGGAGGTGAAGCGGACGGCTGAGGCTCGATTGAGATTGGCCGAGGGCTTCATTGGTACAGTCGAAATCATCGACACCGCTTCGGAGTGGGAGATTCGGAATGCTTTTTCGCGCGTCTACTACGCGCTCTTTCACGCATGTTGCGCGTGCCTGCTGGCATCGGGTATTGACATCAGCAAGGTCGAGGGAATTGCAAGAGACCATGGCCGGCTACACTCGAGAATGCGGGTTGTCGTGGGCAAGGGCTTCGAGCGCTTTCTGAAGGATTCGTATGAGCGGCGTCGCGAGTCAGATTACAAAGCTCAATGGGCTGTCCCTTCAGCGGAACAGGCAAAGGAAGAATTGAAGAAGGCGAGGGGCCCAATTCTACTGGTTAGTTCGCACGGCTCGTGGCGGCCTGCGATAGGGAAATGTCCAAAAAATGACCGTAGCTGACCTGGAACAATCTGTCCGTGGGTCGCTTCAGCAGGCTGGCTTGCTGCAGTATGTGGACGAAGAGGAGACCCAGTTTCTCGAATTCCCCGATGGTTGGTTTGCGGAAATTGCTCTCAAAGACGGCTCCAAGCTGCCACAAGTCGAGAGTATCGTCCAAAAATACAAGGCGGAGCTTGAGCAGGAGCAGGCGGTCCAGCTTGACGAAATCGTCCGGCCGGTGTGGAGTGTGGTCAAAATCGAACGGATGGGGCCTAGCGTCACGGTTCCTGGCCTCGAACCGGCTTTGCGTTTAAACGTTACTCTTCATTCCGGAAGCTTAGGCTGCATCGTGACGGTGGATGTCACCGAGGCCGCGCTTGGGATTATCCGGGAAAGGCTCGGCAAGACCGGCGCGCCCGAACAGCCTGCGCTGCAGGAAATCGTGAGCGAGTTTATGAGGTTCGAGCTTTCCCACGGCGGGAGGGGCTATTGGGACCCTCGAAGGGACTCACGTCTGGCGCTGGATGCCGGGGCATTGACGTACTTGTTTGGAAAGCGAGACGCCTACGAGAGGCTGAAACAGTCGATTGATGAGATCCTTAACCCTGGCGTGGGCAACAGAAGGGAAAATGTTGAGTTGTTCGTTCGTTCCATGAGCTACGCTCGGGGAATGAGAAAAATTAGGCGCTTTCACGATGCATTAACCGATTTACCCGGACCGGGTGGATCATACAGACCTGGGGACAGATTGCCGACGAGCAATTATGAGCTGTATGAACTGCTCTTCGATGATGAGAAGCGAAACCTCGAGGCGTATTATCTGGATCAGGTCGCAAGGGCGGAGAGAGATTTTCCAGATTTGAAAGCTCAATTTCCGGCTGTATTCAACTGAGGCAGAATCGACTATGGCCAAAGAAAAGTTTGATCGATCGAAGCCGCACATGAATATCGGCACGATCGGTCACATCGATCATGGCAAGACGACGCTGACGGCGGCGATCACCAAGGTGTTGTCGAAGCACAACCCCAAGATCAAGTTCCGTCCGTTCG
>Ga0335085_10001795_pt1 | contig 43105 bp, 31 predicted proteins | sample Lox_Sample_45_FD_206712 | JGI IMG/M metagenome (GOLD analysis project Ga0335085, IMG submission 206712) | Soil microbial communities from Loxahatchee National Wildlife Refuge, Florida, United States - Lox_Sample_4.5 | ecosystem: Environmental > Terrestrial > Soil > Wetlands | place: USA... | reverse complement strand
CGAAATCAACGAACACGAGTTTGCCCCGGGCCTCTGCCGGTAACTTGAAGCGGCGCCGGTAGAGCGAGACAAGTTCGTAAGCCTTCTCATCGAAGCCGTGCCAGGGTAGCGGAACGTTGGTGTGTGGGATGGAGACCTGCTCGAATTTCGAATCGTCGAAATCTTTCGAGTGGCCGCCTTCGACAACGGTCCGGCTGTAACGCCACTTGCGGTTCATAGGAGAAATCAGACGTCCGCGGGCATCGGAGACTCCAGCATCGGATTCGCTCGCTGTCAGCGCGTATGGCACGAGCGCTGAACTGGCAATGATTGTGCCGGTTTGCTTCAGGAAGTTTCGTCGATCCATTTACCTATGCCTTTCACAACATCGATTGCACATCGATTCACCTCAATAACTTGCGTAAGCAAACGTTCAAGCGGTCCAGTTGAGCAGCTGCGTCAAATCAACCGGCGAAGCCGATTCGGTCCCGCGCGGCGTTGCGGGGCCGATTGCCACCGCCTGACTGTGCCCCTCGAACCATACAAGGAATGACGAGTGCTCGGCTCCCGGCAGACGTTGCTGATTCAGCCAGTTGTAGTAAGCCCCGAGTTCGCCGTCGATCAGAGAACCGACTGGATCGAACTCAGGAGCACCGGTATTAGCCATGAGCAATTCATTCATTGGCTTCTGGCGCTGTCTGGGGGCAAATCTCACTAGAAGGGTCAGTGGTTGAGCCCGCCGTAGGGCTTCTCGCGCCGCCCATTGCGTAAAGCTCGTGCTGAAGATCTGAGTTCCGGACCCCTCGGTGAGAAGGCTCACCTGGAAGTGTTCCAAGACCTCGTCGTGGTGCTCCCGCTCGTGATTTCTCCCTATTCCTAAGTCCGAGGGGCGCATTTGGGCCATTTGTGTTCGCAAGGCTTCGGGGCCCATTCCGGGGCGATCGATCTCCTCTTGCATTTTGCGCAACAGAGCTGCGCGAACGGGCTCCAGTGCTGTATACGAGACGCACGTCAGGGTGGAATCATGCGCTACCGCTTCCCCTCCGTCGATGTACCAATGTCCGTAAGGAACGGCGTGAGCCTTGGCACGAGTGGCAACGGCATCAAGCAGTTGACTTAGCCCGTTCTCTGGCTTGACGTGCGCGTAGTACGCACCATGCGGGCGCAGCTTTCGAAACAAGCCATCCTCGTACGAGGTGACGCCCTGACCGACGATGCTGATCCCAAGCCGAGGGACGGGCAGAGGCTCAAGGGGCACGATTGCACGCAGGCGATCCGTATAACGATTTGAGGCCGAACGGAATGCATCAATCTGGTGCGTGCTCCAAAGATGGGCAGACAGCCGCTCGACAAATTGTGCGGGGGCTTTCGCCCACTCGAATTCTTCCAACTGGGTTGAAAGACGGACTGCTGCAAAGTCCTGAAACCATTCCTGCAGTCGCACATCGGAAAGAGAGCTGAGATTGTCCAGTTCCCTTTCCCGCGCCTTCCGCTCCACGGGAAACTTGAAATCAAACTCGATCACTTCGCGAAGCAGGCCCGGAAGAAAACTGAGCGGCAGTTTTCGCAAAGTGGGAATGAAATTTGTAGCCAGTTTCTTCGCCTCAGGCGGATATCCAGCAAAGTCTTCCGGTTTGAGGTCGCGTGGGAGCATGTTAGTTACAGGATCTCTTGAATCGGCCTTCCCTGAGCCATCACCGGGTTGAAGCCCAACAGCGAGCCCAACGTAGGGACCAGGTCTATCGAATCGACGGCATGATCGTGGACCACATTTTGCCGGACGCCTGGTCCCGCGACGAGCATCCAGGTCGTGCGCGACAGAGCATCTCCGGTACGATGATGCTGAAACCCATTCCCCGCTGCGTCATCGTCAGAATCGCGGCCAAAGTCGGGCAGGATAAACAAGGTTGTATTCCCGGCGTACTCGGGCTCACTCTGAATTGCTTTCCACAACTCCGAGCAGAGACGATCCGTCCGACGAATTCCCTCGATGTACAGCGAGTAGGCTCCGGCGTGCGCGATATCGATATCGTGCAATGTAATCCACAAAAGACTGGGCGCGACTTGCCGCATTAACTGGCGCGCCACATACACAGATAGTTCGTCGGGGCTGGACAAGGTCTGGGCATGAGTCTTGAAGTCGTCAACCGACAACTTGAGGATCATTTCAAGTTGTCGCAGTTCAAACTCACTCCCTTCCAATTCTGGAGTGAAATAGGGCGTTTCGTAGTTGTCACGCAGCAGGTGTTCGTAGCTGCTGTGTTTCCCCGACGTGGCCGCAGTAAGGAGACGCTTGGGGAGAATGACGCGCGCGCCGAATCCGGGACCGTAAGATCTGTGGCTGCTCTCGCCGATGCGGTTGAAACCATTGCTGGGCGCCACAACCCATGCATCGGAAGATGCACGCTTCAAATCCTTGCGAAAGTATTCAAACACCGTGGGAGATTGTGGTGCGACGGCAGCGAAGTTGTTGAATGTCTCGTACACTCCGGTCGCCAGGCTTGCTGTCGCCACGTAGTGGCCGAGGATGCCATGGTTGACGACTTGCGTGAAAAAACTCGCCTGCGGAATCAGCTCACGCATCAGGTTCGGGATATTCTCCTGACCTTCCAAGACGAACGTTTCCTGATCGCGAGCACCGCCACCAAAAGTAACAACGATCGCTTTTCTCGGCTTCGGACCTGTCGCGCGAGCCCAACTGCGGCTCACTAGCGCGCTTCCTACTGCGACTCCCGCAGCATCTCGCAGGAAATCCCTGCGAGTGCGCGCCAGGAAACGGCTGATCTCGCGCGGGTTGGACGGGTGATCGATCATCTTTCGCTTCTGATCCCTCGGTGCCTCACTCTTTCTCTGATGTCTCGCCCTTCTCGGAATACACGAACTGGCGGACGTCGGCTCGCTGTTTTTCCAGATTCGCCAAGTGCTTTTCCCGCTGCTCCTGATAAATCTGCAGTTGACCTTGCGCCTTCTCTCGATCTCCGGTGTGTACGTAGGCCTGGCCCAAGCGGTAGTGGGCATCCGGCAGATCGGCGTTGCTTTCCAACGCTTTCAAGTACTCGGGAACAGCTTCGGAATAATGGGCCTGATCGGAATACAGATTGCCCAACTGCAAGTGCGCCTCTGCCAGTTGGGGGTCGAGCGAGACTGCCTTTTTCAGCAACGTCTCGATCTGATGAAGATCGAGGCCGGGATCCTGCGTCCGTTTTCCCTTCCAAAGACTCATCGCATAGTAATAAGAGGCCCGAGCGTTATTTGGCTGTAATTCCGCAAAGCGGCGGAATCTTTGTATGACATCGTCAGCCTGCCCGGGCGAGCTATCGTATGCCCTTGAGAGAAAGTAGTAGCATCGCGGGTCAGAAGGTCCTAAGTCTGCTGCTCGCAGCAAGGACTTGACGGCCTCGTCGTAGAGACCTCGTGAGTACAGCGCGATACCGAGTCCAATCGCCAGTCTTGGTGAGTTCGGATGTCTTTCCACCGCCTGCTTGAAGACCGCAATCGCTGGTTCGAGCGTCTGATGAAGAAGAAGTTCGCTGGCCCAGTCAAACATATTAGCTTCGCTGGGCTCCTGGTGGGCCGCCGTTTCAAACTCATTCGCAGCCGCCACAAAATTCCCTTCTTTTTCTTGGATCTGGCCGAGAAGGTTGTGCAATTCTGCCGTGTTCCGCTTCTGTAGCAGCGACTGCACAAGCTGACGCGCTGCATCCGTACGCCCTGTCAGCAAATACGCCAAGGCCAGGTCGTAGCCATTGTCGTAAGCAGCGGGGTTGATTTGCTGGGCCTGTTTTAGAAGAGGAATGGCTTCGGAGAGCTTGCCCAACTTGATATAGATTTCGCCCAGGTTGTGATTCGCATCGTAGCTGCGTGGTTCGATTGCTACCGCCTTTTTCAATTGCAGCACCGCATCGTCCAACTTGCCCAATCGGACGAGATTGGCGGCCAGATTCGTCCGGGCCGCAGCGGACGCCGGTTTTAGGCGCACGGCGGCCTGGAGATGCTGATTCGCGAGCGAATCCTGCGCCTGTGCGGCATAGACCATCCCGGCAAGCTCATGGGCCTCGAAACTGTCGGGCACTTCTTGCAGGAGTTTTTCCAATTGTGCGGCGGCCTCCGGAAAATGACCCGCGTCATACTGCGCCACTGCTGCCTGGAATTGGCGATTGAGATCTTCGCTTTTCGGTGAAGCCGTGTTCGTCTGAGCCAGAGCTAACGCCGTCACCAAGACGTGCACGAGAAGAACAGCTAGAGGCGGGCACCAGAACCGGGCATTGAAGGTCACGGCGTCCCTATGGTAGCACTCCGCTCAGCACCTATCCTCAGGCCATGCAATGAAGGCGCTCCTTACGGAGCGCCTTCGGTTCAGGACTATGAACTACTCAGAAATAGACTTTCAAAGCGAACTGAATCTGCCGCGAACTGTAGCCACCATCGCGAGTCGACGCAGTTTCGCCGAAGGTTCCGCTGCCGAAGGTTCCATCTCCATTAGGAGTGAAGTTGGTGGAACCGCCGACAGAGTTGACGCCGTTTCCTCCGAAGCCTGGCGCGTTAAAGTTGGGGTGATTGAAGATGTTAAAGAACTCCGAGCGGAATTCCATACGTACGCGTTCCGTGACCTGGAAGTTCTTGAAGAATGAAAAGTCGAGCCTGTGGTATCCAGGCCCGGCGAACTGTGATGGTTGGGTACCTCCGAGGGCCCCAAACATATCCGTTAGCGGAACGCAACCCAACGGACTGTCTGGAATCGGTTCATAACCTGCAGTCGGATCAGGCCCAGTTGCCTTGAGTTGGCACGGTTGCGCGAATGCGGCCGGATTCAGCAATACCACCGCCCCGTTATTAGGATCCACGTGTCTTGAGACATGCGGGTCCTGTCCAGGAAGTATGAACGAATTGCAGTTTGTGCCAGTGGAGGTTCCCGTCGGACAGGCGAATTGCTGCGGTTGTCCTCCTTGCAGCGTGGCGATCCACTGCAAGCTCCAGCCTCCCGCAATTGCATTGGCGACTCCACCAGCGTTCGTCATGTATCGCTTTCCCTTGCCTACGGGTAGCGCGTAGGAACCGCTGACGTGTACGACATTACGGATGTCGAAATTGGCTAGACCGTAATCATGGTGAATTCCGAATCCGGGCACTTGTGGTGCACGATAGCCGCCCGCCGACGAAAATCCATTCAAGAGGTCGTAAGCGTCTGAACGCACTTTTGAGTAAGTGTACGTGCCCAGGAACGCCAGACCGTTTGCGAATCTTTTTTCGGCGGTGAACTGCAGACCGTGGTAATAGCTGTTCCCGTCAGTTGTGGCATAGCTGTTGCCGTAGCCGAAATGCTTGAAAGGCACGAAGCCCTGGCGATCTAAACCTGAGCCCGTGTTGTCTTTGTTAGGCAAGACTTGCTCGACCTGGTTGGAGCCTGGGAAGACTTCCAGGTGCCTACCGAGTGAAGTCACATACCCGGCCTGAAGCGACAGGGAAGGTGTCAACTGATACTGCAGCGTCAAGTTGCCACCCATCGAGAATGGAGTTGTGTAATCGAACTGAATCCCGCGCAGTCCAAGACCGTTTGCGTCCACCAGATTGGGGTCTAGCGGAGTGCAGGAGAATCCCGTTTCTAATGTCACTTGGCCGGCCGGTCCCGTGAAATCATTAACGCAATTGGGATACGAGTACGGGGAAATATCATTCGGCGAGAAGAATGAGAAGTTGAACTGGAATGGATAGTTTTCTCCTAAGTTGGGCGAGAAACCCCGGTTCTCGAACCCGTTATAGAAAAGGCCGAATCCACCTCGGGCGACCAACTTTGGCGTGACCTGGTAAGCAAACCCGAAGCGTGGAGCAAAGTTCGATTTTTGGGAGTTGCCCAGCCCTTTCCCATATTTGTTGGTTATCGCGAGTCCAATTCCATCGGTTGCGAGTAAACAGTTCAGGAAGTTCTTGTTTGCGTCATCGTCGCAAAAACCATCTGGTTTCTTTAGAAACGCAGCATTTGGACCATCCGGGATGATGTAAAGCGGCGAACCGGTGGGTGGCCCACTCGGCGCGAAGTTGGCCTGATTCGCGTGATGCTCGTACACGAGCCCGAAGAAATCCCAACGCAAACCCAGGTTCAATGTCAGCTTCGACGACACTCTCCAGTCATCCTGGAAGTAGCCGCCGTAGTAATTCTTGCCGTTGTCAGTCAAAGAGATGTTGGACACGAAGATGCTGTTAGGACCACCAGCATAGTCGACCGTTCCACCCTGATCCAGCGCGTCGGCAGCGATCGGTGTCAGCAGAAAATCGACCCTGCCGGTATTTCCGCCGTGACCACCCCCGGCGACGTCTGTATATGTCCCTCCGTAGTCGAACTCTCCACGCGACCACGGTGGTTGCAGCGTCGAGAACTTTACGTGCTGCCACTCGATGCCCATCTTGAACGTGTGCTTGCCGTATATCTTGGTGAAGTCGTCGTTCAGTTGAATCGTTGAGCTGACTTCGTCAGACGGCAGGAACGCGTTACTTCCAAGAGTGGAAAGACCGTTGATTCCGAATGCTGGAAGGCCCCCATTCTCAGATTCCTGCGGTATGCCCTGAATCCCGAACTGCCCGGGAAGATCACTCAAATCGTGCGCCGACGGTGATACGCGGGTCGTATGAAGGTAATTCAAACCTGCGCGGGCCACATTTACCATCGTTGGCGAGAAGGTGTGCGTCCACACGAGTGCGCTCTGCTGCGCCAGGGCAGTCTGCGGTCCTTCCTGGAACGCGCCGCCATCCGGTACGCCTCCGAATATAGCTGGAATGAAGTTGGGATCATCCACATAGCTGAATCGGAAGAACGTCTGGTCCTTGGCACTGAAATTTACATCCAAGCGAACATCGAAGGCTTTCTTGTCTTCCTTGTCGATTGGCGACACGTTGTAGTTGTTCTGCAATGCCGCACTAGTCGGGGAGGGATACAGATTCAGTAACGCAATTGCATTAGCGTCTAACCTGGACGGATCGATCATGTTCAGATTGCAGGCCGAAACCAGCGAAGTGAAGTTTGTTGTGTTCGATGGGCAGCTACCCGTTCCAAACGTTTTGTCGTCAACTCCGTTCCAGGTGAACGGATCGCGCACGAATCCGGTGGCGGTCGCAGCAATGCCGGTAGTTGTGTCTACATCTCCAGCCACGGTTGGGCGTGTCGTTGCGGGGTCAAGTACGGTTCCCAACGGAATTGTTCTGCCCAGCGCATCGGTCTGGGAACCGGATTGGCCCGTAATCAAGTCCTGGAAGTTCGTGTACCCGCTGTCCCTCTCGACGCTGGTCGGCACAGTTCCTGGGTGGGGGATGCCCTGTCTGCGGTTAAAGCCCTCGTAGTCGCCAAAGATGAAAATCTTGTTCTTGATGACCGGCCCACCAAACGTGGCACCGTACTGATTCTGCCGAAGTTCGCCCTTCTTTCCGCGCTCGAAGAAGTTAGCGGCATCCAGCGCGTCGTTTCGGAAGAATTCCCACGCACTCCCATGGAATTGATTCGTCCCCGACTTGATGGTGGCATTCAAGACTGCGGCACCCGAGCGCCCGAACTCCGCACTGAAATTGGTGGTCTGCACCTTGAATTCCTGAATCGCATCCACCGGAGGCAGCACTACGAAGTTGGTCCCGTTCAGGAAGTCGACGGTATCGGAGTTGTTATCAATGCCGTCCAGCATGTAGTTGTTCTGCGCGGGACGTGAACCATTCGCAGCAAACGCACCGGTCGAGGCGTTACCGCGCGTATCGGCCTGCGGCGAGTTAACGCCGGCAGCAAGCTGGGCCAGAAACGTGAAGTTCCGGCCGTTCAACGGCAGATCGTTAACGCTCTTCTGGTCGACCACCTGGCCGACCGAGGCATCTTGAGACTGAAGTAGTGGGGCCGTACTGGTGACCTCAACGGTTTCGCTAACCGCGCCGGTCTGCAACTGGAAATTGCGCGTTATGTTTGAACTGACATTGACCGTGACCCCGGTTTCTGCAACGGTCTTGAAACCCTGCATGGATATTTCAATTTTGTAACTACCGATTCGAACCGGACTGAAACGGTATAGCCCATCGGCGGCGGTGGTCGTGGTCAAACTCGCCGCGGTGCCTTCGTTGGTCAGCGTGACCTTGGCCCCGCTCACAACGGCACCGGACGAATCGGTGACGGTTCCAGTAATCGAACCGGTGTCTACCTGTGCCTGCAGGGAAACGGCGCTGAGGAAGATACCAATCGCAAGGGCAAGGAAACTGCGCAGAATCCGGGAGCACGACGGTCGGTTCATGAGCTCTCCTTCGAGCAATTCCCGGCTTGCAGCAAGGCGAGCCGGTTGGCAACCGTAACAGCTCAAGCGAAGACATCTCGCCTGAAATTCAAATTGTCGAAAACCCCAGTGAAAGATTCCCGCGAATCGTATTTTTCGCAAATTAACCGCTTAACCTAAGAAACGACTAATGCGAAAATACTATTCGGCGTTTATGGGGGAATATCACGCTGCCCGGAACGTTGTCAAGAATTTTCTCGTGATCTATACTCCGCGCTGTCTCAGCAACGCGCTACTCGCGCCTCAAGGCAGCTGAGAATTCCTCGCATGAGCGTCACCATTCGCGATGTCGCGAAGGCGGCGGCGGTCTCAACCGCCACGGTGTCCAACGTCCTCAACAAAACAGGAAAAGTGGGGCGTGAGACTCGCCGCCTCGTCCTTTCGACTGTCAGGCGACTGGGATACATTCGTGATGTTCATGCACGCCATCTCGCCTCTCACGACCGGCGCACCCTGGGCATTATCGTTTCCGACATTGAAAACCCATTCTTTCCGGAGGTGATCAAAAGCTTCGAAATCCGCGCGCAACAACTGGGCTACGATGCCATCCTCAGTGACACGAATTACGATCCTCGCAGAACAAGAGAAGCGGCCGAGAGGATGATGGAGCACAAAGTCCGTGGCGTCGCCATCATGACTTCAGAGATTAGCCCGCGTCTTGTGCATGAGCTCGCTCGGAGGATGATTGCGGTCACGTTTCTCGACGTCGCACCCGTCCGTGGCTACACAAGCAATTTGCGGATCGATTACCCCTCGGGTATAGAACAGATCGTGCGATATCTCCACAGCAACGGACATCGTCGCATCGCATTCGTGGCTGGAAGGGCGGGCCTCAAATCGAATGTTGTAAGACTTCGCGCGTATGAAAAGTCCATGCGGGACCTGGGGCTTGAGCCCGGCCCGATACTTCCCGGAGATTTGCGCTTCGAAGGTGGACTCGCTGCGGGAGAGGCAGTTGCCAAACTGAACCCGCGTCCCACGGCAGTGATGGCCGTAAATGATCTGACGGCCGTCGGAGTAATTAAGGGGCTGCTCAACGCGGGCTGCCGCGTGCCACAAGATATCTCCGTGACCGGCTTTGATAAGACGCGTCTTGCGGAATACAGCAATCCTTCGATCACAACTGTTGATATTCACCGGGATACGTTGGGTCGCTTGGCTGCTGACGCCTTGCACGAACTCTCGAGCAAACCTAGTCCCGAAGGCAAGGAGTATCAAATCGAGTCCGAATTGGTGATTGGACACTCGACCGGGCCCGCACCGGACTGATTCAAAGCTCGCGATGGCGCCGCCACGTTGGCCCAGCCATGCTCCAACTGCTATAGTGAGGCCTTCGGAGAGGTTCTGGGATGTTGGGGAGCCCATCGATTCAAATCCAGGCTGATTACAGGATCTCTCGACTTTGCGCAGTCATCTTTTCCCTGCTGGCCGCAGTTCAACTCGGGTCAGCCCTGCCACAGTCTCCAAAAAGTGGCACTACGCAAACGTCCCGCGAAGTTTCGCCACTTCAATCGGCTCAGCAACTCATTCAGCAAGGTCAGCTTGAGCTGGCGAGGCAAATTGTTCAGGCTCAAGTTCGCAGCAATCACGGCAGCGCTGAGGCATACAACCTGCTGGGAATCATTTATACGAGCGAAAAGCGATATGCTGAAGCGAATGATGCCTTCCAGGAGGCATTGAAGCTCGCTCCGGATTCCAAGACGACTCATAACAACTTGGGGAATCTCTACGTAGCAGAGGAAAAACTCGATTTGGCAGAGAAGGAGTTCAGGAGTGTGCTCAAGAGTTCGCCTTCGAATCGCGATGCGAACTACAACTTGGGCCTGCTGCTACTAGCCAAAGGATCTCCTCTCCAATCGGTTGAATACTTCGAGCGCGTACGCCCTCAAACCGTTGAGACTCGATTCAATCTCATACGCGCGTACTTGGCATCAGGTAAGACAACCGAAGCGCTGCAGGTTGCACAACAGCTGTCAATCTCAAACAAGAATGACGTCCAGTTGCACTTTACGCTCGGTGTGCTGCTCGCTTCGGCGAAGCAATACAAGCAAGCCGCCATTGAGCTTGAGCGTGCCAATGCGCTGAAGCCGGAAACGTTTGAGATACTCCACAATCTTGGCCAAGCTTACCTACGCGCCCGAGACTACGCAAAAGCAGAAGTCAGTCTGAAACGTGCGCTCAAGCTGAAGCCTAGTTCGGTTGAGACGCAATACTTGCTGGCCCAGACGTATTCCGACGAATCACGGCCGTTGGATGCGCTTGAACTGCTTGTGCAAGCTCACAAGTTGGCGCCCGAGAATACGGACATCATCTTTCTCATGGCGCGAGTGAGCATGAGTCAAAACTACTTCGAGGATGCAATCCCGTTACTGGAGTCAGGCCTCAAAATCGCGCCACAGCGGGCTGACCTGCATGCTGCACTGGGAGAAAGCTACTTCATGTCGGGAAAGGCCGAGAAGGCCATAGAGGAATTCAAGGTCCTTATTGCGCTGGAGCCATCGGCACGCTCCTACACATTCTTGGGCCTCTCCTATCGCCACCTTGGACGTTTCGAGGAAGCGGTAAAGTACTTTCAGGACGGGTTGAAGCTCGATCCGCACAACGCCGCCTGTCTATTTAACCTCGGCTACATTGAAGAACGGCAAGGCAATACTGCACGTGCCGATCAGTTGTTCCAAGAGGCGTTGCGCTCGAACCCCGATTTTTCGGAGGCGTTGCTTGAACTCGCCAATCTTCGCATTACCCAGAAAAAATACACGGAAGCAGCCGACGTGCTTCGTCGTTATGTGAAGGTGAGCCACGATGCTGCGACCGGCTATTACAAACTCGCGATGGTAGAGCGCAATCTGCATCAAATGGAAGCTGCCAAACGCGATCTGAACGTATTCCAGACACTTTCGAAAAATTCTGCAGGCGGGCCGTATCCCTATCAGCATCTGTTCGACTACCTCGACAATCGCTCCAAGTTGTCGCCCCAAGCCAAGACTGAGCTTGATGTCACTGCCTTGATGGACCAGATCCAGAAACATCCTGGTCAGACCCAGGACCTATATTTGCTCGCTGAGACCTACTTGAAGCTTGGCAACCTGAGCGATGCGCGAAAGACCATTGAGCAGCTCGATCAACTCAGCGCCGACGACTATCGCACACAAACCGGGATTGGAGTACTGCTTGCACGCTATCGCATGTACGATGATGCGATTCGGCATTTTCAAACAGCTCTGCGAGCAAATCCTGATTCTGATGACGTGAAATTTGATTTAGCTGATGCCTATTTCCGTAAGGGCCTCTACGAGGAAGCACTTGGGGCAGCGCAAAGGGTCTCGGCTGCAGGGCAGCGAGACGACGCATACCTCGCCTTGCTAGGTGACATCCTGTCCCACCTTGGCGAAACAGCGAAAGCTTTGGAGATCTTCCGTAGTGCCATTGAACGAAGTCCGGACAACGACCAGCACTATCTTTCCCTCACTTTGGTGCAGCTGCGCGCAAATGATGTCAACGCTGCCGAACAAACTCTGCAATCGGGACTTCGCCGAATCCCCGGTTCAGGGAAAATCATTTGGGGCCTCGGACTCATCTCTGTGCTGCATGGAAATTCTGATCAGGCCGCGGAGCGCCTGGAGCGCGCTGTCGATCTTCTACCTGAGTGGGCCGGGAGCTACTCCACTCTGGGAGTTTTCTACTATCAGACGGGGCAAATTGAGAAGGCGCGCGAAGTGCTCAATCGTTTCAAAGGAAGTAGCGCCGGCGGACTGGACGTGAACCGCATCGAACAAGTACTTTCCAAGACTCCGGCGAAGGCTCCCGCTTCTGCTCAACCCATTCCAATGGTCGCCCGGCAGCAAGTGATTCAAATGGCCTTGCTGATCGCGGATCGCAGTTTGTGAAAATGGAGACCAAGGTCATAGTTCGCGCGCATCACTCTCTACGCCTTGCTGCGATAGCGGTGCTCTCCATCGCGACCTGCCTTCCGCAGAACGAACTCCTGGCTCAAACGACAAAGGCAGCGGCATCCATTCCCGTTCGCTATACAGACGTCCGCGACATTGCCAAGATCAACTTCCAGCAGGACTCCACGCAGACGGAAGAAAAGTACTACCTTGAGACCATGGGCACCGGCGTGGCGTGGATCGATTACGACCAAGACGGTCGGATGGATTTGTATTTCATACAGTCCGGTCCCACTGACATTTATAAACCGCCTCGCCCACTGCGCTGCGCGCTCTATCACAACAACGGTGATGGAACGTTCAGTGACGTGACCGAGAAGGCCGGAGTAGGGGGTGAGGGCCACTACGGACAGGGTGTGGCCGTTGGTGACTTCGACAACGATGGGTATCCCGACATTTACGTGACGGGCTATGGCCGCGCTATTCTCTATCACAACAACGGCAATAGCAATTTCACTGACGTTACAGCCAAGGCCGGTGTTGCCGATGAGGGCGGCTGGTCGACCAGCGCAGGCTGGTTTGATTACGACAAGGATGGCTGGCTCGATCTCGTTGTCACAAATTACATTGAATGGAACCCGAAGAACAATCTCTGGTGCGGCGAACACCGGCCCGGATATCGGTCCTACTGCCATCCCGGAAACTACAAAGGGCAGCGAATCAAGCTCTATCACAATAACCACGACGGCACCTTCACCGATGTAAGCGATGCCTCCGGAGTTGGGAAACCGGAGGCGAAGGGAATGGGTGTCGTGCTTGCTGACTTCAACAACGACGGCTGGCCAGATATCGCCGTCGCCAATGACTCGTGGCCGAACTTCCTCTTCATCAATAAGCACAACGGCACTTTTGAAGACGTCTCCCTGGTCTCGGGAATTGCTGCGAGCGAGGACGGACGATACGAAGCCGGAATGGGGATTGACGCTGCTGACGTCGATGGTGACGGCTGGCAGGATGTCTACATTACTCACCTCGATTTCGAGCTGAACCGTCTGTATCGCAACAGCCACGACGGCACTTTTACGGATGAAACCTTCCGCTCACGTATTGGGAACAAGGCCGTACTGTTGAGCGGTGTCGCAGCGAAGTTTCTGGACTACGACAATGACGGATGGAATGACATCCTGCAACTCAATGGATCGATGCTTGACAACGTAGCGCTGTATCACAGCGAGGTATCCTACGAGGAACCGTTACTTATGTATCGTAATCTGGGAAAAGGTCAGTTTGACAAAGTGTCAGAAACCTTAGGCCCTGACTTCATTCATCCCATTGTTGGGCGCGGGCTCGCAACGGCAGACTACGATAATGACGGCGACATCGACATCGTCACCAACAATCGCGGAGACTACCCTTCTCTCTTGCGCAATGACGGAGGCAACGCGAATCATTGGCTGACACTTCAACTGGTCGGAACCAAGTCCAACCGAGATGGCGTCGGCGCCTCACTTAAGTTGATTTCCGAAGGATTCATTCAGGTGGAACAGGCGAAGGGAGGAATGAGCTACATGTCAGCGAGTGATCCTCGCGTTCACTTCGGCCTTGGCGCGCGCACGAAGATCGAGTCTCTGGAAATCACATGGCCGAGCGGCACCAAAGACAAGTTGTCAAGCATCCCGATCGATCAGTTCATCACAGTCAAAGAAGGCGTGGGAATCATTCCTCGCCCATTTCCGAAGATTCCGAGCGCGAAATGAAGTTTGACCGCCGACACTTCCTTGGCTCTTCCCTGGTTGTGCTCAGCAATTCGCTGGTCGAAGCACTTGCTACCCCATTATGGAAATGGACAAGAAGCCTTCACATTCAGTCTTCGTCCGCGGCAACGTTGTCACCGGTTCAGTTCGTCGATGTCGCGCGCGAAGCGGGACTCAGCACTCCCAACGTGTGGGGCGGTGCCGATCACAAACGCTATATCATCGAAGCGAAAGGCAGCGGTCTCGCTTTCTTTGACTACGACCACGACGGCTGGCTCGACATCTACCTCACAAACGGCACCCGGCTGAACGAGAAGTGGCCAGTGGGTCAGGAACCTACCTCACACCTCTACAGGAACAATCGGGACGGAACCTTTACCGATATGACCGAGAAATCCGGCCTCGCCAGAACCGGATGGCAGACCGGAGTTTGCGTTGGCGACTACGACAATGACGGGTGGGATGACCTGTTTTGTTGTTTCTGGGGACATAACGTTCTTTTCCACAACAACGGCGATGGAACCTTCACGGATGTCACTCGCAAGGCCGGATTGTACGATCCGCACGTACGATGGGGCGCAGGCTGCACATTCCTCGACTACGACCGCGATGGCCATCTGGACCTCTTCGTCTGTAATTACATCCAACTGGATCCGGAAAAGGTATTGTCCGGCGGAGACGCAGCGAACTGCCAATGGAAAGGAATACCGGTCATGTGCGGTCCCCGTGGATTGACGGGTGACACTAACGTCCTTTACCACAACAACGGCGACGGCACGTTTGCCGATGTGTCGCAGAAGGCCGGGATTCTCAAACCTGGCCCAAGGTATTCCATCACCGCCGTCGCGAGTGATTTTGACAATGATGGCTGGCCCGACATCTACGTAGCCGTCGATTCCGAGCCTTCCATTCTTTTCCGCAACAATCATGACGGCACTTTCACCGATGTGGCCGTAATGGCCGGTTGTGCCTACAGTGAGAACGGGCATGAGCAGGCTGGCATGGGCATCGGCGTTGGTGATTACGACTGCGATGGTTGGTTGGATATCTTCAAAACCAATTTCGCCGATGACACCTGCAATCTCTATCACAACAACGGAGACGGCACATTCAGTGACGTCACCTTCTCTTCCGGAATCGGCATCAACAATCAGTATGTGGCGTGGGGTTGTGCGTTTGTGGACTACGACAATGATGGTTGGCCTGACATCCTCCAAGTGAACGGACATGTGTACCCTGAAATTGGAGGTCGCGAAATCGGACAGACGTTCAAAAATCCGCGACTGGTGTATAAGAACATGGGGAATGGCCAGTTCAAGGACGTGTCGTCGACACTGGGGCCCGGCATCAACGCACGATTTTCCAGCCGGGGTGCGGCTTTCGGTGACTACGACAATGACGGAGACCTTGACGCTCTGGTCTTGAACATGAATGACATACCGTCGTTGCTACGCAATGATGGAGGTAACAAGCAGAACTGGATCAAGCTCAAGCTGATTGGAACCAAGTGCAATCGCACGGCAATTGGCGCGCGGGTCCGAGTAGTGACCGGAAAGCACGCGCAGATGGACGAGGTCCGGAGCGGATCGAGTGTAATGTCGCAGAGTGATTTGCGGCTGCACTTCGGACTGGGCACAGCACAAACGGTCGACCTGATCGAAGTGAAATGGCCCACCACCCAGAAGATCGAGCGATTCACACAAGTCAAAGCAAATCAGATCCTGATGATTCGCGAGGGCAATGGTATTGTTCACCCTGTACCCCCGGCACCGTCACCGAAATGAAGGCTCTACTGCTGTCAGAGTATCGTCATCTGGAACTCACTGACCTCGCCACTCCCACACCGGGTCGAGATGAAGTTCTGGTTCGCGTGGCTGCATGCGGCATCTGTGGCAGTGACGTCCACGGCTATGATGGCTCGTCCGGACGCAGGATCCCACCGATCGTGATGGGACACGAAGCCGCTGGAACCGTGGCCGCGATCGGCGCCAAAGTATCAGGTTGGAAGGAAGGTGATCGCGTCACCTTCGACTCCACAATCTACTGCGGCGAATGTCCTCCGTGTCTCCGTGGAACCATTAACCTGTGTGACCACCGCCAAGTCCTGGGTGTTTCCTGCGGCGACTATCGACGACATGGAGCGTTCGCGGACTATGTCCTGGTTCCCGCGCGAATCATGCACCGTCTTCCTGAGAACCTTTCTTTCGCCGAGGCTGCTCTGTTGGAGGCGGTCGCCGTAGCTCTACACGCGGTATCACTCGTGGAAATCACTCGACAGACAACCGCGCTCGTCATCGGCGCGGGTACGATCGGCCTGTTGCTGCAGCAGGCTTTGCGAATCGCAGGATGCAACCGCGTTTTCGTTTCCGATGTGGATGCCAGCCGCCTTCAACTCAGTAGAGATCTGGGGGCCACGGCGACTATCGACGCGAAAGAACTGTCCCGTCAGATCGCAGAGCTCACCAACGAACTGGGTGTGGACCTGGCGATCGAGGCGGTAGGCAAAACTGCAACTGTAGACGCTGCAATCGACAGCGTCCGAAAGGGTGGAAGTGTTGTCCTGGTCGGAAACATCTCCCCCGAGGTGACACTGCCGCTTCAGAAGGTGGTGGCTCGGCAGATTCGCCTGCAGGGATCGTGCGCTTCCGCTGGGGAATACCCATTGGCGATTCAGTGTTTATCAAGCGGCTCAATCCGTGTAAAACCACTGATTACCGCAATTGCCCCGCTCGCTGAAGGTCCACGGTGGTTTGAACGGCTATACGCGGGCGAGGTTAATCTGTTGAAGGTTGTGCTGACACCGGAAGGCCGATCATGAAAGACGGCGAGCGAGGACTCTTTGATCTGAGCGGTCAAGTTGCGATCATCACCGGGACGAGTCGTGGTCTCGGCCAGACATTTGCGCGCGCCCTCGCAAGAGCTGGAGCCGATCTTGTTCTCACCAGCCGGAATCGTGCGTCTCTTGCCGCGTTTGAGGCTGAAATTAAATCGCTCGGCAGGCGCACCCTTTCGCTCGATCTCGACGTCCGTGAACACTCCAGCATTGAACAAATGGTTTCTTCCGCCGAAGATATTTTTGGCCATCTCGACATCCTCGTGAACAACGCTGGCTGTAATATCCGCAAACCGGCGCTCGATGTGACCTGGGCCGATTGGAACACGATCCTTGATACCAACTTGCGGGGAAGCTTCTTCGTGGCTCAGGCAGTCGCGCGAAGGATGGTTCATCAGCATTACGGCCGGATCATCAACATCGGTTCAGTTACAAGTGTCGCAGGCTACGCTGGCCTCGGTCCCTATGGAGCCAGCCGCGGCGGCATCCGCCAACTTACCATGAGTCTGGCCGATGATTGGGGACCACACGGAATCACCGTCAATTGCCTGGCTCCCGGCTGGTTTTGTACCGATCAGAACAAGGTTCTCTATGAAGACAAAGAGTGGGTGGAATACCTTAGCGACCGCATCCCCCTGAAAAGACCGGGCGATCCGTGCGATCTGGAGTCAGCAATTGTTTTTCTGGCATCAGAATCCAGCCGTTACATCACCGGACAGACGCTGCTCGTCGATGGCGGAATCTCTACAGGTGCCCTTCGTGCTCTACCAAAATCTCGTTAGCTATTGATGGATTCGGGCGGCCCAACCTCCGCCACTCGCGAGTGAAAGTTTTACTTTAGTGTTCTTGTTCACCTGCATCGTTGTCTTCTTGTAATCGCTCGCATTGCGATCGGCGTTGATCCCATCCTGATACGCATCCATCGTGAAGTTCCCATCAGGCAGAAAAGAAAGATCGATATCCAAACTGCGGGATGTCCAATCGCTCATTGCGCCCACATACCAGTCCTTGCCGTTCCGTCTGGCGACGACGACATACTCGGCGATACGGGCATCGAGCACCTTCGTTTCATCCCATTCGGTGGGAACGGCGGCCAGAAACTCCATTGCTTCGGGCTCACGCAGGTAGTTTGAAGGGCTATCCGACAACATCTGGAGCGGGCTTTCAAAAACAACATACATCGCGAGTTGATGGCATCGGGTTCCGAGTGCCATTGGCTGTCCGAAGATCGGAGCAAACGTTAGCTTTGTGGCGTTTCGCATTGCGCCTGGCGTGTAGTCCATCGGACCAAGAAGCATTCGCGTGAACGGAAGCGTTACGTTGTGCTTGGGCTCGGAATCAGCGCTCCACTTGCTCCACTCCATCCCTCGCACTCCCTCTGTGCTGATCAGATTGGGCCATGTTCGAGTCATGGACGCTGGCTTTTGGTCTCCATGGAAGTCGACCAACATTTTTCGCTTGGCACACTCCCGGCTGACCTTGGCGTAGTAGTCCATAAGAACCTGATCGCTACGCTGCATAAAATCAACCTTAATTCCCTTTACGCCCCATTTTTCAAATTGATCGAGTGCGGGAATAAGTTGATCGTCCAGCGTCTTCCAGACGACCCACAATATGACTCCAACATTCTTCTGCTTACCGTATGCGACCAGCTCCTCCATATTGATCTCTGGCACAACGTCCAACACATTTCCCAGTTTGTACCAACCTTCGTCAAGGATGATGTAAGGAATGCCATATTTCGCAGCAAAATCGATGTAGTACTTGTAGGTGGCGGTGTTCACCCCAGCTTTGAAATCCACACCGTAAACATTGTTCGCATTCCACCAGTCCCATGCCACCTTCCCTGGCCTAATCCATGAAGTGTCCTGCACCTGCGAAGGCTTTTGCAGCAGATACACAATCTGATTGGTGATCAGATCGCCGTCTGTGTCGGCAATCGCGACCACGCGCCAGGGAAATGTGCGCGTCCCCGCAGCCGTCGCTATGTAGTCGGCGCTTTCGATGACCTGATAGTCGCGGTCTCGCGTGAGCCTCTCTTTCAAGGGATACGGAGGAAAAGTGGCCGCGAGTCCGTTTCCACCTGTACCCCGCAACCATAGGCCGGGATACGAATCCACATCGGACTCTGCAATGGCCACTTTCGCTCCCTCCCCGACATCTACAACGGCCGGTAGCGACGCCAGGAATTCCGGAGCAATTTCGTTTAGATGTTGCGCAAGATATTTGCGCTCATTGTGCGAAAAGAAACTGTCTTCCTGCGGATAGTAGACCAGAAAATTTGAAGGGAAATTGAAGCTAGATTCCTCGTTGTAGATATTTATTTTTTCTTGAGGAAACGATGTCTCGAATTGGTACGCGACACCCTCGTTGTATGCACGAAACGTGACTGCATAGTTCCCTTCCATCCGAATCCGCAGTTCGTTGTAGTGATCGCGAATCTTCGCAAATTTCTGTCGGACAACAGGCTGGACACTCTGATCGTAAGAACGCGTCTTCCCGTCGATCACCTTGGAGTCGATCCCCAGCTTCTTGTGCTCCACGTCCAACGCGAGCGTGGAGTTCTCGAGCAAGGATCTGCCTTTGAGCAATACGTCATAACGAAGTTGTCCAGCGGTACGAATTCTGACCTCGATTCGATTGTCCGGAGACCGCAATGTGTAGCTGGACTGGCCAGCACAGTTTTGAACGGAGAGCGTCACAAGAGAAACGAAGAACACCAGGACTGAGGATGACTTCATTGACTCACCTTCCACGCAGAGGTGCGGTTGTAAAGGAGGAAATCTTACTCGCACGACGCGAGAGAACACAAACTGTCTCACATCGAATAGATCGCCGCAGTCAGGTGCGCACCACGCCGAGTGCATCGACCGATTTTGGTCGCGTTAAGCTCTTCACTGGATCTACCAAAAGCCAACAGAACGCGCCGACGAAGCACAAGGTGGCTGCCACGAGAAAAGATGCAGTCCAACCATAGCGTGCGCCAATCCAAGCCGTCAGGTACCCTGTGAGGGCTCCGCCGATCTGTCCCCCCATGTTCATGAATCCGGATACAGATCCAGCGGAAGCCCCGGCGATATCCGCTGTCACTGACCAGAATGAGCTTTGCGCCAGGTAGAGGGCACCCGCTCCTCCAGCAAGCACAAGACTCGCCAGTCGTACGCTGTGAACTTGCGCTCCGAAGGCAATAAAGATTCCGGCGATTCCCATGCCAAAAACCGCCACACCACATCGGCCGAGCCTTGGTCCACGCCATTTCGTAAGCCGATCGTTCGCCGCGCCGCCAATCAGACAGCAGACCAGCATTGCCACAAATGGAACCATGGAATAAAAAGCGCTAGCCTTCAGATCGAGACCACGCACCTTCGCCAAGTACCGGTAGAACCAGCTGAAGAAAATCCACGCAACATAGCCGTAGCAGAAGTAGCTGACGGTTGTCGCCCACACTTCGCGGCTGCACACGATTCGGCTCCACGGAATAAGTTCGCGCGGCAACGCAGTTGAAGTGTCCGGCGCGGTCAGACCCGATTGAATGATTGCGAGTTCCTTTGCAGAGACCTTTGGGTGCTCCGACGGAGTATCGCGAGCTGCCAGGAACCAGACTACACCCACCAAAAGGCCGATTATCGCGCACACCCAGAAAGACGAGCGCCATCCATAGTGAATCATGAAATAGGTAATCAACGGCGGAGTGAAACCGGCGCCTGCGCCCACTCCGGCAAAGATCCAGCCGTTGGCGATACCACGCTCGCGCACAGGAATCCACCTTGCAATGAACTGGTTTGCTGACGGATAGATCACGGCTTCGCCGGCTCCGAGAAGAAACCGAACTGTGATGAAAACGTACAGGGCGCCATCAATCTTGGCAGGAACAAGCCCCGTCAATGCCGTAAAGATACCCCACCAGACTACTCCCGCTGTGAGCACGCGCCGTGGACCAAAACGATCAGCGAGGTAACCGCCCGCAGTCTGAAACAGGGCGTATCCTGCCACGAGGGCACTGAACACCTTGCCCAGCTGCACGTCAGTGAGATGGTAGGCATCGACAATAGACCCACCCGCGATCGAGATGTTGACGCGGTCCAGGTAGGACACTGCACTGAGCACAAACAGCCAGAATACAAGGAACCAGCGCACAGATGTTTTCGCCGTGATCATTCTTGGGGTATTACTCGTTTACGCAGAATGTTCGCGCAGGATGCGAGACAGCTGTTGAGCAACGGTCCTGTCTTCGCCCGGTTGGAGCATGAACGAGCACATAGTCAGGCCCGGTCCGCCTTCTCCGCCGCCGATGACAATCGCGGGCTTGGATTCTCGCAGCAGTTTCGAAACAGCCTTCGAATCTGCAGAAATTCTGGAGTCCCACTCGATTCGCATGTGGGGAACGTGATTCGCGATATCAGGAACGAAAAACGATGTGCTCACACCCGGAATTTTGGTCAACTCATGCGAGATTTGTTCGAGGCGGCCTTGCCACTCCTGCTGCAGCACTTCATGGTCCTCCTTCAGATACAGCTCCAACGCCTTCACCATCCCAATAATCTCTTCTTTACCTACCTTCTGACTGCGGCCAATCGTATCTTCATGGGGACTGTTATTGAGCAGCGCACTGGCGACCAGGTCTTTGCGTCCAACCAAAAGACCTGCGCATTGAGGTCCGCGCATGGCCTTCCCCCCACTGAACGTGACCAAGTCGTACCCCATGTTCGTGTAGTCCCACAGATGCGCCACAGGTGGTGTGTCCGCCGCGGCGTCGTTCATGCAAGGAAGGTTGTGTTGCTTTGCCAGCCTTGCCCACTCGTCAACCTTGATCTGCCCGGCAGCATTGGCAAAGTTCGTAAAGTGCATCATGGCAGTCCGGTCGTTGATAGCCCGACGAAGCTCATCGCGGGTTTCCACTTCGATGAGCTTGACTCCTGTCGACCGCAACTGATGATCAAACGGGTTGCGATGCGATTTCTGGATAATCACTTCCGACTTCATGCCAGTCAGATCAGGAAGCTGCCGGATCAGCGCTTCATTGTCTCCGGTAAGGACGCCGGCGAGTCCCGATTGAATTGCGGCTGCTGCTCCCGAGGTTACGATTGCGGTGTAGCCGTCAGGGAGCTTCAGCATTTCTGCGATGCGCTTGCCTGCCGCGACTTCGAGTTCCGGAATATTCACGAAATGACGTCCTGCCATGGCCATGACAGCTTCGAGTTCCGGACGAAGAACAGAGCCGCCAAGCATGGTCATCGTGCCTTGGCAATTGATGACAGTAGCAACACCAAGTTCTTCGTACGGATTGCCCGTGTGACCGAAGCCGTTCACCGCACCCGCGGCTACGACACGGGCTTTTGAGAGAAGCTTGTTCGGCGTTGCAAGTGATGCCATCATCGCCGCGGCCGTCCCGATAAAGCCGCGTCGATTCCATCTTGAGTTCACTCGCATGATGTTGCACCTCCGGTTATTTATTCGCTACGGCAGCGATACAATTGATTTCCACTAGAGAATCTCCGGGCAATGCAGCGACGGCAACCGTCGTGCGCGCGGGTCCTCCGTGCGGGAAATAGGTCGCGAATACCTTGTGCATTGCATCCCAGTGTTCGATCTTTACGAGAAACACATTGGCTTGAAGAACCGTGTCCATGGTTCCTCCGCCAACTTCTACAAGCTTCTTTACCTTATCCAGGACCATCGTAGTGTGAGATTCGATCGTCCAGTCTTTCTGATCTCGCGTATCGTGCGCGCCCTGACCGGAAACATAGATCAGGCCCTTATGGACAATAACCGGCATAATAACGTCTTTTTCGCTACCCGGCTTTCCGTCTCCATTCAATTTTCGAATAGCACTCGCGTCCGATGAAGTCTGCGCCGTTGCACGGACTGGGGCCACTGCGGTCGTAAAACCAATCGCGGACAAAACCGAACCCACTCGGAAGGCGAACGTCCTTCGGTTCAAAGTGAAATCCATCTTGATGCTCCTTTCGGTATATGACTCTTAATATCGAACTCAAATATGCAACCAGAAAAGTCGCTTGATTATCGGAGCTCCATGCACATCTTGCTGACTACAAGCGCCCCACTTTTTTCACGGCCTGCACGATCGACTTCCATTGCTCGATCAGGGAGTACATGGAGTGTTCCTTGTAGTCCATCTGTTGGGCAAGTGTGAGCACTGCCTGCGCCTGGGAGCGCGGAACAACCGCCACACCGTCGCTATCAGCTACAACGATATCGTCCGGGCTCACCATTACTCCATTGCACACCACAGGAATCTGTGAGCCGCCAAAACGGTAATGATGGACCGAAGTGGATGGAACGATTCCGGTGGCAAAAACTGGAAATGCAATTTTGCGCAAATACGCCACATCTCTGACACCACCATCGATGACCGCGCCCGCGTAGCCACGCGCCGACATCGCCGTTCCCATCAGGCCCCCCATTCCGGCAATGTCTTCCCCGTCCTCCACCACCATCACATACACCGAATCGGTTGATCCCTGGTCTATAGCTTCCAGCATGCCTGTGAGGGCTTCGGGATCGTTGTTGCCTTCATCCTTCTTCAGTTGCACGGTGCGCGCGAATCCAGCAAATTTCGCTGTAAATATCGGCTGCATGCGATGACTCATATACATACGCTTGTGGATGATCTGCTCAATCGCATCGGAAACGGAAGCGACCTCGACGTGGCGGAATTGGGCGATCAGCTCGCTGTCACTCAAAGGTGCTACGGTTGCTGAACTGGATTGCGCATCTGCGTGACGAACGTACATGGCAACGGCCAGAACGAATAGAAGTGCAGCAAGAGTCGTTGCGAGGACTCGTACTCTCGAGTATCTGTACGGTTGATGCATTTCTTCCTCCCCGGGTTCAGTGCGTCCGCGCAATTTATCATTGCCAACGCCGTCTTCAAAAGGCTACCTTCGGCATTCTTACGAAGACTCTGCCTTTGTGGGATAGAATATTGGCCGTTTAGCCATGCCTACGATACGCCGTACTACCTATTTAGCGGGCCTCTTTTTGTCTCTCTTGCTTTCGCAAACATCTTCTGCGCAAACAGAGCGCAGTCACATCGTTCACAGGACTGAACAAACCCCTTCTGCCGCGGGACGAAGTACTTTTAACGCGTCGTGCTCAGCGTGTCACGGCCTCGACGGCCGGGGCAGTGATAAAGCTGCCAATATTGCTACAAGTGCGCGGGTACTAGATCTCTCCGACACCCAACTGGCAAGCATTATTTCAAGGGGCATACTCGGAACTGGCATGCCAGCCTTTGCTGATCTTACTGAAAAACAGGTTCGTGGCGTTGTCATCTATTTGCGCTCGTTGCAAGGAAAGGGCTCGACTGTTTCGCCGCCGGGTGATGCAACACACGGCCGGGAGATCTTCTTCGGAAAAGGTAACTGTTCCAATTGCCACACCGTTGCAGGTGAGGGCGGATTCCTTGGTCCGGATCTCACCAGCTACGCCGTGACTTCATCGACTCAGGTAATTCGCGAAGAAATCCTCCGATCCCCTCGCGTACCGTCTCCCGGTTACCGGAGCGGCGTGCTAACCACAGCCAATGGTGATCAACTCGAAGGCCTCATCCGCAACGAAGATAATTTTTCCATGCAACTCCAGACCACAGATGGAAGTTTCCATCTCGTAACAAAGTCTGAACAACAACATCTTGAATATTCGAACTTCTCGCAGATGCCATCCAATTACCGTGACCAACTGAATGATCGCGAACTCGACGATCTTGTCAGCTTTTTGATGACAACTACTGACCCAAGCAAACCACCTCGAAACAAGAAAGGCAGCGATCAGTAACATCTCATTCCCTGCACATTGAATCCAGATCGAAGTCTTCGCTCAATGCGGCAATGCGAAACTGAACACATCGCCTCCCGCTGCGATTGTGACGTACTGCACTCCATCGACAGAGTAGGTCATCGGAGAGGCGCTGAATGACTGGCCGGTGTTAAAGTGCCACAAAGCACGTCCAGTCTCGGCGTCAACCGCTTCAAAGGACTCTGCATCGTCGCCGAAGAAAACCAGACCACCTGAGGTCGTGACAGTACCTCCCCAGGAACTGCCACGCCCAACTTGCGGATATTGCCAAACTTTCCTGCCATCGAGCGGCGAAAGAGCCAGCAGAATTTTCCGTGCTTCTTCACCTAGCGGGTGCTTCGTGCCTGTTCCGTAGAAAGTTTCTCCCTGGGTGAAGGGTTTCGGCTTAGAGAAATAAAGATTACAGTTCTCCAGAGCGATCACATAGAAGAGACCGGTATTCGGATTGTAAGAAGGAGAAAACCAATTGGTTGCACCTACGATTCCGGGACAAATGTAGGTACCGTCCTTTGTTGGTACTCGCCCGGAAAGCAACGGGCGCCCGCTCGCGTCAATTGCCGTTGCCCAGTTCAGCTTGTCCACAAACGGGGTCGCCCGCAGGAACTTGCCATTGGTTCGGTCAAGAACATAGAAGAATCCGTTGCGATTCGCCTGCACTAACAGGCGTCGGATAGTTCCCTTCTCTTCCAGGTCTACCAAGACCGGCGTCTCGTTAGCGTCATAGTCATAGACATCGTGGGGCGTAAACTGGAAATACCATTTCAGCTTTCCACTGTCAGGATCGATCGCGAGCACGCAAGCGGTGTAAAGGTTGTCTCCTGGTCGCGCGCTACCGTCGAAGTCAGGTGCTGCGTTGCTCGTCGTCCAATACAGGGTGTTGAGTTCCGGATCATACGTGCCGGGCATCCACGTTGTGCCGCCGCCGTGCAGGTAGGAGTCTCCAAGCCAGCTCTCATGCCCGGGTTCTCCCGGTCCGGGGATCGTCCACAACTTCCACTTCAAGGTTCCTTTTCTCGCGTCGTAGGCGGCCAGAAACCCACGCACTCCCGAGTCTCCGCCAGACGTCCCCACAATGACTTCATCTTTCACGACCAGAGGAGCGCTGGTCGCCCCGTATTGTTTGACCGTATCTGCGTACTGCACGTCCCACAGCAGATTCCCCGAGCGCGCGTCGAGACACAACAGGTGCGAGTCGTCGGTTTCTGAGTACACAAACTGTTCCCATACAGCTACCCCGCGACTCTTGTGAGCAGCTGCATCGTCAAGCAGACCTGAACTTATGGGGCGGGAATAGTGCCAGAGGACCCGGCCCGTGCTGCTGTCCAAAGCGAAAACATCATTCGCAGAGGTCACGTACATCACTCCACGGATGACCACCGGGGTTACCTCCAGCCTTTGCGAATTCCGCGGATGAAATACCCATGCAGCGCGGAGTTGGGCTATATTGCTGCGGTTGATTTCACGTAGACTGCTGAAGCGACGGCCGGAATAGTCCCCGTTGTAGGAGGGCCAATTTTCTTCGACCGGTGTCGTCAGCAAGTCCTTGGCATTTACCTGCAACGCGGAACGGTTAGAGCCAGTGACCTGGCAGACGAGGCGCTGCCACGATCCAGCAGTCAGCAGACAGAAAATGAGTGCTGCAAAGTGCCGTTTCATTCAAGGACTTTCCTGGCCCAGCTGAACTTCTTGAAGCGCGCCGCGGTCGACGTCGCTTTCGTCGATGAGGTGGATCGACACTCGCGACACTTTCCCGGGCGACGAGACCACAGTGTCAAGGGACGCGACTTCAGCAGGAGTCACCTCTGCAACTTGCATGATCGTGGCTGCGTGCCCGTGTTCATCGTAGAGACGTGCAACCAGGTGTCCGGAGTAGAACACTCCGAATGTCCCCGAGAGGTGAATCCTCCCATTCTCTGCAATCGACGCCTTGAGTGGGCGAATCAGAATTCCGGCTTCCGTGGCACCGTGGAACTCTTGTCCCGCACGCGTTGGGAACCACTCTGTCTCAAGCGTGCAACTCTCACCGGGACGCAGCTTGCACATGGGGCTGTTAATCTCTGCCTCGAGGTAGTAGGGGCTTGCATCTGAATCCGTGCTCAATGAGGGATTCCCATCCTCACTTAAACGCGTCTCCGGGCCGTTGGTCCAAAAGATGACAGAAGCCTTTCCCGGATAGGTCTTGTTCGTTTCGTATTGGAAGCGCTCGACCATCGCATATTGACTATTCCCATCGACAACAGCAAGCCAGCCATCGATAGAGTCGAGCCACAACTCGGCAGCCATGTGGACGTAATGCACAGTAAACAGGTCATCGTCCCTTACTCGCACGGCGGAATTCTCAGCCGGACCGAATCGCACATGATAGCGGTCCAGATAGCTGCTTGCTCGATTCGCGGGTGTGAACGTCCAGAAATCGCGGTTCATCTTTGTTTGATCGGATTCGGAAACGCCCGGAGCGGAGGTGTCATACTGCGAGACCGATTGCATCGACCATTCGACTGAATGGCCGGTCACATTCCTCATCGTGGCGTGAAACGCGATGCGAGGCGATCCGGCATCCATGCCGATAGTGCGGGAAAATTGGATTCCTGTCTGTGGATCGGATGACCCTGTCAATTGCATCTCACAATGCTGCCCTTCCGAAATCTTTCGGAATCCGAAGGGTCCATCGTCCAGCACATCCGCGTTGCCGGACCACTGTTGCTCGTTATCGTTTCCCTCGGGCAGCAGCCAGAGTTTGTCGCCGCCATAGTTGAACCAATGACTGGAACTGGGTGGAAAGTACTTGCCGGCCAGTTTCGGATTGACGAAGAGATAAGAATGTCCCGCGAACATGACTTGCATTAGTCGTCCGCCATTCTGTGGCACGACGATCAACTGAACCCATTGATTCGAAATCCGCTGGGCTTGCCAGCCCTTGTAGTCGACCGCTTCGATCCGGCAATCTAGAGGCTTCTGAGCAACCGCCATGCTGAAACGCGGAGTGAGCGACATGGCCAGCAGAAAGGCGAAACATCGCAACATTTCTCGTAGAAAGTTCGATCGCACGAAATGAGCTGTCATCATTGTTCGTCCGCTGCAGCGATTGAGAGTACCACGCATTCTTAATCCAAAACGTTAGCTGAAAAAACGAAATAAAACCCAATAAAACGAAAGATTTCGATTGGCGTCAAGAATATTCTGTGGTATACCAGCGTTCACGCGCAGGCTCTGCACAAACTTAGCCCAACGATGGGCCGAGAACTGCCGTTTGAATCCGACATTCCCTGTGATTAAGGAAGATTGATGCAACGCGGCTCGACTCGCGAGTGCGCAATGGATTCGAGGTTCATGCCTAAGGAATTGTCTTTCAGGAGGCTTCATGGAGATCCGGAACGCTAGCCGGAGATCGTTCGTAAAGCTGCTGGCGGCCACTCCGTTGCTCACCCAGATTGCTGCCCGCGACCTGTATGCACAAGCGGCATCTGCTGTTGGTCATGACCCTCGCCAGAATGTCTACACCCGGCTGGGCGTCAAGACGGTAATCAACTGCCGTGGCACATGGACCTATCTGAGCGGCTCGCTCGAATTTCCCGAGGTGCGCGAGGCGCAACTGGAAGCGGCTCAGCATTTCGTGAACATGCTGGATTTGCAGCGTGCTGTCGGAAAGCGCCTGGCGGAACTCACGGGCGCCGAATCCGGGATCGTCACCTCCGGCGCCGCTGGCGCGATGGCCGCCGCAGCCGCGGCATGTATGGCCGGGTCGGATGACAAGCACATCTGGCAACTCCCCGACACAACAGGTCTGAAGCACGAGGTCATCATGGTCGGCGGCAGGAGCGCGTTCGATAGCGCGATAAGACTCACGGGGGCGAAGTTGGTCCTCGTTTATTCGGCGGAGGAACTCGCCAATGCTGTCAACCCAAACACCGCGATGATCTACACCACCGATCTAGGGGAGAAGCTGCAGAAAAGCCTGTCGATCGCAAAGGACCACAACATTCCGATGTTGCTCGATGATGCCGCGGGCATTCCTCCTGCTGAGAACGCCAAGCTCTACGCCCGCATGGGAATTGATCTCTACTGTTTCTCGGGTGGAAAAGGCCTGCGCGGACCGCAGTGCAGCGGATTACTTCTGGGCCGCAAGGATTTGATTGAGGCCGCGCTGCTAAATTGCAGTCCACGGGAAGGAGCCGTCTGCCGACCGATGAAAGTGGGGAAAGAGGAAGTTATCGGCTGCCTCACGGCACTCGAAACCTGGTTGAAACTTGACGACAAAAAACTCTATGCCGAATGGGAAGGCCGGCTCGATCGTATTCGTAAACTCGTCGAGACGGTGCCGGGAGTCCGAACCGATACTTTCATTCCTGATGACGGCAATCGTTATCCCATACTGCGAATCTATTGGGATCAGCACCATTGGAACTACAAGATCTCCGATTGTGTAGCGGAGTTGCGCTCTGGAGATCCCGTGATTGAGGTGCTTGGATCTGACAATCCGAGCCTCGTTACGGCCGTGCGCGAGGGCAATCCCAATCGAAAGGAACTCAAGGAGCCCGACCACATCGAGCTTGTCTCCATGACTATCAAGCCAGGAGAGGAAATTATTGTCGGCCAAAGGCTGCGAGCCATCCTCGGCAGTGTGCAAAAGAAAGCAGCCGCTTAGGTACGCGAGGTGAAGGTGAGAACTGGTCTCATCATTGTTGTGGTGCGATTGTTCACCTGGGCTGTCTTGCTTTCTCCGGGACTGCCAGCTCAAACAGAAGTGCGCGCGGTCGTTCCGGAAGGGGCAATAGCACCGAAAAACCCCTTCTACGCACCTGGCGTTGATGCAGGCGATTATGTCTATGTCTCTGGGCAAGGCCCGCGCGGTCCCGACGGCACTCTCCCATCCAGCCTTCGAGATCAAGTCAGGCAAACCCTCGACAACGTTGAGGCCGTCGTAAAATCTGCAGGCTTGAGCTTGGATCACATCGTCTATATGCAGGTGTACCTGCAAGACATGACGAAATGGGACCAAGTGAAAAAGGTTCTCTCTGAATACTTTGGAAGCTCTCAGCCCGCGCAAGCCTTGCTGGGTGTGGCGCGCACTCCGGACGGGTCTATTCAGATCAGTGCGGTCGCAGTTCATAACCTTGACGGCAAGAAGCCTGTTTTTCCGGCGAATTACAACCCGAACGATCCCGCTCCTCCGGGAATGCTCACCCATGACCGGCTGTTTGTCTCGAGCATGCCTGGTGCCGATCCGGCCACGGGAAGGATTCCCTCTGATCCCGCGGCGCAAGTGGATCTCGCGCTTGATCGCATGGCAGCGGTCGTGAAGGCAGCAGGTCTTGAACTCAAGAACATGGTCTTTGTGAATCCCTACTTGACAGGCGACATTCCGACTCGCGTGATGAATGAGCGGTATGCAAAGCGTTTTGAGTTCGGAAATACTCCGGCGCGCGCCACCATACAGGTATCAAGCCTTCCGGGTAGCGCGCACATAGAATACACGGGTGTCGCCGTGCGAGATCTCACGCAGCGAAAGGCGGTGCGCCCGAAGAACATGCCCCCCAGTCCCACCGCCAGTCCGTGTGTCTTCGCGGGAGACACTCTCTACTGCTCTGCCAAAGATGGTTTCATTCCAGGGCCGCATGGCGGAGTTTATGCAACCACCACAGCACATCAACTTCGTCAAACGATGCGCAATCAACTCGACAATCTCGAAGAAGCAGATATGAAATTTGATCAGGTCGTCTCAACCAATGTGTACTTGGATGAACTCTCGGACTTGGCCGCTTTTGATGAGGTATACGCACAATACTTCGGTTCGGCTCCGCCAGCTCGTACTACGATCCAGCAAATCGCTCCAACCGAGCGCAAGGCAGACAAGGACGATCACTTCCCCGGATTGGAGCAGGTCTCCTTGATTGCAGTGCGGAACCGAGCGAGCCGGTGAAGACCAACCTTGTGGCGCCCTGGCACGCCTGTTAACTCTGACAGTACTTGGTGCCCGCGACGTGCAATAGACTCACGCGCTTATTCCCCGAGTCGCACTCATTTCCCTGGGCAAGTTGAGCAACAACTGCACCGCTTGAATCCCCAAGTCAGTGGAGGCTGGCATGAAAAACATCCGCGCGTGCTTTGAGTTACTGCTCCCCTTCCTGGTTCTTGCGAGCGCCGATGCGCAAAAAATCCCTTCGAATGCAACCTCCGAGATCGGCGGCACATCGTGGCAATTGGTTACGTTTCTAGGTGGTGATAGTTCTAAGCTCACGCCCGACGACCAGGCGAAGTACACCATCGCGTTTGAAACAGCGAGCGCTGTGAGCGTCCGGATCGACTGCAATCGCGGACATGGAACCTGGAAGTCCGCGGGACCGAATCAAATCGAGTTCGGTCCCCTGGCACTTACGCGCGCTATGTGTCCACAGACGCCACTCAACGATCAGATCAAAAAACATTGGGAATATGTTCGTTCCTACGTCGTTAAAGAAGGCCATCTTTTTCTTTCGTTAATGGCAGACGGGGGCACTTATGAGTTTGAACCTATATCGGCTCCGGGAGTGGCCACAGAACGCGTGACAGGAACCGCTACATATCGTGAGCGAATTGCTTTGCCTGCCGGTGCGGTCTTCGACGCGACCCTGGAAGATGTCTCGAGAGCGGACACAGCTGCGACGGTGATCGGCAAAGCGCGCATTGAACATCCAACGACTTCACCCATCGCCTTTGAAATCTCGTACGATCCTTCGAAGATCACAGCCGGACATTCCTACTCGATTCGTGGACGAATCACGGTCGACGACAGACTGATGTTTATTACGACCAAAGCCTATCCGGTGCTAACGCAGGAATCCGGAAAAACCGTCGACCTACTTCTGCAACGATTCGGCGGGAGCGACTCCAATCCGGAAACCTCCATACCCAATCTGCCAGCGACTTTCATTGGCAATTGGCCATGCGCTGACTGTCCGGGAATTCAGTACCAGCTTAATCTTTTGCTCGATCACACATTCTCGTCACGCATGACCTATCAGGAGCGGCCCAGCCGCCTCGACGACCGCGGGCGGTGGCAACTTGCGGATGATGGCAGGACGCTGACGTTGCGAGGCGAACACGAGGCCTCCAGATTCGCATTGCACGACACCAACACGTTGCGCAAGCTCGATAGTGAGGGTAAGGAAATTGCATCGAAACTGGACTATGACCTGAAGCGAACTCCAACTTTCATGGCTATCGAGTCAGAGAATCGCGAGGCCGCTGAAGTGCCCCTCGAGAACACGTACTGGAAACTAATCCGTTTGCCAGGTGCCGAGATCAATTCACCATCCGCAAAGCAGAAACCTCACTTCGTCCTCAACCCAGAGACTCATCGCATCAGCGGCGCGGGTGGATGCAACCGACTGTCCGGCAGCTACCAGATCGACGGAGATCGCATCAGATTCAGCCAGATGATCAGCACAATGATGGCTTGTGTGGAAGGGATGGACACCGAACAAGCTTTTCGTAACGCGCTGAACGTGGTGGGCACTTGGAAAATTGCCGGACAGCGGCTCGAGTTATTCGATGTCTCTGGAAAGCTCCGAGCCACCTTTGAATCACGGCCACATGACGAGTAAAGTCCCACGACTTTTTGCAGCAGCAACTGACACAATTGACAGCGTTCGGGATCTTGAGTCGCGAGTTTACTTGTACCCGGTGTATTTCGGAGCAAGTCATTAGGACGCGCAGTCGACAGCTCCGAACCAGGGAGATCACTAATGCAAGTCATGAGAGTGGATAAAGCCCTACACATCATTTCTGTACTCCTGCTGATTTGTGGTCTGGCAATTGCAAAGGACTCGCCCGACAAGAAGCGTGAAAAAACTCGCAAGATGGCGGGCCAAACCTTAACCGAGTTGTACAAGCTTCAACCTACCGCACAGGGCGCCATCCAAAAGGCCGCCGGGTATGCGGTTTTCAACAATATGGGGACCAATCTGCTGCTATTGAGCACCGCGCGAGGTGCTGGAATCGCAGTCAATTCCAATTCGAAAAAGGAAACCTTCATGAAGATGATCTCGGCGGGAGCCGGACTGGGGGTCGGAGTGAAGGATTATCGCGTCGTTTTCGTCTTTGAGAATGAGCCAGCGCTTGACCGATTCCTCGATTCCGGGTGGTCGGGTTCAGCCCAATCGGATGCGGCGGCCAAGGCGGGCAAGTCGGGGGCTGCATACTCGGGAGCAGTCGAGGTTGATCCAGGAGTGTGGGTTTACCAAATTACGAAAAATGGTCTTGCCCTCCAAATGACACTGCAAGGAACGAAATACTACAAGGACGACGACCTCAACAAGCAGTAGACGCCAATCGGTGTACGCTGCTGGAAGAGTTCAGGACCGCGGGCACGAGAAGCGACATCAGTTCACTGCTCTGTCGTGATGACATACATCTGTTATTTCGAAGAAGATGTCGCTTCCCGACCCCAGCATCCCGATCGCAACAAACCGTAGTGGTCGTGTGAAGTCACCCACTCAGCTCTCCCTTTCTGATAGTAATGACAGTTCCCGCGGACTGCGTTCAATGGTCCCCTATCTTGAACTCCACTTCCGTTCACGACGATTCGAGTGCCAACGACACACCAGACTCTGAAGCTAAACATGTGCGAAAAAGATGCCATCCGAGCAAAGAGGAGCGCCCCTGCAGGTTGGGGACGACTGTACGAATTGCACTGGCACAGGGTCTACTCTTTCTGCTTGCGCCACACGCAAAACAAGTCTGATGCCGAGGGCTTGACGCAAGATGTTTTCATCCACGTGTTTCAGAAGCTCTCCAGCTTTCGGGCAGAGTCTGAGCTCACGTCCTGGCCGTACACGTTGACACTAAACTGCGTGCGTCTGCATGGCAGTCGGCAGTGCCAGCACAGTCGGTTCCTTGCTCCTGACCCAAACCAGGAGCATTTGTGCCTGGTCCAATCTCGGCCTTTTGCTCCGGCACACCGGCTAGCGTTGGCTCAAGCGTTGAACCGACTGACAGCCGCGAGGAGGAGAGCGGTTCTGCTGTACGACCTTGAAGGTTTCACTTACAACGAACCTGCGGAACGATTGGGGATCAGCATCATCGCCAGCAAATCACGATTCCATCGCGCACACATCGCATTGCGTACATTCCTAGGTCCAGCGGTAGCGCATAGCGACTGAACAACATGCACCTAGACCTGTCTTGCCGGCGCTCTTGGTTTGATTGGCAACCTGAGGAAATATAACTGGAACAAGGCTTTGTGTTTCGCTCCCGTCCATCGAATGTCGTGGCCACAATCGCAACGTGCCTGGCCCTATTGTCCGCCGTGCTCGATGCACAGGTACCGACAACAAACGAACAGGAAAAGGTTGGCCCAGCCACAAGCAGCCCCGCTGCGAACAAAAAAGGATCCGCTTCCGTTCAATACGACCCAACGCCGACCACTGTAGTCCCGACGGCAACGGCGGTCGAAAGTGGTCCACCGGGTCTCATCGGCACGACTAGCCACCGGGCTGATCTGGATGTTAAGGACGGAAAACGCGGTGAGATCGTAGTTGCTCCGTTTCCCATTTCCAATCCTGCTGTCGGTTCAGGAATCGTACTAGTCGGCGGTTACCTGTTTCCGATTTCAAAGTCAGACAAGATCTCTCCTGATTCACTCGTTGGTGGAGGTGGTTTTTACACTAGCAATGGAAGCTGGTTATTAGGAGCCGGCACGAAACTCTATCTCAAACAGGATCGGTACAGGATCACCGGGGCTTATGGGCGAGCAGCGCTCAACTACGACCTGTATGGAATCGGCAACTCGGCGGGAGATGCGGGCTTGTCAGTACCTATCGATCAAAACGGAAGAGCGCTGTTACTGGAAGCCCTGATCCGCATCAAGGGCAAACTGTTCCTCGGCCCTCGATATCAATGGCGCAAACTTGATGCGCATTTCACGGGCAGCAACATCCCACCGGATTTCAATATCGATCCAAATGAGCTGAAGTCAACCACATCATCGCTAGGATTTCACCTCCAACATGACCTCCGCGACAGCCAATTCTATCCGACGACTGGTACCCTCGCAGATGTCGTGGGTGACTTCTTTCAGGGAACTTTTGGCGTAGATTTTTCCTATCAGAGCTACACGTTCGCTCTCAACAAGTACTCCGGACTCTCGCCCCGCCAGGTACTTGCTTATCGCGTTTTCGGTTGCGCTACAGCGGGGCACGTACCGTTTTATGACCTCTGCTTGCTCGGCATGCACAACGATATCCGCGGATATAAAGCGGGACAATATCGTGACAAGTTGATGCTGACCACACAAGTGGAATATCGACTGCAATTACCCAAGCGATTCGGCTTGGCTGCTTTCTTCGGCGTAGGTGAAGTCGCCCCCGACATCGGCGCATTCAACAACGACAATCTAAAACCCGGAGGAGGAGCGGGCATTCGCTTCATGCTCGCCAAGAAGAATCACGTTAACCTCCGTGTGGACTATGCTGCCGGATTGCAAGGCGGTGGTTTGTACATGGGCGTAACCGAGGCGTTCTAGCGTCCGGCCGGCGTTGATCGGCGAATTGTACTGAACTCAGTACGCATAGAACAACTGTTGTACATCACCGTTGCTACGCGTCTTGAGGAGAGCCAACGTCAACAGAATTCTCGCTTTCTGCGGATTCAGTTCGTCCGACGCTACCAAATTCATCTCATCATCATTCACTTCAACATTTCGTCCTACAGATCCGGTAGCAACCCGACTGCTTCTCACTACGACCACACCTTTCTTGGCAGCTCTGGCGGCCGCTTCCAGTGAAGCTTTGTTCATGTTGCCATTCCCGACCCCGGCGATCACGATTCCTTTTGCCCCATTCGTCACAGACGCATCGATTAGATCTGCCGACATGTCCGCGTACGCGTAAAGGATGTCCACACGAGGCAACTGGGTAATGTTGGTAATGTCAAACTCACTTGCAGTCGTGTGCTTCCATGAGGGACTGCTGTAGTAGTCGTTCTTGCCGTAGTTGGCAACTCCTACCAACCCCCGCAGAGGAGACATGAACGTCTGGACTGCCGTCGTACTGGTTTTCGTGAGCGAATGTGCACCATGAATCCAGTCGTTCATCACGACAAGCACTCCGCGACCAGCCGAATTGGGGTCGACCGCCACGCCGACTGCGTTATAAAGATTGAGTGGTCCATCAGCGCTCACGGCGGTGGAAGGACGCATCGAACCGACCAGCACAACTGGCTTTCTACTCTTTACCACAAGGTTCAGGAAGTACGCTGTCTCCTCCATCGTGTCGGTGCCATGAGTGACGACGATCCCATCCACATCATTTTGGGCAAGCAGGAGGTTGATGCGCTTCGCCAACTTAAGCATGATTTCGAAACTCATATCCTGCGAGCCCACATTAGAAATCTGTTCACCCTTAATGTTCGCGAGTTCCTTTATGCCGGGTACGCCAGCCACCATCGTGTCGATTCCGACTGCACCTGAGGTGTACGATGCCTGCGTCCCGCTGGCGGCGGCACCCGCGATCGTCCCTCCCGTCGCAAGAATAAAAATGTTTGGCAGTTTCTTAGCCTGGGCAAAGGACAGTTGTGCCTCGACCAGAGCAAAAAGCAGGAGCACACCAAGCCTGTATAGCCGTTTCATAACAGCCTCCTGGAGAGAAATCACAGCAAAGAATTTAGTTAAGTCTTCGATCAATCCGAACGTAAACGAAGAACGGTGCCGACTGGCACCCGTTCGTAACTCCTGAGAGGAGCAGAGCTCAGATCTGGAACATTTCGGCGCTGCAGCACGTCGCCAGTCAGCGGTGGACCCCTAGCTTGATTGCGGCCAAGTCCAACATAACCCTGCCAACAATTGCCGTCGCCGGGAACTGTCATTACTTGTAGTCAACACCGAAAGAGTAGCAGTGCTCGGCTGCCAATTGCTGGATTCAAACGACTGGCTCGTGTGTCGCTTGGAACAATTCTGAAAGTTATGACAGTTGGATGTTGCCGGTAGTACCAGTACGGTGTTCAAGAAGGAGGGCTAATTATGCGCACTGAGCATGACCTGCTAGGGGAAAAGACCATCGCCGACCAAGCTTATTACGGCGTCCAGACAGCCCGAGCGATGGAGAATTTCCATATCTCCGGTGTTCCAATCTCCCACTACCCAGATTTGATTCGGGCTTTGGCCCTTGTGAAGCTGGCGGCTGCCCGTGCGAACTACGATTGCAAGCAATTCTCAGAAGACATCCTGCATGGGATCGAAGGAGCTTGTGAGAAAATCAGTGCTGGGAAACTACACGATCAGTTTGCAGTTGACATGTTTCAAGGCGGCGCTGGCACGTCGACGAACATGGCCGCGAATGAAGTCATCGCCAATCGTGCGCTCGAATTCATGGGATTCGCAAAAGGCCAATACGAGCATTGTGACCCACACGACCATGTGAATTGCTCGCAATCGACCAACGATGCATATCCCACTGCTTTACACGTTGCTATCTTTCTCCTCAACGAGAAGCTGCTTGCAGAACTGAGAAAGCTCGTAAGCGCATTCCACAACAAAGGCAAAGAGTTCAAGGACGTCATCAAGATGGGGCGTACCCAGCTACAGGATGCCGTGCCGATGACGCTAGGGCAAGAGTTCCATGCATTCGCCGAGAGCCTGGACAACGAGATCTTTGCTTTGGAACGGCTGGAGGCCGTGCTGTACGAGATCAATATGGGCGGTACGGCGATTGGGACGGGGCTAAACGCTCCCGCCGGCTATGCGCAATGCTGTGCCGACCATCTGGCCAAGATTACGGGCAAGCTGATTCGGCTCGCCCCAGACCTGGTTGAGGCAACACAGGATACGCAACCGTTCGTACTCTTCTCTTCTGCGCTCAAGAGCCTCGCGATCAAGCTCTCGAAAATCTGCAATGACTTACGGCTACTCTCGTCCGGACCTCGCGCCGGGTTGGCCGAGATCAACCTCCCGGCGATGCAACCTGGGTCCAGCATTATGCCGGGCAAAGTGAATCCTGTAATCCCGGAAGTCGTGAACCAGGTTTGTTTCCGGACGATTGCGAATGACCTCGCAGTGACTTTCGCGGCTGAAGCAGGTCAACTGCAGCTGAACGTGATGGAGCCGGTCATTGCACTGTGCATTCTTGAATCGCAAACTTTGTTGATGAACTCTGCCTCCACGCTGAGACGATACTGCGTGGAAGGAATCACGGCGAATCAGGATGTATGCCGCAGATATGTCGAACACAGCATCGGAGTGGTTACTGCACTAAATCCTCTCCTGGGATACGAGACTGCCACCGAACTCGCAGCCGAGGCTCTGAAGACTGGCAAAGGTATCGTCGAACTAGTACGCGAGAAAAAACTATTAACGGAAGAGCAGATCAGTATGATGCTCGACCCCCAGGCTATGACAGGCACCGCAGTCCGCTGAGGCGGTGAAAACGTGATCTGGCTCGAATTGCTTATCGTACTCGTCTGTATTTTTGTAGGCGCTCGTCTGGGCGGGATCGCTCTCGGCACCATCGCGGGAGTGGGGCTCGTAGTTCTGGTTTTCATTTTTGGACTCCCGCCCGGCATGCCTCCTCGCACCGTGCTCGGGATGATCCTAGCCGTGGTCACTGCGACTGCTACCATGCAGGCCGCGCGCGGTCTTGACTATCTCGTCGTTATTGCAGAGCGTGCCTTGCGGATTTGGCCCGCTGGAATCACCATTGTTGCCCCGATAATTGCATATCTATTTACTCTCGCCGCCGGCACGGGTCACATTATCTATGCGTTATTGCCGGTCATTGCGGAGGTGTCACGGAATGCCGGGATCCGCCCCGAACGCCCACTTTCAATTTCCACAATTGCGTCGCAACAAGCCATCACGGCATCACCAATTTCTGCCGCGACCGTCGCTTTGTTGGGCCTCTTGGCCCCGACCGGAATCCACTTACAGACCATACTCCTCATCGCAATTCCTGCGACACTAGTTGGCTCGTTACTGGGTGCGCTGGCAGTCATGTGGAAGGGCCCTGAACTCAAAGATGACCCGATCTACCAGGATCGTCTCACAAGAGGGCTGATCGAAGCTCCGGCTGCCAGAACAACTCTTGCTGGTAAAGAATTGATGCGCGCACGGGGATCCGTTCTCGTTTTCCTGCTTGCTGCCCTGTTGGTTGTGGCTATCGGGTTATTTCCTTTCCTACGTCCAGCCTATTCGATCACCGACGCGATAGGAGAGCGTATTGAGCAAGTCGAGATGGCTCCTGCGATCATGATGGTCATGATCGCGGCAGCCGGCATCAACATGGTGGTATTTCATGCATCCCCGGTAACCACCGCAAAGGGAACAATCATGAATGCCGGTGTGGTGGCATTGATCTCCATCGCAGGGCTGGGCTGGCTAGGTTCATCCTTTTTCGAAGGTAATCGCACATTCATCATCAACAGCATCTCTGGATCGGTGCAGCAACATCCGTGGATTTTCGGGCTAGGGCTTTTCGCGCTTTCCGTGTTGTTGTCGAGCCAGGCAGCAACAATCATCACACTTGTGCCGGTTGGATTGGGTCTCGGTCTGCACTCACCGTTGCTGATCGCGCTGTTCCCTGCCGTTAATGGATACTTCTTCCTACCAACATACGCAACGCTGCTCGCCGCAATTTCGTTCGATCAGACAGGTACCACTCGAATCGGCAAGTACATCTTGAATCACAGCTTCATGCTTCCCGGCATGGTCAGCACTATTTCTTCTGTTTTGCTGGGATTGCTGTTGGCAAAAATTATTCTTTAGAAACGAAATATTGGGCCGACGGCGAATTCGGCCTGCGACGCCACGGTTCCTCCAAGGTTTACCAAACACGCACCATCGCAAAGTGCAGCCTTGTCAGAGGAATAAAATATTGGCAGCCATTGCGCTTGCATTCTGAACCCCAAGTGAGGGCCTACCAGAATTCGGATCCCACCACCAATGCCGACCGAGAGGTGAATAGATCCGGAGCTCGTACCGTCAATGGTCGTCGCGCCAACACTACCAACCAAGAATGGCCGAAGCCAAGGCGCTCGATGTCCCAATCCATATTCCTGACTGAAATTACAGTGAACCTGGTTCAGAGTAACGTGTGTGGCGGGCAGAACAGCGTTGGAGTTTTCGATTCTTGCATACGAATCTTGCCTGGACCACGCAACCTCAATCAGATTGCTGTTGTTGAGGCGCAATCCCAAACCGATTCCGAAACCGGGACTACCGTCCAAGACGACTGTCGGATTCGATCCCTCAATTCCCGTCTCGACCGGGAGTGTCAGGTGACTGCGATAGGTGACCAGCGGACTGATCTCGAAGCGACTGGTCACTGGCTCCGGGAGATCCTGCGAGATGACTTGGGACGACCACAATAGCATCGCAGTCAGAACAACAATTGGAAATAAGACAGGCGATCGAAGCCTCGTGGTTGTCATAAGAACGCACTCAGGAGTACGAAAAAACGGAGCAAGCCGATTAGAAGACCATCCAGGGCAAGAGCCGAGAACTGGCAAAAACTGCAGGCGAGTAACGACGTTTTTTCCAGAGCTAACCAAGTCAGCGCCTGGATTTGAAGACTTGATCATTCTTGATCAGGAAGTGGCGTCCATGATTTGTCCGGATCGAACAATTCCATCTTCTGAAATTCGTCCAGAGTGCTGGATCCAAGATCTTTCTCGTAAACGATCCCATCATGACTCACAATAAAGGTCTTCACTCCGGTGACGCCATACTCGGCGGGAGCAGCAACCAACGCAAAACCGCCAATCATCACTCCGTTAATCAGGAAATTCATTTGCCCAAGCGGGGCCGATGGCCCTTGCCCTTTGAGAATTTTGAAAAAGTACCCGTGGTACGGTTCTGAACCGCTGGAGTACCCCTGTTCAATGGCGCGAGCGATTTTTTCGCCAATAGGTCCGCCCCACGTACCGTCTGAACTCTGCCATGCCAAACCATCCTGCTTGCCCGGAGTGCTGATGATCCGTTGCGCATATTGATTCACGTCATAACCTTCGTGCGGCTGGAGGGCATATTCGTGCTGGGCCTCGACGTAGCCGTGACATATTTCGATTGCGTCCAGTTCATTTGCTCCAATGCGGCGGTACAAGAGTTCCTGCCGGCCGGCCGGTGTGTCGAAAAACCACTTTGGGCCACTCTTGACGATCGGCACGGGGAAGGGCCACTCCTCTTTGCCCACAAGCAGGAATGCACGAGTGTTGGTGCGCGGATCGATGGAAACGGAATTCGCCTCGTGGGCTTCGGCTGCAAAATCAGCCGCGTGTCTTCGATCTTGCGCGAATTCGCCGCTGAAAATCACATCCTCGACGTCATGCCCAAAAATGTGCGTGAGTTCAGGCACATCGAACTTGTCGGCGGCCTCAATCAGAACGGCAGCAGCCTTTTGCGGTGTGTCAAATGTGCGCACACCCGCCGGAACTGAATGTGCGGTAACCGCCGCCTCCTTCGAACCCTGCTGTGCGGTGGCGATTGAAGATAAGGCGACCGCAAACATCAGAGGAAGAAGGAGTGCGCATTTGCAGCGTGCAGTCGAAGATTCTGATCTCATGGTTGCTCCTCTCGATGGTCCTCGCGATTCACCTACCTGCGGCGGCCACCGCCACCACCGCGGAATCCGCCGCCTCCACTGCGAGATCTCATACTCGAGGACCCGCGGCTACTGCCGGCGCGAGCACTGGAACCGTTGTATCCACGAGAACCTCCACCGAAAGCATCGCGGTTGCCTCCCCCGGTGCGTGAGAGATCGCGGCTGCCGATGCGATCGGGGCCACCTGTCCCGGACCGATTGCTGAGTCCTCCTCCACCGGCGCGATTGGTCGCTCTTGGTGTGCTTCCAGAGCGATTACTGGCCAGGTTGCCTCCCTGGCGGCCTACTTGCTGCCGTGCATTGTTTTGTCGCCGTGCCAGTGAATCGCCCCGAGCGGTGCCTCCAAACCTGTCTGCAGTTGCCCGGTCGCGATACGGAGCTCCGCCGCGATGTTCCGGACTATGCTGCCAATTGCTGCGGTTTCCGCCGCCTGCCGGTTGCGTTGAGGGACGGTTTCCCAAGTTGTTGCGATTTCCTGCACCACCTGAGGGAAGGGTCGAGGGGCGGTTGCCGCGATTGATGTTCGTATTGCGATTGAAGTTATTGTTGTTATTGATGTAAATGTTGTTTCCGCCCCAACCGCATCCCCAGCCCCAGCCTCCACTCCAGAACGCTCCCATCATCACACCAAACCCGAAGGAAATCGCCATCCCCGCGGCGTAGTAGCCCGGCGGAGGATAGTAGATCGGCGGATATGGATAAATCGGCGGGCCGTAGACCACGACCGGATTGTAAGAAGGCACATAGATGACTTGCGGATTCGCTTGCTCGATTACGATGACGCTCTTGCTCTCAATGACCTTAGTCTCAACCTTCTGCTGCTCCGAGGACTTCAAATTGCCCGTATCTTGAGCTTTCTTCCGCATGCGCTGTACAGCATCCATCACGTCGTCTTGCTGAGCCAGGAATGCATTGCCCAAGTCGGTGGTCCACTGGATGTCGTCCGCGAGTCGTTTCACTACATCCCGCAATGCCGCCAAGGCTTGCACGCTCGGATCCCAGGGTTGCTTCGCTACAGCATCGGCCAGCGCTTTGTCCTTCAAGTCCTTGTTCTTCTCCAGCCATTGTTGGAGCTGGATAATCTCGAGTGGATACGTCGAAGCCGCCAAGGCCTGGGCAAGCAGCGGATCTGGATAAAGTGCGATCGGGGCAACGAGGGAATCGAGTTGATCGGGCGGGATCTTCGCAGATTGTTTTGGCGCTTGTGTGGTAGTTGAGGTCGCCGCCTGTTGAGAATTGGGTGCGTATGCGAGTGTATCGCCCGGGACCAAGCAAAGTATGCAGTTTGTTGCGACAATGACTCGGAGTTTTGCTGTGTACCACTTGGCATTCATGCGCGTGCTCCGCGACGCGTCACCGCTGCGAACCTCTGATCCATGCTGGGATTCGGGCATTCGGCCTTGAGTCCAGCGGGGGTTCTCAATCAGAAAAGTAAGAGCGTCGTCGGCAATACTGTAGTCACGGGCAATGCTCTAGTCAGCTGTTAAAAACTCCAGTTGAAATCAGCTTGTTCAAGGTGTGTGGAATGCTCGTCGCTTGGCTTGCGAGTCCCAAGAATCCCGCAGCCGTGAACAGCGTTCAGGGACTTACCCCGACTGAAGACAAAGAGTGGTCTCCCTTCTAGCTGTAAGTTCTGTCAGTGTTCTGGACTCGTCTCTGCTCTTAGCCTGTACAGAAGGAAGTGGAATCTCCTTCGACACTTCGTCACGTTCTAGGCGTTCCGGGACAGTCATCGAAAATCTCTCATTGTGAAGAACCACCGCTTCCTCCCAGGAGGCAGTCGTCATGAATCATTCGAAGCCGCGCCGCGAGATCGTCGTAGTCTTCTTCCTCTTTATTCTCTCTGGTGTGGCATGGTCTCAAGCCATCCGTCCAAAGGCTGCTCAGCCTTCACAGGAACCTGACGTTCCAAGAGACACGCTCGGCCGTGATAACCCGCGTGGCACGGTGTTGGGCTTTCTCACAGCAA
>Ga0335085_10001794_pt1 | contig 43141 bp, 28 predicted proteins | sample Lox_Sample_45_FD_206712 | JGI IMG/M metagenome (GOLD analysis project Ga0335085, IMG submission 206712) | Soil microbial communities from Loxahatchee National Wildlife Refuge, Florida, United States - Lox_Sample_4.5 | ecosystem: Environmental > Terrestrial > Soil > Wetlands | place: USA... | reverse complement strand
AATGCTGAAACTCAGCGAGACCATGAAACTGGCATGACTCGCTCCGGGCAAGAGTGACTGCAGAATGGCATAGATGGCCGCAAATCCCAGCGTGGCCCCGACCGGCCCCACCGCCTGGATAAATCTTTGAAAGGCGTAGCCGCGGAAGGCAATCTCCTCGGCCAACGTCCACAGCAGAAAATACGCCACATCCGCCACGAGCCATCCCCAGGATGACGCCCAGGTGGAAAACGAGATGGCAATGCCTCCAAGAACAGTGAGCGGCAGGACGCAAACCAGCGCAGCCGCCCATCCGATTGCCAGGCCCATCGCCGCCTCGCGCCGCCATCCGGCACGATACGGGAACCCCTGCGCACTGGTGGGATCGGTCTGCTTATCGAGCCAGAAACCCATCACCGCATAGCCGACCAGCAGTAGAAACGCCAGCATCGCCTGTTCGACAACGGGAAACCATGCCTCGCTGACCAACCCCCGCGCTCCATCGAACGCGATGGAGCGCGCCAGGAAAAAGTAAAGCAGCGCCGCGAGAAATTCCATGTAGGCTCGCAAACGGCCGCCGGCATAAACAGGCTCGTTCATGCCTGCCTCCAGGATTCGGCAAATCGGCAGCACGCGGCGTCATGCCATGCATACAAACATCCGCACGTATTCCATCGGCTCTTCATCGTTTCAATCATTTGAGCTGCATCGGCGGCTTACCATGCCGGCCATCAACCTTGTACGTAGAACTGCGCGATGTTGCGGAACTTCTGCTGCCGCGCAGCGACCAGGGCGCTGACAGGGATTGCCAACAGTTCACTGAGGTGCTTCTTCAGAACGGCCCCAAGCATCCCGGAGCCTGTTTCCCGATCCATATGGATGCCGTCTTTTGGTTCGGGGATAATCTCGTCTACGCAGCCAAGCTCTGATACCTCTGGCGCTGAAATGCGCAACGCTTCTGCCGCCAGCGCCTTCTTGCTCGCGTCATTCCACATGATCGACGCGCAGCCTTCCGGCGAAATCACAAAGTAAAGCGCGTTCTCCAGGATCAGCACGCGATCGCTGACCGCCAGCGCCAGCGCGCCTCCCGATCCGCCCTCGCCGCTAATCACCGAAATTGTCGGTACCCGCAGCCGCGACATCTCACGCAGATTGCGTGCAATCGCCTCCGCCTGGCCGCGCTCTTCGGCCCCCACGCCGGGATACGCGCCTGGAAGATCGATAAAGCTGATCACCGGCCGGCCGAACTTCTCCGCCAGTTTCATCGCGCGCAGCGCTTTTCGATATCCCTCCGGATGCGGCATTCCGAAGTTGCGCTTCACCCGCTCCTTGGTGCTGCCTCCCTTGCGATTCCCGATCACCATCACTTCTTCGGTTCCCAGACGCGCCATGCCGCACGCCACTGCCTCGTCGTCGCCAAAGGCGCGATCCCCGTGAATCTCGCTGAAATCGGTAAAGATTCGCTCGATCAATTCCATGGGGTAGGGACGTTGGGGATGCCGTGCCCTCTCAATTCTGTCCCACGCCGGCGAGTTTATCTGCGCCTGGGGAAATCCCTCGGTTTGCTGTTCGCTCATCAATTCGCGGCGCCTTTGAGGTTGTAGCGTCCGCCCTCTTCAAGATTCTACGAGGCCCAGCCCTTCGCGACAAGAAATGCCCGGAGTTGGGAGTCGACACACGGACAGGGATCTTCAGGCCTGCGGTGAATTAAGCGTATTCAGGATTGCGCCAGATCCTGTAGCCAGGTACTGCTCCCTCCCTGGTTATTCCCTTGCTCCCCTTGCTCTCTCGCTCCCTTGTTCCCTGTCTCTATAGAATTCCGAATTTCTCAAACGCCGCCTTCGACGGCATTCCCGCCTCCAGCGCTTTCCGAACCGTCTTTTCTTTGCGCGCCTTCTCAAACGCCCCGGCCAGCACGTCCTGCTCCGCCGCACGCGGAATTACACATACTCCGTCAAGATCGCCAAACACAAGGTCGCCGGGAGTCACGCGCGCCTGCCCGATCTGAATCGGCACCCTGAAATCGAGGACCTTGCCACGCGGCCCCTGGTCTTGCGCGTAGCTTCCATGCGAAAACGTGGGAAATCCCAACGCCAGCACGCCGCGCGTATCGCGCGAGTAGCCATCCACCACCGCGCCCGCCGCACCGCATTTCATCGCCCGCACGCTCATCAGTTCGCCCCACAGCGCATAGCGCGGCGATGCCCCGGTGCAGATGTACACCTCATCCTGTTTCAGGTCGTCCAGGGCTTCCATCATCAACCCGAATGGCTTCGAAGAAAGCGGATTGTGCGCGCCCGTTGCCGATTCCTCGAAGACATCTGCTTCCAGTACCGTCATGGCACGACCGCATACCACCATCGAACGGTCGAGCGGGACTATTGCAGGCGGAAGGAACTGCTGCTGCAGCCCCATCTTGTCCATCACGTCGCCGATCACCGCGGAAAACAGCTCCCGCCGCGCCGATTGAAACGCCTCTCCGTCCGCACTCATCGATTACGCTCCAATGCGGAATCTTATCAGGCGAACTGTCTTTGAAATTGGGATTGCCTCCGCCATTCGGCGGCACGGTCTTGCATAAAACCTATCTGTAGATCGGCCGCGCCAACACGCATGGCTTGCGCAAAACTCCATTTGCGCAAACCGGAGCGCGGACCTGCGCTGCCGCGAATCTCCAGGATTTCCGAACTTCGACAACCGGAGGCCTTATCGCGGTTTCGGGGACGTTTCAAAATGCAGCTACCGGGACCTTTTTCCCGGACCAGTCGGACACAACCGATCCGGCCCGGGATCCTGAAGCGGCTTTCGCCTTCCGCGCCTGCATTCGGTTTACTTTTTCGCAGTCCGCCTTGCGGCCCCGCCAAACTGGTAGAACAGGCCGCCCGTCATGGTAATAACATTGGTGCTGTTTTTGCTGCCCTGATAAGTGAAGTGATTGGAGTTGTCGCGGAACTCCGCTCGCACGCCCCAATTGGGACCCAGATAGATGCTTGCGCCGCCCCCACCACCGAGATAGTACCCGTTTTCGCTGATGCTGGCACTGGCGCTGCCCTGGCTCGCACGCGCGGTGGCGTGAGCCCCGCCAATCCCGAAAACGCCGTAAGGAACCACCTTGCTTTGGGGCGCCAGGTTAAAGCGAACCAGGCCTCCGTAGTTGAGTATGCGCAGACCAAAATTTACACCGCTAACACTTGGCTGAGGATCGTTAAAGAAATTGAACTCGCCACCGGCTTCGATGCATTGATTGATGTTATATCCGCCGTTGCCGCCTGTAGTAAATGAGTTGCCGCTTTTGATGGCGAACTCATTGTTGGGGCCCGTGCCGACGTGGTCGTATCCGGCGCTGAACGACGTGTCGCCCGAACCGGGAGCGACCTGGCACCACGCGGATAACGACGCCAGGAAGCACGCAATTGAGAGGACAACTTTGAGTGTTTGAAGATTGCAGATTATTGGCCGCATTGTGAATCGTGTCCCTTTCTTGCTTCAATTTAATTTTCGAGAGATTCCCAAAATATTAGTACTGCAACTCCTGACTTGCTTTCGCGGGACGCATCAGAATCCCTCTGCTCGGAACCGAGAAAGCACGCGCCGCCGGCGCGAACCCTCCTGCACAGGATCAATCGGCCCCTTTCCCATCCCCGTGCCCGGCCCGCTGCGTCGCCAGGCGGCTCACCTGGTCACTCTTCTTGACCATCTCATGCACCGCGAACCCTTTTTCCGCCAGCGCGCCCGTCGGACATGCCTGCACGCACTTGCCGCATGCGGTGCAGTTGTGAGCCTGGCCCCAGTCGTCTTTCAAATCGCTCACAATCCGCGAGAAGATGCCGCGCCCGCCAATCTCCCACACATGCGCGCCTTCCACTTCAGCACACACGCGCACGCACCGCGTGCAAAGTATGCACCGGTTGTGATCGAGAACGTATCGCGGATGCGACATATCCACCGGCAGCCGCGGATTGTTATAGGCGTAGCGCACATGCGTAATGCCCAGATCCTGCGCCAGCGACTGCAACTCGCAATGTCCGTTCGACACGCAGGAAGAGCATATGTGGTTCCGTTCCACCAGCAGCAATTCCACTGCCAGCCGCCGGTAGAGTTCCAGTTTCGTCGAATTCGTGACGATCGACATGCCTTCCTGCATTGGCGTCGTGCAGGCCGGCAGCAGACGGTCGGTTCCGGCCAGTTCCACTACGCACACGCGGCATGCGCCCACTGCGCTTAACCCCTTCAGGTAGCAGAGCGATGGAATTTCTCTTCCGTTGGCGCGCGCAACTTCCAGGATCGTCTGTCCTTCCTGCGCGCTGATCAATTCGCCGTCGATGCGGACCGAAATCGTTTTGCCGGCCACAGATGCGCTCCTTTCTCCTCAACCCATGAAGCTCTGCTCAACGCACTCCCACCGGGCTTCTCAAATCGCACCGCAGGCAGCGCCGGCACTCTTCCAGCGCCTCCTGCGCGCTCAAGCCTGCCACTACTTCTTCCTTCGAGTGCACGCGGGCGCTCGCCGGCATGGGTCGCGCAGCATGGCGTCGGCTCAGCCTCGGCTCCGGTGGAGTCTGGTGGCCATACTCGAATTCCGGGAACAGCTTCTCCCAGCGCCGTTCGCCCATGAGCCGTTCGTCGATATTCAGTGCCGCTTGCTTGCCGCAACCCATCGCGTTCGACACATTCGACGCGCCGGTAATCACGTCGCCGCCCGCATAGAAGTTAGGCCGGCTCGTCTCAAACGTGTAGCGGTCCACGATCATGGTTCCCGATTCTTTCAACTCCATGCCCGACGCTTTGCAGAAATCCTGGTCAAACGTCTCGCCCACCGCCAGAATCACGCTGTCACATTCAAACCGCTGCACCTCGTCGGTGGGAATTGGCCTGCGCCGGCCCGATTTGTCGTATTCGCCCGGCCGCGTCTTCACCACCTCGATGGCCTTGACGTTGGCCTTTGCGTCGCCCAGGATGCGGTGCGGCGACGCCAGAAACACAAACCGCACGCCTTCTTCTTCAGCGGCCTGAATCTCCTCATCGATCGCCGGCATATCCTTGCGCTCGCGCCGGTAGAGAATGGTCGGTTGCGCCCCCATGCGTAGCACTGTGCGTGCTGAGTCAATCGCCGCGTTGCCGCCGCCGATGATCGCCACCCTCGTTCCGACGATGATTTCGTCGTGCCGCGCCACCGCCTCAAGGAACTGCAGCGCCGGATAGACGCTCTTCAACTCCGTCCCTGCGAGATACAGCCATGACTCCTTCCATGTCCCGATGGCAATGAAAATGGCATCATACTGGTCCGCCAGGTCGTTCAGTGGCTGATCCGCGCCGACGCGCGTGTTGAATTCCATCTTCACGCCCATCGCCTCAATCAAATCGAGTTCGCGCCGCAGCACCGACTTCGGCAGCCGGTACTCCGGAATCGCAAAGCGCAGCATGCCGCCGGCTTCGCTGTGCTCGTCAAAGATGGTCACTTCGTGTCCAAGCAGCGCCAGATAAAAGGCCGCTGTCAGCCCGGTTGGCCCCGCTCCGGCCACCGCCACCTTGCGCCCCGACGGCGCGAGTTTCCGTTCCTTGATCTTTTCCACCATTGGCGCGAAGCGGTCCGACTGGTAGATCGAGTCCGCGATAAACCGGTGCACCTCGCGCATGTTCAGCGGCTCGTCAAACGACTGCCGCCGGCAGCGGTTGTCACAGGGATGCTGGCACACGCGACCCGTCGACGCAGGCAGCGGATTATCCAGAATCACCGAAACGAACGCGTCCTCCATCCGCCCTTCCTGGTACAGCGTCAGGAACCGGGGGATATTCATATGCAGCGGGCAACTGTTCTCGCAAGGCGAGAACGTCAGCTCCTGGCAAACTCCGGCGCGGCAGCGATGCGCCACGATGTGGTCCTCATACTCGTCGCGGAAATGCCGCATCGTGGTCAACACCGGGTTCGGCGCCGATTGACCGAGTCCGCACAGACTGCACTCGCGCACCATACGGCACAGCTCGTCCAGCCGCTCCAGCATCTCGTGCGTCCCCTCGCCGCGGGTCACCGCCTTCAGCATGCGCAGCGCTTTGTCGAGCCCTACGCGGCAGGGCACGCACTTGCCACAACACTCCGGATGCGTGAATTCGATAAAGTAGCGGGCCACGTCGACCATGCAGTTGTCTTCATCCATCACCACCATGCCGCCCGAGCCCATGATGGAGCCGAGCTGCTGCAGGCTCTCATAATCCACCGGCGTATCGAGCATGTTCGCTGGAATGCATCCGCCCGACGGTCCGCCCGTCTGCACGGCCTTGATCTTGCGGCCATTGATCGGCCCTTCGCCTACGTCGTAAATGAAGCTTTTCAGCGGCGTCCCCAGCGGCATTTCCACCAGGCCGGTGTTGTGGATCTTTCCCACCAGCGAAAACACTTTCGTCCCCGGGCTCTTGGCGCTACCGGTTTCGCCGAACCACGCCGGTCCGCGCATGATAATCGGCGCGATGTTATACCAGGTCTCAACGTTGTTGATGTTCGTCGGCTTGCCGAACAACCCCTTCTGCGCCGGATATGGCGGACGCGGATGAGGCCTTCCCGCGTGGCCTTCCAGCGACGCAATCATCGCTGTTTCCTCGCCGCATACGAATGCGCCCGCGCCTTGCACGATCTGAATATCGAAGTTGAAGCCGCGCCCCAGGATGTTCTGTCCCAGCACGCCGTATTCCCTTGCCTGCTCAATCGCGCGCTTCAGGCGGCCCACCGCCAGCGGATACTCGGCGCGCACGTAAATGATTCCCTCCGTGGCGCCCATCGCATACGCGCCGATAATCATGCCTTCCAGCAGTGAATGCGGATCGCCTTCAATCTCATTCCGGTTCATGAACGCGCCGGGGTCGCCTTCGTCGGCATTGCAGATGATGTACTTTGGATCCGACTTCGCCTTAGCGAGATAATCCCACTTGTTCCCCGCCAGAAATCCCGCGCCGCCTCTTCCCCGCAGCCGCGCCGCCTTCACTTGTTCAATAATCGTCTCCGGCCGGCCGTCGATCAGCACCTTGTACAGAGCCTGGTACCCGCCGACCCCGATGTATTCCTCAATATCCGAGGGGCTGATCAATCCGCAGTTGCGCAGCACAATCTTTTTCTGCCCCTTGAAGAATGGAATCGCATTCCAGTGTGGAATCTCCGGATACCCCTGCCCATAACGAACATGCCCGGTGATATGGTCCCATTCTTCAATCTTGCAAAAGACAAGATCCGCAGGCATGACTCCGGAAGAAACACCTTCCAGAATGCGCGCAGCATCATTCGACTGCACGCGCGACAGCACCACAAGCGGATAACCCGGCAGCCGTACGCTCACTAGCGGCTCCTGAAAACAGCACCCGAAGCAGCCCACGCCCGCCAGCATCACATCCAGGCCGCTGTGATCGATAGCGGCATACAATGCGTGATACACCTCTTCGGCGTCGTTGCCCTGGCCGCACGTGCCCATGCTTACCGTGATGCGGGGAACAGCGGGCGTCAATTTGGCCAGCCCCGCCTCGCGGACTGCGTTGAATACGCCGATGTCCTGTATGCGCGGCATCATTTCCTCCCCTGTGTCATCGCCTTCACTTCGCGCTGCAAGGTGCGCTCATTCACGTGGCTCAAAATGTGATGGTTTACCTCTACCACCGGAGCCAGCGCGCATTGACCGAAGCACGCGACCGTCCGAATCGTGAACTTGTTATCGTTCGTCGTAAGCGCCAGCTTCTCGCTTTCTTTGGTGTCGCCCGACTCGTGCTCGCTCAATCCGAGATCCAGGCAAAGCTTTTCCAGCAGAATCCTCGAGCCTCGGGTGTGGCACGCCGTTCCCCGGCATACGCAAATCACGTTGTCGCCCTGCGGATCGAGATTGAAAAGCGAATAGAACGTGCTGGCGCTGTAAACCGTCGACGGAGGAATCCCGGTTCGCTCTGAGATGTAGCGCAGCGCCGCCATCGAGAGGTATTTGTGCGGGTTGGCATTCTGGACATCTTCCAGAATCCCCAATAACTCGCCAGGCTTATTCTCGTGCTTTGCAATCGTCTGGTCGATCAGCAGCCGCTCGTGAGCATCAAGAACTTCGCGGGCAACTTCCTGGACGGCGCCTTGCATATCCCCTCCTCGCCCCGCCTGGAGCGCCATGAGGCACCCCGGGCTTCCCTGTTTTTGGACACGCTCATTGGGAGAAGGAAAACAAAGAAAGGAAAAAGCCTCATGCCGTATGCGTTTCTTGACCCAGGCAAGGTGTGCGCTGTCTCTCAAGGGCACACGACAGCATCACAGACCTCTCTCCGCAGAGCGTCCGCTACGAACTCTGACTCCACACCCGTGCTCCGCGATGTGCCTGTTGTCACAATGGATTGTGATACTTGGAGTTATGAGCCAGGAACTTCAACAATTTACACACCCAATCGCAACCCTCGCCGCTAACAATCAGCGAATTCGGGAAGTACCTGGTGCAATGAACGGGACTCAGTTGCCTGCGTCGCGCTCCCGCGGCGCCGGCTGCGCGTCGGACACGGCATCGCGCGCTTCGCTCTTCTCTTCCCCGTCAATGTGTCCCGCCAGCACATCAATGCGATAGCCCACGGCGTCGGCTGCGTTGAGCGGCGCGGTGACGGCCTTGTTTAACTCCTCCACTGCCGCGCGGCGCGGCGCAGCGTCTGCTGCAAGTCGCAGCAGCGAAGGCAGCAACAGCCACCAAAGAAGTTCTTCGTAGCGCTCCTTGATCAGGTACAAATGGCCGTCCGACTCATGCACGCCGCAGAGCCAGCGAACATCCGGATCCTGCCAAAGCGTACCCGGCAGCGCCACCGCCGAGTCGTCGCTCGCCTGCGGTCTCCTGGACGATGGCGTCGCGGCAACAGCAACCTCGGCCGCCGTCATATCCGTCGTCGCCTGTGGAGGCTCCGCTTCTCCGCTCTTACCCGCGCCGATCAGTAGCAGCACTTTGATCCGCGCCGCAACTCTCCATGCCTCTTCACCCTCAAATCCGAGTGCGGCAAAAGCTCCGGCAAACGAACTGCGCAGCCGCAGGCGATCGAACAGATCGAGAGCCGTGCGCTCCGGCTGCTCCGTGTCAATCGATTCCGCGAGGAGTTGCAGCAGGCACCAGCCCAAAACCGGCCCCCACATCTCTGTCGCCGCAAATTGTGGACTCGGACTCGGCAGCATGCGGCGGGCAGCAGCCGTCCATGGTGCCGGAAACAGCGCTTCGACCTGCGGAATGCGCATCGCCGCACGAAGTCGCTTCGCGAATGTTCGTGATTGCACCAACGGCTCCGCCGGAATTTCGCCGCGTACGGGCTGGCCGTCTTTCTTCAGGCGCGTAACATAAGCCGCTTGCGCCATGCGTAGAAACTTCTGTCCGTGCAGCCAGGCATCAATCAGGAACTGGCTCCTCTGCTCGTCCGACACCTTATTCGCGTCTACACCGGCAGCGCGCGGGTGCTCTGCCATATCCGCGAAATGGCGCACGACATTGGGATCCAGAAATTCGCGCAGCGCGTTATGAACCGGACTCAGTTCCAGATTCACCAGCTCGTCGTTGATATTCGAGACGCCGCGTCCATTGAGCCAGTCGGCAAGCCGGTCCCAGGGGTATTCTGCGGTCGGGCGAAGTTCCCGCCAATCGAGGAAAACGTGATATTGGTACGCGTGCAGATCCAGCGTGATTCCGCTGTCTATCAGATCGCCCGCCCGCCGCAAGTACTCAAGATTCGAAATTGAATCGCGCCACGCGATCACGGCGCCGCGCTCCCCGCTTAACCCTAATCCCTCGCCCAGGCTCCGGTGGCGCAGCCCTCCCGATCCCTTGTCCGCATATGCCGCCGAGTGATGTATCGTTCCTCGCGCATTGCCGTAGCGGTTTTGATAAACCACCAGCGCCCGCTGGTCGCCAGAACGATTCGAATACGCAAACACGTCTTCGTTAACCGATCCGTCGGAATTGTAGAAATCGTAGAGCAGAAAGTTGCCACTCTCGGCAAACAGCCAGCGGCGCTTCAGCAGCGGGGCAATCTCACGTTCGTGCCGCTCTACGAGCCAGTGGTCGGGGTTTTCTTCATAACGCGGCCAGCGATATTCCATGCCGTACTTCTCAGTGAATCCCTCAATCTGCCCGTGCCCGAACATCGGCAGGCCCGGCAGCGTCGACATCATCACGGCCACGCCGAAACACTTGTCGCCCTTTCCGAACTGGTCGATCGCCGTGCGCTCGTCGGGGTTGCTCATGAAATTTACATAGCGCTTCATGATGTCCGGATCGAACTCCAGCGTATTCTTGATCACCGACCTGTACTTCGCGTTGTCCTCGTCGCGCAGCATGACCATAAACGCGCTGTTATACACGCGATGCATTCCCAGGGTGCGGACAAAGTAACCCTCCATCAGCCAGAACGCCTCAGCCAGCAGCAGCGTGCCGGGAACTTCCGCCGCCACGCGATCCACCACCTCGCGCCAGAATTCGTTCGGCATCGCCCGGTCGAAATCCGCCTGGCTCATGCCGTATTCGGCTCGCGACGGAATCGCTCCGCTCGATCCCGGCCCCGGAAACCATAGCCGGTGAAAATGCCGCTTGGCCAAAGTCATTGCTGCATCGAAGCGGATCACCGGAAACAGCCGCGCCACATGCAGGATCGTCTGCATCACCTGCTCGCGCACCGCCGGATTCAGATAATCGAGCTGCGCGGTGTCGTTCCACGGAAAGCTCGTGCCGTCATTGCCGTGATAGATGTAGCGAGTCTCCCCCGTCCATTTGTCACGGCGGCGAAAAACGACCGCAGCATCGGATTGGTTGTAATAGTGGTCCTCGATCTTGATCTCTACGCGTCCGTCGTGCGACAGATCCGGCCCGTTAAATTCATAGGCCGGATAAGGCGGCTCCCAGCGCGAGATAAACCACTCCGGATGCTCGATCACCCAAGGGGAATCGATGCCCATGTGGTTCGGCACCATGTCGCTGGCCAGCCTGACGCCATGCCGGTACGCTCGATCACGCAAATGGATATACGCCGCCTCGCCGCCAAGATCATCGGCGATGCGATAGTCAAACAGCGAGTACGCCGACGCGACCGCATCCTTATTCCCGCAGAGCTGCTTGATCGTCTTAGAGGCGCGGCTCCGCTCCCACACTCCGATCAGCCACAGCGAATTGATCCCGTGCGCCGCGAGCGTCGCCAGTTCCTCTTCTGGGATCTCATCCAGCCGCCCGATATGCCGTCCGTACCACCGGCTTAATTGCGCCAGCCACACATACGTGCTTTTGGCGATCAGCACCGCTTCCGGCATCCACGCCGTATCCTGCGAGAATCTCTCGTACTCATGCAGGCTGTCGCTGAAATTCACCACTTCCGCGCTGCCCGCCGGCGAAGGCCACTGCTGCGGCCCCTGCCTCGTCCCCGGAGGATTGAATTGCGCCCACACAGCCAGTTCTTCCTCGCGCAAAACCTCGCTCGCCATCACCAGGAAGCGATCCAATATATCGCCGAGCAGAGGTTTCCAAAGCTGCCGGATCAGCTCCAATTGATCGCTCAACGATTTTGGCGAACGAAGTGCCGGCGCCCTCAGCAGTTCCAGCAGACTCACCGGCCGTGCCCCTGCCAGCGGAATCAGCGGCCGCGACGCGAAATAGTCCGGCATCTGGGCGGTCACCTGTCGGTAAACCGTCTTCTCCGCCAGCGTCTTCTCCTCGAAAAGCTCTTCAAACGGTTTGAACGCCTCATTCCGATTGGCGGTCCACAGCAGCAGCAACTCTTCGAGCGCCGCAGCCCGATGCGGCATGCCCCCCGTCTCTCCCGCCAGCCACTGCGCCGGTGTCTCCTGGCCCCGCATCACGCTCTGCCCCGGAAACTGCTCGACAAACGTCAGCAGCATCTTGTCGAGATTGTCGGCGCCCACCTGCGCCCCAAACCAATCCAGCGCGGCCGTCATCACCTGCGGATCGAACTGTTCGCGATACCGCGCCATTAAGACATGGCCGGCCTCGTCAATCAATCCCATCGCGAACAGCTGGCCTGCATGCACTGCCTGTTCAGGATGCTTTGCGACATCGCGCACCTGGTTCATTCGGTGCGCAAACTCGCGGCAAGCTGCCAAACTGCCCAAAATGACGTTGCCGTTATAGGAGAAAAGCGATTCCGCGAACTGGTACCGTTCCCGTGCCTTGCGCGCTATGTGGAACTCCATCGTCAATCGCCCAACCCCCGTGCACTTTCGCCGCAGGCCAGTTTCAGCCGTATTTGCTCGGCCGATCAGACTGCGCCACAGCTCGTGCGATGTCCCGGCCCATCACTGCCTAAAGTAAAGGTACATCAGCGGTAAGCACCCGCCGGAAACTGTGATTGTACCTTCCTTCACTCAGATGCCGTAGACCACCCATCCGGCATTGCACAACTTCACCGTCTGTCGAATCACACCCGGCATACAACCTCTGATGAACTGGAAGAATCGCAGGACACTCGGCGCGTCCGATCGAGATGCAAAACTGGCTATCCGTCCGCAGTCTCTAATCTCTAGTCCCTGTTTTCTGGTTCCTGGAACTGGCAGCGTGGATGGCCGGTTGAAAGGGCACGACTTCACAGGCTGCGGAAAAACTCAGTCGGAAGACGCTTTGTACCAAGGGCACGGCTTCAGCCGGGCCATAAACGTCGCAGAATGCGTGCGGCCTTCAGGCCCTGCGGGATGTTTTAGGATATTCCCGACTCGAATCCGGCCTTTTTCCGCAGCCCGTTCAGTCGTGCAGGAAATGGTCAATAAAACTGCGGGTTTTAGTCCCCGAAGGGGTTTTCTCAGTGCCAAGACCTTGATGAGACCACTTCTAGTCCCTGGTCCCTCTTCCCTGGTCCCTCTTCCCTTTTTCCCTGCCTTCAATCCACCGCCTTGTGGAACCGCAGAATCGCCACCGTCAGCAGGCTCAGCCCCAGAACCGCCATTCCCGCCATCTGCGGCCAAAGAACATCCATCCCCACACCTTTCAGATAGGTCCCGCGCAGCACCACAAGAAAATAGCGCAAGGGGCTAAGGTAGGTGCAGTACTGCAGCCATTGCGGCATGGTCGCAATCGGAAACCCGAACCCCGAGAACACAATGGCTGGCATGATAAAGAAAAATGCCGTCACCATGGCCTGCTGCTGCGTCGACGAGACCGTCGAGATCAGCAACCCCACCCCCAGCATGCAGAGCAAAAACAGTACGGCTCCTGTAAACAATACCGAGATATGTCCTCGAAACGGCACCTGGAACCAGAAAGTCCCCACCGCGGCGATCAACGAGACGTCAAATAATCCAATAAGAAACGACGGCAGCGTCTTCCCAAGAATGAATTCCACCGGCCGGATCGGCGTCACCATGATCTGTTCCAGCGTGCCAATCTCGCGCTCGCGCACTACGGCAAAGGCCGTCAGCGTGATCACCAGCACCACGGTCAGCGTGCCGATTACGCCCGGCACAAAAAACCACCGGCTGCTCAGGTTGGTGTTGTACCACGGCCGCTCTTCCAGTTCCACCGACGGTGCCTGGGTCATCAGTTGCGGCGCCACCCGGTAAAGGTGGTCCTGCTGCGCGTCTTTGGCAAACCCGAGCGCGATCTGCGTCACGTAGGCTGAAGCAACCAGCGCGGTGTTTGAGTTGGTCGCATCCACGATCACCTGTAGCGGCGCCGTCTGACCGCTGCGCAGCTTCTGCGCAAACCCCGCGTCAATCTCAAGGCCCAGCAGAGCGTCCCCACTGTCAATCGCGTCGCGCATCTGCCGCGCATCGGTAAGCGGGGGCCGCACATTGAAGTACTGGCTCGAGGTAAATCGCGAAATCAGTTCGCGGCTCTCCTGGCTGTGATCCTGGTCCAGCACAACGGTCGGAACATGGTGAATCTCAAAAGTCGCTGCATATCCGAAAATCAGCATCTGCACGATCGGCGGCACGATCAGAATCACGCGCGTCCGCTTGTCGCGAATGATCTGGATAAACTCCTTGATGAGCATCTGCTTCAGCCGCGCAAACATCCGTTCCTCCCTATTCCAGCCTTTTGTGGAACGACCGCGTCGCAACAATCGCCAGCAGCAGAGTGAATGCGGCCAGCGGAACCAGGTCCGCAGACAGCATGACCGTCGAAGTGCCCTTCAGAAAAATCTTCTTGAGCAGCGAAACATAATAGCGTGCAGGCAGAATGCGCGTAATCCACTGCAGCACCAAGGGCATCTGCTCGATCGAAAACAGGAAGCCAGAGAGCAGAAACGCAGGCAGGAACGTTGTAATCAGCGCAATCTGGCTCGCCGCAAACTGGTTCTTCGCCAGCACCGAGATGAAGAATCCCAGCGAAAGCACTACCACCATGAACAGCGCGGAACTTACGGTTAGCGTAGCCAGCGATCCGCGAAACGGCACCCTGAACCACCGGATCGCGATCCACGCGCAGACCCCCACATCGAACATGCCGATGACGAAATACGGCGTCAGCTTGCCGAGCATGATCTCCATTGCCGTCACAGGGGTCGAAATCAATTGCTCCATCGAGCCCCGCTCCCACTCGCGCGCAATGGTCAGCGAGGTCAGAAACGCCCCGATCACCGACATCACCAGCGCCAGCACTCCGGGAACGATGAATGCGCTGCTTGCCAGGTCTTCGTTGTACCAGGTGCGCGTCTGCACGCTGACCGGCGCCTGCGGCACTGCCTGCCCATGCCGCCGCAGCCAGTCCAGTTGCACCTGCGACGAATAGCTCTGCACCACGGCCTGCGTGTAGCCCATCAGCACGTTCGCCGAATTGTCGTCGGTGCCGTCTACCAGCGCCTGCACTTCTACCGGCCCTCCCTGGCTCAGCCGCCGCGAAAAATCCCACGGGATCACAATGCCCATCTTGGCTTTGCCCGAATCAAGCGCCTTGCTCACTGCCGCGTAGCCGTCCATCACGCCGGCGATCTGAAAATACTTGCTCGCCTGAAAACGCTTCAGCAAAGCCTGGCTCTGCTGGCTGCCGTCCTGGTCGTAAACGCACACCGGTAGTCCTTTTAAATCGAGGCTCACGCCGTAGCCAAAAAGGAACATCAGCGTCACCGGCATGAGGACCACAATGACCAGGCTGCGCACATCGCGCAAAATCTGCACCACTTCTTTCTTCGCAACGGCCAGCAGGCGGGTCAGGCTCATGCGGTGTGTGCCTCCTCGCCGCTTGAAGTGGTCAGCGAAACAAAAACATCCTCCAGAGTGGGCCGAATCTCCTCCACACGGCTCACGTCTATTCTGCGATCCCGCAGGAAGCGCTTGATGCCTGGTGCTGCCGCTTGCGCATCACGAACCACTACGTGCAGCGCATTGCCGAAGACTGCCGCATCCGCCACCTCAGGGTCGGACTGCAGCGCCTCCACCGCTTCGCCCAGTGGATCGCACTCGATCATCAGCAACTCGCCTTTCATCGCGTCACGCTTCAGCTCAGAGGGCGTGCCCAGCGCAACAATCCTGCCCCGAAAAATCAGCGCCAGCCGGTTGCAGTATTCCGCTTCTTCCATGTAGTGCGTCGTCACGAAGACGGTCACGCCCTCTTGCGCCATCTGGTGAATCAGGTCCCAAAACTGGCGCCGCGAGATTGGATCTACACCCGACGTTGGTTCATCCAGAAAAATGATCGGCGGCCGGTGCAGCACCGCGCATCCCAAAGCCAGCCGCTGCTTCCATCCACCGGGCAGCGTCCCCGTCAAAAGATCCTCCTGGCCCTTCAGATCTGCCATCTCCAGCGCCCATTCAATCCGCTCGCGCAGTTCATTGGCCGGCACACTGTACAGCCCGGCAAAAAGTCGCAGGTTCTCGATCACCTTCAGGTCGTTGTAGAGCGAAAACTTTTGCGACATGTAGCCAATATGTTGCCGCACCGACTCCGCATCGCGGCCCACATCGTATCCGGCAACTGTCGCGCGCCCGGCCGTCGGCTTCAGCAACCCGCAAAGCATGCGAATGGTCGTCGATTTTCCCGCTCCATTCGGCCCCAGGAATCCAAAGACCTCTCCCTTGCGCACTGCAAGTGTCAAACGGTCCACTGCGACAAAATCGCCGAACCGCTTCACCAGGCCGTTGATCTCGACGGATATGGGCGTTAAGGCATTCGCGTGCTCAGCCATGGTGCGCCATGCCTCCTGCTACAGCATCCACAAACAGGTCCTCGATCGAAGGCGTCACTTGCTGAATGGCGTCGAACTGCGCCTTCTCTGCCGCCAGGCGAGCCTCGAACTCCGTCATCCGGCGCACTGCATCGTCCACCACCACGTGTACGCCGTCGCCCGTCAGCACCAGGCTTGAGATTCCCTCGGCGCCTTGCAGCGCCGTGCGCACGCTTCGCGGTTCCTGCGACGTGACCGCAAGCACCCCCTTGCCCAGCTTCTTTTTCAGATTCGCCGGCGTATCGCAGAACAGCAGCCTGCCTTGATGAATCAGCGCCACGCGATGGCATCGCTCTGCTTCATCTAGGTAAGCCGTCGAAGTCAGAATTGCCACCCCCTCCGCCATCAGCTCGTACAAAATGCGCCAGAAGTCGCGCCGCGATACCGGATCGACTCCCGTCGTCGGCTCGTCAAGCAAGATGACTTTTGGGCGGTGAATCAGCGCGCACACCAGCCCCAGCTTCTGTTTCATGCCTCCCGAAAGCTTGCCCGCCATGCGCCCGTGAAATTCGGCCATTCCCGCGGCGCGCAACAGTTGTTCTGCGCGTGCCTCGCGATCGGCTCTTTTTACGCCGAACAGGTCCGCATAAAATCGAATATTCTCGTCGACGGTCAGATCTTCGTAGAGCCCGAAGCGCTGCGGCATGTAGCTGAGCGAGTGCTTCGCTTTTTCGGCATCATGCACCACATCGAACCCGCCGACAAAGGCCTGCCCCGCGTCCGGCGGCATTATTCCCGCCAGCATGCGCAGAGTCGTCGTCTTTCCCGCCCCGTCAGGTCCCACCAGACCGAAAATCTCGCCACCTCGTACCTCAAAGCCCAAGCCATCCACGGCGCGCACGCCCGGAAAGCTCTTCATGAGCCCTTCGGCCACAATCGCGGAGTGCAAGGGATCCGTCATTGCTGCCCCGGCTTGTCCTGCGCACTGCTCGCATTCGCCGCCGCCAGTTGCAAATGCGCGTCGGCGGGCATGCCCGGCTTCAATTCGTGGTTGGGATTTTCGATGTCGATCTTGATCCGGTAAACCAGCGTCACCCGCTCCTGGTAGGTTTGAACGCTCTTGGGCGTGAACTCGGCATCCGGCGAGATGAACGAGATGCGTCCGTGATATTGCTTGCCGGGATACGTGTCGGTCGTGATCGTCGCGTCCTGTCCCCAGTGAATGCGCCCAAGATCGGTCTCGGCAATATACGCGCGCAGCCAGATGTGATCCAGATCGGCCACCGTCACCACCGGCGAGCCGGGCGCTACAACCTCGCCCAGTTCCGCCTCGCGCACCGTAATCACGCCGCCCGCTGGTGCGCGCAGCGTTGTGTAGCTTTCATCGATGCGCGAAAGCCCCAGATTCGCATCGGCCTGCGCCAGGTTCGCCCGCGCAATCGCAATCTCTTCTTTGCGGCTGCCTTCCTCAGCCTCGTTGTAACGCTCCTGCGCCGCCTTAAACGCAGCCTGGGCGCGCTTGAGCGCCGTCCCCGCCAGGTCCCGGTCCTGTGCTGAAACCTCGTCCTTGGCGTAAAGCAACTGTGCGCGCCCGTCATCGAGCTTCTTTTGCTGCAGCTCGGCCTGCGCGTCGATCATCGCCTGCTGCGACGCCTTGATCTCCTGCTCTCGCGTTCCCGCCAGCGACAGCGCCAGGTTCGACTGCCGCACCGCCACCGTGGCCTCGTCAATGCGCACCCGCTGCCTGAAATCCGCATCTTCCAGCCGCGCCAGCAGCGCTCCCTGATCCACTTGCTGGCCCTCCTCCACCGGCAGAGCAATGATCCGCCCCTGCACCTTGAAGCTGATCAGGCTCTCATGCGCCTCAATGTTCCCTGAAAGGACTAGCTCGTTGCTCGGCGCCGCTTTCTTCGTCAGCCGCGGGTAAAAATACACGCCCGCCGCGATTGCCGCAGCCAGCAGAATCACCACAGGAATTATTCGCTTCATCGTCTCATCCTCGCGCGCAGAAAACCCGCGCTCTCCCCTGCCTCAATTGCCTACGGGTTCGTCGAAAACTTCAGGATGTTCTTCTCGGTATCGCCCAGCGCGCGCGCCAGCGCATACTTCGCATTCACGTGACTCGATACAGCAAGTATGTAATTCTCCTCAGCTCGCGCCAGCTCATCCTGCGCCGTCACCACTTCAACGTTGTTGGCCGTGCCGGCCTGAAAACGATCCTGCGCCATCTCGAGCTCGCGCTGCGCCAATTTCTGCCCGTCATCCGCGACAGTCACCTGCTCCGCCGTCGATTCGAGATTTAAAAGCGCTTCACGAATGTCCTCATCCACGCCGCGCCGCAAATCCGCGATCTCCTCCTCCACGCGTTTGAGCCGGGCCGCGAGTTGCTGCGCTTCTCCTTCGCGATCGCGATCGAAAATCGTGAAGTCGATCTGCCCCTGGATCAGCCCCGTCGTCGCCACACCGCCAATGCTGCGTCCCAACTCGCCGATATTTCCGCTCAGGCTCAGTTTCGGGTAATACCGCGCGCGGTTGGCGCTCTGCTGCTCCAGCAGGCTCTCCCGTTGGTGATTCAGTGAAAGATAGTCGGCGCGCGCCTCCAGCGCCCCAGACAAAAGCTCCACCGAAGAACCCTCTGGCAAAGGCTGGTAGCGCAGCGGCTCCGCCGGCTCGAGCGCGGCGCCCGGATCCATGCCGAGGTCGCGCGCCAGCGCGAGCAGCGACTGCTTGTATCCGTTCTGTGCCTCCAGCAGCGCCTGGCGGTCGTTTGCCAGTTGCACCTGTGCGCGCAACACATCAACACCCGTCGCAGTGCCTGCCGCGTGCTTATCCTGCGCCAGCTTCAGCAGAGCTGCAGCGTCCGTCACCCGCGACTGCGCCGCATCCGCCCGCGCCTGCTCTGACTGCGCGTTCAGATACAAACCCGCAATCGCGCGCACAATCAGGTCCCGCGCATCCTGCTCGTCCAGCTTCCCTGCTTCCACCGTCTGCTCGCTCGCCTTCAGCGCCCGATAGCTCGCCACGTCTACCAGGTTCTGCTGCGCATAGATTCTGAAGTCGTAGTTCGAGAACGGCCCTACCACGCTCGGCAGCGGCAGGCCCGGCACTGAAATGCCGAAGGCCCGCAAGTTGCGATTCTGATAATTCGCGTAAACCTGCGCATTCACCCGCGGCAGAAACGCCGCCGAAAAGCTGCGCGCCCGGGTCCCTTCGCTCTCCTCCACGCGCGTCCCCGCCGTAAGCACGGTCAAATTCGCGCGCAATCCTCGCTGAATCGCCTCTTCAAGCGTTAGCCGCTGCAATGACATCTGCTGCGCCCAGCCCGTTGCTGCCCACGTCCCTGCCACGCCCAGAACCACTCGTACAGCTAAACCGGCCTTTCCCAATTTGCGTTTCATGACTCCTGCTCTTTGCCCCTAGCGGCAATCGATCTCCAGAAATTTCCAAAACTTTCTTCTAGCCATGTATCCAGCCGGGGTTTCTCGTGCAGCGACCACACCAGCACCGTGCCTAGAACCATCTGCAGAAACTGCATTCCCGCCCTCTCTGCCCTCAGCCGCGGATCGATCTCGCCGCTCTTCTGGCCCGCGGCAATCACCCCCGCAATGGTCTTACGGCCCTCGTGCATGGTTCGTTTCAGGATTGCGCGCACGCTGTCGCTTGCCAGAAAAGAGGAAATCAATGCGCGCGCCAGCCGCGGGCTGCGTCCCGGCTCTTCACCCAGCCTCCGAACCAGCCGGTGCAGAATCATCCGGAAGGCGATCCTCCCCTCGGCCGCTTGCGCCGCTGCTGCCTTCACCCTGCTCAACTGGATCTCCGCCATCACGCCCAATACGTGATCTTTGCTCGCAAAGTAATTGAAAAAGGTCCCCTTCCCCACATCCGCGGCCTCCGTAATGTCCTCGACGGTCACGTTTGCCAAACCGCGCTCGGCGATCAATTCAAGCGCGCATCGAAACAGGCGCACGCGCGTCTCCGCGGCCCGCCTCTCGCGGCGCCCTTCGCCCGCCGATCGGCGTGAGCCTCCACGCCTGCCGCCCGGCTCTCTTCCATCTGATTTATTCTGACTGGCGCTCATAAGTGTCTGATGATCGTAATTGACCATCAGTCACATTTTGTGCCGGAATGGCTCCGCCGTCAAGATCCCTCTCCCGGCTCCCGCAGGCTGCTTATCGCTGGTAGGTGCCCGTGACCCGCCCTTCGGCGATTACATGCGGCCTGATCGCTGCCTCCAGCTCCCCTCTTTTCGGGGCCGCGGCAAGTATCAGCCGCGCGTCAAGCGCATAGAGCGTGAAAATGTAGTGGTGAGGCTTGCCCGGCGGTGGGCAGGGGCCACCATATCCAACGCTGCTGAAATCGTTCATCCCTTCATCGGAGCCTTTTGGCATCGCGACCCGGGGCGAGGCGCCTTCTGCCAGCTCCCGCGTGCTGGGCGGAATGTTGTATGCCAGCCAGTGCGTGAAATCGACGGGCGCATCCGGATCGTGTACCACCAGCGCCAGGCTCTTCGTTCGCCCGGGCACCGTGTTCCATCGCAGGTTCGGCGACAAATTGGCGCCGTCGCACGTAAATCTCTGCGGTATCGCGCCCCCATCCAGAAAGCTGGCGCTTGTCAGCTGCAGCGGAAACTGCGCGTGGCTCTGCGCCAGGGTGGATTCATGCGCCGGGTCCGCCAATAAGGCGAGCGCACAGACAACCAATGAGATGATGGCCGCAACAACCAGCCGTGCGTTGAGCGGCAAGCGGGTTCTTGCCATTTCCGGGATCATGATCCCCCCAGCGGGCCCGCGAAACAGCTTTCCTGCCGAGCTTAATCACATCGCTTCATCTTGCGCAATACATTTCCGCCTTCCTGACGGCGATGCAGCCACAAATCTTCCGCTCCCGCAATGGCATCCCGCATTGCCATCTACACTGCCTTGCCGCTAGACGGAAAAGACCGGCTCAAGCAAACCGAATTGCGGAATTGTCCGGATTCCCGGACAACGAACCCGCTAGTTTTGAACGCGGAGAGGTGGCAGAGCCCGGTTGAATGCACCTGACTCGAAATCCGATTTCAGCCTATGCGGCACGTAGATGGCCAGAACTGCATAGTGCCGCAATACACGGCACAAATGGCTTAGAATCAGTAACCTATTATCGGACAGCAAACTGCACTGCGTTGCACTTCCCTGCACCGTGTCAAATTTCAAACTGGCACCAGAACTGCCACCAGATAAAGTAATCAAACTGACAAGAAGAGCGGATAGCTGAGTGAATGCAGCCGCACACTACCAACACGTTCGGTGAGTACTGCGCCGCTCGCCCGGTCTTCAACTGAAGTTTTTCCGCGCCGCATGGCTCTTTCGTGTCGATTGCCGCCCGCTCTTACGAAGCTACTCCGATTTACTGCGCCTTCAGGATCCTCCGTAGTAGAGATTCGAGTCCGGATTTGATGGACGCATACTCATCGAGCGGTAGTGCCCCGGAGAGTTTTTCGCGCTCGACGGCAAACATCTCCTCCTTAATCAGATTCAGCAGAGCATCGTTGCTGCTTACCGGAGCAACGTGGGGAGCGGCCACGGGCGCGGGTGCGCGAGACGCCGGCGCTGCCGCAGGCCGCGGCGGCGGCGATGTCGCCAAGATTCTCTCGTCGATGTCTGAGTCGTGAATGACCGCGACGCCGCCGGCGGTTGCCTCGGTCCTCTTGCGCAGGAGAAATGCGGCGGCCGCGACGAGTGTAATCGCAAGGAGCGCGAGGATCCACCACTTGTATTTGGTGAGCGGATCGGGCGAGCCGATAGGAGCGCCGATTCCGCCGCCGGGGCCGCTGCCGACTCCGTCGCTGCCGCCACCCGAGTCGCCCATGCCGCCCTGCGGAGGCATTGCGGAGTTTTGTGCGTCCCGCGGCATCTGGCCCTCGCCAGAGATGGAGAAGGCGATCTTCTGGCCGGGGTGGACGTTGTGGGTAATGTAGGTCTGAACGCGCGGATCTTCCTGCGCCGGTTGGAAACTGGAACCGGAGGCGGGCTGGAAATCGATGCCTTTGGCGGCGTAGACGACGAGGTTGTCGGCAGGCATCAGCACCTGCGGGTTGAAGGTGTAGCTGCCGTTGTAGGAGAGGTGATATTGAACTTCGAAGAGAGTTTCTTTTTCGTCCTGATCGGGCTGAATGGGGACGTTGAAGGTGTAGTGGCCTTTGTTGCTGAGCGGGAGCAGATGCGTGTTGGTGGCGAGGCCGCCCGGGCGCGTGGCCGATGCGCCGTCGAGCTCAGCATCGGCGGGGAGAACAATTTCAAACGTGTTGTTGCTGAACTGCGCGCGGGGAGGCAGGCTGCTGTTGCGCACGAGGAATCGCTCGTGGACGCGCAAAGTGCCGCCGGCCGCTTCGAGAAGAAACATGTCGGCATCGATGGAGACACCGTCGACCTTGGCAGCGACGTCGTACACGGTGACGTTGCCGGGCGTGCCACCCTGCGGAGCTGCGATGAAGTAACTGCCGCCCTGATGCGTGACTCGGATGAGGTAAGGGCCCATGCCGGGCGCGTCGAGAGAGAAGCGGCCGGAGCTGTCGGTGGTGGCGGTAGCGGCCTCGGACATGCCTGCCTGCACGTCAACAAGCACAACGGTGTCGCCGGGTGAGGGCTTGTTGGTCGTCTTATTGATGACGGCGCCGGTGAATGTGGCAGCGCGGGCGGCGATGCCAAACGAGAGGAAGAACGAGGCAACTGCGAATACGGAGATCTTGCGAATCGTCATACACGTCCTATTCATGGGTTGCGGTGTGGGCGACCTGTGCGTCGGTCCCGAAGGCCACGCCGGCAGCCTTCAGAAAGTCGGAAGGCGGCGTCCCGCCGGCGAAGATCCAGACAAAGTCGTTGGGCAGCTCGCGGATTTCTCCGCCGGTGTCGAGCAAGACGCTGCCGGCACGGAATTCGGCGGGCGTGGAATTGAAGAAGACATCGAGCTTGCCGGAGGCCATCTGCTCGGCGATGCGTTTGGCGTTGCGGTCTTTGAGGCGGCTGAATTCGCCGCGCCGGTAAGAGAGGGTCACCTTATTGCCGGACTGATGAGCGAGGCCCATGGCGGCTTCGACCGCGCTGTCGCCGCCGCCAACGACGAGGATGTTCTGGTTGGTATAGTGGTCGGCTTCGATCAGGCGGTAGAGAACGTGGGGGAGCTCTTCGCCTTTGACGCCGAGTTTGCGTGGAGTTCCGGCACGGCCCATGGCAAGCACGACGGCGTGAGAGCGGTATTCGGCGCGCGCGGTGCGGACGCGAAAGAAGCCACTGGGCTCGGACTGGACGAATTCTACGCCCTCGCTGGTGCGGATGTTCAGGTCGGTCCTGGCCATGATCTTTTCCCAGAAGGCTAGCAGATCTTCTTTGGAGAGGGCAGTTTTGCTGAAGCGGCCGTGGAGGGGGAATTCGACGGGGCTGGTCATAACCAGCTTCTGGCGCGGGTATTTGGTGACGGTGCCGCCGACTTCTTCGCGCTCGAGGGTGAGAGCTTTGAGGCCGTGCTGGGCGGCACGGAGGGAGGCGCTGATTCCGGCGGGGCCAGCGCCGATGATGATGACGTCGAAAAGGCCAGAGTCGGGAGTTCTGGCGCGGAGCTGCGGGATGCGTTCGACGATGGCGTCGATGCTATCGCGGCCCTGGGCAACGGCATTCTTGATGAGAGCCAGGCCACCGAGCTCGCCTGCAATGAAGAGGTTTGCGACGCTGGTTTCGTAGTTTTCACGGATGACGGGAAGGTCGGCGCCTGAGCTGGGTTTGGCCATCGCCATGGTGATCGCGCCGACGGGACACTCTTCCGCGCAGAGGCTGTGGCCGATGCATTTGTGACCGTTGACTATGGTGGCTTTGCCGTCGACGAGGGCGAGGACGTCTCCTTCGGGGCAGACGGAGATGCAACCGCCGCAGCCGATGCAGAGGTCCTGATCGATTTTCGGATGCTGTGCGCGAGGGCCCTCGGAGAACATGGGGCCGCGATCGGCGGTGGCGCGCGCCTGCTCTTCTTTGCGCTTATGCGCACGCCAGTGACGAATCATGAAAAACGTGAGGATGCCGCCCGCGATGAGCCAGGTGAGAAGGGTATCCATGATTCAACGCAATCCCAGGGAGATGAATCCGAGGCCGCTGACTACCACGATATGAAGAATGGCAAGGATTGCAAAAGCATAACTGAAGGGGCGGTGGATAACGTGCCAGAGATGAAAGACGCGCTGCGTCTGGTTGAGGAAGAGCATGCGCCTGGAAAGCAGCGCCTTCTTCCGTACCAGCCGGACAATCTGTTCGACCTCATTGTTTCCAGTGGAGAAAAGCCCAAAGAGGGAACGAAGCTTGACGCCAAACGTGGAGGAGGCACGGCGCAGGCGGGCGACCCGGAACGGCATGCCGGCATCGAGAGCGAGCATTTCTGCGATGGCGCGGAGCGGGCCGACATTGCGGATATGCTCCTTTGTAGGCACGCGGAGCGCCTTGTCGAGCTGATCCTGTGAGTAAATGGACTGGGCAAGCAGAGCGCCGGCAAGTTCCTGTTCGTCAGCCTGCACTTGGTTGAGAGAGAGCTCGGCGGCATTGAGAGAGCGAGGGATTTGGGCATAGAGATAGCGGCCAACAATACCACTCAAGGCGACTGCCAGCATGATCCAAAAGGCGAATCCGGCGATCCCCTGGAACTTGAATGAGGCATGATAGGCGATCACGACCGGCGCAGTCAGACCCGCGATCACATGGAAGTCCATCCAGTGACGCGCAGTTCCCCAGCGCCCGAGCCATGGGATGACTTTGCGCAGCGCGTAGAGGAAGATGATGAAAAAGAGGACGGTGCCGAGGACGCCCAGTTTGAGGCCGATAGTGCCGCTGGGCCGGAGGAGCTCATGCTTGTCGGAGTAGGGGCGTTGATCGAGCGGAAGCAGGTAATAGCCTGCGCCGTAGACGCCGATGGAAATAACGAGCACAACAGCAGCAGCGGCGGCCATGAAGACACGAATGCGATGGCCGCGCTCTTTGCTCATCTTCTTGTCGCGCGGGGCGGCTACGCCAGGGACAGTGGTTTGAAGCAGGGACATCTTTAGTGACTCTCCTTGGGGCTGGGCGATGACGCGGCGGGGCTCGATGAGTCGCCGGGGTCAGTGTTGTCAGGGTGAATCTTTACATTTGGATCCTGTTCGACGTCGGCTGTGAAGTTTCGATAATTCCCGAAGAAATGAGTATTACGCCAATGCTGGCGGACGCTGGCGACGTCAATGACCGCGAGCGCCGGCATCATGATTTGCGAAGCTTGTCCCAGCTTTGTCGGCTTGTATTCCACATGAATCTTCAGCGAGTGCAATCCGACGTCCGACATGTCGTGCAGTAGGGTAGCGTCTACTCTGACGATCTCTCCAGAATCCTTGTCAAGCCAGGCCGTGCCTTGCAGTTCGAGCGGGTATTCTCGGCCGCGCAGGACAAGAGCAGCCGGTGTGCGCCGCCCGCTCAGATGCTCAAAGTGAATTGGGATGGCAGTGCGGTCATCGATCTGTTCCTCGGGAAGCGTCTTAAACGTGAAGCTATCTCGGTAGTATGGATCGAAAATGAGCAACGCGGTCGCCATTCCATTGGTCAAGAGCATTGGAGTGGATATCAACTTGTGGCGCCAGCCTGGGTTTTCTATCCGCGACTCCGTCATTTGGAAGTCGTCTTCATGGCCGCTCATCATGATCAGATAATCGAATTGTTCCTTCGCTGAGGCTTCGACCTGCCCGTTTTCAGCCAGCTTCTCCTGGATTACCGTTTCCGTGCAGTGCACGTCAGCGAGTTCGGAAAGGTACGTCTTGATCTGTTTCTGCGCAAGACCGATGACGCGAGAGTCCAGGGTGGATTGCGCGATGGCACAGGGGGATAGCGCGCTGATGAGCGTTCCAGCGACAAAGAGGTTTGAGTTACGGCTGAGGCGCATCGGCGAGCCTCCTCTTTGCCGCCCGGTTGTTGAACCTGAGGCCAACCGTGTTCGTGAACTGGTTGTAATTCAGTGATCCGCCACGCTGTGCCGTAAACATGCTCTCGACAAACAAATGCGAGCCGAGATTGGTATCGAACATTGCGTTGATGAAATTGGAACTGCTGCTTGCGGCCGAAGGCGACGTATAGGCATAGCGCCCGGCCTGCAGGTTGAGGCGCAGGTTCTCAAGCAGATCCCTGGAAATTGTGAGCGTCGTATATTTGCCCGTGGCAAATGCGCTGTCGAACTTCGAATAACGTGCATCGGCTTCGAGTCCGGTCTTCCAGATGTTCGTTATGGTGAGTCCGAATTGCTTGTTGAGAGAGTTTTTGGGGTCGGTAGAATCACGGCTCTGCCCGAGACTGAAGTAGCCCACAATGTGTCGAGGCAGTTCGACGCGCGCGCCGCCATTGACGCCCTGATACAGATAGGCATCGAGCAGGCCGGTGCCGACCAGGGTGGGATCGTAGGTCGGCACATCGCGGAAGTAAGTGTCAGTGAGGTCGAGCGCGACACGGGGATGTACCTGCACTCGCAACGACAGCAGGCTTTGCCCGAGGCCGACATTAAGCGCCGGTGTTGAAGGGTTGGGCGTTGGCTTATCAATCTGCATTGAGTGATAGAGAGAAAAATAACGCTTGAACGAGAACTGATTTTCCGTGAAACCAAAGGGCCGGGTAATCTCCCATTTGAGCATCTCCACTCCGCCGCCAGCCGTGCTGGCATAATGAAAGCCTTCGTAACTTCCTCCGCGGATATTGAAATAGACTCCTCCGATTCTGCGCTGTGGATTGTAGTCCCATGCCGCAGGATCGGGAGTTGAACCGGCAAAGATGCTAAGTGTGGTGTGAGATTCAAACTGACGCCCGATATACGCTCCGTCGATCGTCTCCAAACTGCTTGCCCACGGCAGATAAAGCCGGCCAATCCCGGCAGTCCAGCGCGAATCGGGATTGATGTAGCTGAGGCTCATGAGGTAGGTGCGATTCAGGACATCCTGCATCGTCGGCTGCGTCGGAGTCGATCCTGATTGCAGCTCGCCCCGCCAATAGCCGTTCAGGTTCCAATGGGTGCCCAGGATGCGCGTAAAGTCAGCGCGGAAAACCATGCCATACTCGGTTGTCGTTATCCCGCCGGCGCCTCTCTCAGTAATTGTGCTCGCATCGAAGCCAAGACGGCCGCGAATCTGATTGACCTCAGGAAGCGGCGGCCGTGGGATCGAATCCCGCACTTCTTCGTCCAGCGGGTCTCCCTCGCTGAAGCTGATCACCATGGGATACTGCCGGGTGTTTCCCAATGCGCTCTTTTCGACGAGTTGTTCAACCTCAGTGTCCGGCAGCGCGACCACGTCTCCCGCCGTCAGATCGCGCGCTGCTTTATCGATCTCACACACGGCAGAAGTGGACGCCACGGCGACTATCTTGAGCCTGGCGATGATGCCGGGCTCTATCGATGCGTTCGAGGCATCGGTAGCGGACTTCCAGGGATCCTGCTTGAGCACGAGCGCCATGCCTTCGGCGAGGCCGGCATCCCGACCGCCATCAATGTATACGTTGCCCCCGCTGACATAACGAACCTGGAAAGTCGATCGCACCGGCGCGAGCTTGGATTGCGCCTGTTGTGCAAGCGATGAATCTGAATCCTGTGCGGCACAAAACAAGCCAAGCAAGAGGACAAACGGCAGGGAAAGAAAACGCATCCGCCTTATCCTCCACCATTTTTGTGGCATGCATAACAGTTGACGCTGTTGTATACATAGCCCGAAATGCCTCGATGCTCGGGGTCAGTGGCTGACTGCGTGTGGCAGCCGGTGCATTGGAAGACCGAGTAGTCTGACGAGTTGGTGTGGCAGGTAGCGCACACGCCGTTGGCGTTGCCGTGATTCAGAGGGAAAAACGTATGATAGTTTGCCGGCAGCGTCGCGGGAATCCACGCAGTCGTCGTGTGGCAAGTGGTGCAGGTGGTGGGCCAGCCCGCCGACACATGGTTGGGATTGGTGGTGCCGTTGAAATCGGCAGCGTGGCACGAGTAGCATGCCGTTGGCGTTCCAGCGAAGACATTGTTGATGTGGCATTTGACACAGTCAACAGTAGTGTGCGCGCCGGTCAGCGGGAAAGGCGTGTTGTTGTGATTGAACGTGGCGCCGGTCCACGCGGTGGTGGTGTGGCAGGTGTCGCAAGTCGTTGGGAATCCTGCAGCAGCGTGATTGGGATCGGTGGTTCCGTTCCAGTCAGACTGGTGGCAGCCGTAGCAGGTCGTCGGCAGCGTTGTGTAGTTGTTATTGGTGTGGCACTGCGTACAGGCCAGGGTCGTGTGTGCTCCGGTCAATGGAAAAGCCGTATTGTTGTGATTGAACGACGAAGGTGACCACGCGGTCGTTGAGTGGCAGATTGAACAGTCTGTCGGGAAACCTGACGCGACATGGTTCGGATTCGTGGTTCCTGTGAAATCGGTCTGATGGCACGAGTAACATGCAGTCGGCGTATTCGTGTAATTGTTGTTCGTGTGGCACTGTGTGCATGTCAGTGTTGCGTGCGCGCCTGTGAGCGGATAGTTGGCGTAGAGCGCGTGATTGAAATTGACGTTGGTCCAATTTGTAGTGCTGTGGCAGGTCTCACATGTGGTCGGGAACGAAGCCGCGGCGTGATTCGGGTTGGCCGTGCCGTTCCAGTCGGCCTGGTGACAACCAAAACAGTTCGTGGGCAGCGTTGTGTAGTTGTTGTTGGTGTGGCACTGCGAACAGGCCAGAGTTGCATGAGCACCCGTCAACGCAAATACCGATGCGTGATTGAACGTAGAAGGTGACCACGCGCTGGTCGTGTGGCAGAGCGAGCAATCGGTGGGGAATTCCGACGACACGTGATTGGGGTTCGTGGTCCCGTTGAAGTCGGCCTGGTGACACGAGTAGCAAGCTGTGGACGTGTTCGCGTAGTTGTTGTTGGTGTGGCATTGCACGCAGGTGAGCGTGGCATGAGCCCCGGTAAGTGGATAGTTGGCATACAGAGCGTGATTGAAATTGACGTTGGTCCAGTTTGTCGTGTTGTGGCACGTGTCGCAGGTATTGGGAAATGCGGCTGCGGCGTGGTTGGGGTTGTTTGTGCCGTTCCAATCTGACTGATGGCAGCCGAAGCAGTTGGTGGGCAGGGTTGTGTAGTTGTTGTTGGTGTGGCATTGAGCGCACGTAAGCGAGGCATGTGCGCCCGTCAACGCAAATACCGATGCATGATTGAAAGTGGACGGCGACCATGCGGTGGTCGTATGGCAGAGCGAGCAATCCGTCGGGAACCCCGATGCCACGTGATTCGGGTTCGTCGTTCCAGTGAAGTCAGCCTGGTGGCATGAATAACATGCGGTCGGCGTGTTCACATAGTTGTTGCTCGTATGGCACTGTGCGCATGTAAGCGTCGCATGCGCGCCTGTCAGTGGATAGTTCGCGTAGAGCGCGTGATCGAACTTGGCGTTGAGCCAGTTGGTCGTCGAGTGGCAGGTGCTGCAATCGTGGGGCAAGCCGAGCTGTACATGCGGCGGGTTGTTGCTGGATGTGTAGTCGCCGGCGTGGCATCCGTAGCAGGTAGCCGGCGTTCCCGCAAATACATTGTTGGCATGGCAAGCCGTGCAAGGCAGCGTGGCGTGCGCGCCGGTCAATGCGTAGCCGGTCACCTTGAGGTGGTCGAACTTGGCATTGAACCAGGTGTCCATGGTATGGCACGACTCGCACGTCGTGGGGAAGCCCGCGGCCACGTGGTCAAGAACTTTGGTTCTGAAGTCCTGCTGGTGGCAGGAATAGCAGGCTGTCGAAAGCCCGGTGAACTGGCCCGCTGCTGCGTTTTTGTGGCAGTCATTGCACTGCAGCAAGGCGTGCGCGCCGACCAGCGGGAACCGATTCTGGTGGTCGCGAATCTGCGCGAGCGAAGCCTGCCAGCCTTTCACCGAGTGGCAACTTTCGCAGTTGGCTCCGAACTGGCGGCGGTGAATATCTGCGTGGCAATCGGCGCAGCGCGTGCTGACGTTCTTGAACACCAGGCTGACGTGGCACTTAGTGCAAGCCAACTTGGCGTGCATGCCGCGCAGGGGATATCCCGTCTGGTCGTGATTGAACTCTGGATTCGAACGAATCGGCTTCCAACTCGTATAGGTGTGACACTCCTGGCAGGGAATCGAAATGGGACCGTGCGGATTCGTGACTTTGGCCTGAGGGCCACCGACATTGGGGCGCGCGTCGTCCGTCGATTGCTGCAATGCCGCGCCCGCAAGCAGCGGGAATAAACCAGCGGCGATCGCTATGAGCCAGCGTATTCGCATCATCGGTCTCAGTTGTTGTTCCGTATCCAAGCCAGGATCCTCAGCGGCTTGCCGCAATCTGAGCGCAGCTATGGCAGTCGAAGGTCTTTCTCATGTCATGCGGAAACCGGGGATCACCACTTCACTCGTGCACTCGCGAAATCGCATTAAGCGAATTCGCAAGTCAGCGGCAGCAAATCAGAGATTCACGGTAACGGGTTAAACCGGAAACTTCAGTGCGTTGTCTGCGGACCAGGTATCTCTTCAGGCAGACCGACGCGGGCATCCTCTAGCGGGCGATGAGTCCGGAAATTGCACTCTTGCGGCAACTCACAACCAAAAATACTGCTTCTCAAGCGAGAAGCCGGGGAAGAACAGGAGCCCAGAATCGAGGGGTCGATTCGTGCTCAGATTACAACAATTTGGGCTATCGGCGCACTAGAAATCGGCTGCCGCCAGCGCGGTTTGCGGTACTTTTTGGCTCCGGAATGATTGGCTTTTTGTCGCCTTTGGAGCATTGCCGCCATGACATGCTTCGCAGGCCGTAGGCGTGGGTTTGTAGAAGAGCACCAGATTCCCGTCAACCTGTCGCTTAAGCGTATGGCAGGCTGAGCAGGCGACATCTTCGTGACCGCCTTTGAGGGAGAACCTAGTCGTTTCGTGATCGAAAAGCGAGGGGCGCCACTTGATCGTGTTGTGACAACTGGCACAGTCATTGCCACGATCCCCGAACTGGCTGGCATGTGGATTTTCATGGCAATCATCGCATTTTAAGGGGGCTTGCGCGAAGTTCACATGCTCCAGGCTCAGCTCAATATTCGGCGGTTTGTGGCAGTCCATACACGCCACAGCGCGGTGCGATCCAAGCAGCGGAAAGCGGGTTTTCTCATGGTCGAACTTCGCCAGATCCTTCCAATCGTGCGTTGAGTGGCACGCTTCACATCCCTGCCGTTTGCCGGAGTTGTTCAATACAGCCATTCGGTCGGAAAACTGTCCCTTGTGCACATCTTCATGACAAGTTGTGCAGCTCAGTTGCTGGAAACGGTACGGTATTACCTTCGTACCGGGTGAAGCCTTGTGACAGGCATCGCATTCCACGGCCATATGACCGCCCGTCAGTGGAAATGCCGATTTCTGGTGCTCTGCAATCGTGAAGCTTGCCGTCTTGAATGTAGCTCCGCTATGGCACTGCTCGCATCGATTGCGCCATGGCTCGTCGGCGAATTGACCTTCGTGTTCGTCGTGATGACAATCCAGGCACGCCCCAAATTTGATCTTGAATTTCGTGGAGGTACCTGCCGGGAGGTGGCACGAGGCGCATTTCACCATGGCATGGGGAAAGACGAGCGGGAATCCTGTTTTTGCGTGATCGGCTGTGGAAAATGTCGAAGGGCTCCAACCTTGCACGGTATGGCAACTTTCACACCGTCCGCCTTCAGCGCGCCCGGCAAACTGGCCACCATGCGGATCGGGCTTATGGCAGTCCGCGCAAGCCGCGTGCGCAATCGGCGTCTTGAAATCACCGTTCTGATGGCAACTCAGGCATGGAACTTCGAGATGTTTGCCGAGCAAAGGAAAATTCGTCTTGGAGTGATCGAAAGTCTCGGCAAATCGTGATTTCTTCCAGGTGAAAGTGGTGTGGCAGGAATCGCATCCCTGCTTGAACGCTGCTTTGTGGGGATCGCGATGACAATCAGAACAGCTCGCGAAGGGAAGTCCGGCGTATCGCGGCTGGCCATCCGGCCCTGGTGTGTGACAGCTTTCACACTTGACTGAGCGGTGTTCGCCGGTCAATGGGTAGCGCGTTTTTGAATGATCGAAGCCGGTCTTGTCGATGCTCGCGGACTTCCAATCGCTTGTGTTGTGGCAGCGCGCGCACCCGCTGCCGAAGCGGCCCTGGTGCGCGTCCTGATGGCACGTTACGCAATCTGGTGTCAGCCCCATCCACGTGTGGTTCAGGTCCTTGCCTGCGAGCAAGGCGCGCGCCGGTCCCACAATGTGTTGCATGTTATGACAATTCCGGCAGCTTACGGCGGCGTGTTTTCCCTCCAGGGGGAAACCCGTTGCCGAGTGATTGAATCCTTGCGGCGTCGGGTTCCAGTGAATCATTTGGAAGTCAGCGCCGTTATGGTCGGAGTGGCACTTGACACATGCCGCACCCTGAGGGCCGGATCGTGGGAACGTAGCATGCAATCCCTTGTTCTGCTGAATCTCGCTGGCGATTTCTTTGTGGCATTCAACGCACTTAAATGATGGGGCGCGCGTCGAGACTTCGTGGCATTGGACGCAGTTGGTGTCGCCGCTCAGGCTTTGGTGGGCTTTCGCCAACGGCCCCGGCGAAATCTGCGCACGGACAGTCAGTTCGAGTCCTATTACGCAAATCAGAAAGGCAAACTGTCGGATCCGGCCGGCTGGGCTCCATCGTTTCTCAGATTGCCGCTTGAAACTTCGGCCGCTGAGCGGGCAAACGATCTTCCTTTTGCTCATCGAACCCATCCGTGCCGCGTTGATTTCGCAAAGAGTACTTCTCTAAGTCGCGACTTGAAATTTCACCAGTGCGGGAAGATCGATCTTTCAGTTTGGTCCCGTGGTAGGAGAGAGACGCCAGACGTAAACCGTCGAACCTTACTTGCCTGCTCACGATTGTGCCTTTAACGGCGCGACGACCGATGATCCTCACCGCAGTATGACAAATGGAGTCGCGCCTGGCCAGAAGTTAAGCAGTCTCATGATAACTTTCGTTTGGCCCCTAGCGTCCTCTTGGCTCAGGGGCAAATTCTCAGATCATCTATTGCACCTGCACAGTTTTGAAAAGACGGTTGCCGCGAAGTTTGCATCCTATCGCAGCCTTACTGATTGCAGTTTTTACCCGGGGTCAGTCGCTCACTTGCGCAGATTACATCGGTCTCAGCACTCAATGTCCGATCCGCCAAAATCAGGTCATTCTGGACCCCTCGTGCCTCCTGTTGCTGAAGACAACCGGTCCCTTGAAGGCCGGGGCTAGACTGGGAGACGGCGCCGGTGAGTCGGGCAGCCAGTTTGGTCTTTCTGTGGCGCGAGACAAGTATGTAGGTCAACGGGCGAGGTCTAGACCGGGAAGTTCCTTCTGTTCTCAGCCCAACGCGGTACCCGTTTTGGGAATCAAGTTCCCGTGGAACCGATCTGTCACCCGGGTTTCATTTTGCAAATGCACGCGCTCCGCCCATCTCGCCGGGTAGTCGGCCCCTGAAGGAACTAGTTCTCCAGGCCGGCTTGAAGGTGGCCGAGTGTGAAAGTTGCTCTGCATAAGTTTCGCCGAGATGGAAGCTGATTATGTGGGCTCGGCAGTAATAGTACCTATACCTTCAGAAACAGAACTCCGGTCCCATTCTTTTGCCAGTCTAAGCTGACTCCCAGGGCTCAATTACTGACGCAGGTTTCAGCGGGGCGGATCCGATAGGCTACGACTCTGGGATTGTCATACTCTGCGGGCAATGACGTGATCTGAATCAGCGCTTCGAAGGGAGTGACGATTGTTCCTGGCTTGTGACCGATACTTTTGAGCACTGCATCCAGCCGCCGTGGGTCCGTGACGAGATCGCCCGCAGCCTGGGTCGCTTGCATGTTCAATCCTTCCAGGAGGACAGTCATACCGCGGTCGCCGCATCCTTTGAGAAGCGCGACGACACCGTAACTGGTGAATTCCTTCTCCTCAGTTCGTTGAGTGTCGAACATGGCGGGGATTGAATACACTTGTGCCTCGTGCGCCTGTGGAGCACGGTTGAGGAATGCAGGCGCTCCTGTATGGGGGTCCTGGCTCAGTACGAAGTTCAAGCTCGGTTCAAAGATCTCGACCCATGCGTTTGAGCGATGGCTCCCAATCAAAACCGAATTGCCAAAACGGAGAGCCTCTGCACTTGTATCCCTTGCAAAGTGCGGTGTTATTTCGCCTCCGAATTCTCCCGCGAGGACACCGATGCGCGTACTTATGGCGATGTCGGCGGGGCTGGTAACGCGGCGTGCCGCTACGTCGAAGTACTTGTCGTCATTGACGTTTAGATATTTGTGGTTCAGATATTCTCCGAGATTCAAGCCCTTACCGCTCAGATCCTGCCATAACGCGAAACTGGGATCAGAGTAGATGATCTTGAGTTCTTCATTCGGCTTCATAAAGAACTGTCCCCAGAAGTCGCGGATTGCACCGGTTGGCCCTGCAGCTTCTGCGCGGCGTTCCACGCGGCCTCGAATACTCATCAGGACCATTGCGCCTAACACTCCAACCATGAGGATTGCAGCAAGCGCGACCCAACGCCATCCAGTCCACGGAGCATTTTCCGCGGGCTGTTTAGAATCAGGGGTGCTTTCAGAAATCCGCGTTTCGGTCGGCTTCTCGGCATGGACTCGCGACGCGAACTCGGGAGCATATGCGCCGCGCGGAATCGTCACGATGACGGATTCGTTGCTACCCTCCGAATCAAAATACCTAGCGAGCCGTTCCCGCAGCTCGTGGGCGCGAACCCGCACTATGTTGTCGTCTGCCGGGTCGTAGTTTGGCTTCCGGCCAAGAACTTCAGTTCCGATCGACTGCTCTTTAAGCTTTTCTGCCTGGCCTGAAATGGCGTGGTCGGTGACGTAAAGCAGAAATGCGCGCAGGGCCGGAGCCCTGCCAAAGGTCTGGCTGGAGACCACTCTCTGCACAAGGGCGCGCTTCTGATCCGGAGACAAATGCGCGGTTCTCTCTAGACCATTTGTCGCCTGAAATGGAGCGATTTCGTGCATGGTTCGCCATTTTACGGTAAAGTCTTAACGTTTGAAAAGTCCCTGAGAGCGTGGACAAGGCCTCGTTCCAGAGAAACTCCCCGGCTTTGAGGAATTCTAATCGCGAGATCTCAGGGACCCTGTAGATCAGGACTTGGCACAAAGCCTGGCCCCGCGGTGGCCTCTTTCGGTCGTGAAAAGGCCAGATGTGAAGAGGCTTGTTTGAGCACCCGGTAACTCACGCTGGTTGCGCAAGTGCATGAAGCAAGAGACCAGTACCCCAACAGATTATAAGTCCGGTCTTGAATGGAAGCGTTATCCAGTTCTGAATGGCATTTAAGAACCCCGGTTGAGGGCAAGAGGGCTAGCCAGTAGGCTGAGATCGAGATAATTAACGTCGACGTTAGAGAACGGTCTCCGAGGTCGTTGATTGTCGTGCCTTCTTTGGTGAGCAATCTCAATCGATTATTTTACCGTTAGTTCACTTTACAAAGTTCACTCGCAAGTACGAGGCTTGTGGGCGGAAAAATGGGAGGAGACCCGTATCTGTCTCACATCGTCTGCGCGTCGCCAAGCTATGAGTTTTGAGCAGTGACTCGGATGGCCGTCGGTGTTGAGCTGTCGCCGGCGACAGATGGTAGCGGGCAGATCCCCGATCGTTCAACGATTTCCGCCATTTCATCTTCAAGCGCGGATAACTGATTTCAGACGCAACCGGTTGGACCATGCTTTAAGGAGGCATGAACGATGAAGCAAAAGGAATCGGTAATTTCGGGACTCACGCCTTTCCTCGCAATGATCTGCGCTGCGCTGCTCTTCCTCTTCTGCAGCCAGGTATTTGCACAGGCCGGCATTGACATGGGCGGCATCACCGGCACGATCACCGACCCCACCGGTGCTCTGGTGCAAAAAGCGCAATGCACCTTAACGAATAAGGATACCGGCGTCACCCAGCAGACCGTTTCGACTTCGGCTGGCGCATACGCGTTTCCTTACGTGAAGGTTGGAACCTACACACTCAAAGTGACGGCATCCGGATTTAAGGAGTATGCCCTCGAGGGGATCGTTGTTCACCTCGGCACGAATGTCACTGAGGATATTTCGCTGCAGGTTGGCGCAGCAAGCGCCGAAATCACGGTCACTTCTGCCGCGCCGCTTCTGCAAGCGCAAGACGCCTCCCTCGGGCTGTCCGTGGCTTCCGGCCTGGCCAACGAGCTGCCGCTATCGGGCGGAGCCCAGGGCCGCGGCGTACTGGGGCTAATCATACTGACTCCTGGTTCTCAGCCGACAAACAGTCAGCTCGTCAATGGCGTGCAAAGCGGCGCGCTCGACGTTCGCGTGAATGGTGCCAACAACAATTCTGAAGTGTTCGGTGGGCAGATCCTTCCGCTCATTCCCGACGCTGTAGATGAATTCAAGGTGCAGAGCGGCGACAATCCTGCAGACGTTGGGCACTCCTATGGCACGACCGTGAACATGATCACCAAGGCGGGCACCAACAATCTCCATGGCAGGCTGTGGGAATACAACGAGAACGACCTCACCAGCGCCAACAATTACTTCAACAAGCGTAACCAGATTACGCACACACCGACTCCACAGCCGAATAGGCCGGGCCGGCTCAGAGAGAACTCCTTCGGAGCGGTGGTCAGCGGGCCAGTATTTATCCCGCACTTCTACAACGGCCACGACAAGACATTCTTCACCGGTGCGTTCCAGTACACGTACTACAGCGCCACTCCTTCATTTACCGGAACTGTACCCACATCGGCCATGCAGAACAGCTTCTCGACGAATACGATTAACATGTCGGACCAGTTGACGATGGCGACAACCACCAAAATTGATGGCCTCGGTCGCACATTCCAACAGGGCACGATGCTCGACCCCGCCACAACGCGTGCGGTTCCCTGTGGTTCAAATGATCCAGTCACCGGTTTACTCGCAGACTGCGGCGCGGTAGTCTCGAACGAAGTCGGAATCATTACCAACCCGAACTCAGCCCTCACCGGCAAATATGCGATCGTCCGCGATCCTTACTTCGCGGCCCCGGGAGCATCCTGCCCAAGCCTTGTCGGAACCACGAACTGGGCATCGAACTTCACGCCCCCCGGTGGCAACCCCGTCGGCCCCGTACCGATGGCCTGCCTTAACCAGCTGCCGGCCGGCCGTCTCGACCCCAATGCCATCGCGCTGCTCAAGCTATTTCCAGGAGCCAACCAGGTTAATGCGAACGGCTCCTACCAGAACAATTACTACAAGGTGACGCCGCAGACGGTTGTCTCGAAGGGCTACAACCTCAGGCTCGATCACAACTTCAGCGACAAGGACTCGGCGTTCGTTACTTTCGATCACTATAATTCAATCAACCAGCAACAACCCCAATTCGAAGGTGTCATTGAAGGCGGAGACGCTGTTTCCTTCTGGACGACCCAGCCCGCTTATGTCGTGGTCTTGAGCGAAAATCATGTCTTTAGTCCGACTCTGATTAATGCGTTCAGAATCTCCAAGGCGCAGCAGTACAACACCCGCCTGGACCCCAACGGCATCAACACCGACTACAATGTTCCGCAGAAATACGGAATTCCGGGCATTCCACAATCCAGCTACAACGGAGGACTTCCGAGATTCGCCTTCGGCAGCGCCTTTGCAGCGAGCGGTAATGCCAACAGCTTCGGCTCTCGGCAGAACTCTACGTGGCAGAAGACAGGTTCATGGCAAACCTCCGATGAGGTGACTAAGACCTTCGGAAAGCACGAATGGAAGTTCGGTGGCGAGTACACCTGGACGTTCGGGAATATCGACCAGAATGCATTCTCGCGGGGCAACTTCACTTACAACGGCGTGTACTCCAACGTACCTTTCTCGGGCGACGGCCAGACCAGCCTTGCCGACTTTCTGGTGACACCCGCAATCTACACGGCCAACCAAAACGGCGCGAGTTATGCCGCGAGTGCGAACGCAACGCCGCTCAGCGTGGCAAACAATCTCATCGGCGGACTCAATGGCTTCAATGGCAATAGCCGCGTCAAGTCCACTTATCACGCGCCGTACATTGCGGGATATGCAGTGGACAATTGGAAGATCACTCCGGAACTGACGGCCAACCTCGGACTGCGCTGGGAGTACTTTGGGCCCTATGCTTCGGTCGGCGGCCAGGAAGCCAACTTCTGGATGGGCGGCGATGGCAACCAGCCGGGTGGCAGTGCCTATTACGTTGGGCACGAAGGCTGCGCCTCGTCCATGTCCCCCTTCTTCAAGGGGCTGTTGGCATACGACAATATTCCCATCATTTGCGAACCAGGCAACTCTGTGAACAAAACGCCCAAAGCCAACTGGGCGCCGCGCCTTGGCTTGGCCTACCGAGTCCGGCCCAACATCGTAGTTCGGTCGGGAATGGGCTTTGCCTATGGAGCCTTCAATTCAGTTGGCTACGGCGGCACGCTGGGAACCAACTATCCATTCCGCTTCAACATCCAGCAGGGCGCAGCCAACAACGCATACACGCCGCAGTTGATCGGCCCAAGCAGCACAACTACGGCGACCGTGGAAAGTACGTTCGCTACCGGCAACATCGACATGACCAATGCTGCCGCTGCCTACATGCCGCTCGGCTCTCTTGCCCTGTACGGCAAGCCGTATCATTTCAAGATTCCATACGTCATCTCTCTCGACATGGCGGTGCAATATCAGTTCACTCAGCACGATGCAGTTGAAGTTCGCTACGTCGGAAACCTCGGTCGGCAACTGGAAAGTGCCAATCCGTACCACAACGCTGCGCGGGAGTTGCTTAAACCAAGCCAAACGTTGGTGACACTCGCCAAGGCCACCGACCCCGACCCATACAAGGCCAGCTCAATTGACAGTACAATTCCGTTCCCGAATCTGGCCGTTAACGCCGGCCCGATGGAGAACACCGGGCAGATCAGCGCCTATCATTCCGGTCAGGTAGAGTACATTCACGAGTTCGCGATGGGCTTCAACATGGACGCGAATTATACCTACGCCAGTTGCTTGTCTGACGGCCAGGGCGGCCAGCAGAACGAAGCAGGGCCGGGCAATGGTAGAGCACCCTGGGTGAAGGGCTTTGGTGGCTACCGCGCCGATTACGACCGGTGCCAAAACACATCGGCGAACGTATTCAAAGTATTTGGCGAGTTTGGTCTGCCATTTGGAAAGGGCGCACAATGGGCCGGGAACGCCAATGCCGTCGAGGATGCGATCATCGGGGGCTGGAAGCTTGATCCCATCTTCTACGCTGCCAGTGGAAACCGTCTGAACGTTGGTTGCGCGGGAACCGTTGGCGGCGATAAGACCACCGCCGGCTTCACCGGCCCGTGGTTCGAAGCCGGTACGGCCTGGGGCTGCAATGCGCCTCTAGTGAAGGGCGTAGATCCGTACAAGCCCGGACCAGCGGACCTGCCTCGAACTCGCACCACCGGTTACTTCAACTCGGCAGCCTTTACAGCGCCGGCGCAGGCGGTTCAAACCAATGGCCAGTCGGACATGTCTCCTTTGGGCGTAAGAGGCAACCAGATTTACGGGCCGGGGTGGTACGACTTCAATCTATCCACGCACAAACAGTTCGTCATTCACGAGAATTTGAATGTAGAAATCGTGGCGGAGGCATTCAACGTCTTCAACCACGCCGAAATGAACAATCCCGCTGTTAGCGGATACACAAAACCCAATGAGTCACTTACCAGTGGTTGGGGAACCATCACGGGCATCCGTAACGGCCCGCGGACTTGGGAGTTTGCCGCAAAGTTCAACTTCTAGACGGAATTTGACTTTCGTAAATAATCAACTATTGCAAGCGCGGCGGTGAAGATCGAAACGCTATCTTCACCGCCGCTGCATCTTGAACGCACTTGAGAAACTATCGATAGTTTCAGGTTGCCAATGCGATCGAACGATGCTGCAAGCTTCAGAAGCCAGACCCGTAATCGGAGAACTGAATTGGCAGAACGCACACCCATGCAGCGAACCAATCTCGAATCACCCACGGTTCGCCGTTATGTGCGGGAGGAGATTCAGCGCCGCATCCTGTCGGGAGAAAGCCAGCCTGGCGAGCGCGTGGTGCAACAAAGCCTGGCCAAAGAGCTCGGGGTTGGGCAGGGCAGCGTGCGCGAAGCTCTCGTCGAGTTGCAGTGGCTGGGGCTTGTGGATTCGGTCGACCGTCTTGGAGTTTTCGTAGGACAGCTGGATGCCGCGCGCCTGTGCGAAGCGTACGAGGTGCGTGAGTTTCTCGAAGGCTTGGCGGCGCGACGCGCATGCGGGCATGCTTCGCAAGCCGATCTCGCAGTATTGCGTAACATGGCAAATCAAATCCTGAAGCTTTCTAACGAAGACAAGTTTGAAGAAATGGGGGCCGCAGATCGGGCGTTTCATTTGCAGATTGTGAGCATTTCGGGCAATAAGATGCTTCTGCGGCTCGCCGAAGGTTACCGCGTGCTTGGAATGGCCGTTCGGGCATCCCGTGACCCGCTTGTTGTCCGAGACGAGCATTTGCGCATTGTCGAGGCAATCAAAGACAATTTGCCGGATGATGCCGAGAGGATTGCACGTCAACATGTTGAACAGGCTCGGAAGATGATTGAGCTCGAAGCGGCTAGCCCCGAATTCGTGCCGAAGTGGGTATTGAGTCCTGCTGAACCGGCTCAACGATAGGCGTGCCGAATTGCGGAGGTGCGATTGCTTGCCAGGTCTCAACTCGCAGCTATTGTCTGGATTCTTTTTGGGGGAAGCGCGCTGGGACAAGCGCCGATCAGGATCACTGTTGATACTTCGAAGCATGAATTCAGAATTCCCAATGACTTCGTCGGGCTAGGCTTCGAAACCAAAAGCGTCGTGGCGGATGCTTACGGTGTCAAGGGCAATTTCTTCTCGCCCGAAAATATCCAACTCATTACCCTATTTCGAAACATCGGGATCAAACATATTCGCGTAGGCGGGGGAACGGTCGACGGCTCTGGCAAATCGGAACACTGCGTGACGCCTACCCCGTCATTCAAGGACATTGATCGTCTCTTCACGTTTGCTCGGGCCGCTGGCATCAAGGTCATTTACTCGGTGCGCCTCGAGAATCTGGATTCTTGTGCGAACCCGCGCCTTGCAGAAGATGACGCGAAGATCGTTCAATATATATGGGAGAAATATCGCGCGAACGTCGACAGTTTTTCAATTGGCAATGAGCCAGACGTAAGCGAGTTTCACTCTCGACCGGGAGCGACTCTCGACCCGGCAGTCTATGAAACAAGGCCGGGCGTCCCGGGCTCTGCCTATCCCTCTTATTTTGCTGATTGGCGCCATTTTGCTGAAGTGATCCGCAAGACGGTTCCCGGCGCAAAATTCTCTGGTCCTGACACGGCGGTTTCGTCCAGAAGTAGCTTTACACCGACTCCATCTGACGGCGTTTCGTGGACGGTTCAGTTTGCCAAAGACTTGAAAGGCTCGGGAATGATGGTCGAAGCGCTCCAACACCATTACGTGTGGGGTGGCCCAGGCAACACGACGGCGCGAGAAGCGATTGATGACATGCTCTCGAGTGCTTGGGATGACGATACAAGCGTCGGCAATCAACCCGCATTTGACGGAGGAAGCGCCAAATTTCATCCGTATCCGTTTGTGTTCAACACCGTTCTAGCTCCGCTGGTCGATGAAGGCGTGCCCTATAGGATGACCGAGGCGAATGACAGTTTGCACGGAGTGGTTGGTGCTAGCAATGGTTTTGCCTCGGCCCTGTGGGCCCTGGACTACATGCACTGGTGGGCCGCCCATCACATCGCGGGAGTGAACTTCCACAACAACCCGTGGATTCCGACGGATACCATCGTTCCCGATCCGAACCCATGCGGAGCTTCAGGCTGCGGCAATTATCGTGCGACCGCAAAGGCGCTGGGGATGAAGGCGTTCTCGTTGGGTAGCCATGGATTCGTGGAGCCGGTGACGATTGACAACGCCAAGAAGATCAACTTGACGGCTTACGCGGTCGGCTCGGATGGGGAGCTCTACGTGACCATCATCAATAAAACGCACACATCGACGCAGGACGCGATTGTTGCGCAGGTGGTGATTGACGCGCCTGGGTTTGACAACGCAACCGTAGACTCCATGGTGCTGACCGATGGCGATCCGGGGAATGCCGCATTGATGACGGGAACCCTGGGAGGTACAGGCATTTCGAACAACACTCCATGGAGGGGCCGATGGACTCCTTTAGCCAGCGAGCGTGGCGGGATGATTTCGCTGCCCGTTGAAAGTACAACTGCAGTTGTGGTGAGGATCCGCGCAGAGAGAGGTACATCGAGCAGCGCGCCGAGTATCAAATAAGACACTTACTGTACACAGACCACATGCGATGTTTGCTAAGGTATACGTTTTGACACGGCCGGATCGTTGAGATCCGGCCATTGATTTTGTGGGGTTTAGCGGGCGGGTTTTTTGAGGCCTTTTGTCACGGCCGAGATGCGCCGGTGGGCGTCGTAGAGGATGCGGCGTTGCTGGCGAAGGGAGTCTTCCATATCATGTGTGTCGGCCTGGACCTGGCTCAGCGCGGCGCGGAGTTCTCCGATGCCGGTCAGGGCCGAGAGATAACCCCGGCCGGCGGCGTAGAGCAACGCCGCCAGAACCAGGATGACAACACTGCAGACAACGAGTGCGATCGAGTATTCGTTCATGCGACTGCTTTCTGTTGGGCAGGGGCGTGCTCCTGGCAGAGCACGCGCCTGACGGTTGCGGTGGAGATACGGTGGTAGCGTGCGATCTTGCGCAGGCTCCATCCCTGGCGGCGATCGGCACAGATGCCTTCACGGTCCAGGGCCAGGGGCATGCGCCCGATGTGACGACCCTCGAGGCGGGCGCGCCGCATGCCGGCGCGCACCCGCTCGATGATCAGGTTGCGTTCCAGTTCGGCGATGGCGCCGATGATGATGACGATGGCGCGGCCCAGCGGGCCGCCGGTGTCGATCTGCTCGCGGAAGCTGACGAACTCGATGTGGAGCCGGTTCAGCTCGTCCAGGATCTCCAGGAAATGCCGTACCGACCGGGCGATTCTGTCTGAAGCCCAGACCAGGACCACATCGAAGTTGCCGCGGCGGGC
>Ga0335085_10001793_pt1 | contig 43145 bp, 42 predicted proteins | sample Lox_Sample_45_FD_206712 | JGI IMG/M metagenome (GOLD analysis project Ga0335085, IMG submission 206712) | Soil microbial communities from Loxahatchee National Wildlife Refuge, Florida, United States - Lox_Sample_4.5 | ecosystem: Environmental > Terrestrial > Soil > Wetlands | place: USA... | reverse complement strand
CAGTTTCGCCCTCGGAAGAGTTGAACTTCCAATTGACCGCAAAGCTGAACAACTCTTCGATGGTCGGCTCGGCCGCAAACCCGGGCGTGAACACCGTTGCTACGCTGCTTGGCGATCGCTCGAATATCGCGGCGAGCAAAGGCATTCCGCTGACCATCACCGGAACCGCTTCGAATCCAACGATCCGGGCGAATGTGGGCGCACTGGTAAAGCAAACAGCGGGGAGCCTCCTGAGCGGCCCTGCGGGGCAACAAGGAAGCAGTGCCGTGAAAAAGCTGAAGGGGCTCCTGGGACATTAGTCAGTGGGCCTGTCCGTCTGACCGGCGAGGACCGGATCATTGACATCCGACCCGATGCTAAGAGTCTGTTGAGGTCCGAAGGCCCGATTTTGGATTGTTACAGATCTGTTAAAATGAGGCTGTAAGGAGTTCGGCAAGGCCGCTTGAACCCCCACCGAATCGATCCCCATGATTCTTTATCTGATGCGCCATGCGAATGCCGGCTCGATTCGCGAGAACCCCATTCTGGACCTGAAGCGGGGCCTCGTGAAAGAAGGCAAGGAGCAGTGCATGCTCATGGCGCGGGTTCTTGGATCCTTGAAAGCGCCGATCGATACGATCGTTTCAAGCTCCCTTAAACGGGCGATGCAGACCGCGCAGCTGGTTGGGACGGAGCTGGGTTTTGAAGGAAAAGTCGAGATCAGCCCGGGACTGGGCTTGAACGCAAGCTTCTCCGATTTCCAGAACATGCTTGCAAAATACGCTGACCGCGACGGAGTTCTGGCCGTGGGGCACAACCCGAACATGTTCCAGTTTCTGGGCCGCCTGATCACGGGCAACGGAGGCGCTTCCATCAGGATGCGCAAAGGCTCGATAGCGCGCGTCGACATGGAGCGTCATCCGCCGCGGCTCCAGTGGCTTCTGGATCCACGCACGGCGCGTATGGTCTATGCGAGCGTAGCGAAGAGTTCGCGCCCGAAGACCTCGCGGAAGTAGCCGGCTTCCTTGCGTAAGGACCACAATTCCAGTTCGGCGCCGGTACGCCCAGGGCGCAATTCCAACAAGACTCTCTTGGGGTAAACCCGCGTCGTGACGCGCAAAACGTCGGAGGCGCGATCCTGGTTCAGGGCTATCGCGAGACGCAGCAGGACCACGGCGCGATTCACGTTTTTATGCTCGTCGGCCGGAATGTTGCGGAGCGCGCGATCGCCGGGCTGGGGGCGGCTTTTGCCCAGGTAGCGTGCGATGGCTGAAACCAGCGTGCGCTGGAGTTGCGTGTACCCGTAGATCTCAGAGCTGGAGATGATGTACTGCGTGTGCCGGTGATGGCCCTGGTGGTTGATGAATTTGCCGGTGTCGCGGAGCATGGCGGCAGCGGCGAGCCAGCTTTCATATTCTGGCGGAAGCTCGTGCATGGACTTGAGCTCGCGAAAAAGCTGGACGGTGTGTGCGCGTACCGGATCGGCCTGGCGGGGATCGACGCCGTAGCGGCGCGCGGTTGAAAGCACGCTCTCCCAGCGCTCGTGCTCAAACTCGCGGTGAGCCTTGGCGCGAGCATCCTGCTCGGCGAGCATCTGCGCCAGAATGCCGTCCCGCAATCCGAGCGGCGAGTAACGAAAGCCTTTGAGCCCAAAGCTGTCGAAGACTTCGGCGTAGACCTCGGCTCCGGCGACGATGATCTCAGCGCGGCGCGGGCCAATGCCGGGCACAGCCTCGCGCTGAGGAAGCGACATTTTGGCGAGCTTGCTTGCCAGCTTGCGTACCGAGCGCGCAGGGACCATTCCCGCAAGGATGGCGGAGCGATCTTCAGCGCGGTCGGAGCCTGACTTGGAGACGGATTTGCCGGCCTTCTTGGCGCCGGGCTTGCCATTCTTTGTTCCCTGCGCGTAGGCAGCGGAGAGTGCCGCGGCTGTACCGGACGTGGCGATCACGAGCGGCGAGCGGCCGGGCTGAATTTTGCGGTGAGCGCGGCGCAGCTCACGAGCGATCAACTGGCGCATGCGCGTAAGACCATCGCGCGGAGCGGGATCGTCGGAGAGAAACTGTTCGGTGAGCCGCACCGCGCCAAGCGGCAGGCTTATGGTCTCCTTAATGCGCTTGTGCTCAGAGAGCGTGATCTCGCAGCTACCACCGCCGAGATCGAGCAATAGCACGCAGCCTCCGGCGCCCGGCTCGGCGCCCATGACGCCCAGATGGATGAGTCGTCCTTCTTCAAGGCCGGAGATGATTTCCATATTCCAGCCGGTCTCGGCCTTGACCCACGCCTGAAAAGCGGCGGAGTTGCGCGCGTCACGCATGGCCGCGGTGGCTACCACGCGAATGCGGTCGACGCCGTGAGCCTGCACGGAGCGCTGAAAACGCTTGAGCGCGCGAAGCGTCGCGGCCATCGCCTCGGGAGAGATGAGGCCGGTATCAAAGACGCTGCCGCCGAGACGAGTGACCTCGCGATCTTCCGCAACCGTTTTGAGTCGATGCGCGTGGACGCGGGCGATCTTGAGCCGGCAGGAGTTGGAACCGATATCGATGGCGGCGAAGGTGGGCATTTTTTGCAGCGAACTCCCGAGAAAGAATCAACCCATCGCCAAGATACACGAATGTCGTGTGCGGTTGGGGACGCGAGTTCCACAGGAGGCAACAGCGCAGATCGCGACAGAGGGATTGGATGAAACCCAGGGTTACGGTTTGATGATGGTGGCGATGAGGGCGGAGAGGCCGTTCCATGCGATCTGGATGCCGATGCAGAGCAGAATGAAAGCAATCACGCGCAGGATTCCGTGGGCCGTGGAGGGCGGAATTTTCCTGGTGATCTTGGGTGCGTTGGCATAGCTGAAATAGACCAGCACACTGAGAACAATCACAGCAATAAAAACGCCCAGGTGGGCCAGGACGTTGTGAGTCAGATTTTTCTCCGAGATGTGCGCGGTAACGGTGAGCAATGCGACAAGCGTGCCGGGCCCCGAGGTAATGGGAAAAGTGAAAGGGTAAAAGGCGCTCTCTTCAAGGTGGCTCGTGTCGGGCTCTGCGGGCTTTCCAGTCTCCTCCTGCTTGTTGCGGGAATCGGCGCCTGCGCTGCGCTCGTTGAGCACAGCCCAGCCCATGGCGGCGACGACGATGCCGCCGGAAAGCTGGACGATGGGCAGAGAGATTCCGAAGAAATTGAGGATGGCCGCGCCCGTTACCTCAAAAACTCCCAGGAAGACGATGTTGTTGATGGCGATGCGGCGCGCGAGCGATCGAAGGACCTTGGGAGGCGCGTCGCCAACCAGCCCGAGAAAAACCAGCGCGGAGCCGAGCGGGTTGATCAGCGGCAGCAGCACGCTAAACGAGATGAGAAATGCTTTCCAGACAACCAAGAGGGCTCTCCCAGAATGAATCTTAATTCGTCGTGGATCGGGCGAGGCCGGAAACCTTTGCGGCACTTAGCCCGGCGAAGCTGCGCTCGAATACAGCGAGTGAATGGCGAAGACCGTGGATGCGCGCTGCCCGGCATGGATATACTTCGCTGACAGCTTTCCTGGAGGGGAAGTCGAAGTTCCTGGAGCGACGATGATGATACCGATGCGGGGTTTGAACTCATCTGCTAAAGCGGCGGCTGCGATGTTGATGCTGCTGGGCCCATGGGCGGCATTTGGCCAGGCCGGTGGCTCGCCAGCGAAAGCGCCAAAACCGGACCTGCACGCGGGCGGCGCTAAGCCTTCGAGCATTCCCAATCACGCGGTCACGGTTGTGACTTTGCCGGGATTCCACTTGACTGGAGCCCGGATCATCACTGGAAACACATGCAAGGTGGTTTCATACCAGGTTGTGTCGGACAGCGAAATCAAAATGAACATAGAGGGAACGCGATCCGTGGACGACAAGGACGACACGTGCACTCTGGAGGTCCGTACGCCGGCAGGAAGCGCGTCAACCTGGATCGTGGTGGAGCTGACCGATGCGGAACAGCAGCAGGTGAAGGCGCGCGAGCAGGCCGAAGGCGCGGCCAAAGCACAGGCCTTTATCGCCAAGGCGGGGAAGGCATGGCACTTGACGTTCGCGGGAGGCGCCACAGAAACATATTCCTCAGCGGGCGCAGACGCGGACGATATGCCGACGTTCCATAACGCAGCAGGAAACGACGTGAAGATTGCAGTGACGAACGATGGCAACGTGATGATCATCGAGCCGGGATGTATGCGCAGCGGCAAGTTGACCGGCACACAGGTGAAAAACGGCCAGTCGCAAGGCGAGTGCGCGCCAGCGGGCTCGTGGACCGCAACGGTCGATTACTAGTCGAGTCTATCCATCCTTCGAAGCATGGTCCCAAGCGAGTTGATTTGAACGGGAGAGCCTCGTCCGCCGCTGGAAGTCCCAAACCAAGTGTGGGCACCCGATCATAGGGCCCTGAAACCAACAAGAGATGCGCCCCCCGGGCGATGGACGCTGAGTTGGCGATCACGAAGAACCGACGATGACGAAGGTAACAGCCTCCGTACCGGATAGTTGTATTTGGAAAATCGATTTAGGGATAGAGAACGCGCATGATTTTGGCATACCGTGTGCTTAGAACCCAGACTATGCCACAACGGGTCACGATGAAGTTTTTCAAGCGATTTCCTGCGATTCCGGGCACTGTGATTGCGCTTGCGGCGATGCTGCTCGGGTGCATGATCACCGTTGTGCTGATCGCAGCGACACCCGCACACGCGCCAGCGACACGCGTGTCCCTCTTCTCCCGTCCGGGCATTGCAGCGATTGGGCTCACCGTATTCCTGTTGGCCGTGGTGGCCGGTCTATTGATTCTGCGCGACAAGGCGGACCGGGAATACAGCATAGACCGCGATTTTCTGAATGCATTTCTAGAGCACATCCCCGATCACGTTTATTTCAAGGACCGGAACAGCCGCTTTTTGCGCGTGAACCGGGCCCTGGCCAACAGCTTTGGGCTGAGCGATCCGGCGGAAGCCACGGCGAAGACGGATTCGGACATGTTCACGCCCGAGCATGCCGGACGAGCCCTGGAGGACGAACAGAAAATTATTGAAACGGGCCGCGGAATCACGGGGATGGAAGAGAAGGAGACCTGGCCGGACGGCCATGAATCGTGGGTACTGACGACAAAGGTGCCGCTGAAGGACCGGCGCGGCCGGATCCTGGGCACGATGGGGATTTCGAGAGACATCACCGACCGGAAACAGGCGGAGTTGCGCATCCGATATATGGCGCTTCATGACGCGTTGACGGGATTGCCGAACCGGTCGCTTCTGGAAGATCTGCTGGCCCATGCGATCGCCCTGGCGGCGCGAAATGGGAAACGGGTCGCGGTGCTTATGCTGGACCTGGATCGCTTCAAGAGCGTGAACGATTCATTCGGGCACCATATTGGCGACCGTCTGCTTGAGGCTGTGGCCGTGCGATTGAGGAATTGCCTGCGCGAAAGCGACATTGTGGCGCGGCTCGGCGGAGACGAGTTTGTGATCGGCCTGCCGCTGGTGGAAAACAATCAGGATATCGAGCAGGTGGCGAGCAAGGTGCTGAGCACTTTGAGCGCGTCATTCGAGATCGAAGGGCATGGAGTTCGCATCGGGGCCAGCATCGGCGTGTGCGAATATCCGGCTGACGGAGAGAGCCCGAGAGACTTGCTGCAGGCCGCGGACACCGCGATGTATGAGGCGAAGAACAGCGGGCGCGGCAATTACTCCTTCTTCACCGCAGAGCTTACAGATGCGACGCGGCGTCGGCAAAAGCTGGAGTTCGACTTGCAGCACGCCCTGGCGCGAGACGAGTTTGTGCTGTACTACCAGCCACTCGTGGCAACGGAAACGGGCGGAATTACCGGCGTGGAGGCGTTGCTGCGCTGGCGCCATCCGGAACAGGGAATGATCTTCCCCAACCAGTTCGTTCCGCAATTGGAAGAGCTGGGATTGATGACCGACGTGGGGAATTGGGTGCTGAGAACCGCGTGCGCGCAAAACGCCGCATGGCAAAAGGCCGGGCTCCCGCCGGTCCGCGTCATGGTGAATCTGTCATCGACTCAGTTTTACCGGAGCCACATCGCGAGCAGCGTAAAGAGAGCGCTCACGGAATCCGGGCTGGATCCAAAATGGCTGGAGCTTGAGCTGACGGAGTCGCTGATGCTCGATGACTCGGAAACTACAATCAAGATCATGCGGACATTGAAACGGCTCGGTGTGAGCTTGTCGCTCGACGATTTCGGCACCGGCTGGTCCTCGCTGTCTTATTTGAGACGGTTTCCGATTGACCGCATCAAGATCGATCGTTCGTTCCTGCGCGACATCGCGTCGGAGCCGACCGCGGAGGCCGTGGTTCGAAGCATCATGAACCTGGGCCGCGATCTTGGCCTGGCCTGCGTGGCTGAAGGCGTGGAAACTTCGGAGCAGCTTAACTACTTCAGAAAACAGAAGTGCGAAGAAGTGCAGGGATTCCTGTACAGTCCCGCACTCCCTGAAGCCGACTGCCGCATATTGTTGCGCGCGGGAAGGCTTACCATCCCCGATACTCACCAGCTTCCATACACCAACACGAAAAGGGCATCCCATCAAGCGGTCCCAGTGGCCTGACGCGGTTGAGTCTGACGGGCGATCCCAAATCGACAACTGAAAGCTGAGCGAATGGGTTCGCTTATCTGGCGCGGGCGCGCAAAACGCCTGCCCAGCGGGCTCGCGCGCCTTGCACTGTGAAACGCCGGAGAAACGCGGCTGTTATTCTGGTATGGATACGACCGAATTGGCATCGGGTTTCAGGGGACATGGGTGGTTATCCCACGGGCTGAAGCCCTTTTCTCTTCGCAGCCGAATTCCGGCGCTCTGAAATAGGCGCGCGGCAGAGGACAGGCTGACGCAACACGCGGGACCAAGATGACAATGATGAATGCAACAAGGACAATCGATCGCCCGCAGGCCGTTCCCTCGACGCGCACGGTGTGGCTGGTCTTTGTCGTCCTCTGGGCCGCGATTTACTTTGCCTCGTTGTTCTCTCCTCCGCTGCTGGACGATGTGGATGCCTCGCACGCGCAGGCAGCGCAGCACATGGCCGAGAGCGGCGACCTGATCACCGCGAAAACCGACGGCATCCGTTACATTGAAAAACCGCCGCTGCCTTACTGGGCGGTGGCCGCGATGTACAAGGTGTTCGGCGAAAATACCTTTGCCACGCATTTGCCGAATGCACTGGCGATGCTGGGGCTAACGTGGCTGGCGTGGCTGTGGGGGCGCCAGGCGTGGGGCGAACGCGCTGGGTTCTACGCCGGGCTGGGCGTGCTGACTTCGGTGGGCTGCTTCCTGTTTACGCGCTTCATCATTCCTGAGGCGATCCTTGCCTTTTTTCTGTTGGGCAGCTTGTACGCGCTGATCACGAGCCTCGAAGACAGCCGGCCGGCGAGGATGTATTGGGCGTGGGCGGGAGTGGCTTTCGCGTTGCTGACGAAGGGCCTGATTGCGCCGGTGTTTTTCGGCGGGGCGGCCATCGCGTATTTGCTTCTAACCGGGCAGTGGCGGCGGTGGAAGGCGCTGAAGCCGGTGTCGGGGTTTCTCTTGTTTCTGGCGATCGGTGCACCGTGGCACATTCTTTGCGGTCTTCATAACCCCGACCAGGGGCACCCGGTGGGCAATCATCCCACGATCGACAACATTCATGGTTTCTTCTATCAATACTTCATCAATGAGCACGTGCTGCGCTTCTTCAACCTGCGATATCCGCACGACTACAACAAAATGCCGGCGCTCTGGTACTGGCTGGGCGAACTGATCTGGATTTTTCCGTGGAGTCTTTTTCTGGGCGCGTTGGGGGCGATGGCCTGGAAGACGCGGCGTACCTGGCTGAAGCATTTGCGGCACGATGCCGGCGACACGGTGGATTTTTATCTCGACCACGCCATGCGCGAGGATGTGGGCAGCTATGTGCGGCGGATCAAGTTCCGCACGCGGACGATCTGGCTGCTGAGCTTGTACTCGGCATGGACCCTGATCTTCTTTGCGATTTCGACCAACCAGGAATACTACACGTTTATGGTGTGGCCACCGCTGGTGATGCTGATTGCAGGCGTGATCGCGGATGTGGAAGAGAACGACGACGTCCAGGGCGGCAAGCCGACACTCTCGACGGCATGGCTGACGGGCGCACAGGCGGCGTTTGCGGCGATTGGCGTGGCGGCTGCGGCGGCGCTGGCTTGGGGATTGTGGACCTCGCGCAATTTGCCTTACGTGGCGGACATTGGAACGGTATTGGCGCATCGCGGCGTGGGCGACTACACGCTGTCGATGTCGCACCTGTTCGATTTGACAGGCGAATCATTTGCCGCGCTGCGGCTGCCGGCGGGGTTGGCTGCGGTCACGCTGTTGATTGGACCGATGCCAGGCTGGCTGTTGCGCTTGAAAAAGAAACACATGGCGGCCACCGTGAGCGTGGCGCTGACCATGACTCTGTTTTTTGTGGCAGCGCACATCGCGTTTGCGCGGTTCGAGCCCATGCTGAGCTCCAAGCCGATGGCCGACACGATCATGAAAGACGGCACGGCAAACGACCTCTTGATTATTTACGGCGAGCAATCGTCAGGGTCATCGGTGATCTTCTATACGAACGACTTTTTCAAAGGAAGACCGGCCGATTTGGTGCTGCCGCGCTGCGGGCAACACAGCGAAGGAACCACGCTGCTGTGGGGATCATGCTATCCCGATGCGCCCGATATTTTTCTGAGCCCCACGAAGCTGGCGGCGATCTGGGGGACGGGCGACCGCAAGTGGATTTTTGCCGAAGATCCGGACCGCGAGAAAGTGGAAACCGTGCTGGCCGGGCGGCTCTACGAAGTGCAGACGCTGGCCGACAAGACGCTGTGGACGGACCGGCCGCTCAAGTGAGAGTCTTTCGAGCATGAACGTCAGCCAGATCGCCGTTGACTGCCTGATTGGGCTCGGTGTCTTCGGCATCATCACATCGACAATTTATAGCCTGATGGTGGTTGCTGGCTTGATGCGCTTCCGGCGCAACGCCGGCGGGGCGGAGGACGCTGCATTTCGACCGCCAGTGAGCGTGCTGAAGCCGGTGCACGGCGACGAGCCTGACCTGGAACAGAACCTGGCCAGCTTTTTCGAGCAGGATTACCCGGAGTACGAAGTTCTTTTCTGCGCGCGGCAGGAGAGCGACCTGGGCCTGGCAGCAGCGCGGCGAGTGATGGCGCGATATCCGCGTGTGAAGGCGCGCATTCTGACGTGCGGCGAACCGCCGTGGCCAAATGCGCGGACATTTTCTTTGGAAGTAATGCGCCGCGAAGCGCAGTATCCGATCCTGGTGACAGCGGATAGCGATGTGCGCGTGACGCCTGATTATCTGCGTGCGGTGGTGCAGCCGATGCGGGATCCAAAAGTCGGCATGGTGACGTCGCTCTATCGCGGCTGCACGCGGCACGGTTTGTGGGCGCGCCTTGAAGCCATGGGCATGAGCGTGGAAATGACTTCGGGAGTGCTGGTGGCCAACATGCTGGAGGGAATGAAGTTTGCGCTGGGGCCCTCCATGGTGATGCGCCAGAGCACCGTCAAGAAAATCGGCGGCTACGAGAAGGTGGCCCAGTATTACGCCGACGATTTCGTGTTGGGCAATTGGACAGCGGCGGCCGGCGAGATCGTGGTGTTGTCGCATTATGTCGTGGAGCATCATGTGCTGAACGCCGCTTTCAAGAGCAGCATTGCGCATCAGCAGGGATGGGCAACGAGCACGCGCTTTTCGCGGCCGATGGGGCACCTGGGCGAGGTGCTGACCTACGCGGTTCCTTTTGGCCTGCTGGCGTGGATTGGGATGGCACTCGCCGGGCATTGGGGATGGGGATTGGGGCTGCTTGCATTCACGATCCTTGACCGGGTACTGTTGTGCGTGCTGGTAAGCAGCCTGGTGGTTCATGACAGCATAGCCATGCGCAAGGCATGGCTCTATCCTCTCCGGGACCTGATGGGATTCATTTTCTGGCTGAGGAGTTATCTTGCCAGCAGAAAGCTGCGTTATCGGGGCGATCGGTACGAGTTGCTGCCCGAGGGGCGGCTGCGGAAACTGGCGGAGTAGAACCGAGGCCGCTATGGCTTGCGCGTTGTGGTGGTGCGCGCGGGTGAAGCCACGGGCTTGCGGATAGGCACGATAGCGCCGGATGTGCCCGGCGCAGCCTGCTGGAAGCGGGCGAGCATTTCTGTGCGCACATATTCGACAAAGTTCTGCATCTGGCGGTTCATCTCTTCCATGCGCTCGCGCATCTGGAGGATGATGGCGATTCCGGCGATATTTACGCCGAGATCGCGCGCGAGATTGAGAATGAACTCGAGCCGCTCCAGATCTTCATCGGTATAGAGGCGCGTGTTGCCTTCGGTGCGCGAGGGCTTCAGCAGGCCTTCGCGTTCATAGAGACGCAGAGTCTGAGGATGGATTTCGTACATCTCGGCCACTGCCGAGATCATGTAGGCGCCTTTGGATTTGCGTTTTGTGGCCATCTCGTTTTCTCCAATCAGCCTAGCCAATCCAACTGTGGCCCATGCTTTTCTCCGCGAGAATCTTACAACTTGTCAAACAGCGCCTTGCGCGGGTCGTCGGGGTTGAGGCGAGCGAGCTCGCGCATGATCTCGCGGCTGCGTTCGTCGTTCAAATGCGGCACTGCAACCTCAACGGTGACGATTTCATCGCCGCGCTGGCCGGGATGCGATGCGCTCTCAACGCCCCGCTCGCGCATGCGCAGTTTTTGCCCGCTCTGCGTGCCGGGCGGAATCTTCAATTGCGAGCGGCCGTCGATGGTGGGGACTTCGACTTTGGCGCCAAGAGCGGCTTCGGCTACGGTGATGGGAACCGTGATTTGGATGTCGTCGCCCACGCGCGTGAAGACAGGGTTCGACCCAGTGCGCACGATGAGGAACAGGTCGCCGGGCGGCCCGCCGTTGACGCCGGCGTTGCCTTTGCCCTGCAAGCGAATACGCTGGCCGTCACGCGTGCCGGCCTTGATGCGGAATTCGACGGTCTCGGATCGGTTAACGGTGCCCTCACCGCGGCAGGTCGCGCAGTCGTGCGAGACGTGGCCGGTGCCATTGCAGCGCGGGCAGGTAATGTTGAACTTCATATTCCCGCCCATCTGCGTGACCTGGCCAGTGCCGTGGCACTCGGGGCACTCCGCTTTGCCGCCGACGTGCGCCTGGCCGTGGCAAGCAGGGCAGGTTTCCTGGCGGTTGATCTGGATCCGCGCCTGACCTCCGCGGATGGCGGTCCAGAAGTCAACTGTGGCCTGATATTCAAGATCGGTGCCGGGCTGCGGCCCGCGCGGTTGATGCGAGCGTTGCTGCGCGCCACCGAAGATGCCGGAAAAAATGTCTTTGAAGCTGCCGGAACCGCCGACCCCAAAGCCTTGCTGGCCTCCCGCGCCGCCAGCGAAATCGGAAAAATCGAAGCCGCCGAAGTCAATGGGAGGCTGGCCGCCACCGGAGCGCTGCTGCCGGGCGTAGGCTTCGGCCTGAGCTGGATCTATTTGGTCGGAGTAAAAGCCGACCTGGTCGTATACCTTACGCTTCTTCTCGTCGCTGAGGACGTCGTTGGCCTCGGAGATCTCTTTGAACTTTTCTTCGGCGCGCTTGTCGTTTGGATTGACGTCGGGGTGGTACTTGCGCGCGGCTTTGCGGAAGGCTTTGCGAATCTCCTCCTGCGTGGCCGTCTTCTTGACGCCGAGCGTTGCGTAATAGTCCTTGTTGGCGGTTGTGGCCATGGGTGTTTTCTTATCTCAAGTGCGCTTGACGTCGGGGCTGTACGTTATCTTGCATGCGATTTGCCAGCGGTTCCAGCTATTCATCGGCAAAGTCCAATCGGTCGCATTCACAACGACGGTTTCCATTTTCCAACATAAGAAGGCGGGGTGGACGACATGCGATCGTCCACCCCCGACTTTCTGGCGTCCTGCTATCCCACCCTAAACGCAAAAGAACGCGTTTAGGATGGGGCACCCCATCGCGCGGGGGGCCGGTTTATTTTTTGTCGTCGACGTCGACGTACTCGGCGTCGATGACTTCGCCTTCCTTCTTGGCATCGCCTGCGGGAGGTGCTCCAGCGGCGCTTGCGTCCGTGGTCCCGGCTTGCGGCTGCGAGGAGCTGGCCTTGTACATGGCCTCGGCCAGTTTGTGGCTGGCGAGGGTCAGCTTCTCGTTCGCGGCCTTCAGCTCAGACGTTGACGGCGTGCCTTCGAGCGTCTTTTTCGCCTCGGCGAGAGCCGCTTCGACTTCGGTTTTGTCGGCCGCCTGCACTTTTTCGCCTGCGTCCTTGAGCATTTTCTCGATGTTGTAGACCATGCCGTCGAGCGAATTGCGAGCCTCGATCGCTTCGCGCTGCTCTTTATCTTCAGACGCGTGCGCTTCGGCTTCCTTGGCCATCTTTTCGATCTCTTCTTTCGAAAGACCCGAGCTCGAGGTGATGGTGATGCGTGTGTCCTTGCCGGTGGCGTTGTCCTTCGCGGTCACGTTGAGGATTCCGTTGGCATCGATGTCGAAAGTGACCTCGATTTGCGGAATGCCACGCGGTGCGGGCATGATGCCGCCGAGCTTGAATTTGCCCAGGGTGCGGTTTTGCGCCGCCATGGGACGCTCGCCCTGCAACACATGCACTTCGACTTCAGTCTGCGAGTCCGCTGCCGTCGAGAAGGTCTCAGTCTTCTTGGTCGGAATGGTCGTGTTGCGCGGGATCATCGGCGTAGCCACACCGCCCAGCGTCTCAATGGACAAGGTGAGCGGAGTAACGTCGAGAAGCAGAAGATCCTTGACGTCGCCGCTGAGCACGCCAGCTTGCACGGCAGCGCCGATGGCAACCACTTCATCGGGATTGACGCCGCGGTGCGGCTCTTTACCGAAGAGCTTCTTGACCAGTTCCTGAATGCGCGGCATGCGGGTCTGTCCGCCGACCAGAACGACTTCGTTGATCTGGCTGGTGGTGATGCCGGCGTCGGCCAGAGCTTTTTTGCAGGGCTCTACCGAGCGCTCAATGAGATCCTCAACCAACTGCTCCAGCTTGGCGCGCGTCAGCTTGCGGACCAGGTGCTTGGGGCCGGAGGCGTCGGCGGTGATAAAGGGCAGATTGATCTCGGTTTCGACGGTGGTCGAGAGCTCGATCTTGGCCTTCTCCGCGGCGTCTTTCAGGCGCTGCAGGGCCATCTCGTTGCCCTTCGAAGTGAGGTCGAGGCCGTGCTCGGTTTTGAACTCGCTGATGAGCCACTCGACGATGCGCTGATCGAGGTTGTCGCCACCGAGGTGGGTGTCGCCATTGGTCGATTTAACTTCGATGACGCCTTCGCCGACTTCGAGGATGGAGATATCGAATGTGCCGCCACCAAAGTCGTAAACGGCGATGGTTTCGTCCTTCTTTTTGTCGAGGCCGTAGGCCAGAGCGGCCGCAGTAGGCTCGTTGACGATGCGCTTGACGTCGAGGCCGGCGATTCTGCCCGCGTCCTTGGTAGCCTGGCGCTGCGCGTCGTTGAAGTACGCCGGAACCGTGATTACGGCCTCCGTGACCGTCTCGCCGAGGTAGGCTTCAGCGCTCTTCTTGAGCTTCTGCAGGATCATCGCTGAAATTTCGGGAGGCGTGTATTCCTTGCCCTGAGCAATGACTCCCACATGGTCGCCTTGCTGGACCACCTTGAAGGGAACCATCTTCATCTCATCGTTGACCTCGTTGTAGCGGCGGCCCATGAAACGCTTGATGGAAAAGATGGTGTTCTCGGGATTGGTAATGGCCTGGCGCTTGGCCACCTGGCCGACCAGCCGTTCCCCGCTCTTGGTGAAGGCGACAATCGAGGGAGTGGTTCGCGCACCCTCTTCATTTGGAATGACTTTGGGTTCGCCGCCTTCCATGACGGCGACGCACGAATTGGTGGTGCCGAGGTCGATTCCGATCATTTTAGCCATGTTTGTGTTCCTGCCTTTGGAGTCAATCTGACGGGCTAGCATCTCAGATTGAGTGTATTGTTGTCAACTTATATGATGCGATTTTCCTCAGTTGGGATGCAACTTTGGATCTTTTCTGGATTTGGAATAGAGCACTGGTAATAGGAGCTTTATCGCTTGACGGCTGCCTGGGCAGCCGCCAGGGCTTCTTCCGGCTCGGGGCGGACCCGGAAGTCGGCGTAGGCCCGGGCGTAGAGAACGTGACGGTCTCGGGCAAGGACATAGGTGGCGGGCAGGATCAGGCGCCAGCTTTGGTCACCGTTTACAAACGGGATGTTCACGAGGATGGAGCGGAAGTAGGCCCGGTGGTACTCGGGGATGGTGTAGGCGAGGCCGAACTGCTCCGCCAAGGCGCAGCCTGCATCAGTGAGGACGGGAAAGGGCAGGCCGTGCTGGCCAACCATGAAATCGCTTTGGCGGGCGGTCTGCGGGCCGATGGCGGCGAGCAGCGCGCCGGACTCGCGCAGGGTCGGGTAGAGGTCGCGCCAGGCCTCGAGCTCGGTGACGCAGTAGGCGCACCAGCGGCCACGGAAAAAATTGAGGACCAGAGGCCCGAGAGCGAGGAGGTCGGCGGAGCGGACCGGGCGGCCGGAGGCGTCGGGGAGGGTGAATTCGGGAGCGATGGCGCCAACGGGGAGGATTTTGTCTTCGATGCCGGAGGCGAAAAGCTCTGCGACGGCGCGCTCGCTGACGGCCATGCGTTCCGGCTGGACGAGGTTGCGCGTGTTCTGGGTGATCTCGTCGAGTTGGTCCTGGAGGGGGGTCATGCTCGCAGCTCCGCAACGATACACCGTTCGGGGTACTTGCGAGCGTATTTCGGCCAGCAAGAAAGCAGGCCGAGATCGCCAGCTTGCTTGCAGTAGTTCCAGATGGTTGTATTCATTGGCTTGGCGAAGCTTTGTGCTCCAATATCCAAGAGCCAATCGCTGAAGTCCTTGCCCCCAAAGTCACCGGATCGAAGCGCGGCCATATGCGGCCGCATGAACTCCCACATCTTTTCGAAACAATCTGCTACAAGCGTCAGCTCCAACTCACGGAGGCCATCCAACGTTTCCGTCAGGTCCCGCTCGTCATTTTGGTTTCCGAAATGCCAAGCCAGATCGTCCATCGCCATGCTTACGTCAAAGAAATGGATCCCCGCCATCGCTCGCAGACCTCGCGGCAGAGATGCCAAGGTTGCGTGGTAGATATCGCGATCTTCCTGGACAGCGTCTGGAAGCAACCGTTGGAGTTCGCCCGACAGAAGATCGAAGAGCGCCTCATCGCTCTCTGCCTCGCGAATTGACTCAGTCGACAGCGCCACCATTCACCGCCCGAAGCGCTGCTTGGCGCCCATGCCGCTGAGACCGCCACGCATCATGCTCTTGGCGAGGCCGCCCTTGCCCACCTGCCTGAACATCTTGGCCATCTGCGCGTACTGGCGAAGGAGCTGGTTCACCTCCTGCACGCTGGTGCCACTGCCAGCGGCGATGCGCTTGCGGCGCGTGCCGGAGATGATGTCGTGATTGCGGCGCTCCTTGGGCGTCATGGAGTTGATGATGGCCTCGAGGCGAACGAATTGCTTTTCGTCGATCTGACCGGCGGCCTGTTGCATGCCGGCAAAGGGGCCGACCGACGGCAGCATCTTCAAAATCGACTCCATGGAGCCGAGCTTCTTGATCTGCTGGAGCTGGTCGCGGAAATCTTCAAGCGAGAAGCCGTCGCCGAGGAGAGCTTTCTTTGCCAGCTCTTCCGACTTCTTGCGGTCGAGGGTGGATTCGGCCTTCTCGATGAGCGAGAGCATGTCGCCCATGCCGAGGATGCGGCCGACGATGCGGTCAGGATGAAACGGCTCGAAGGCATCGGGCTTCTCGCCGACGCCGATGAACTTGATGGGCTGGCCGGTGACATGGCGGATGGAGAGCGCCGCACCGCCGCGTGCATCGCCGTCCATCTTGGTGAGGACGACACCTGTAAGCGAAAGGCGGGAGTGAAAATCCTGCGCGGAGTTGACCGCGTCCTGGCCGGTCATGGCGTCGGCGACGAAGAGAATCTCCTGCGGCGAGAGGAGCTTTTTGAGGCTTTCCATCTCGGCCATCAAATCTTCGTCGATGTGAAGGCGGCCGGCGGTGTCGACGATGAGCGTATCGCAACCCATGATGACCGCTTCGCGGCGGGCCTCTTTGGCCAGGCGCTCAACAAGAGCGGTGCCGGCGGCCTCGCCCTTCTGATCGCCTTCGTAGAGGCGCGTCTCAACCTGCTTGGCGACAACTTTGAGTTGCTCGCGCGCGGCGGGACGATAGACGTCGACCGAAACCAGCATGGGCCGGTGACCACCCTTCTTGAGCCACGCCGCCAGCTTGCCGCTGGTCGTCGTCTTGCCGGAGCCTTGCAGGCCGGCCATGAGAATAACCGTCGGGGGCTTGGAGGCGAAGTTGAAGCGAGCCGTGTCTTTTCCGAGCAGTGCGATCAGCTCATCGCGAACGATTTTGATGACCTGCTCGGAGGGCGACAACGCGGTGAGAACTTCCGTGCCGACGGCTTTCTGGCGGATGTGCTCAAGAAGATCCGTGACGACCTTGAGGTTGACATCGGCCTCAAGCAGGGCAACGCGGATTTCGCGCAGGGCGTCAGCGATGTTCTCCTCAGTGAGCGTGCCCTGGCCGCGAAGGTTTTTGAAGACGCGCTGTAATTTGTCGGTTAGGTTCTCAAACATGGGTCAGACTCAAGTTTACCGGAAGGCCCTGCGGACGGCAGACCCTGGGACGAGCGAATTGGTGGGTCAGCGCATGAGGCGGGCGGTGCTTCTCGCGATTTGTCGGACATTACTAAACTGAAATGGAGGGAAGACGATGGCTGACGGACGCGAGGAGCGCGAAGAGCAACGAAAGCGCCGGGAACTGGAAGAACGCGAAAACAGCAAGGATCGGCTGGACGAAGATCGCGCGATTCGGGATCGCTACGATGAGTCGCAGCCAGAGCGGGGCGGATCGTAGATCGGCGCTCACTGGGGACCTGCGCCCGACTCTTTGCCGAGCCAGGTGATGATGGGGCCCCAATATGAAAGGTCTGGCTTGTAGAACGGCTCATTGTGGCCGATCCCATGCACGAGGAGCAGCTCAGCGTTTCCACCACACGAGGAGACGATGTCGCGGGCCATTTGCGCAGGGAACAGGCCGTCCGACGTTGAATGAACGACCAGTACAGGCAGCTCGCAGTTGGGCAAGGATGCTGCCGCATCCCAGATGGGCGGGACCAGCGGGGAAAGAAACACGGGTATGCCGACAGCGTGAGCGGCGGCGCGGAACGATGAGTAGCCCGCACAGAGGACGAGCCGGTCGGCTTCAACTCGATTGACGATAGCAGGGACAACACCGGTCCCGAGCGAGAACCCCAGAAGCGTGATGGGGTTGGAGGGCGCGAGACGCTTGAGAAGCTCGAAGGCGGAGATTGCGTCCTGTTCGCATTGCATCCAACTTGGGCGGCCGGTGCTGCGCCCGTAGCCGGAGTAATCGAAGACGAGGGACGAGATTCCGGCATCGGCAAAGAAGCGCTGGATGGGAAACCACTGCGTGGCAACTTCTCCGATTCCGTGACAGATGAGCACGGATGTTCGCGCGGATTGATCGACTGGTTCGACAAACACTGCATCGAGCACGCTGTTTCCGCTGGGGATTGTATGGCACGATGCAGAGAGGTTTGGCGCAACCAGTGGCCATGCCGGGATTCTGCGAAAGACCCAGTTGTAGAAACGAACGAAGCGGCTGGCGCATAGCAACGTGATTGTGAAGGATGGCCGGTGAGACCACATCCCGAGGTGACTCCTGAATCATTATCCGCGCCGACGCCCAGCCTGCGCGATCCGCGTGTCTAGTCGGTTGGCGCGATCAAGTACTGCTCGAGCTTGCCGTCGGGATACGTGTAGGTGGTGAGTCGGAGGCGGCGGCCGGGATAGACGATGTCAAAGCTGCGGAAGGTCATTCCGCCGCGAAATTCTTCCCCGGTCTGGCGCAGGCTCAGCGGCTCACCAAGCGGAGCGAGGCTCGACTGGAAATCTGAGATCGCCTGCGGCGTGAAGTAGTCGTTGAGATTGGGCGCCAGAAGCGTGCGGTCGATATGGCCCTGCTGAAGATCGTGGTAGATATCGAGGGCTTGTTGCTCGGCCGCATTGAGCGGGTTGCCGGCGACGAGAGGCGCGGCAAGCTTGGCGATGTCGCCTGCGGCGCCGACGGCGTCCTGGTTGGTAAGGATGGGCACTGCAGTGCCGTCGTCGATAAGAACTTCGTTGTCAGAGACGAAGCCGGAGACCTCGCCCGAATGCTCGATGGAGCGATGGCCGTCGCGATCACGAACGTCGACGCCCAGGCCGTATTCGGTGCCCTTTCCGTCTTTGAGCTTGACCTCGGTAAACATTTCTTTGTAGCTCTCCGGTTTCAGGATCGATTGGGCAAGAAGACTTTCGTCCCAGAGAGCAAGGTCGTGCGCGGTCATGGCGAGCTCGCCGGCCGCGAACATCCAGCCGCGGCCCTCGTCGGGTGCAGGTCGGAGCGGGCCGAGCGCGTGGCGATAGTAGCCGGTCGGATCGGAAGATCGAAGCGGGTCCTGGTCGGAGTTCCAGACCGAGGTCATGCCGAGGGGACGAAAGATGTGTTCTGTGAGGAATTGAAAGAGCGGCTCACCGGAGACGATTTCGACAATGCGGCCGGCGATGACGTAGTTGGTGTTCGAGTACTGCCATTGCGTGCCGGGATCGAAGTCGAGAGGCTTTTTTCCCCACGTGTCGAGGATTTGCTGCGAGGTGGTTGGCTGCATCAGCGGCGTCATGACGTAGTCCTCTGGCCAGTAGTCTTGGTAGCCGGAGGTGTGGGAAAGAACTTCGCGGATGGTGACGACGTTGCCGCGCGTGAGTCTGGGGATGTACTTGCCGACGGGATCATCGATCGAGAGCTTGCCTTGTTCCTGAAGCATGAGGATGGCAGCCGCGGTGAATTGCTTGGAGATGGAGCCGATGGAATAGCGCATCTCGGGCGTAGCGGGTACGGCGGGAGCGGAATCCGAGGCGAGGCGCGCAAGTCCGTAGGCGTGAGTGTAGACGAGCTTGCCATGCTGGACAACTGCGATAGAGGCCGAGGGCACGCCGGTTGCATCAAGTACCTGTGCGGCGATGCGGTCGATGCGGCCGCGAAGGTCGGGTGAGAGAGTGTCGACAGATTGGCTGCGGGTTTCGCTGGAGGCCTGAGCGTGCGCGGGAGGAACCAAAAATCCTAGCAGCAGAATCGGCAGGATTACGGAACGAGAAGGCTTTTGGAGACGATGCATCGGAGGAGTTTCCTCTCGTTCAGAATAGAGCGCAGGGGGCTGGACTGAGCAATGAGGTCCGCGCGCATGCGATAGGCTGGCAGAGGCAGGTGACGCGCGACGCAAGGGGCGGATGAAGGGGCGAGGATCGATTCGCCTCGGGGCGAGAATGGGACGGCAGGGCAAACATGCAAAAACTGATTGAGGGACATAAGAAGTTTCTCGCCGAAGTGTTTCCGGCGAAGAAAAGCCACTTTCACCTGTTATCGGAGGGGCAGTCGCCGGAATGGCTGTTCATTACCTGCGCGGATTCGCGCGTGCTGCCGGACCTGATTCTGGGGACCGAGCCGGGGGACCTGTTCATCTCGCGCAGCATCGGCAACGTGATTCCGGTGACGAGCCACGACGTGGACGGCGTGACCGCGACGATCGAATATGCCGTGCAGGTGCTGAAGGTGCGGCACGTGATCGTGTGCGGGCACTCCGACTGCGGAGCGCTGAAGGCGGCGCTCGACCGGAAGAGCCTGGAGAACCTGCCCAAGGCGCGGCGTTGGCTTGACCATGTTCAGGAGGCTTTCGCGCACAAGCAGCCGCTGAATCCGGCCGATGGAGAAAATGCAGAGCTCGCAGCGCTGATTCGCGGCAACGTGGTGGCGCAGATTGCGAACCTGCGCGCACAGCCGACGGTCAGAGATGCGCTAGCCGAGGGGCGTTTGACGGTGCACGGCTGGTATTACGACATTTTGACGGGGCGGATTGAGGAATACGACGAAGCCGCAAAGAAGTTTGCTCCGCTGGTGAGTTAAGGCGCCCTTCTGAAGCAACCGGCGTCATGAGACAAGGATGCAGGCAGGGTCCGGCGGCTGCCATTGCGATTCTCCTTCGCCGCCGGCAAGCCGGGGAAATCGCGAAAACCCAACTCCCCTGCCCGACCGTTGAGCGCCGGAACCTGCGATAGCAGGTGCAAGCGTTCAGAAGATTATGAGGCGAAGGAGTTGCCGGCGGTTGCCTTCGGCTAGTGCGCGCCTGGCGGGGCTTGAGTGTGCGCGGGAGGCTTGGTGAAGAGCCAGGCGCAGGCCGCGCAAATGAGGGCCAGCACGGCGGTCCAGCGGAACACATCGACATAGGCGAGTTGAGCGGCCTGCTGTTGCATCAGGCCATATATCAGTCCGTAAGAGCCGGGGCGAGCGTTGGCGGGCCCAATTCGATGGGCAAGGTACGTGGCGATGATGGCGGACTTCTGCTGCAACACGGCAGAGCTGGGAGAGAGATTCGCGCCCAGTTCGGTTTGGTGCAGTGCGGCGCGGCGGATGATCGCGGTGGTGGCCATTGCGATGCCGATGGACCCGCCGATGTTGCGCAGCATGTTGAAGAGGCCGGTCGCATTGCCCATCTCGTTCCTGGAGATGGTGCGGGTGGCCAAAGTGGCGAGCGGCACAAACACGAAGCTAAGCGCGAATCCGGTGAGCAGGATGGGAAAGAGCAGCGTATAGGGGCCGATGTCGAGGTTGACTTCGCCAAAGATGAAGGCACAGACAGCGAAACCCAGAAACCCCGCGCACAGCAGCTTGCGGTTGTCGATGCGAGAACCGAGGAAACCGATAATCGGCGAGCCGATGAATGAGCCCACGCCGCGCGGAAAGACGACAAGGCCCGCGGTGAACGCCGTGTAGCCGAGAATTTCCTGATAGTAGAGCGGCAGAATGGCGATGGTGATGTAGATGCACATGCCAAGCATGGCAATCATCAGGCACCCGGTTCGAAAATTGGGATCCTTGAGAATGTGCAGATCGACAAGGCCTTTCGGATGGGCCCAGGAGTGCCAGATCCACAAAAGAAATGCGACGATGAGTGCCGCCGCCGCCCAGCGCACCCAGACGGCGCCAAACCAGTCGTCCTCCTGGCCCTTGTCGAGGACGATCTGCAGGCATCCGGTCCAGACAATCAGCAGGCCGAAGCCGATGTTGTCAAAGGCGCCCACTTTGGCGTTCTTGATGTAAGGCGGGTCGTGGACAAAGCGGCTGATCATAATAACGGCGAGAATGCCCACGGGAATGTTGATGTAGAAGGCATAGCGCCAGCTGAATGTGTCGGTGAGCCAGCCACCCAGCGTGGGCCCAAGAACCGGAGCAACGACGATTCCCAGGCCATAGGCGGCCATGGCTTTCGAGCGGTCCCTGAGGGAGAAGCTTTCAAGCAGAATCGATTGCGAAAGCGGCTGTAACGCGCCGCCACCCGCGCCCTGAAGCACCCGCGCAAGAAGAATCACAGCCAACGACGGGGCCGCTCCGCAGAAGAACGAGGCGATGGTGAAGAGGATCACGCAGCTAAGCAGGAAGCGCTTGCGTCCGAAGCGGCGGGCGAACCAATTGGAGGCCGGCAGAATGACCGCGTTGGCCACGAGGTAGCTGGTGAGCACCCACGTGGCTTCGGAGTTCGAGGCTGAGAGTGAGCCTGCGATGTAGGGCAGCGCCACCGAGGCGATGGCGGTGTCAAGCACCTCCATGAAGGTGGGCAGCATGACCGAAACGGTAACCAGCCACGGGTTAACACCCTGGGTGAGCGGGTAACGAGCTTGAGCGGCTGCCGTGGTCATGCAGGGAGACTCTCATGAGGGTAAACGATGGCCGAGTTTGCCGCTTGTGATGCGGGCCACGCGGAGGCCCTTGACGACCTCTCGTAGGTTCGACATCTGCCGGGAATGAACTGGGTCAGCTTGACACAATCGGCCCCGGCCTTGATGCTGAACAGTTCCGCTTTTTTAGGCGACGGCTCGAGGAGGACTCCCCCGGTGATGCAGGTTCGCGTCTTTTATCACGACAAGTGCTTTGATGGAGCTTGCTCAGCCTCGCTGTTCACGCGTTTCCATCAGGAGTGCATCACTCGGGACGCGAGCTATGAGTATCACGGGCTGGTGCACCGGGCCGGTGCGCTGTTTGATGAGAGCGAGTTCACCGGCGACGAGAATGCAATTGTCGACTTCAAGTATTCGGCGTCACCGAGGATCACGTGGTGGTTCGATCACCACCAATCGGCATTCTTGACGCCCGAGGACCACGAAAACTTTCTGGCCTGCCAGCGCGATCCGAGTTGCGCGGCGCGGAAGTTCTTCGATCCCAACTACACCTCGTGCACCAGCTTTCTGGCACACATCGCCAAGACGAAGTATGGATTCGACACGGCTCCCGTGGCGGAGCTAATTCACTGGGCAGATATCGTGGATGGCGCAAAGTACGAGAGCCCGGAGTCGGCAGTCGAGATGGCCGCGCCTGCGATGAAGCTCACGCTCATCATCGAGGCGACGGAGGACCCAGGGTTCATTCCGCGACTGATCCCGATGCTGACCGAGATGCCGCTCGCAGAGATTCTGAAACAGCCGTTTGTTGCGCCATTGTTGCCGCCACTGCTCAAGCGTCATGAAGAAGCATTGAAACTGATCCGAAGCCGCGCGGAATATCGCGACGGAACCATCTTCTTCGACATCACAGACCATCCGCTTGAAGGATTCAACAAGTTCATCCCGTACTATCTCTATCCGCAGGCGGTTTATTCAATCGGGCTTTCGAAGTCGAGCTTCCGGACGAAGGTCGCCGTGGGATCGAATCCCTGGACGAAAATGGACCCCGCAAAGATGGTGAACCTGGCGCAGATTTGCGAGCGCTACGGCGGGGGCGGTCATGCGCGGGTGGGAGCGATCAGCTTTCCGCCGGACAAGGAAGTGGAAGCGCGAGCGGCGGCCGAGGAGATCGTCGCGGAGCTACGGGCGACAAAGCCTGGCAACTAAAAGCTCCCCGTTGGGCCGTGGCCATGACCGATTATCTTTTTGCTTACGGCACACTTCAACCCGGACTTGTTCCGGTACCGATGTATGAGGTCGCCCGGAAGCTCACTCCAATCGGCAAAGGCTACGTGCGCGGCGTGCTCTACAGCGTTGGCCGCTACCCCGGCGCGATTCCCGATGCCCACTCACCACACCAGATCTCGGGAACCGTTGTCGAATTGCCCGAAGATCGGGACATTCTTCGCCTGCTCGATGCCTATGAAGGGATTGATCCGGATTCTCCAAAAACCAGCGAATACGTTCGCGAACGGCAAACGGTGGAATTGGCCGACGGTAGATCGGTGGAATGCTGGTTCTACCGCTGCAACCTGCCGGTGAGCCCCTCGCAAATCATTGCAAGCGGCGTGTGGCCCCAAGAAGTTGGCGCAGCGACGCCGTCACCGCCAATCAGGAGCCACAAACCGATGGCTGACGGCTGAAAGCTGATGGCTCATTCTCCCAGCCCCAGTACGCTGGCCCGCTTCTTCATGGCCTCAATGCAAAAGCCAATGTGGGTGTCGAGATCGACGCCGAGCTCGGCTGCTCCCTGCACAATGTCTTCGCGATGAACGCCCCGGGCAAAGGCCTTGTCCTTCATCTTTTTCTTCACGCTTGAGACTTCCACGTCGGCGATGGATTTGGTTGGCTTAACCAGGGCGCAGGCGGTGAGAAAGCCTGCCAGCTCATCGCAGGCGAAGAGGACTTTGGCAAGGTGTGTGGTGCGCGGCACTCCGGAATAAAGTGCGTGGCCGAGAATGGCGGTGCGGAGTTCCTCAGGCCAGCCAAGGCGCTCAAGCTCGCGGACACCAACGAAGGGATGCTCCTCGGGGGTGGGATGGCGCTCATAGTCGAAGTCATGGAGCAGGGCCGTGGCTGAGTACAGGTTGACGAGAGCCATGCGAGGATCGCCCTCGATCGCCAGACGATCGGCCTCCCGTTCGCCGTAAGCAACAACGCAAGCTTCCACTGCCAAAGCGTGCTTGCGGAGACTTTCGCTCTGGGTCCAATCGGCGAGAAGCTGCCAGGCGAGTTCACGGCTAAAGCTCGAGTTGGCTGCCATTTAGAATCTCCTGTTAATCAATGTGGTTCGCGTTTCGTCGGGTTTCCTAGGGGTCCTATCCGGGTTTTCTCGGTTTGACTATGATTTTCTACTTGACAATTATGGTTCATTCGTAGAAAGTAGCACCAATCAAGGTGCAGCGATGCATCTGGAGTCCCACGCTCTGGCACTCCGCGCATCCCTAAATGGCAACTTCAATCGTTAGCGTGGAATCACGCGAAGTGGTGCGGTGTGAATACTGCAGGCTGATGCAGTATAGAACCACCAACTCCCTATGCCGAAAATGCCACAGGCCTCTCGATATCGAGGAGCCGGTGTTTCTGGCCCCAAGGCTCGTGACGAGCCAGCCGGTGCCGGTTATGGGCGGAGCAGGCATGCAGGTCGCTGCGCAAGTGCGCGAGATGCGCCGGGCGCGCCACCTGAGCCAGCGGCAATTGGCGGGGAGGATGCAGGTACCCCGCACCTACATCTCAAAAATTGAGAACGGCAAGGCAATTCCGACGCTGGGATCGCTGGAGCGGTTGGCCACGGCCCTTGGCGTAGAGATACGTCAACTGGTCCGCGATGAGCGGAGCCGCCGCGACGAAGAGGTCACTGCGATACTGAGCGATCCTTTTCTGGCCGAAGTTGCCGAATTGCTGCCGCATCTGGACTCTTTGCACCGGACGCTGTTCTTCGGTGCAGTGAGAGATGCGTCAACGGGCCGCCGCCGCACAGCTTAGAGCAGGATCCAGGCAGGCCTCCGAGTCGCTGTCGAAAGCCCGCGCGCGGTTTCAACCGCGGACGACAAGCTGGGCCTGGGCGGCGACGGGCATGTCGCATCTTCGGAATCCCGGCCGGAGTCCCGTTTGGGCGGGACTCCGGATCACTTCGGTTGGCCACGGCTGAAGATGCGATGGCGCTGCATTGCAGAATTCCCTAAAATGCTTTACGGTCGATGGTGTGACTCCCCGGGTCCGGCCGTTGGCATCGCGATGCCGGCCGGAAGTTCGCTCACGCAGCCAGCGGCATCTAACCCACCGTGCGCGAACTCCGTAGGCGCCACTTCGGAATACCATCCGGGCCTCCGCGTGGAAAGCGCAAATGCGATCTTCAGTCGATTCCTTGCCTCCAACTCCCCCATTACGTATCGATGAACTGAGCCCGGAGGAGCGCGCTGTCTACGCAACGCTGAAGCCAGAACAGCTGCCGCGGCACGTGGCCATCATCATGGACGGCAACGGCCGGTGGGCTGGCCGGCGCTCACTCAAGCGCTTTGTCGGACATCAGCAAGGGGCAAAGTCAGTACAACTGGTGACCGAAGCGGCCTCGCGGATCGGCCTGCCGTGGCTGACACTTTACGCATTTTCGCTCGAGAACAACCTGCGACGGCCACGCGCCGAAGTCAGTTTCCTGATGCGGCTGCTCAAAACCTACCTGGAAAGCAACGTGGAGCGGATGCAAATGAATAATGTCCGCTTTCGGACGGTTGGGCGAACGCATGAGCTGGCGCCTGACGTCCAGGACAAGATTCGCTGGGTAGAAGCGGAGACGGCCGGCAACACTGGTACCACACTCACGCTGGCTCTGAATTACGGCGGGAGATCGGAGCTGTTGGATGCCTTTCGCGGCTTGATGGCCGAGCTAAAAAACAAGCATTTAAGCCCGGATCATGTCACGGAAGAAGACATTCACCGCCATCTCTATACGGCGCACATGCCCGATCCAGATCTACTTATCCGCACCTCGGGCGAGCAGCGCATCTCGAACTTTCTGCTGTGGCAGATTGCGTATACCGAGATCTTCCTTACCGAGCGGTACTGGCCGGACTTCAGGGGAATCCACTTGCTCGAGGCCATCGCAGACTTCCAGCGCCGCGAGCGCCGCTATGGCGGTATTGGTGAAGATGGCGGCGAGGTGGAAGAGAATCCCGACCAGATCAGGATTGCGGTCAGCTAATCAGTCTCCTCCGAATTCCCTCCCCCAATTTTTTGAGAAACGTCAGAGAGGCGCGTCTCGTGAAGACCCATGGCCAGGCCATGATCGCATTTGCACGCGAGTGCCGAACGCGTGATCCGGATTAAGTTACGCAAGTCATACATTGAGAATGGGTTCAGAATGCCCCGGCGGTGTATTCTCAACCCTGAATGAAACGCATCCTTACCGCTCTCGTTCTGATCCCGATTGTTCTGGTGCTGGTGTTTCTTGGGCCCCGATGGCAATGGCTGTTCACGCTGGCCGTGGCGGCCGTTGCAGCCATGGCAGGGTGGGAATACATGGACCTGAGCCGGCGTTGCGGTGCGAACCCGCCGCGCATCGCGACTATGGTGGCGCTGCTGGCGCTGTTCGCGGTGGACTTTGAGTGGCCCGACCTGACGCCAGCGCTGTTTGGAATTCTGGGCCTTGGCCTGCTGGTCTATTGCACCTTCTTCAAGCCGGTTGCCGAAACGATTGCGGATGCATCGGCCTCGATCTTCTGCCTGCTTTATACAGGGCTTACCTTGATTGCGCTGCCGTCGTTGCGCGAGCAGGCCAATGGACCCTCCTTAGTGGTCTTCCTGCTATGCGTGGTGTGGGTGGGGGACACGGCCGCTTACTACGCGGGACGCGCGTGGGGCCGGCACAAAATGGCGCCGTCGCTGAGTCCGGGCAAGACCTGGGAAGGAGCCATCGCATCGGTGGGCGGGAGTGTGGTGATTGCCGCTGTGCTTGTGAGCCTGGCGACGGTGATGCAGGAACCATCGAATTCGGCCATCTTGTCCTGGCTGGAGCGCACGTTTCCTTCGGCGGTTCTCGCCTATCCCGACGAGCTCTGGTATTGGGTGGGACTAGCCGCGGTGATCAATGTGGCTGGACAGGTGGGCGATCTGTCGGAGTCGGCGCTGAAACGATCGGCTGGAGTGAAGGATTCCGGTACCCTGCTGCCGGGGCACGGCGGGATGCTGGATCGCATTGACGCGCTTCTTCTGGCTAGTCCGGTGCTTTGGTATGCCCAGGTGATTCACCACAGGTTCTAAAACAGCCTTCAGCTCTCAGCCGTCAGCTCTCAGCTTTGGGTCCCGCTCGCCGCCTTGAAACCGATAAAATGAAAAAAATGAATCGGCCAACATCCAGCGCATTGCAAACGCAGGCTGAAAGCTGAGAGCTGAAGGCTGAATTGAAGCGACTCGTCATTCTCGGATCGACCGGCTCCATCGGGCAAAGCACCCTCTCAATTGTTGAGCAGTTTCCTGACCGCTACGAAGTGGCGGCGCTGGCTGCCGGCCGCAACGTAGACGAGGCCTTCGCCCAGGCTGTCCGTTGGAGGCCGCGAGTAGTTTCGCTGGCCACGGCGGAGTTGGCCGACAAGCTGAGAGCGCGAATGCGCGAGGCTGGGGTGAGCGGAGTCGAGGTGCTTCATGGGACCGCCGGCACGATTGCCTGTGCAACGTTGCGAGATGTCGACTTTGTGGTGTCGGCGATTGTTGGCGTGGCCGGGCTTGAGGCAACGCATGCGGCCATCCTGGCGGGAAAGCCGGTGGGCCTTGCCAATAAGGAATGCATGGTGGCGGCTGGGGAGATCCTGACTGCGGCGGCACGCGAGCACAGGGTGCCCATCTTACCGATCGACAGCGAGCACAACGCGGTGCACCAGTGCCTGCGCGTGGGTGCACACGACGAAGTGAAGTCGATCTGGCTGACCGCTTCGGGAGGGCCATTCAGGCAACTTCCTCTGGACCAGTTCGCAAGCATCACGCCCGAACAGGCACTGAAGCACCCAACATGGGTGATGGGCCGCCGCATCACCATCGATTCGGCAACGATGCTGAATAAAGGACTCGAGGTCATCGAGGCCTGCCGGCTGTTTGATGTGACGCCCGCTCAGGTGCGAGTCACCATCCATCCGCAATCCACTGTGCACTCGATGGTGGAGTATGTCGACGGGTCCATCCTGGCGCAGATTTCGGTGACCGATATGCGGTTGCCTATTCTCTATGCGCTCGCGTGGCCGGAGCGGCCGAGGTCCACCCTCACGTTCGATCTGGCGGCGCTCAGGCACCTCGAATTTGAGGAGCCCGACTTCCAGCGATTCCCTTGCCTGAGGCTGGCTTACGAAGCGGCCGAGAAAGGGGGAGCGCACTGCATTGCCCTCAATGCAGCCGACGAAGTGGCCGTAGGGGCCTTCCTCGAACGTCGTATCCCCTTTTCCGGCATCCCGGGTACAATTGAAAAAGTGCTCGCAGCAACCCCGGAGGCCCACCCCGCCACGATCGCGGAGGTGCTCGCAGCCGACCAGGAGGCTCGAGAACGGGCCAGAGCGTTGCTTGCGTCAGCTTAGAGAGCCAAAGCCGGCAGGCTGCGCTTTGCCGAAGGAATTCATCACACAACCATGCATGATTTTCTGGTTTCTGCCGCAGCATTTATCGTCCTGATCGGCGTGATGGTGATCGTACATGAACTGGGGCACTTCACCGTAGCCAAGATCTGCAACGTGCGCGTCGAGGCGTTCTCGTTCGGCTTTGGGCCGCGCCTGTTCGGCTTCAAAGTCGGCGAAACCGACTACAAAGTCTGCCTGCTGCCGCTCGGCGGCTTTGTGAAGATGACCGGGGAAACCGAGTCCGGACTTACCGGCAGTCCATCGGAGATGGATGGCGATGGGGCGGCCAACGACCCCAGGGCATTCACGGCACGTCCCCGCTGGCAGCGCATGCTGATCGGGCTGGCCGGCCCATTTTTCAACTTTCTGCTGACGCTGGGGCTGATGTGGTTTTACTTCGCCTTCATCAACGAAGTTCCGTCGGTGACGGTAAAAACGACCGCGGTGGAGTGGGTGACTCCCGGCTCGGACGCCGCAACGGCAGGTATCGAAGCCGGCGACGTCATTGTGAGCTTCGACAAAGTCAAGAATCCTGACTGGGAAAGCGTGTACGATCACTGCCGGCTGGATGCCAACCAGACCGTGCCGGTAGCAGTGGATCGCGATGGAAGAACCATCCTGACCAGCCTGTTTGTGCCGTCCAGCGCCAAGAGCGACAGCTTTGACCTGAGCGACATGGGAATATCGCCGCAGTTCCTGCCCGGCCCGATCGCAGTGGCGCAGGTGCAACCCGGAATGCCTGCGGCGCAGGCCGGACTGCAGGACGGCGATGCCATCGAAGCGGTTGATGGCCATGCATTTCATTCGGTGAATACGTTGCTCGCTTACATGCAGGCCGGGAAGGGCAAACCCATGACCCTCACCGTGCTGCGCAAAGGCGCCAAGCTCACGATCGTGGCTACGCCCGAGAAGCTCGATACGCGATACATGCTGGGCTTCTCAACGACTCCGACTCCCATCCGCGATGAGCCTTTGTCGATTGTGACGGCAGGGGGCAAGTCGCTCAGCTACTTCAGCGACAATGCTTTGCTTGTCGGCGAAGTGCTGGACCGGCTGTTTACCCACCGGCTCTCAGTCAAGCAAATGATGGGTCCGGTGGGGATTGCGCAAGCCGCGGGCGAAGTGGCCCAAATGGACGGCTGGTATCCCAAATTCAATCTGGCATCGCAGATCAGCCTGCAACTGGGAATGCTCAATCTGTTTCCCTTCCCCATCCTCGACGGAGGCATGATCCTGCTGCTCCTGATTGAAAGCGTGCTGCGCCACGACATCAGCCTGGCCATCAAGGAGCGAATCTACACAGCTGCCTTTGTGGTGCTGATGGCTTTCATCGCTTTCACCATCTTCAACGACGTGAGCAAGCTGCAACTGTTCATGCATGTCAAGCCGTAACGGCAGTTGCCAGTGAACAGTGTTCAGTGATCAGCAAACCCGGCCCGGGCAGGGGCTTACGCGAATCGGACAATAAACGGAGACCACTGAACACGGAAGCTAACCATGCACGTCACCACTGAAGTTCGAGTGCGGTACGCCGAAACCGATCAGATGGGTATTGTTTACTATGCCAACTACCTGGTCTGGTTTGAGCTGGGACGCGTAGAGCTGTTGCGGTCCATCGGGCTTGCCTATAGCCGTCTGGAGACCGATCACGGATGCATTCTGCCGGTGATCGACGTATCCTGCCGCTATAAATCACCGGCTCGCTATGACGACGAAATCCTGATTGAGACGCGGCCGGCGATGTTGCGCGGCACGGTTCTCAAGTTTGCTTATCGCATCCTGCGCAAAGCTCACGAAGGTGAAGATCAGACGCTTTTGGCAGAAGGCGAGACGGTCCATGTCGTTTGCGATGACCAATTGCAGCGGAAGCCCTTGCCCGAGAAATATGAAGCTGCGTTGAGGACCCTGATGCAAGGGGACGCAGCTTAGCCGGCACTGCGAAATCTGGCGTGCGAAATCTTCTTGAAATTCATTCGATCTCAATTCCCGAAGACGGGAATTTCAGTTGCTGGTCATCGGCCAGGCGCTCCTCGCGGTATTTCCGGCAGGCTTCAATCTCGTTGGGGATCATGACGCGGTAGAGCGTGCCGTCGCGATTGGGTTCGCCTTCCTTGCGGATTGCGCCAATGGCTTCGAGAGCGCGCAAGGTGTCCTGGACCTTTCCAAGCGAGACCGGATTGTCATCCAATTGCGAGTAGGAAGATTTGACGACGGCTGTCTGCAATTGGCGCGAACTCACACGAAGAAGAGGGTCGCCATCTTTGGCGATCGAATGGCGGAAGAGAAACCAGTAGAAGGCGGCGTCGTAGGGGGAAAGCTGCGGCTGTAAATCGTCCACAATTTGCTGAATGATGAGGGGCAGCTCCGAAGCGGAAAAATCGCGATCGGCCCCGGATCGCTCGCTGGGCTCCGACTCAAGCTCATTGAGGAGCTGGCGTATCTTGTCGATTCGCTGATTCATGTTGGACAGAATTCTACGCCGAATTTCAGGGTGTTGGCGCAGACTTGCCGCTCAGCGCAGCACAACGGCCATCGCGAAGCCATCGAGGCCCTTGACGCCCACGGTTTGCAGGGCCACAGCGCTCAGGCGCGGATCTGAGGCCATCATTTGCAGGCAGCGGCGCGTGCCGACGATGTCGGGCTCGGAACTCTTGGCATTGATGACACTGCCGTGGCGAGCGACGTTATCGACGACGATGACGGTTCCTCGATGCGAGAGCTTCATCGCCCATTGGAGATACTGCGGGTTGTTCTCTTTGTCGGCGTCAATGAAGACGAGGTCGAATGGTGCTGCGCCCGAAGACCTCAACCTGGGAAGGCTTTCGAGGGCCGGGCCGACCTGAATCTCAACGCGGCTCAGCAGGCCGGCCGAGTGCAAATTGGCGCGAGCAATTTCAGCGTGCCGGGGGCTGAATTCGAGCGAGACAAGACGTCCGCCTTTGGGCAAAGCGCGCGCCATCCAGATGGTGGAGTAGCCGCCGAGCGTTCCGATCTCCAGAACGCGCCTGGCCCGCGTCATGTGTACGAGGACTTGAAGGAACTTGCCCTGAAGCGGGGAGACGTCGATGGCCGGCAGACGAGCCTTGCGATTGGCTTTGACGGCGGCTTCGAGTTTGTCGTCGGAAGGGGCAAGCAGATCGCCCAAATAGCGATCGACCGAGGTCCACAGAGGTTTTCTGATGGGTTTCCGCGGCATTTACTTCTCCCGCGCCACCACAAAATCGGGCACCCAGAGAAGCGCGCGCTTGAAGTCGCTGTCGGCCAGCGGCGCAAGAGCCTGGCGCGACTGCTCGGCATAGCGATCGGCAGCAGCCATTGCGTACTCGACCGAACCATTGCGCACCAGAATTTCGCGGATCTGCTGGCGGCTGACATTTTCAAAACTGCGGTCGTCGAGAACGCGCCGGATGGCTTTACGGTCGGAGGCAGTACCGTGGTCGGCGGCATGAACGACGGCCAGAGTGGCTTTGCCTTCGCGCAGATCGCTGGCCACGGGCTTTCCGAGGACCTCTTCGGTGGCCGTGAGGTCCAGCACGTCATCGACGATCTGGAAGGCCAGGCCGACGGCACGGCCGAATGCGCCCAGACCGGATTCCTCAGCCTCAGTGGCTCCGGCCAAAACCGCTCCGAGGCGCATGGAGATCGAGAATAGGCAGGCGGTCTTGCGGAAGATCAAGTCGTAGTATTCGGCTTCAGAAACCATCTTGCCGAGCTTTTGAATCTGCAGGAGCTCACCCTCGACCATCTGCTGGGTGAGGTTGATGAGCAGGTCGAGCACGCGCAGGTTGCGCTCTTCGAGCGCCACTTTGAAGGCCTGCATATAGAGCCAGTCGCCGGCAAGAACGCACTTTTCGTTGCCCCATGTGGTGTTGGCGGAAGGGCGGCCGCGACGCGTATCGGCGCCGTCAATGATGTCGTCGTGGACCAGCGTGGCCGTATGCACCATCTCGACGACTGCGCCGAGACGAATGGCGCTGTGACCAAAGAAATCCAGTTGATGAGCAGCGAGCAGAAGAAGCGAAGGCCGTATGCGTTTGCCGCCGCCTTCGCGGAGATACTCGGCAATTTCGGTGATGGTGCTGACGCTGGACGCGGCGTCGCGGCCGAGTTCCTGCTCCACTGCGACGAGGTCTTCCCTTAGTAGTTCAAAGACCTCCCGCGCCGAGACTATGGAGGATGTGCTCAAAGTGCTCCGATTTTAATGCATCGGCAGGGGAAATGGCGATTTGTTCTAAAGATTGGAACTCGCATTGAAGACCTAAGCCTCAGCAATCGCCGCAATTGATACCTTCATGCCGGGGATCCGAACGGGCAACTTTGCTCCCTGGCGCGCGGGCGGGTTTTCTGGAAACCACTTGACCCACTCCTCATTCATGCCTGCGAAGTCTGCCTCTTCAAGAAGGATAACGGTGGCACTCACGACCCGGTCGAGCGAAGTACCCGCAGCCTTGAGGATGGCCGACACGTTCTTGAGACACTGCCTGGTCTGCTCCTGGATCGTATCCCCAACAATCATGCCGGTTGCCGGGTCAATGGGCCCTGTTCCTGAGACGAACACCAGGCCCGCGGCCCGTACCGCCTGGCTGTAAGCCGGCGGTGGAGACGGAGCGTTCGGCGTCCGAATGATCTCCCTTACCATGGTGCTCTCCGTTCAAGATCATGCGAGTGCGCTACCGCGGTTAGTTAGTGCGATAGTTCGTGAACTGCAATTCTAGGCCGAGATCCCTGGCGCGCAGCAGGGCAATGATGGCCTGCAATTCGTCCCGGTCCTTACTGGAGATTCTTACGGTGTCGCCCTGGATGCTGGCCTGCGCCTTCTTTTTCGAATCTTTTACAAGGCGCACAATTTCTTTTGCTTTTTCCACCGGGATGCCCTGCTGAAGACTGATCTTCTGCCGAACACTCTGGCCTGTGGCGGGCTCGACTTTGCCGTAGGTCAGATTCTTGAGGGACACGCCGCGCTTGACGAGCTTCTGGCAGAGGATGTCTTTGACCGCCTCGAGCTTGTACTCGTTGCTGGACGCCAACTGGATGGTGTCCTCGCCCTCGAGGGCGACCTCGGAGCGCGTGTCCTTGAGGTCGAAGCGCTGGCGAATCTCCTTCATCGCCTGGTCGATGGCGTTCCGAGCCTCTTGCATATCGATCTTGCTCACGACGTCGAATGAATTGTCCTGTGCCATGATTTTCTGAACCTCAAACGGCCGGCGGATTGCCGCCGGTTCTGCCTCTATCAGTTTCCCACGTCCGGCTGGAGATGAAACAACCGGCAGAAGTTCGCCGAGGTGGCGGCGGCGATTTCATCGGGCGTGACCTTGAGAAGGCCAGCGAGAACTTGCGCGGTTTTGGCTACCAGGGCAGGCTCGTTGCGCTCTCCGCGGTGAGGGGCGGGGGCAAGCCAGGGCGCGTCCGTTTCCACGAGAATGCTGTCGAGCGGCAGGCGGGCGGCAACATCGCGGAGCGGCTGCGCTTTGGGATAGGTGAGATTGCCGGCAAAGGAGACCAGGAAGCCAAGGTCGAGTGACCGGCGAGCCTGCTCCCAGCCGCCGCCGAAGCAGTGCATGATGCCGCCTAATCCCGTTCTCCCCCAGAACTCTTCCAAAACCAGAAAAAGGTCGTCCCAGGCGTCGGTGGACTCGTTGGTGCCACGGCAATGAATCAAGATGGGCCGTTTGCGCGCTGCGGAGATTTCGAGCTGCCGGATGAGCCCCGCCCGCTGTACGTCATGCGGCGCGCCTTCGTGATAATAGTCGAGGCCGATTTCGCCGCATGCGATGACCTCCGGCTCGGCCAGCAATGCTCCAAGTTTAGCCAGAGAGGCGTCATCGGCTTCGGGGGTGTTGTGCGGATAAATTCCGGCGCTCGCATAGAGCTGCGGAAGGTTGGCGCCCGCTTGACGCCGCGGATTGAACTCGCGGCAGATGTCGAGCGCCTGATGCATTTCGGCCGGCCCCTCGCCAATCCCGATGGAGAGGACAATGCCGACGCCCGCCTCGCGCGCGCGCACAAGCATCGCCTCACGATCGTCCGCGTAGCGTGAGCTGTCAAGGTGGGCGTGAGAGTCGATCAGCAAAGGCGCCTCATGGTGCATGATGGCAGATTGAGAGCAGCAAGGATCAGTTTAGTGCAGAGACGATGAGGGACGAAAAGCGCCGGAAACTGCAATCGACATCGGGGCGTCTCGTCTACCATCGGAGCAGCAGATGCGCATAAGACCGAAGCTCGGGCAGAACTTTCTCGTGGACATACAGGCCGCACACAGAATTGTGGCGGCGCTGGGAGAGATCGCCGACCGCACAGTCGTTGAGATCGGTCCCGGAAAGGGTGCGATCACTCAGGCCTTGTCGGCACAAGCCGGACACGTTGTGGCCGTTGAGCTCGACCGTGAGTTGGCATCGGATCTGCGTGAACGATCCGATCCGGCGCACATAACGGTCGTCGAAGACGATGTGCTGCAATTCGATTTTGCCGGGGAAGCGGCGAAGGCCGGAGAGCGGCTGCGCGTTGCCGGTAATTTACCGTATGCGATTACTTCGCCCATCCTTTTGAAGCTGGCAGCGAGCCATGCCGCGCTCGATCTCGCTGTCCTGATGGTTCAGCGCGAGGTTGCCGAGCGGGTGACAGCCGCGCCGGGCACACGCGATTATGGATTGCTGTCCGCGACGATGCAGATGTACGGGCCGGTGGAGCGCCTGTTCACGTTGCCGCCGTCAGCCTTCTCGCCCCCGCCGAAGGTCCATTCCACGGTTTTTCGCTGGCGATTCGCGCCGCGATTCGCTGAATTGGGCGTCGCGGAGGCCGATTTTCTTCGATTCCTGCGCCAGACTTTTGCGCAAAAGCGCAAGACACTGGCCAACAACCTGCGCGCAGCGGGAGTGGCGCCGGCAGCCGTGACTGGCGCGCTGGCCGATGCCGGAATCGATCCCCTGACGCGTGCCGAGGCAGTGCCCGTTGAGGCTCTTGCCGCGCTTTGGCGCAGATTGGAAGGACAGTGAGGGGTGGTTCGCCAACCAGTGTTCCCCGCATGGGGACCAGCGCGTAAGCTATGAGACAGGGAGCAAAAACAGTTCAGATTCGACCTTGATTTGCCGCGAACTTCCGGAACCCACAGGGTGCCAGAAAGAGTCTAACCAGGAAAGCGATGAATCCGACCGTCCAACAAGAACCCCGGCAACAGGAACGCCAGGATACTTTTCAGGAAACGCTGGTGAGCGCACGCCGCACCATGCTCATGAGCGAGGTTCTGAAGCTGGCCGGAGACAGCTTTCGCACCAGCAAGACGCGCTTCGCTCTCACGGCGCTGGGCATGGTGATTGGCACGGCGTCGGTGATTCTGGTAGTCACGATCGGGTTGACGGGCAAGCAGTATATCCAGGAGCTGATCCAGAAGATCGGCACCAACTCCGTGGAGGTGGAGTATGCGGGCGGCGGCGCAACGGCCGCGGAGCGCGTACGCTACAACGACTTCCTTACCCGGGAAGACGAGAAAGCCGTGGACCAGCAGGTACCCGGCGTCATGTATTCGTCGCCGGTGCTGTCGATGCACAATCGCATCAGTTTTCCCGGCGGAATCCAGAAAGATACGGTGGTGCTCGGCGTCACTCCGGACTACCAGCAAATCCGCAATCTGATTGTGACTCAGGGCCGCTTCTTCGACCAGACAGACGACGCGGCTCACATCAAGTGCGCAGTGGTGACGCAGCAGTTTGCCAAGGAAGAGTATGGCAGCGACGATCTGGCCATTGGCCAGACCTTCCAGATTCTGGGCATACCGTTCACCATCATCGGTGTTTTTAAAGAAAGCGTTTCGGACTTCGGGCAATCGGAGATCCAGGACGAGACCATTCTTGTTCCCTACACGGTAGCGCGCTACTTTACGGGAACCGAGAGGGTGAACCAGATCTACTTTTCGCTACAGAACATGAACGAGGTGCCCGAAGCCGCGCGAGAAATCAAGCAGTTGATCAGTTCACGGCACCATCCGGGCTCAAGCTACAACACGCAAACGCTCACCGATCTCCTGGTGACGGCGGCAAAGATCGCGGACGCTCTAACGGCTGTGCTGGTGATGGTCGCGGCGGTGACGCTGGCTGTGGGTGGTGTGGGCATCATGAACATCATGCTGGCCAACGTGCGCTCGCGCATCCGCGAAATCGGCATCCGCAAAGCGCTCGGCGCCACCTACCGCGAAATCAAGCTGCAATTTCTCACCGAGGCCGTGCTCATCTCGCTCACCGGAGGCATCGTGGGTAGCCTTGTCGGCCTCGCGATCCCGTTTTCGATTCGCATTCTCAGCGGCTACGACTTTCCCATTTCGTGGCTGTCCGTTCTGATCGCCTTGACCGCGGCCACGCTGGTAGGAATCATCTTCGGAACCGTGCCCGCGACGCGCGCAGCTCAGATGGATCCGGTGGAGTCTCTGAAGTATGAGTGACGATCCGCGTTCGGAGATCGAGCGGCCTGAGGCTTCGAGCGACCCACCGGCCAAAGGGCCGAACCTGATTCTTCTCTATAGCCTGATCGCGCTCGCACTGGCTGTGGCCATCGGCCTGGCGGCATTGATTGTGCGGCCCTTTTATCTTCGCCGATAGAGAGATTTCGCCGGGTTCACACATCCCCTCCAAAGCCGGTGGCATCCCACCATGCTGGACATTGTTCATCGCATCAAAATCGACAGGAGAAGGACGATGACAAAACAAGGAGTCAACACTCTGCGCCCAATCATGAGGCGCTTCGTTCCCATGATCTTTGCGGCGGCCATTGCCGTTCCCGTGCTTTGCAACGGCTGTGCGGTGCGCGCGCGCGTTTACGATCCCTACTACCACGACTATCACGGGTGGGCGGCTGAAGAACCTTACTACAACCGGTGGGAGCACGACACGCACCGCGAGCATATGGACTTCAACAAGCGGAGCAAAGACGATCAAAAGGCCTACTGGGACTGGCGCCACAACCAACACTAAAAAGCGTGTCGATCTCGGCTCTCAGCCCTCTTCGCCCGGCCGCTCTGCGCGCTCGACGATCAAGACGGGAATGCCATCGGCAATGAGGTAGAAGCGGCTGCATCCTGTGCAGAGCAAGCGGGAGTCCTCGAGGCGCAGATCGCCATAACAGGCGGGGCAGGCCAATTGCGCAAGTGTCGCGGGATCGAACGTGGAAGGATGCGCCGGCTTGTCAATCATGGCCGCCACCGCGTTGGTTAGTGAATGGTCGCGTCGGTGACTGCGCCGTCTGGACGCGGCTTGGGCCGGCCGGCAAAGGCCTGTTCGATGCGCTCGTTGGCGCCGGAGCGCGAGAACTCGTGGGCCACGCGGATGCCGTTGTAAATTGCGACTTCATTGGACGAGCCGTGGCCGATGATGCACACGCCGCGGACGCCAAGCAGCGGCGCGCCTCCGTACTCGGTGTAGTCGAGGCGGCGGCGGAAGTCGTTAAAGGCCTTGCGTGACAACAATGCGCCCACCTGGGCCGTGACGGTTTTATTCAGTGAACTGCGCAGCGCATCGCGAACAAAACGTCCGATACCCTCGCTGGTCTTGAGAGCAACGTTCCCCACAAATCCATCGCATACGATCACATCGGCCTGGCCATTGAAGATGTCGCGGCCCTCGACGTTTCCGATGAAGTTGAAGGGCAGGGCTTTGAGGAGCGGGAAAGTCTCGCGGGTGAGTTCGTTACCTTTTGTTTCTTCCTCGCCAATGGAGAGAAGGCCTACGCGGGGTCGCGCGATCTTGAGGACACTGCGAGCATAGACTTCGCCCATCACGGCGAACTGCTCAAGGTTCTGCGCTTTGCAGTCGACATTGGCGCCGACGTCGAGCAGCACGCAGGGATTGCCTTTTGAGGTTGGCATGGGCGTGGCCAATGCCGGGCGATCGACGCCAGGCAGCGCACCGAGAACCATCTTGGCCGTGGCCATAGCAGCACCGGTGTTGCCAGCGGTGACAAAGCCGGCGCACTTGCCCTCGCGCACCAGCTTAAGGCCTACGCGAAGCGAACTGTCGCGCTTGGTGCGAACGGCATGGGCGGCCTTTTCATCCATCGCAATACGCTCAGAAGCGTGGTGGATGACGATGGGCAGGTCTTCATCTTCGAGATGCTCATCGAGGAGGTCGCGGAGCTCCGACTCGGGACCGATCAGATGGACCCGAACAGGCAGAGTGCGGCAGGCAAGGATCGCTCCCTTGATCTCCGGCTCAGGAGCCTTGTCGGTACCCACTGCGTCAAGCGCGATGTCGGTGAGCATTGGGTTGGGGTTTACTTCGCTTCCTTCACTTCAAGGACAGAGCGGCCTTTGTATGCCCCGCACTTGGCGCAGGCCTGATGGGGCAGCTTCTTTTCGTGGCAATTGGGGCACTCAGAAAGCCCGGTAGAAGAGAGAAAGTCGTGAGCACGGCGATTGGCGGTGCGGCGCGTTGAATGGCGCCTTTTAGGATTCGGCATAGTGCAATTCCTTTCGAATTTTGCCCGCTGACCCTGCTTGCGAGCACCGGAACAGTCGAGCATCTGGTTCCCTTGGCCAAGCTATGGAAACGGCGATACCCTTGGTTCCAAACAACTGAAATCTCAGGACTTGATCCGGCTGCGCAACCCGGTCAACCCTTCCCAGCGGGGATCGCTCTGACCCTCATCGCAGGAACAAGGCTGGGTGTTGCGATTGGCTCCGCAGCGCGGGCAAAGTCCCTTGCAGTCAGGCTTGCACAGCGTCCTGACCGGCAGGGACAAGAGCACCTGCTCGCGCAGCACATCTTCAAGCAACAGACTGTCCTTTTGATAATAACCGATTTCGGTTTCCGACGCAGTTATGGAGCGCTCGGGAGCGTCAGCATCGGCCCCAGTGGGGCGGAAGATGAGATCGAACTCGGCGGCCAGGGGAATCTCGACCGGCTCAATACAGCGGGCACAGGGGACCTGGAACCTGCCTTCGAAGCGGCCTTTCAGGCGGATGTCGGCAACGATCTCCTTCGGCCCGCGGTGTTCATGAATAACCTCAGCCTGGCCGGATGTGGCCAGATTGCCAATTTGCTCGGCTTCCTCGCCGAAATTGATTGAACCGGGCTTAAGCTCGAGGTCGAATTCGACCGGCTCGCGCTCGAGTTCTGCGACTTTGAACTCCATGGTATGAGCGTAAAGCATTTTGCGCCTGCCGGGGAGTGATGGGTGGGATGACCGATGAGGACGGGCCGCAGATCAGCCGAAAGAGGTCAGACCACCCATTGACAGGCGGAGTTCCATTGGGATACAAACCGGGCCATGCGTCTACGAGACCAATCCACACGTTTCCTGCTTCTTGCCTGGCTCCTTGCAATGGGCTCGCTCGAGATGTCCTCGGCCAACACGATCGGCATGAATGTGATTGCCAAATCACTCACCCGGGAACGGATCGAAACGCTGCCCAAGAATCAACAGAAGGCGTGGCTGGGGTATTTGGAGCGGTCGGAGAAGCAGAAGGCGGTCGACAAGCAAACGCTCGCCGACGAGCAGAAGGCTGCCGGAAACACGAGTCCCAAGCATGAATTGGGCGGACGAGGAATGTACACTTTGCGGGCCGATCATCCGGCGGACTGGTGGACGAGCGATGAAGCGATCAAGGACGCACGAAACATCGTGACCTACCAGGTGGCCGATGGCGGCTGGAGCAAGAACATCGACATGGTGAGCAGGCCCCGCGCGCCCGGCGATCTGTACGACGCCGATAACGAGAATCGATTTCCGGATTCAGCCGACTTTGACAAGCCAGCGGATCCCAACTGGCACTACATTGCCACGCTCGACAACGATTCGACGTGGATGCAGATTCGATTTCTGGCGCATGTGACGACGGCCCTGCTGGCGGCGCACCGCGAAGCCGATGCGGCGCCGTTTCGGTCCTCGGTGGATCTGGGTGTTGAGTACCTGCTGAACTCCCAATATCCGAACGGCGGCTGGCCGCAGGTATGGCCGCTCGAGGGCGGCTATCATGACGCCATCACGATCAACGACGATGCCATGACGCATGCGGTAGAGATTCTGCATGATGTGGCAACGGGCGCTGCGGACTACTTGTTTGTTCCAGAAGCGCTGAAGCGCCGGGCGGGACCGGCGGCCGAGCGCGGCATCGACTGCCTGCTGAAGCTGCAGATCGTGGAGAACGGCGCGAAGACTGCGTGGGCGCAACAATATGACGCACTGACGCTGGAACCGACCTCGGCGCGCAATTATGAGATCGCAGCGCTGACCAGCGATGAGAGCTTTCCCATCGTGGAGTTCCTGATGAGCTTGCCCAATCCCACCCCGGCGGAGGTTGCTGCGGTGCATGCGGCCTGCGCGTGGTTTACGAAAGTGGAAATCTTCGGGTACCGCTTCGGAAGCGGGAACTTCTTTGCCGACCGCAAGAGTCCGGGCGGGCGCAAGCTGGAGGCAGTGGCAGGGGCAGGTCCGATCTGGGCACGCTACTACCAGATCGGCACCGACAAGCCGATCTTCGGCGATCGCGATAAGACGATCCACGACAACGTGAACGATCTGAGCCTCGAACGGCGCAATGGGTACGCGTGGTTCAACACGGGAGGCATCGACGTGCTGAAGGACTACAAAACCTGGGCGGAGACGCACTCGATCCCTAAGTAAATTGCAAAGGATCGAGGAATCTCAGGTGCCGAGGTGGAGCGGCGGATGCGTAAGATTGACCACGCATGCCTTGATTCGCTTAAAGCGAAAACGCCGGGCGAGCATTGGCCGTTGGCCAACCGAGCGATGACACTCAAGCCGAGCCGGGTTTCGCCGATAGACTGGATGAAATCAATCGAAGAAGATGAAGGCAACGGGCGCCGCAATTGTGCAGGTCTTTTGCCGGTGCGTCTGTGCCATTGCAGCCGAGCACACTGGCTGCTGCTGAGGTCCAAACAGGACTGAGCTGGCGGGAACCCAAATCTGCGGCCCTGGCGAGTGAACGCAAGTTGCTCGCCGGGGCTTCCCGCCCTTCCGAAGTGAGGCGCAAAACTACTGTCCCCTTGCGGCCGCTACAAAAGCTGGAGATATTCATCTTCGTTCTCAGTCCTGCCCGTACAGTTATTCTGGAATGAGAGCCGGCCACAGAGGAGCTTCGGCGCAGCCATGCGATACGCCGCAACCCCATCATCCAACCGTGGAGAAAGATTGGAATGAGCGCGCAAGAATTTGATCTGGTCGTCATCGGTTCCGGCCCGGCGGGGCAGCGCGCCGCCGTGGCCGCGGCCAAGATGGGCAAACGCGTGGCCGTTGTCGAGGCGCGCTCCGTGGTTGGGGGAGTGTGCATCAACACCGGCACCATTCCCTCGAAGACCATGCGCGAGGCGGTGTTGCATCTCTCGGGATACAACTACCGATCGATCTACGGCGTGAATTACAAGGTGAAGGAAAAGATCACCATGGCGGACCTGGCCTTTCGCGTCCAGGCCGTCATCAAGACCGAGGTCGACGTCACTGAAGCGCAGCTCTCGCGCAATGGGATTGACGTGGTGCATGGCATCGCGCACTTTCTCGATCCCCACCAGGTTCGCGTAGAGGGACCGCAGGGCGACTCGACTCTGGCGGCGAGCCAGATCATCATTGCGGTGGGTACCAAGCCCGCGATTTCAGACAAAGTGCCGGTCAATGGCAAGACGATCGTCAACAGCGACCAGATTCTGGGCCTGGACACACTTCCCAAGACGCTCATTGTGGTGGGCGGTGGCGTCATCGGTGTGGAATATACGTGCATGTTCGCGGTGCTCGGCGTGCGCGTGACTTTGATCGAAAAGCGGAACCGGCTGCTTGAGTTTGCCGATCAGGAGATTATTGAGGCGCTCAGCTACCACCTGCGCGACGCGCGGGTAACCATGCGGCTGGGCGAGGAAGTGGAAAGCGTGGAGGAGCCAACGCCGGGCACGGTGGTGGCCAATCTTCAAAGCAAGAAGAAGGTCTCAGGCGATGCGCTGCTCTATGCCGTCGGCCGGCAGGGCAACGTGGATGACCTGAACCTGGCGGCAGCCGGCCTGGAAGCGGACAAGCGCGGCCGCATCGCCGTTGATGAACACTACCAGACCAGAGTCGAAAACATCTACGCCGTGGGCGACGTGGTGGGTTTTCCTTCTTTGGCGTCGGTTTCGATGGAGCAGGGACGCATCGCCGCGGTTCGTGCCTTCGGCGACAAAACAGCGAGTTCGAATCCCAGCTTCTATCCCTATGGCATCTACACCATCCCTGAGATCAGCTTTATCGGCAAGACAGAAGAACAGTTGACCGGCGAAGATGTGCCGTACGAAGTTGGGATGGCCTACTATCGCGAGGTGGCTCGCGGGCAGATTCGCGGAGATACAACGGGCAGGCTCAAGCTCATTTTTCATCGCGACACGCTGAAGGTTCTGGGCGTGCACATTATTGGCGAAGGAGCCAGCGAGCTGGTGCACATCGGCCAGGCGGTGATGACGCTGGATGGCACAATGGACTACTTCATCGATACAGTCTTTAATTACCCGACACTGGCGGAGTGCTACAAGGTGGCGGCGTTCAATGGCCTGGGCCGGCTGCACAAGTACCAGTCGGAGTAAATACAAGCCATCAGCTTTTAGCTGTTAGCCTTTAGCTTTTTTCCCGCGACATGAAGAGGATTGCTTCCAGCGAGCAGGAACCGATCGATTGGAAACGGCTGGGCAGGAACGACAACTTCTCTCCCATTTCCCAAGGAGGGCATAATGACCACGGCAATCGGCGT
>Ga0335085_10001792_pt1 | contig 43150 bp, 68 predicted proteins | sample Lox_Sample_45_FD_206712 | JGI IMG/M metagenome (GOLD analysis project Ga0335085, IMG submission 206712) | Soil microbial communities from Loxahatchee National Wildlife Refuge, Florida, United States - Lox_Sample_4.5 | ecosystem: Environmental > Terrestrial > Soil > Wetlands | place: USA... | reverse complement strand
ATGGCAGCTAATCAAGCCGGCGAAATGGCGTAGCAGCCGAACCCTATGAGCCAGCCGAACCCTATGAGCCAGCCGAACCCTATGAGCCAGCCGAACCCTATGAGCCAGCCGAACCCTATGAGCCAGGGTTTAGCGGTTATCGAATTGGCGCGACTGCGGTTCTATGACGAGTGCGACACCTGCAAGCTAAGCCGGGCAGAGCAGGCCGTGCTGCGGACGATCCGGCGCCGGACGTTCGATCGGGGCCAGACACGGGCATGGATTCCAAACCTTCGTTGTTTCATTCTGGACAATTGGTTCGGAGACACGAGGCTGGATAAGGCGGATGTTTCCCGTGCGATCGACGAGCTCGAGCGCCTTAAAATTATCATGGCGCCGCCGCGACAGGCTAAAAGGCGATCGGCCGGCTGGTACGGAATCAACGTTATTTGGGAGCGCTGGGACGCTCAAAGAAAGAAGCCGAGCAGCGCCTCCGAGCAAATGTGGATGGAGCTGGAGGAGCCGGACCTGGACGAAGCTCTCCGCAGGACTTTTGTAGAATTTGGTGGTAACTCACCACCAATGATGCCGCAAGGCGAGGGCTCGGCCCCTCGCCCGGTTCCCGGGGCCCCGACGGCCGGTTGTGTTCGCGACGCAATTCGGACGCCGGCGGGAGATCAAGCGGCCGGCCCCTTGCTCGGCAAAACGGCAACTGGCCCACCGGAGACTCGATCTCCGGTGGGCGCAGAGCGAGCAAATTCTCCCCAACGCGGGTGTTGGGAAAATCCCAACAGGCCCTCACCTGGCTCGGCCCACGGTGTTGGGAAAATCCCAACAGCAGCGGTTCTGCCCGCTGTTGACGGGCCTGAAAGTGTTGCTGTTGGGAAAATCCCAACACCCGGCGTCGGCGCCGGCGTGGTTTCCCCCCGTACCCCCCTTCCCGGGGTACGAAACGAAACAGAGCAACGAAGTAACCGATCTTGCAGTGGAGACTTAACCGAAACCGTTCGCGCGCGCGCGCGAGGCGCTGTTGGGATTTTCCCAACACGCCGCGTGACCCGGGACGAAGAAGCGCGGTTCATTGAGCTGCTGACCGAGTTTTTCGCGAGCCCCAGTGAAGCGCACTGGGAGCATGAAATGAAGCGCTCAGAGGATTTTTGGCGGTTGCGCGTGGTGCGCAATTGCCCTGATGCGCTGGAAGAGGGCCTGGCTCGCGGCCGCGACCTGGAGAGGACGGGTTACAACTTCGATTGGAAACCGGCGTGGCTTTCCACCGACGTAAAAAAGCAGGTCGGCATTAGGCACTGGGACGAGCTGAAGAATGGTCCAGAGCCTATCTAGCTCTATGGTGCGAATCGATTAGCGGCGGCCTTTGGTGCGCTGCAGAGCTGTCATCAGCTTGCTTCCCCGATGGTCATCGGCTGGAGCGATAGCATAGGGGCATTGATCGCATTCGCACGGTTGCATCCGCTGAAGGAGCTCGAGACTGCACTGCACGTCGAGCTTGATGAAGACGCGAGCGAGGTGCGTTTTCACCGTGTTGACTGAGATCTGCAAATCATTGGCGATTTGCTTGTAGGGATGACCTTGAGCGCGCGCTCCGACAATTTCGCGCTCCCTGCGAGTCAGTTGGGCCGGATCACAGTGCACTATTTTCGTGACTACTTATAACACGCGCTCCAATCCGCGTCAGTCACCCGAATGGATTAGCCGCATTGGCTGACTATTATGGCGGCCGATTCGCTGGGACACTGCCAGGATGGCCGAAGATCCGACTCCTCTCGAAATCACCACTCGCGACCAGGCCGAAGCCGCCGGCGCGCAAATTGTCGCGCTCCGCATTCAGCATGACGCAATAAAGTTCAAGAAAAACCGGGCGGATTTCGCCGCTCAAAAGCTCAAACGCAAAATGGACGAGTTGCTCGAGCGCATCGCGCGATACGAGACCGTCTTGTCCGCCTGGGCCAAGGCCAATCGCAAGCAGGAGTTCGGTGAGAGCAAAACACTGGACATGCGGCACGTCGTGCTGGTCTTCAAGAACGCGCCCCGCTGTGTCCGGCTGCTCAAGGACTGGACTGATGCACTTGTTATCGCTGCGCTTCAAAAGCGCAAGACGCTGCAGCAGTATATCCGCATCAAGCGAGAGGTGGACCGGCAGCGCATCCTATCGGATAGCAAGCCGGACGCCGGTCGCTTGGATGAGGCAGTGCTGAAGAGTGTCGGCATTGAAATCGTGCAGGAGGAGAACTTCTTCATCGAGCCAAAGCTAGAAGAGGCAAAAGCAGCGGCTTGAACCTGCTTGACATCGTTTATGCCGAGCGCATGTCCCAATATCATCCCACGCTCACCCTGATATGCGCCCTGGGCGGTATTACAAGGAATCTACTCGGTTTGGCGGCCGGCAGGTTACCCGGCTTTGGCGGGGTTGGCTATGAGAGGATCGAAAAGTAAGTCTCCTCCACAACGGGGCGCCAACACGCGCAAAGGGGCTGCTGCGCGCGCGAGGGGGCACGGGCGCGCCCAGGGCGCCCAGGGCGGCGGGACGGGCAGCCGGCGCGAGGGGACGCGGGCCAAGGCCGCCAGAACGCAGGGTGGCGGCGCCGAGCGGAGCGAGGCGCCGAGCGGGGCGGGGGCGGATTATTCGGTGAATGCGCTGTCCAAGCTTACCGGGCGGGATCGGCGCACGTTGGATAAGGCGCTGATGGGGGTGGCGCCGACCAGGGTGGAGGGCAGGACCAAATTCTATCGGCTCGAGGATGTCGAGGCGGCGCTCCGGAAGCCGGGGTCGTCGCTCAAGGACCAGAAGACGATCGAGGAGATCCGTAAGCTCAAACTCGACAATGACGAGAAGGCGGCGCTCCTCGTCACGAAGGCGAGCGTGAAGGCCTCGCTTAGAAGATCGCTGGCGCCGGCGGTGGCGATCCTGGAGCAACGCCTGGTGAATGAGTACCCGACGGCCGTGGCCGGCTTGGATGTTCCGCAGGCGCGGATCTACGGGAAGCGGTTGTGTGATGAGTTGCTTGGGTTTTTGCAGCAGCTCGAGAAGGAGTGGCAATGACGGCAACTCCGAAGCCCGAAATCCGAAGCCCGAATGATCTGAGACAGGAGTGGCATTCGATTTTTGTACCGAGGGACCGGCGGCCGATCCCGGAGTGGGCCCACGAGTTTGTGTGGTTGTCGCCGCCCATCACCAAGACCGGTTTTTTCGATTGCTCGGATTCGCGGCACTTCCTGCAGATCTTCGATTCGCTCCAGAATGATCGGAAGCGGGGGGTGAATGTGCTCAAGCCGGTCCGGGGCGGCGGGTCGCTGATTGGGGATGTGTTCTGTCCCTGGACGCTGGCGAATGATCCGGGGCCCTACATGGATGTGTTCCAGACGGAGAAGGTCGCGAGCGACCACGCGGAGGAACGCATCAAACGGATTTTTGAAAAGTGTCCGCCGGTCGCGGCGCTCTTCCCGGCGAACCGACACAAGCAGCGGGATGACGAGATTCTGTTTAACCACGGGCACACGTGGTATGTGCGCGGGCCGTCGCTGGGGAACTTGCAGGCCAAAGGCATCCGGTACTTGCGGCTCGAGGAGGTGTGGATGTGGGACCAGGGCAAGATGGGGGAGGCGATGGGGCGCATCGGGGATTACCTGAAGATGCAGACGAGCAAGGTGCTCTGCATTTCACAGGGAGGGCCTAAGGATGGGGTCGAGATGGAGGAGTCGGATTGGTTCCGGCATTATCATCGCGGGCTGTTGCATGAGTGGGAGGTGCAGTGTTTGAATCCGGAGTGTCGGAGGTACTTCGACCCGATTTTCTCCGGGCAGCGGGTGGACGGGAGTTTTTGGGGCATCACGTGGAATCATTACCGGTTGCCGAGCGGGGACTGGGACATCCCAAAGTGTTTGCCGACGATCCGGTTTGAATGCCCGCATTGCAAGTATCCGATGCTCGAGGGGGCGCGGACGAAGGGGGAGTGGAATCGGACGGGGCAGTGGCGGCGAATGCAGAATGCGGAAGGCGGAATGCGGAGTGGGGGAGGGGGAGGGAACCACGGAGGCGCGGAGGCACTGAGGGGGAAGGAAGAAGGCAGAAGGCAGAATGCTGAAACGGAGGGGGCTACTATCCAAATGGCTAGTGGTGGGCTGGATACTGATCATTTGAACAGTATCCCGGCCCCAGGAGAAGGCGCCCCGCGTCACTCGTCACTCGTCACTCGTCACCCTTCTGAGTGGGAGGGGAAGATTGATTCGTTTCATTGGGAGGCGGTGATTGATTTTCCGTGGGACGAGCTGGTCGAGTTGTGGCTCGACGCTTGCAATGCCGAGAGGAGAGGGGACCTCAAGCCGAAGCTCCAGTTCTACCAGAAGCGGCGGGCGATGTTTAAGGATGAGGAGTCGCTGCTTAAGGGGGGGCTGCATTTCAAGCGGACGGAGTACGTCATCGAGTCGGATTGGCCGGAGGAAAAAGCCAGGTTCTTTTCGGCGGACCGGCAGGAGGAGGATTTGTATTGGTGGTCGGTGCGGGCCTGGGGCGTCGGTAAAACCAGACGGCTCGGGTTCGGCAAGGCGTACGGGTTCGCCGCCCTCGAGGTGCTCCGGGAGAAATACAAGGTGCCGGCGAACCGGGCGTTTTGTGATTCGGCCTTTCTGCCCAAGGGGGACCATGGGGTTTATGCGGCTTGCTTGAAGTACGGGTGGATTGCCGTGCGCGGCAGCAATGAGGATTCGTTCACCCACCGATTAAAGACGCCGGCGGGGCAGCCGCGGCGGACGGTGCAAAAGGCTTACGCGCCGATGACGTGGGGTGACCCGGGCTCGGGGTCGTCTGGCCGGAAGTATTGTCCGCTAATCATTTTCTCGAAGCCGCAGCTCAACCAGAAGGTGCAGGAGCTCATTGACCACGGGCATTGGGAGGAACCGCTGAATACGGATGACGCCGACATGGAAAAGGAATACGCGCTCCAGATGGCGGCCCGGGTGCGCAAGACGGAGTTCAATGCGCGCACGGGACAAACCAAGGTGTTTTGGAAGGAGTCCAAGAATGATCACGCGCGGGACCTGGCTAATCAGCAGGTGCTGGGGGCCATCCTGGCTGACCTGGTGCCGGACCCGGCGATGGAGAGGCTGAGCTCGAGGGAGAAGGCGGAAGTCGCGACGTGAATGGGAAGACGAACCTTGAACCTTGAACTGTTGAACTTTGAACTTTGAAGGGGGAGACCACGAAAGACACGAAAAACACGAAAGGAAAAAAAGACCATGCACTATAGAAACGGTCGGGCAGCCCTCGAAGGGGATCCCGCGATTGGTGAGAGCTGGAAGGGCAGCAGGAAAATCGTTGCCGGGACTCTGTTCAACCTGCAGCCGGGTTTGGAGTCATGCAACGCAGCCCTGGCGGTCCCTCGGGTGGGAGGCTGCGAGACGCATTGCGTCACTGTGGGCGACCTGGTCCATGCGGAGGATGGGTTCGAGGCGGTACCGGCGGCGGCGCCGGTCGCCGACGAGCAGCCAACGGCCGGCGATGCCGGGCAGGGCTGATTCAACCAGGCGGGGGGCGAGTTACCCAGGGTAGCTCGTCCCCCGCATCTTTGAACATGATGTTGGCTGTCGTTTTGATTGCGGGCGGGTTTTTCGGCGCGGGCCTGGCGCTGGGTTGGTGGCTGGCGAATCCTTCGGACCTGGATTGATGGAACCGGTGCTGTCAGCGGCGGGGTTTGGGTCGGCGGAGGAGGTGCGGATGGCGCTGGCCTCCAGGAGGGCGGCGCCGGCGGGGGGAATGTCCATTTCCGAGAGCTCGTCTGAGGCGGCAAAAATGGACAAGGGGGAGAAACCACAGAGGCACGGAGGCACGGAGGAAGATCCGAAATTGGAAATTGGAGATTTGAAATCCGCGCAGCCGGCCGCCGAGGAATCGAGGTATGAGCCGGAGTTGCCGCCGGAGGGGTATTGCGCGGCGGCCGAGGTTTCAACCACGGAGGAACGGGGCGTTCAAAGTTCAAGGGCCAAAGGCCAGGGGCCGGAAATGCCGGCAGGAATGCGTCCGAGAATGCCGGCAGGAATGCCGGCACCACTACTGACGGCGGAGGAGACGGTGCGGCGGTTGAGGGTGGCTTTGGGGGAGCTGGCGGCCCTGGCGCTCGAGCGGCGGGTGCTGCGGGCTTTGATGGGGATGTGGGAGATGAGGCGGGCGCAGGGGAATCGGCCCTCGGGGTTTATCAATGAGGGAACGCCAACGGGGGATTGATGGAAATCCGAAATCTGAAATCCGAAGGCCGAAGGGACGGCAGGGACACAAGGGACCATAGGGACCGAAGGGAAGAGGGGCGATGATTACGCGCGGCGATCCAGCGGAGCTGCCACAGGCGGCGACCAGCGACCATCCGGCGGAGCATCTGCTCGAGGGGTTCTGTCCGCGGTGCGGCCAAACGGTGAATGCGATCTGCCCTGATTGCTGCGGGCACGTCGAGGCGAGCGGGGCGGTGGACGAGCAGGGACGGCCGGCAGGAAATGCGGAGTGCGGAATGCGGAATGCGGAAGGGGGGACAGAGACGGCGCGTCGGTCGTCACTGTCGAGGATCGAGTTTTATCGGCGGCTCATTTTGATGGTGCATAATGCGCGGAATTCCAAGTTCACGCTCGGGTGCTATCTGATCGCGACGGGGGACGGGTATGCGGACGGGGTTTCGATGACGGAGTTTGGGCGGCAGTGGGGGGTTACGAAGGCCTGCGTGTCGCAACGGTGTGAACTGATTTGCGCTTACCTGGGGCTGCCGCCGTCGCCGTACATGAGGAAGAAGGAGACGGGGGCGAAGAGCAGGCTGTCGAATCGGAGGCCCAGGAGAGTCGAAAGCCTGGAGTCCAAAGTCCAAAGTCCAAAGTCCCAAAATGCCGGCAGGAATGCGGCCGAGAATGCCGGCAGGAAGGCACCCGAGAATGCCGGCAGGAATGCCGGCACTACTACACAATGACTGAGAATTGGTTTCGAACGGAGCTGAAGGCGCGGCGGGGGCTGAGTTATGCCTGGGGGGAGTCCACGTGCCCGGGGACGCGGACAATCGAGGCGCGGCATGAATCGACGGCGGCGCCCATTGGGATCGTGTGGTTTTGTCACGCGGGGAATTCGACGATTGAGATTCAATACAGTTTCGTGCGCGAGAGCGCGCGGCGATGCGGGGTCCGGACCTGGCTGCATCATAAGTTGCTCGAGGGGTTTCCGAAGACGCGGAAAATCATCACGGCCGCGGGGACGCGGTTCAGCCGGCCGTGGTTGGTGAAGATGGGGTTTCGGAAGAATCCGAGGTCGCTGGATTGGGAGCTGGAGGTGGGCGGCCGCACCGAGTCCAAGGTCCAGAGTCCAAAGTCCAAAGCCAGGGCGCAAAGGGGGAAGGGACTAAAGGGACGGAAGGGACGGAAGGGGCTCCGGAGATGAGGATTTTTCGGAAGCATGGGTGGCAGTATGACCGCAGTCACCGAATGGTGCGCGGGGAGATTTTGCCGGGGGGCGTGGAGGGGACGTTCGCGCGCCTGGCGGCCGCGCTGCGGGTGTTGCCGGTGTATGACCTGGCCGATGGCGGGGGCGGGCATGGGCATTGGAGCGGGCGCTGCGGTCATGGGCCTTTTCGTAAAGGACGCGGCCCGGCGGGACGGCCGTGCTACCTGAAGAAGGCGGTGCAGTGGATGAGGAGGGTTCGGGCGGGGCAACGGCGAAAACTGCTTGCCTCACGCAAAGGGGGCAAAGGGCGCTAAGGAGAGTTACGCAAATCATAAGTAATATACCAATGAGTAAGCTAGGAACTTTGTTTCAGAGGGCGTTGTCGCCGGCGGCGTTGTTTCTCGAGCGGTTGCAACGGTTGCGGAAGGGGATGCAGCCGGCGGGGGCGCCGGCCGCGACGCGCGAGGGCGCGCGTGGTCCCCGGGAAAGGGAGGTCGGGCCGCGATGCCGGTGCGGGCGGGGACTGATTGATGCGCATTCCGGGAGGAAGAGCCATTGGCATAAGGCGGAGCGGCGGTCGCGGCAGGCAGGTCGCGAGTTGAGAAAGTTGGTGGCGCTCCGGACGTCGCGCGGATTGAGGATTATGGCGCGGTGGCGGTTCGAGGGGATTAAGGCCAGGCGGGCCCGGGCGGGTAGGGCACCGTTGGTGAGCTTGGCGCAGATCCAAAAAACCACGGAGGCACGGAGGCATTGAGAATGGCAACTATTATGACTACGGAAAATATTTGCGGGTGCGGGCCGGTGGAACTGAAAACCACGCTCCTTCCGGCACCGGAGCGGATGAAGGTCCTCCAGAACCTGGCGGCCAAAGGCGACTTCTTCGCTGAGGAGGAAGTGATCCGAGTGCTGCAGCAGGACCCCAGCGATGTAGTGCGCCACGAGGCGGCCTTTATCCTGGGGGATTGGAAGGAGCGGTGTCCGAACGAAACGCGGTCTCGCTCGCTCGAGGCGCTGATCCGGGCCTGCAGGGACCAGTCCATCCTGGTCCGGCATGAGGCGGCGCTGTCGCTGGCGGCTTGGAAGTGCGAGCGCGCGATTGAGACTCTGGCGACGTTGTGCCACGACTCGGCGCCGGAGGTCCGGGGTTCGGCACTGCACGCGCTGGTGGAGATGTTATGAAGCCGCCCCAAATCGAACAGGGCCTGGCGGAGTTGGTCCCTCCGGAGGCGCGGCTAACCCCGATCGCGCTCGAGCTGCCGGAGGCGATGGGGTACGAGGCGTGGGTCGCGGTCGGGAGCAAGTTGTGCCGCGCGGAGGCGCTGATGAAGTGGTGGCTGGGGGATTGGGCGGCGTTCGGGCTCCGGAAGTATGGGCAGTTGAAGGAGTTCGCGGCGGCGAACCATATTAACTATCAGACGTTGCGAAACGCGGCGTGGGTGAGCCAGGCGGTGGCTTTGTCCCGACGTCGTGACAGTCTGGAGTGGTCGGTGCATGCGGAGGTGGCCGGGTTGAAGCCAGCGGAACAAGCGAAGTGGCTGGCCAAGGCGGAGTCGGACCGGTTGCCGGTGGCGGAGTTGCGGCGTCAGATCCGGGTGGCGCAGGGGGAACGGAATGCGCTCGAGAGCGATGGGCCGGTGGTGAAGTTCGTGGTCAAGGCGCTGGATGACCTGGTGCATTGGTTGGTGAGCCGGCCGGGGGATTTCTGGGAGGCGGAGAGGAAAAGGGTTTGGAAGGAGCGGTTACGGCCGGTGGTGGAGTTTTGGGAGAAGCTGTGAGTGGGGGGAGAAGACGAACTGTTGAACCTTGAACTGTTGAACCGTTGAACGTTGAACGGGGAAAAACACCAAATACCAAACACCAATTAGGATTTCGGATTTATGATTTGTGGCGGGCAGGTGGAGAGGCCGAGGCCGAGGACGGGGCTGCGGGCAAGGGGTTGGACGGTGCCGGATAGCGAGTTCAGCGAGACGGCGCGGCGGCTCCAGGAGGAGGGGTGGCATATCACGGCCTGGGGCCCGAGCAAGGACCGGCGAGGGTGGTTTATTCTCGGGGTGCCGAAGAGGTTGGTTCAGACAGAGCTTTTCGAGAAATCCGAGAGTTTGAAAGGACCATCTTCCCGAGCGCTGAACCATCGCTTGGCCAACAGTCTGACGCAATAAATGTGGCCGTGGGGAAAGTCCTTGTTGGTGACCAGAGTGTTTATGCTCTGTAGAACCTGATAGGAACGGAGGTTGTGAGAGACTGTCTCGCCGAACTGGATGGGGTTGTGGGCGAAGCATTCGCCGCGGAGCAGCTCGCTGGACCAGATCCAGGCGACCTCGATGCCGTTGTGGTCCCTAACGACTTCCACTTGGGGTTCAATGGTGGTCCAGATCCAGCGTGGGCCGGGGCCGATTGGGCGACAAATGGGTTTCGGATCTGTCCCAGATGGTTGCGGGGCCGGGAGTTTTATGCCGGCGAGGGCCTTGGCGGCGAGCGGGGCGAAGGGGATGAGTTGGAGGAGGCGGCGGCGGGAAAGCTTCATGCGTGGGATTTCAGGTAGTCAAAGCTTGGGTGGAAGCGGTCCAATGCCTTCAGTCCAAAGGGCGGCATCCACCAGAAGAACGTGTAGCGATAGGAGGGCATCCACACCGGGACCAGGCCCCGGCGAGGGATCCCCCACTCGGCCTTCCAGTTCACTACGAGCCCGAGCTCGCCGGCGTAAGGCGTATGGGTGATTTCGACGGGGGTTCCCGCGGCCCAATCTCCCGGCCAAATGTCCATAAGGCACAGTTTCGGCGCTGCGTCTTGTCCAACAAGGAAAATGTGGGGGGTTATTTTGCCCGAGGGGGCTCACGCCGAGGAGGCTAAGGGCGCAAAGGGGAACAATTGTTCCGGCCGGGAGTCTGATGGGAGTCTGGTCGGAGTCTGATCGGAGAAGGCGTCTGTAAGGCTGCGGCCTGACAGGCCGCGCTCCGGGCACGGAAAAGCGGCGCGGGTGTTTCACCGCGCCGCCACTAACCCCGGCGGGCGCCGCCGGAGCTCCCAGGTGCCTGGTGGGCCAGGGCGCGTTGCGGTGCCAAGGACGGTTTTACCCCCACCGTCTAGCAAGGGGCAAGTGGTAAAGACGTCTGTAATCGAACGGCAGAGGGCTGATTTCCGGGGAAGAGGCCCGAAGTTCACGAAAATCGCGAAATGTTCACTAAAGGGGAACAATTGTTCACTTTTGGGAAGGGAACCATAGAGGCACGGAGGCACAGAGAGGACCAGCAAGCGTCACTGTTTGGGGCCGAAAAGAGTGACGCTTGGCGGCTTGCCTTTTCCCCGTTCCCGTCTCTGTGTCTCTGTGCCTCGGTGGTGAATCCAGGCAACAAAAAGGGCGCGCGACCCTTCGGCCGGCGCCCTTGGGGGAGGTACTGCGGTTGCCTGGGGAGAATAGTCAACTGGGGAGGCGTTAAAACGTTAAAACGGGGAAGAGGGGAGCCCTAAACCCTGAACCGTTGAACCCTGAACCGTTGAACTTTGAACTTTGAAGGCGGGCCCCATTGACCGGGGGCTAGCAGTGAAATGCTGAATTTGTTTATTGGGTGGGACCGGGAAGACCTCGAGACGGAGCTGCGGGCGGCCCAGGAGGACCTGGCGGCGGGGAAAGCCACCGTGCGCATGGCTTCGGCGGATGTGGGGGTGTGGAGTGAGACCGAGAATTCGTTGACGAGCCGAATCGAAATGCTCTTGCAGGCGCTTTCCCGGATTGCGCCACAGGATTATCCGCCGGCGCAGGTGACCAGGTCGTCGAGTTTCCGGATGGTGTTTAATTCGCAGATCCGGGCGGCGTGTGATCCGAATGGACAGGACTGAGCTCACGCGAAGGGCGCGAAGGGCGCAAAGGTGCAAAGACCAGACATGAATTTTTACCACGCAGGCACGGAGGCACGGAGGGAATTTCAGATTTCAGATTTCAGATTTGAGAGGTTTTCGGAGGTCCTCTCCTCTCTGTGTCTCGGTGTCTCTGTGGTTTTATGAGCGCGATTAAGTCGTCGGTGGATTTGGCGCTGGAACGGGCGGAGTTGCCGTTTAAGACGATTAATGGCGGGGTCACTTACGGCTTCAATAATACGCTGATTGAGGCGGCGACGCCGTCGCCGGATAGGCAGCAAACCACCCTGGTTGACTATGATATTCACCGGACAATTTCGGTCCAGGGACGGAGGCTGCTGCTTTCGATGGCGCGCGTCATTTTCTGGAAGTATCCGGCGTTGATGGGGATGGTGCTGGAGCAGGCAACTCTGGCGGTGGATACGTTTACGCCACGGTTCGGCGGGAAAAATAAGGAGTGGGGTGACCTGGCTTGCGCGTGGCTCGAGGAATGGCACCAGGTGCTGGACCTGGCTGGGCCGCCGTATGATGCGGAGACTTATAGGGAACTACTAATCATCTCCTGGTTAGTGGATGGGGAGATGGGGACGTTGCTCACCGAGGATGGGCAGGGGAATCCTAGGATACAGATTATTCCTAGTCATAGGATTGGGAGTAGGTACCAGACGGGAGGGGCGTGCAAGGTGCGGTATGTGCCGAACGGGGGCGGGGGCCAAAGTCCAAAGTCCAAAGTCCAAAGCCCGCAAGGGACGGAAGGGACACAAGGGACACAAGGTGGGACTAGCTCGCTGTTCATTGATGACAAGTTGATTGATGCGGCGGTGCCGTGGAGGGTGGCGGCGGCGGTGGAGTGGGAGGCGCCGATCATTGATGGGGTCATCGTGGATGACCAGGCGCGGGCGATTGCTTACCGGGTGTATGACGATCCGGTGGTCTCGTCCACTTACAGGGACATTTCGGCGAGGTCGATGTTTCTGTCGTTTTTGCCGGTTTTTCCGGGGCAGTTGCGCGGGATCTCGCTGCTGGCATCGAGCGTTTTCGACTGGGAGGATGCGGCGGAGCGGAAGCGGTTTGAGTTGGTTGCGCAAAAGTTATTCTCCAGCCGAACTATCATCGAGGAGAACGAAACGGGGGACCTGGATGCGGCTAAACAGCTTGTGTCGCCGGCGCAGTATTCGGAGCTGGTCCTCGGGAGCGACGGGCTGCCGGTCAAAGATTCCCAGGGGAACGTGGTGCCGCAACAGCGGCTGCAGTCGGATAGGGTCAAGGCGGAGGGCGGGACCTACTCCATTTTCAAAGCGAGGCAGGGGTGCAAGCTCACGCCGTTTGATTGGAACCGGCCGGGGGAGAATTCGCACACGTTTTTCGAAACGACGATTCGGGATGCGTTCCGCGGCAGTGAGTGGGACATGTTCTTTTCGCTGGACCCGCAGCACGTGGGCGGGGCGCCGCTGCGGGTGATCGTGGATAAGGTGAACCGGGTGTTGCGCAAGCGCCGGCGGGTGCCGCGCAAGGCGATGCGACGCGTGGATTGTTACGGCCTGGCTAGGGGCGCGATGGCGACCGGGGAACTGCCGTTCGATGCGGAGTGGTACAAGCTTCACTATCAAGGGCCGCCGGATATCACGGCCGACCGGCGTTACGAAGCGCAGACGGATTTGATGGAGTTCGAGTCGGGCTGGTCCACGCTCGAGGACATCGAGAAGAAACGGAACGGGGATTGGCGGCTGAAGCGGGACCAGCGGGAAATTGAGGTGCGGGACAAGCTGACGCGGGCCAAGAAGTTGGCGGATGAGTTTGGGATTTCGATTCAGGAGGCGTTGCTCGAGCTCGGGAAGATTGGGACGGCGACCTTCACTTACAAGGAGCAGGAGGAGGTGGGGGAGGAACCGCAGGAAACAAACACCAAAGACCAAACACCAAGCTCCGGTCGGGAAGGGACTAAAGGGACGAAAGGGACTAAAGGGGTGAGGCGCTTATGAAGAGTTATCCACATGTTATCGCCAAGCTGTTTTATGAGCCGTTGCTGGTGACGCGGGCGCAACACGCGGCGATGGTGCGCGTGCTCGAGAGCCGGATGGCCGGCGCCGGGCCCGGGGTCCGGAGCGACGACGAGGATGAGGAAGACCCTGACGAGCTCGAGGACGGGGAGTACGTCGTGTATGAAGCGACGGCGGTCATTCCGGTTCACGGCACACTGGTGCCGCACGCGAGCGATATCCCGGCATCGAGTTGCGGGTGCGGCTTGGATGCGGTCCATAAGATGATGGACATGGCGTTGCGGGACCGATCGGTGGAGCGGTTGGTTTTCGATTTCCGAAGCCCGGGCGGAGCGGTGACCGGGATTCCCGAGCTGGCCGGCCGGATTGGGTCGGTAGTGAGCAAGAAAACGATTGCGGTGACGGATTCGGAGTGCTGCTCGGGAGCGCTGTGGCTGGCGACGCAGTGCCAGCATTTCTACGCGACCGGGTCCTCGAGCGTGGGCTCGATTGGGGTGTGGTGCGCTTACCTCGACATCAGCCGGCAGATGGAAAATGACGGGGTCAATATCCAGGAGGTCTCGGCCGGCAAGTATAAGACGATGGGAGCGTACTGGAAACGGCTCACGCCGGAGGAGAAGGCCCTGGTCCAGGCGGACGTGGACCAGATTTATGGGCAGTTCAAAGAGGCGGTGAATTACCGGCGGGAAGTGGCCGAGGAGTTTATGCAGGGGCAGATTTTCGACGGCCGCCACGCGATGGATATCGGGCTGTGCGACGGGTTGGTGGAGGGGCTGGATGAGGTGATCGAGGATTGGCGGCAGGATTAGCCTCACGCTAAGGGCGCGGCCTATGCCGGCAGGAATGCCGGCACCACTAGGGCTGGCGCAAGGGAAAAGACGAACGGTTGAACTATTGAACCCTTGAACTTTGAACTTTGAACGGGGAGGGGAGCGGTGACGCGCGGGCCCGGGTGTGAAGCGATTGGTGACGGGCGCAATGGCGGCGGGGGCGGCGGCGGCGATGTGGCTGACGCAAGGGCAAAAGGGGACGCCGGCGCCATGGATTGAGTTGGGCTGGCAGCCGACGGGGAATTGGACGCAGACGAATCGGTGGCACCTGGTCGTGTACTCGAGCTCGAACCTGCAGGTGTGGGCGGTGGCGACGAATCTGCCATTGGCGCGAACGAATGTGGTTTTGGGCCGGAACGGGGCGCGGGGGTTTTATCGGGCGAGCGTCACCAATGGGGGGATGTGAGACAGGGAGCCGAACTGTTGAACTGTTGAACCTTGAACTTTGAACTTTGAACAGGGGTGGCGTTGACGGCGGGGCAAGGGGTGAATGGCGCTTAAGATTTGGAACATTGGCAAGGCAAATGCCGAGATTGATCGGCTCACCCAGGAAAACGAATCTCTCAAGTCCCAGCTCGCCCAGGCGGGCTCCGCTAGCGCGGAGAATGCCTCCGAGTTGGAAAAGGAACATTCCCGCGTGGTGGCCGAGCTGGCCCAGGTCAAAGCGGACCTAGTCACGGCCAAGGCCTCGATTTCCTCGCTGACGGGCGAGAAGACTGCCCTCGAGGGGCAGGTGTCCAAGCTCACCCAGGAACTCGCCGAGACGAAGGCGAGCGTGGGCGCCATCGCGGCGCGCAAGGCGGCGGAGATCGCCGCGGCGGCGGGTGCGCCCCCGGCCACGGCCGTGCCGGCCACGGCCAAGGCGCCGAGCACCGGACTCAAGGGCATGGCGCGGATCCGGGCGGCGGCTTCGAAGGACCTGGAGGCGGCCGGCTACGTTCCGAAGAACTAACGCAAAGGCGCCAAGCAGCGAATTCTCACGAAGCCGGCTGAAGCCGGCGCTCCCCAAAAGATTTTATGGCTGACACATTTTTAACGTTGCTGGATATCAGCAAGCAGAACGGGACGGACCAGGCGGTGGGGGTGATCGAGGAAGTGCGGACGTTCGCACCGGAGGCCGAGGTGATCGGCGGCCGGCCGATCAAGGGCACCACCTATAAAGGCCTGGTGCGGACCGCCTTGCCGTCGGCGCCTGGGTTCCGCGCGGCCAATACGGGCAGCGCCGTGGCGGCCTCGCGCTGGGACCAGCGGGTCAATCAATGCTTCTTCCTCGATGGCCAGATGCGCGTGGACGAGATGGTCCTCGATGCGTCCGAGTTCGGCGCGGACTGGGTGCTGGCCAATGAGGCGGTGGGCATCGCCAAGCAGAAGCTCATCGCCCTGGGCAACCAGGTCTATTACGGCAACCCCTCGAAAACGGATTTCGGTTTCCCGGGCCTGACCTATCTGTATGACCCGGCGACGATGGAAGTGATGGCCAATGCGACGGGCGCCCTGGGGGCGACGACCACGTCGGCCTGGCTGGTGGTGAATCAGCCGGATTGCTGCGAGTTCATCTACGGCAAGAACCAGGGGCTGCAGCTCAAGCAGTGGATGCCGCAGTACATCGTCTCGACGAATTCGCAATACCGCGCGTTCGTGAACAATTTGTCGGGGTTTGTCGGGCTGTCGTTCAACTACACGAAGTCGGCTTGCCGGATCAAGAACCTGGTGGCGTATGGGACGGCCAACAACACCGGGCTGACGGATGCGCTGGTGGCGCAGGCCCTGGCGCTGTTCCCGGTGGGCGTCGTTCCGACGCATTTGTTCTGCACCAGGGCCCAGAGGCTCAACCTGCAGCTTTCGCGGACGCCGGTGTATTCGAGCACGGGCGGGAGCGCGATTACGGCGGCCGACGCGCTGCGGTTCGCGGCATTGCCGACGGAAAGCAATGGGATTCCGTTGCACGTGACGGATTCGATTTCCTCGACGGAAACGGCGACGGCGGCCGGCACTGCGTATTAACCACCGAGGCACAGAGAGAGCAGAGAAACAAAGTCAAAGCCGGCTGAAGCCGGCGCTCCGATAACGGAACAAATTTTATGGCGACACAAGTGATGAATTCCCGGCTGTTGCGGGACAACCAGCTCTCGGTGACCTGGGCGCTACCGAATGCAACGAACAACACGTCGGGGGTGTTGGACATCGGCAGCGGGCCGTTTAACCCGGAGGAAATCGAGATCGAGATTTCGGTGCCGGCGATTGCGGGCCATACGACGGTGAACAACCTCCAAATCCAGCTTTATCACGGGGATACCTCGGGCGCCCTGGCGGTGACCACGCCGTTGATCGAGGTGGATGTGCCCGGGGTGGCCGTGACGGGCAGTGTGGCACTGGTGAAGCGGTACAAGCTGCCGCCGGGGACGAAGCGGTATATCGCGTTTCACGCGATTGCGACCGCGGACGATTGCTCGGCGGTGAGCGCGACGGCGTCGATTTTGGTTTAACGAATTTGCCTTCCTGTTCACCTCCCGAGGCCGGCCGGCCCAACGCTGGCCGGCCTCTTTCGTTTTAACCGCGGATGAACACGGATGGACACGGATGGGGGAAGGGACCAGACGGACTGATTTTATGAACGACGTGAAGAATCGGACTTGGGGGCTGCTGCTGGGGTTGGCGGTGCTGACGGCGGTGGCGTTGCTGCATCGGGCACAGGGGACGGATTTCCCCCTGGCCCAGGAGGCGGGGACGGTGAATGCGACGGTGCTGCAGGCGAGCACGAATGTGACGGGGACGGGCGTGTTTCTCGAGAAGAGCACGTATCACACGTTTTGGGTGGTGAATGGGCTGACGAACAACAGCGTGGGCCCGACGAACACGGTGTATCTGGGGCGGAGCCTGGATAACGTGAACTGGGTGGAGTGGAGCACGAACAGTTTCACGAATGCCAATTTCGCGGAGGTGACGCTCACGGGGAAGTGGAGCTGGTTCCGGGCCCGGGTGGCGGGGGCGACGACAAATGTGAATGTGACGGTGACTTACCTGGGGGGGAGATAGCGCAAGGGCGCAAGGAAGACGAACCTTGAACCTTGAACCATTGAACTTCGAACTTTGAAGAGAAAAAGGAACGGCATGAAACGTTTTTTGGGAGTGGTGGGAGTGATGGGAATGCTGGGAGTGATGCTGACGGGTTTGGCGCGCGGGCAGGATAAGTCGGGGGTGACGGAGCGGTTTCGGAATGGGGCGACGGTGTCGCTGGATACGACCTCGATCCTCCAGGATGAGTACGCGCGGTGGACGTTGTCGAATAAACAGCTTGGGCTGTTGTCGGCGCTGCAGGGGGGGAGTGTGTCGAATGATTTCTCGATCACGGCGACGGTGACGGTGACGGCGACGCCGACCAACGGGCAGACCATCCTCCTGGATGGGATCGCGCTGATGACATGGACGTGGTCCACGAATATCGTGAACGCGGCGACGCAGATTCCGGCGACGAATTCGACGGCGACCTCGGCGACCAACCTGTTGGTGGCTCTCACGAATTATCCGGTGGCCGGGCTGACGGCGGCGTTCAGCTCGAGCACGGCGCTGACCTTGACGGCCGCTACGAACCTGGCGCCGGCGATTACGTTGTCCGCGGGCTGGGGGACGGTGACCTATAGCACCAATATTGCGACCACGGCGACGCTGGCGTTTGCCCCGAGTTTCGCGTCGCCGCCGGCGGTCCTGTTCAATACGAGCACGAATTCGAAGGCGGCGCTGTTGAGTGTGTCGGCGACGAACGCGGTCATTGGGAGCGCGGTGACGAATGGGTGGTTCCAGTGGATGGCCATAGGGCCGCGTTGAAGCGTTGAAGGGTTGAAGCGCGGAACCTTGAACCCTGAACCGTTGAACCGTTGAACTTTGAACCTGGTGGCAAAAGAGGCGGAGCGGGGGCTGAAAACCATGGAGCGGGCGCTGGGGGGGCCGACGTTTTGCTGGGCCGGGAAGAATTATCCGTGCAGCCCGGGGAAGAATGACGAGCTGAAGGTGCTGGGGGAGGGCGGGTTCGCGCCCGAATGGACGATTGCGCTGAATGTGCGGACGTCTGTACTGCCGGAGCCGGGGCCGGGGTTGCGGCAGTCGTTCACGTATCGGGGCCACACGTACCGGGTGGCGCACCTGGAGCCGAGCGCGGACGGGGCCTGGGTGAAGATTGTGGGGGTGGACGCGGACCAGGGGATCTGAATTTTGGATTTCAGATTTGCGATTTGAGATTTGAGATTTCAAAAGGGCGCCAATGCCAGGCCAGGTCACATTCAAGGTGCGGGATGCGGGGTTCGCGCGGACATTGCGGCGTTACCGGGAGTTTTCGAAACGGGACCCCGAGGTGATCGTGAACACGAAAGCGTTTTACGTGGCGCGGCGGGCGGTCCTGGAGACGCCGAAGACGCCGCCGGAACGCATCCGGGCGTTGTTGGCGGAGACGGGCGGTTACGGGTTGTGGCGAATTATCAATTGGCGCCGGGGCCAGGCCGGGAAGCCAGGGCTCTGGGGCCCGGCGATGAAGAAGGCGGTGCGGGTGGTGTTGGCGGCGCGGTTGCGGTCGCGGGCGTTTTTGCGGGCGGGCTGGCTGCCGGCCATCAAGCGGCTCGAGCCGCTGGCGGAAAAGCGCGGGGCGCCGCGCGCGGACCGGACGGTGAAAGCGCGGGGCGCCGATAAGGGTTGGGCGACGCCGGCGCGACCGGGCTGGGTAGCGAAGGCGATCATCGCCAACACGGCGCAGTCGCGCTGGGACAAGGGCGGGGCGCTGAAACGGGGCGTGGCGGCCCTGGGGCGAGCAATCGCGTTCGAGAAGCAGAGTATGCTGGCGTATATCGAACGGAAGATGAAACAGACGGCGGTGAAGGCGGGGGTGAAAACCCGCTAGCTCCAGGGACATTTCCAATTTCCGATTTCCAATTTTATTATGAGCAGACGCGATTTGGTAGTGGCGGCGGCACTGAGCGTGGCGGCGGGCGTGCTTTTTCTGGCGGGGTACCTGGCGAAGGCGGGGTCGGCGCTGATTTTTTCGGGGCTGGTGACGGTGAATAACACGAACGCTTATAGCCCGACGGGGGCGGTGGGAGTGGTGGCCTGGCCGGCGGGGAAGTTCACGTTTGTGAATGGAGGGCTGACGAGCACGAACGCGTGCACGAAGAAGGTCCAGATTTCGATCGATAGCTCGAATTTCGTGACGCTGGCGTCGTTCCAGTTTTCGGTGACGAACGCGACGAATGCATTATTCATCATGCCGTCGGGGAGTTCGACGGTGTGGATGCGCATCGAGACGGATACGACGAATAATGTGCAGACGGCGGATTTTTACCAGTGAGGCGTGTTGCGTGTTGCGTGTTGCGTGTTGCGTGAAAGAAAGACATGGCGGTTTTGCTGAATGAATTGGAGCTGGCGGCGGTCGCCCTGGCCGGGCCGGCGGCGGACCCGGCACTGGTGTATGCCGGGCGGTCGGCGGCGACGAAGAGTTTGCCATGCGTGATTTGCGCGGCGGAGGGCGGGTCGGAGGAGGAGGACCCGAAGGGGACGGGGAATTTCTGGGTGAACCTGGTCATCTCGGTGAAGGGGACAGCCGCCACGGAAGCGGATGGGACGGACCCGACGCCGGCGGATGTGGCGCTGGTGGACGCGGTGTTTGGAGCGTTTTTGGTGAGTGATTTGCCCGGGGCGCTGAATGCCCAGGGACGGCTGCTGACGGTGTTTCCGAACGGGTGCATTACGTCGTCGCCGCGGCGGACGCAGGATGAGGCCGGGGTGTGGGCGGATGAGCTGCCGATCCGGGTGTATTGCTGCGCGAGCGTGCTGGCGACTTGAGGGGAAGACGAACCTTGAACCGTTGAACCGTCGAACCGTTGAACCCTGAACTTTGAACAGGGGGAGCGTTGACGGCAGGGCGTTGGCATGAGTCTGCAGATCAATGCCCACGGGACACGCGACGGGATTCTCAAGCACGTGGCCGAGGTCCTCGGCGGAAAGCTTCCACCCCAAACTGACGCGGCCCAGGCCAAAGCGGTTGGGGACCTAGTGACGGCCGAGCTGGAGCAATTGCCCAAGGAACTGAACGGGGCGCGGGTCACAGTCGAGGCGGCAGCGCATTCGGGCGCGCGGACGATTCAACTCACGATCGTGCCGGCGAAGGTGCACGTCTAAGGACGGCGAACCACAGAGGCACGGAGGCACCGAGGCTTTTTAAGAGGTCACCGAGATGGCAACGATTAACGGGACAGCGGTTAATTTCGGGTACACGGGGTCGAACGGGATCGCTATCACGGGGCTGAGCGGGCTGCTGCTGCAAAGCGCGGACCATTCGGTGGACGCGGACAAGGATGAGGTCCGGAGCAACGTGGGGGATATCGTGAATCGGAGCTGGTACGACCAGCACGCGAAGGCCACTCTCGAGTTTGCCATCACGGGCACGGGGCTGGCGAATGCGATTACGAATACGTCGCTGGCGGGGCTGACGCCGGGGACGATTATCGTGATTTCGGCGTGCGCATCGGACCCGGACCTGGTGGCGACCACGTGGGAGGTACAGTCGGGGGCGAGTATCAAGGGGAGCAACACGTCGCATAAGCGGCTGAGTGTGCCGCTCGAGAAGCGCGCGGGCATCACGGCGGTGGCGGGTTCGTAGGCGACTTATGGACGCCGCGGTCTTCAAAGCGGCCATTCCAGAGCCGTTCCGGATTTTCGGGGTTCAGCTTCTTTCTCTCTCGTTGGGAAGATACCGGCTGCTCAAGCGGTTTGGGGTGGCGTTTGTGTCGGAGGAGGAGACGCACGCGGAGGTGTCGGATTTGCTGCTGGGGATTTTCATTTGCTCGATGCGGTGCCAGGAGTTTCTGGGGTTGCTCGAGGATACGGGGCGGAAAGGGATTTACCACAGAGGCAGGGAGGCACTGAGGGGGCTGCGGCCTGGAAAGGCCGCGCTCCGCCCGAGGTCGGCGCTGCAGAGGGAGTTTCAGCGGTGGGGGAAAAGGATTCGCAAAGAGATTAAGGCGGACCGGCATTTTAGCTTGTTCGCGAAGTTTGGGTTGTTTCGGTTTTATCTGAAGGAGGCGGCGACGATTCCTCCTTACTGGGAGGAGAACAGTGATGGGATGGCGTCGGGGGCGCATTGGAGTCATTCGGTGGAGGTGACGCTCCGGAGTGAACTCGGGTGGTCGCGGGAGGAAATCGAGGAGGCGCCGCTGAGCAAGGCGATCGCGGATTATTTCAAGTGGTCGGAGTCGCAGGGGCTGATTCGACTGATCGCGCCGGGGGAGACGGAAATGGCGGAGGCGAATGCGAGGGCGCTGGCGGGCGTGACGGTGCCGACTTCGCTCGCAGAGGCACTGCAGAATGAAGAAGTCCAAAGTCCAAAGGCCAAAGGCCAAAGTCAGAAAATGCCGGCAGGAATGCCGGCACCACTAGCGCCGGCACCACTGGGGGTGCGGGTGGTGGCGGGGGGCGAGCAGGCGGAGGCCTGGCTGAGGGAACATACAAAGCCGGATGAATCCGGCGCTCCGGCCGACAAGGTTTCCAACAAGGAGGGCGCATGGGACTGAAACTGATGGCGGAGTTGGGCCTGGATGGGTCGGGGTTTGAGGCCGGGATGCGGAAGGCGGAGGGGACCGTGCATGGGCTGGCGGAGGGGCTGAAGGGGTTTGTCATTGGGGCGGTGGGGGTGGCGACGGTGGAGCAGGCTATCTCGAGAACGGTCGAGAGCGCGTCGGAGTTGGTGGATACGAGCAAGCGGCTGGCGATCGCTCCGGAGCAGCTCCAGGTCTTACGCCAGGCGGCTAAGGAGAGCGGGGTCGAGATGGAGAAACTGGCGTCGGCTTTCGAGAAGGTGGATATCGCGCGCGAGAAGGCGCTGATGCCGGGCGAGGAGGGGGACAAGGCGCGGCGGGCGTTTAATGCACTGGGGGTTTCGCCGCAGGCGCTGCGGTCGCAGTCGAGCGCGCAGCTTTTTATGGGGCCGCTGGCCACCGCGGTGAAGAATGGGAACCCGGAGGAGTTGGGGATCGCGTTCAAGGAAATCATGGGCAAGGGGTTCGGGCCGGAGATGGCGGTGCTGAAGACGGATTTCGAGGAGCTGACTGACAAGATGAAGAAGTTGGGAGCGCTCACGGACACGGAGACACTTTTGAAACTAAAGCAGCTTGGAGACCAGCTTGGACTGGTCACGCAGATTATCGCGGCGCAGCTCGGGCCGGCGTTGGTGAGGTTGGCGGAGTGGATTTATGAGCACGTGCTCAAGTGGGGCGGGACGATTGCGTCAGGGGCGGCCGGCGCCGGGTCGCTGGTGGGCGATGCCGGGGGCGTGCAGCCGGCGATTCTGGACGAGGGCCGGTACCGGCGGTTGAAGGGGCAAGCGGAGCTCGCCGAGGGCCTGGGGATGACGACGCCGGGCGAGACGCGTCATCGGGGCATTTTCCGCGCGGACGCGCACGTACCGGATCAGGAGGAGAAGGCTTTCATGGACGAGTACGAAAAGCGCCTCGGGCGAGCGGGCACGGCGATGGCTGAGGCGAAGAAGCCCTGGGAGGATAAAGAGAAGGAATTTCAGGCGGTGCTGCAAAAGCTGGCGGATGCGGCCAAGGATTTGGAACACCCGAAGCTGCCCGATTTTCACCAGGCGACGTTGCAGCCGCTGGCGAAGAAGGGGGCGTTGCAGTTTGGGATTTCGGATTCGATGACGAAGGTGGGGAATTTTCTGGGGGGCATGGGGGTGAGCGGGCGCATCGAGGCGCGCAAGGTGCAGTTGTTGCAGCAGACGGCGATGAATACGGCGCGGATGGTGGCGTTGATGATGACGCCGGGGGGAAGGCTGGCGCTGGCGATCGCGGCGCATAATGTGGCGTATCCCCACTCGTGAAGCCCGAAAGCCGAAATCTGAAATCCGAAGCCGGGAATGCCGGCAGGAATGCCGGCACCACTACGGGCGGCACCACTACGTAATATGGCGGGGCCGATTACAGGTTCGTTGGGGACGTGGCAGCAGCCGTCCACGTGGGGACGGAATGAGTCGGGGAACCACGAGTCGTGGGTGTTCGAGGGGGACAAGACTTCGATCAAGAACCTGGCGGCGACGTTTGCGGCGCAAACGGGGCTGGCGTACGAGGTCACGGAACATTTCGGGAAGTCGCGGCTCGAGGTGCAGTTTCCCTGGAACGCGGATGGGACGGTCAATCCGGCGACGGATTATGTCGAGCGGTGGGAACTCTTTTCCAATAAGCACGAAAAAGACCTCCTCGATGCGCAGGATAACGGCGGGATTATCGCGAGCATTTCGCAGAAGCAGCGGGTGAAGTTGCGCCAGGCCTGGGACAACCCGAAGCAGGTGTCGGACCCGCCGTATGTGCAGAGTGATTTCACGACGGGGGACGGGAACGATGCGAATGCGTTTTATGTGTTCAACCTTTGGATGTCGGGGATGCGGGGGTATCTGATGGGGGCGCCGGTCCTCCGGAGGACGATTATCACGAGCCTGGCGTTCACGATCGGGTACACGCTGATTAACGCGCGGCGGTTGGTGAGCACGGGGTATATCGCGGTGGATGAGAATTTGCCGTCGGGATTGATTTTCAATTTGCCGGCGTATTTGGGGTCGGACTCGTCCACGGATCCGTTGCTGACGTACGGGTGGTACAAGGAGCTGCCGACGATCCAGGAGTGCGCGCTGCTGAAGTGGCAGATCGTGCAGGAGTGGCAGTATGGGTGGTGGCCGGTGGGGTTGTACGGGGCGGCGATTTTGCCGTGAGGGAGCAAGGGGAACGTTGAACCTTGAACCTTGAACCGTCGAACTTTGAACTTTGAACACCGAGAGCGCGGAGGGGTGCGGACGTTTGTGGCGGTGAACATGCCGGCAGGAATGCCGGCACCACTATTGCCGGCACCGCTAGCGCTGTATGATTGAGCCGCCGCCGATTTTGTCGCAGTCGCCGGGGGGGCGCTGGCTGGAGAAGTTCCGGCAGTGGGCGAAGGGGTTGCGGATTCTGCCGGGGCGCGGGTACCGGGTGAAGGAAACGACGGGGGGGGTCATCCTGGAGATTGAGCAGAAGGGGGGCGGGGGAGCCGGGGGGACCACCGCGGCGGCGGTGATTACGGAGATTGGGCACGATAATTTTTTCAAGGCGCAGTTGTGGGGCGGGAGCGATTTCGACGGGGATATCGTGGACGTGGCGAAGGAGTTCGAGTTTTGGCAGGACCCGACCTCCGGAATGGGCATGGAGACGGATTGGGACGGGCAAACGGCGACGTATGACTACGACGACGATTCGCACCGGACGAGCACGGACCCGCTGGGCAACGTGCGCAATCAAATCGCGGTGCCGCGGTATTACGTGGGGCAATCGCTGAAGGTGAGCCGGTTGGCGAATGCGATCCCGGCGGGGGATGACGAGGCGGACGTGAGCTGGATCGAGGCCTCGACGCGGTATTGGATCAAGGACCCGGTGGAGTGAGCGAGGGGACGTTATACGATTGCGGGTGGTCGGGGCCGGACCCGAGCGCGGTGTTGGATTCAGCGTATCGGCCGCCGTTCCCGGACTCGATGTTGCTTTGGGGCGGGAGCGGAGTGGATTATCGGTTCGTGACGGTGCGGTCGCCGAAGCCGCTTTACGGGATACCGGTGGCTTATTTGCCGAGCGGTTTGGTCAATGATTCGCAATGGTTTTGGCTGACGGCTTGGACGGGGCTGGAGGTTACTTTCTATAATCCGGATGGCACCACGACGACCTCGACTTCGACCAACGCCTCCGGCACGTGGATTCCGAGCTACACGGACAGCAACGGGGGAACGGTATTCGGCGGTTATAATCCAGGTGCGTGGGGAGCGCCGGATGATTTTATTTACGACGGCGGGGCGGGGTCGGTGACCTTGAACTATTACTATCACGGCGACGACGGGGTGCACCATGCCGGCGACTTATTTCTGCAGGTGATCTTTAGCGGGCCGGTGTTTGATGGGGATGTGCTTTCGACGATGTCCGGAGCGGAAGCGCTGGTGGATTGGGATGCGGCCTGGGACGAGGTGCCGGGAGGGACGACGGGAGTGACGCCGGCGAGCTTCGAGTTATACACCTGCGAGGGGGCGTTTGTTTTGGATGGGAGCGACACTTTTATTCCGACCAGCAGTTACGGCGGGGCACAACTTTTTGACACGGCGCCGGGCGCGTTGGCGGCCTATGTCGCCGGTTGGGGAGGGATCATGTGGGATGGGGCGTTGCACGCCAAAAGGCCGATCTCAACCTATGGCAACGTGCAGGGGGCGGATGGGCTAGCGCCGCCTTTTGTGCAATACGTCGGCGGGGCGGCGGCCTCGGCTCCGATTACGAACGGTGGTGCCGCGTATGGAGACCTCAATTTGCAGTTGGGGAAAATTCGATTTAATGGGTCGTGGCACTACTTCATCTATGAGTTGGTCGCGGCTACCGGTTACTTTGGGAGCCCGCCAACATTTGGGACGGTCTATGGGGTGACCAATTTACGCGAGGCGGATTCGTACCCGGGAGAAGTGATCGACATCCCGCTCGGGCACAGCCTGGAGATCACACAAAGCTTGTCGATCGCGGGGGCCTACGGTTGGACGAGCGAGACGAGCATCTACCTGGTGGCGGATTACGGGACTTTTGACGAGTGGGTTGCCGGGGGAGGATTTGGTTCAGGCACCTACTTAGCTACGGCTGGAGGATTTGGGGGGCATCGGCCTTAGGAACACATAGATTATGGATAACACACCAACAGCAGCGCCGGCCGTGCCGGCGCCCTCGAGAGTGCAGATGACAATCAGCGTGCGCAGCGAACATCAAGAGATGCTGGCCAACATGTCGCCGGCAGTCCTGGATGCCATGCTCGACCGGCGCAAGGCGGAAGAGGCGAAGCAGTTATATGCACAGATTGGAGTTGCGGTGCGGGCGCTGCCGATTGAGCAGCAGCGCGCGCTTTACGCCTCGCTGCCGAAGCCAGCGAAGGTGCTGCCGCCACCGCCTGTGCCGCGGCCGGCACCCAGAGCGCCGGCTCCGGTCGCGCCGGCCGCGCCTGCAGGGCCGGCGAATCCGCCGGCGGGAAGCTGAGGCGAGCGGGGCTGTCGGACTTCTAATTTTTACAGGAGGGAACGGAGGGAACGGAGGGGCAGAGCGCTGAACCGTTGAACTGTTGAACCGTTGAACGTCGAACTTTGAACAAGGGAAGGCGTTGACCGGGGGGCGGTTGGTGATGAAGAAGCTTTTGGCGGCGGCGCTGGCCGCTCTTTCTCTTTCTCTTAACGCGCGGGGGCAACTCGCGGTGCAGTTTTCGCCGGTGGATTCGCTGGGGCGGCCGGCGATTTTGCGGCCGTTTGTGATCTACCCGCTGGACGCGCCGTTTAATTCGGGCAGCAACCAGGTGTCGCGGGATCGGATTTCGCTGAACACGGGGCCGACGGGGAGCTTTATCGTGAGCAACCTGGTGGGGCAGGATTTCATGACGGTGCTGTCGGGGAGTTTCACTTCGACGACGAATTATTATTCGTTCCCGGTGACGAATGGGTTGGTGCTGGCGAATCCCTACTTAGGCGCGCCGACGAATGCGCCGGGGTTTGCGATCGCGTATCCGGAGGCGGTGTCGGATGCGAGGTATTGGGCGAAGGCGGGGCTGGTGGCGGGAACGAACACGACGTTCCGGACGAATGGGGCGGTGGTGTTCATTGATACGACTGGGAGCGGAGGGGGCCAGGCGACGAATGCGCCGGATGTGGCGGCGGGGACGAATATTTCCATTGTCACCAACGGATTGCTGCGGACGATCTCGGCGACGGGCGGGGGCGCGGTGCTGGTTTCTGTCGCCAACAGCAATGTTTTGGTGCTGAGTGGCTTTGGGGCGAACTGGACGACCATCACGAACGACAATAACGGCAGTTACATTCTGGGGCCGGTCTTCAATGCGGGCATGGTGAATGGAACGAATTATTGGAACGCCGCGAGCGGGAGCTATACCAACGCGTCATCCGGGGTGGGTGTTTACTATGATTCGGAGTTCACTGGCATAGCATGGATCACGAACTCGCAATTCCTTCTGACGATAGACGAGGAAAACGGACTGGGCTCTGGAATTGGGGCCGTGGTCGCTTGGACGCCGAGTCCTTTTATTGGCAGCGTTGATGACGGCTACGGTGTCAACTCCGGCATTCCGACCAATGGGCTGTCCGCGTTCGGCTCGATGCCTGGGGGCGCGCTGGCGGTCTATGCCGGCGGGACAAACTACCTCGGCACGAATGCGCCGATGAGCTTCAGCGGGACGTTCAATGGGCCGCTCAAGGGCAATGTGACGGGCAATGTGGTCGGCAATGTGACGGGGAACGTGAACGGAACGCTTTCGGGGAAGCTGGCCGTGAGCAACGTCAATGCGTTCACTAATTTGGACGATGTGAGCTACATAGGTTGGCTCAAGGGGAACTTCGATAGCTTCGCCAGTTGGAACCGGGGCGGGACCAGCAACACGTTTTGGCACATCCGAAACAATCAGCCGTTCACAGTGCTCTGGCTTGGGGATGGGAATTTGTTCGATGACTTGTCGATCACGGTTTACTCGAACTTGCTCGGCGCGTTTGGGATTGCCGGGGTTTTATCGGAGCCAGTTGCCGCCAATGGCGGCCAGCGCGCGGCGAGTCTCACGCCAGTGAGTTATACGTCCGTCTCTAACGGTGGCGGCGTAGGCGCTGGTGTGGCTGGCAACAACCCATCTACCGGCATGGACAGCATCTGGATGGCCCCGCATTGGTCCATCACAAACAATACGGCCTGGGTGAAGGAGGCAACTTCATATCCCTATCCGAGCGACAATTACGAAGTGGACTATGTGAAGACGCCGGTGGGTGGGGCGTTCGAGATTTGGACGAATGCCGGGGGCGCCTGGGGAAAAGTGACGGCGCTGACCGGGTTCAACGCCTCGGGGACGAATGGGGCGGCCTATGCGTGGACGAATTCGGGCGGGGTCATTCCCGGGACGATGACGATCATGGTGACGAACACGGCCGCGGGCACCAACAATTGGGTAGGGGTGGCCTGGAATAATTCGACGGTGGTAGGGGGGGCGCGAATCTTTGTGTTTGCGGCCCAGTCGAGCGGTGCCCCTCAGTTTTGCGCGGCACCTATGTCGGCTTACGCGCCGATTTTTGCGTCCTGGAACCCGAGCCTGACGCTGCTCTTCATGCCGTATGGGAGCAACCCGGGATTCCCGGCGAGCTACACGACGAATTACGAATCAATCGTGAGGCTGATTCGCACCAACACCCCGAGTTCGGATTTGGTGCTGGCGTCCGAAGTGCTGAATGACACGGTTGACACCCCGCTGCGGGAGGCTTGGCTTTGCCGCACCAACAATCCGAATAGCTGCTATTTCGATGGGATGGGGATGTTCAGCCTGACGAACTGGCCCAATACACGGGGCTGGTTTTCGGGCGACGGGGGCCACATGACCGAGGCGGGGTACACCGCATACAGCCAAACGTTGTGGAATTGGCTGGGGCTGACGGAGGCTGGTTCGGCGGGGGCGGGGGCGCTCCCCGATCCGCTGACGGCGACTTCGCTTTTCGTGAGCAACAGTATTTCCACCCCACTCATTGAGCCGATTAACCCTGCTGGAGGGTTGGCTCTGGTGCGCCCGATGCTGGAGTTCGCTGCGATGCCGGGAGTGTCAATGTTTGGCAACCTCAACATTCGAGAGGCCACCGATGGTGCGGATGATGTGGTTATTGGGGATGCGGCTGGAGACAAGGTGCGGTTTCAGGGCGGCAACGGGCCGCTGGATGGGTTGTGGGCTACGAATTTCTATGGGAATGGGTTCGGGATAACTAACCTCAACGCCTCGCAACTGACGAGCGGGACTGTGCCCTTGCAATCTCTGCCACTGCCGGTCGCGCAACTTGGCACGAACTACATGGGGCCGGGAGTCACAAATGCGTCTGGCCAGCCAATCGCAAGCGCGATTCAGGGCATCATCCAGAGCGGGGCGACTACGAATAATGGGGTGGTAACGCTGGCAGCGAGCAGCGCCGGCGCCGTCACGAACAACTCGACGCAGGGGACGGTGAATTTGCAGGGGCCGGTGAACAGCACGAACGGGGTGTATCAAGGGGTGGCTACGCTGGCGTTTACGGGGTTTACGAATGTGCTGGTGGATTTTTCGACGGGCACACGGTTCAAGCTGCTGATCACGACGAACGTTTGGCTGATTCCATCAAACATCAACACCGTGCTTGATTCAGATTTTGTCCTGAAGACGCTTATGGCGAGTCCTGGGCAGTTCACGGTGAATCTTGGGACCAACACGCTTGGGCAGCGATTCACGTTGCCGGGCGGCGTATCTTTCACGGCGACAACCAATGTGGGCGCGGCGGACCTTTACTCGATGATGGCGGACTACACGGGAACCAACGTGGCTATCGTGCTGGCCCCGAATTTCAAATGAGAACCTTGCTATTCTGCATCCTTTTGTCGGGCGCGTCGGCTTCGGCGCAAATTGGGCTTTGGAACAAGACGCAGGTGGCCGTGGTTCCGCAAGGGTTGGTGGGGTGCTGGACATTGGACGTGGCGGATTGCCAGAACGGGAAGGCGCTGGACGCCAGCGGCACGGCGACTGGTGCGTTCCAAGTCGCGGCTCCAACCCAGACGAATGGAGTGGTTGGCCAAGGGATGTTCTTCAACGGCTCGACGCAATACCTTGACACGACGAGTTCATCGAACGCCTGCTACAACCTTAAAACCGGGACGGTCTGCATGTGGTGCAAGGAGCGGGACACGGGTGGGGAAACGATCCCGTGGTCAGCATCGTCAACCAGCGCATCCACCACGGAAATCTATATTGAGAACGATTGGCGAGCCGGGAACAAGTTTTGGAACATCGTCGGCCGCTACAATGGCAGCACGGAGTGGCAATACACGATTTACATTCCTGGGGGCTACGCCAGCAACAACTGGGTTCACATCGCGCTCGTCCAAAATGGGGTCGCCCCGACGTTCTTTACGAACGGGGTTCTATCAACGATGACGGGAACAACCACGACGGCTCCGTCATACTGGCTAAGCAACATTTTGTATTCGGCTAACGCCACGCCTGCGAACAAAATTTCCATCGGGTTGCTGCATCGGAGCACGCTGGTATCTCAATATGCCGGGGCGGTGGATGATGTGAGGGTTTACGGCTACGCGCTGTCGGCGAGCCAGATAGGCGCGATTTACCGGGCGGGGCATTAGAGCGCGCTATCCGTTGACGCCCATCTAGCAATGGATGCTGGGCCGGGCGCAGAGCTTCGTCGGTGAGCGGGCGGCAGATACGCTGAAGGTGTGGCTGCCGAATGGGATTGTTTTGGCGACGGTGAATTTGGTGACTTTGAAGTCGTTGGCGGAGTTGGGATTGATTTTGTTGTCGATCGCTTACACGGCCTGGCGGTGGCGACGGGACGCGCGGAAGGGATAGGGGTATGGCTTGGCGCAAATGGAAGATCGGGCTGGTGATCGCGGTGTTCTTCGGGCTGCTGACGGCCGGGTCCGGCCTGGCGGGCTCGATGAATTGGAAGAGCTTCGTCGCGGTCCTCTGCACGGCATTGCTGACGAATTTGGGCAGTTACCTCAAAACGCATTCGGTGGACGATCTGCCGGATAACGGCGGCGCATCGGCGCCGACCGGCAAATAGGAAAGGTCTCGATGAAAAGGTTTGGCATTCTTTTGGCATTGTTGTTGGTGGTCCTGGCTGGGTGCACGGTGTTGTCGCCGGTGCCGACCACGAAGTTCAAGGCCAAGGTGGCGGGGCAGTCGTTTGAGTGGAGCAATCCCAAGAATACTTCGATGACGAATATCGTCGTGGAGGTGGGCACGAACGGGACGGCGCGGCTGTCGATCGGGTTGGTGACGTCGGTGAACGACCCGCTGGTGGTGTCGAATGCGTTTTCGGGCGAGGCGGCGCTGCTGCATGAGGTGGGCGCGCAGCTCAACCAGGCTTTCGCGAATGGCGCGGCGGCGGCGGGGACCATCGCTGGGGCGGCGGCGAAGGCGCCTTAGCGTGCAGATTGGACTTTATCGCGGGATTGCGGCGGTCAGCGAGCTGATCGAGTGGGAGACGCGGTCGGTTTATTCGCACGCGGCGGCGTGGTTCCCGGACGTGGGCGAGCTTTGGGAGGCGGAAAACCAGGGCTTCGTCTGCGCGCGCAGCCTGGGGGAGAACCACCAGAAGGGGACGGTGGTGGATCTGCTGGAGTACAAGGCGCCGCTGACGCCGGCGGAGGAGGCGGTGGCCCTGGCGACCGCGCGCGGGCTGAAGGGGGAGGCTTACGATTTCGGCGCGATCGAGGGGTTCGTGCTCCGGTTGGGCTATGACGCCGGCGCGAAGGAGCACAAGTTGTTTTGCTCAGAGGCGGTTTTCATTATTTGCGCGGCGATGGGGCCCGAGCGGGTGCTCCTGGAGCGGACGCAGCCTTGGAAGGTGGCGCCGGAACATATCAACCTCAGTCCTTTGCTGAAATGGGTCGGATCTTTTGTTTGCTGATGGTGGCGGCCGCGGCGGGCGGTTGCACGGGGTATCGGCCGGCGCAGTTTGCGCTGCAGCCGGGGGAACAAATCGTTTTCCGGGACGCGGCGCGGGCGGATGCGTTCCGGGCGCAGAGCGGCAATGACGCCGGCCAGCGCGGGACCAACGTGGTAGCCATCACGCGGCCGACGTTGGTGGGGTGCGAGTAGCCATGAACGGGTGGCGACAAATCTGGACGTGGTTGACTGGGAGCGGTGGGTGTAACGAACGACAAATCGAAAAAAGACTTATGACAGCACTCCAAAATTTGAATCAGGCAGTGACCGACCTGACGGCCGCGGTGAGCGCAGCCGGCACGGCGCTGAGTAATGCGGCCAACAATCCGCAGATCCAAGCCGCCGCGGACGCAGTGGAAGCCCAAGTGGCTATTCTGAATGCGGCCGTCGCCGGCAGCTCGGCCCCGGCTATCCAGGCGGCCCCAGCCAAGAGCTGAGGATTAGCTCCAGGCCATCGCCCCGCGCGCCAATTGGCGTCAGCGGGGCGTTTGGCTTTTGGGGAGGGTATCCGGGCGCTGGGGCGGGCTTCCAGGAGCCAAGGCAGGTAGGAGCGGAACAATTGTTCCGCTTTGGGGGTGTTACCAATTAGTCTGCCGCTGTTTCCCCAGTCCTTCCCCAACGGGAAATAGGCATCGAAAACGCCAATAAAAGTGGCGGGAGCGGCGGGGCTCGAACCCGCCGCTCCCGCCACTCCAAAACGTGGCCGAAAGGCCGTCGTTCCACGTGGAAGTCGCGGTCCTGGGCACAGCTTATCTAACGGCAAGTTTGGCAGGAATTGGCAGGGTGTGACAGGTTTGGTTTCCCCAATATTCCCCAACGGCCGTGGGCGGCGGGTTTTCGACCCGTAGCCCATTGCAGAATTGCAAAAATAAATTTGTAATTTTGCAACAATCCCAGGGATCGCGGCCTTCCGGCCCACGGGGGAAGCGGAACAATTGGTCCGCTTTGGGTCAGTTCCCGCCGCGCTTGGCCCAGGCGAAGAGGGGGAGGACGTCGGCGCGAGTGGGTTGGATGTTGAACCAGGCGTGGCCTTCCTCCTCGTCGCGGGTCGCTTTGTAGTTTTTCAGGATGCGCTCTTCGGAGGTCCCGGCCTCGAGGGCGACTTGGGCCATGTCTTTGACCAGGGCGAGCCGGTAGGAGATGAACGAGCGGCGGAGGCCGTTACGCTTCCATTTGAGCTTGGCGTCCTTGGCGGCGCGCTGAAAGGCGTTGTTGGCATTGGCGAGCTCGCAGATGGGTCCGGACTTCCGGGCATAGGGCGTTAGCCAGGCGACCAGGTTGTCGCTCATTGGCACGATCCGGTCGCGGCCGATCTTGCGGGCGACTTCCTGGAGGACCTGGATTCGCTTCCGGACCAGGTCAACCTGGCGCCAGTCGAGGACCGGCCGGCCGGGGGCACACATCTCCTCGTGCCGGCAGCCGGCAAATGCGCCAATGGCCAGGTAAGGAACCAGGCTTTTGTAGCGCCGGCCGCGGGCGGCCATCTTGAGCTCGAGGGATTCGCGCCTGGTGATGATGCGCACGAAGTCGGCCGGAGTGAACACCTCGATGTGAATGGGTTCTTCTTTGGCGCGTTCAACGTCATCGAGTGGGGTCCACGTCTTGGGACAATAGCCGGCCTGGCGGGCGAACCGGTAGAAATCAACCAGGTTGCCGCGGTAATTATTTCGGGTCCTCCGGGAGCAATCGAGTTTATCGAGCCAGTTGTCGAGGTCCTTGGCGGTGAGGGAAAGGATCGGTACCGGGAAATCTTCGGTGAAGCGGCCGAGGCGGCTTCTCCAGTCGTCGAGGGTGTTTTTGGAAGAGCCGGTCTTTTTTCGTTTGGCGAGCATTTCGACCAGGATTTCCGGACAGGTCTTGGGAGTGGCGCCGGCGGGATGATGGTCGGCCCAATAGCGCTGCGCCTCCTCGAGGGTAGGCGCACCGCCGGGCACTTCGTAGGCCCTGACGGCGTCGCTCAAGATATCGGTCACGGAGCGACCGGCCCGGGCGGCGAGCTGCTGCCAGTAGAGATGGGCGGCGCGGTCCTCCTGGGTAAGCTGCTCCATGGAGATCTCGCCATTGACCAGGGCGTTTGCCACTTCGCGGGCGCGCCGGACCGCGACGTCCCAGGAGGAATGCTGTTCGCGGTGCCGGCCGACGCCGTCGGTCCAGATGATCGCGAATTTTTTATAGACGCGGCGCCGGCGTTTGTCGCGCCAGCGCGTGGCGTAAATGGGAACGGAGACATTCCCGATGCGCTCGACGTGGGGTTTTTTTCGTTTGGCGGGCTGAGAGACGTGGCCGAGCGCGGGCCCGGCGGCGGGGCGGTCTCCCATCAGAGGAGGAATGATGGGGTTCATGGAGTTGTTTGATGTGGGCTTACATTGAGGCGTGGCCTGAAGCGATCATTGCCTGCGCTCTAGGCGATTGAGGAGGGATTAGATTTGGGTTGCCGCAGGTCCGGCAGACTCTGCCCCGGGTGGTCAGGCGCCAAATGCTATAGATGAGCCCGGGCAGGCAGAAGAAGAGCCACAGGACCAATTCAATTGCGAAGCTGCCCTTGGTATGGCTGCGCGGAGGGGCGAGCGTTCCGCAGTTCGGACAGTACAGAGAGCCGGGAGGAAAGGCCGGTCGAGTTATGGGCGGCGGTGTCGGCTCCGGTTTGGCGCGCGGCGCATAAAGGAGGGTCTCCATGCCGCAGTGGGGGCAGAGGATCTTCTGGCCAGCCTGGGAGGCGTCGAATTCGATGTGGCCAGAGCAGACATTACAAACGCATTTGGCAGTTTGTTCACTGTTCATGGAAGCCCGGGAGGTAGTCGGTCAGGTTGATTATGCGGCTTTCGGCTTCTTGGGGCGATCCTCCGCGAAAGAGTCCGCGCCGGACCGGGAGGGATATTTTGTTTGGCGAGCCTCCATCTCTCTGATCTCCCGCGCGTAGCGATCCTCAAGCACCGGAAGGTGCGCCTCGACGGCTTTCTGAATGTGGAACGTGAGGCTGTGCCCTGTGGCGGCCGCGAGGGTTTCAAGGCGTTTGCGAATTTCGGGGGACGGCCGGAATGCGATGGTTTTGCCTTTCACAGACCCCACTTTATGACAGGTCAAAAAAAGTGCAAGATAATTGTTGACGTGTTTGACGTGTTAAACTAGTTTCACGACATGAAGCAGAGATTGATGCAGCAGAAAAAAGAAACCGCCGAGGTGGACAACCGTTTGGCCGTTCGGCTAGACGAGCCGCTGGCCGTGCGCTTCCACCAGGTAGTCGCGGCCTCCAAACGAACAAAGACGAGCATTCTTGAAGAATGTCTCGAGGAAGCACTCCCCAAGCTGGAAAAGCAGTACTCCAAGGCGGCCTGAGCCGCTCCTTCGCCCATGAACAAAACGAGCAAGAGGGTCTCGCTGCCGTCGCTGCGGCGCATGGTGGGCAGACTTACGAACGATTGGTATAGGCTTCACCAGGCCGGCGCGGACGACACCGAGTTGATGGTTTTAGCGCAGAGGTTTCAAGAGCTGCGCGGAAAAGCCGACGATTTGTGTTCCCGTCGGGAGCTGGCGGCGGCGGAGCGCAAGGACCGGCGGCTTGGCTATCCGGTGCTTTGGACCGTGTTCGCGCCCGATTCGGTTCTTGGGATGATGATCACGACCCGCACTCCAAACCGCCTCCTCCGACAGCAGGTGCCGACGTGGGTGGACGTGATCGGCTCGCTGTTGTTTGGAAAGAAAGAGGATCTAGACCGTTACAAGGAAGCGGGCGCGGCGGCGAAGACGCGCGACGTGCTCACTGACCTGGACGCTGTCTGGCATGGTTACGGTTGGAATGAGGCAAAACACGCGGCCGCAGTCGGCAAGCGCGTGGACGAGGTCATGGCTAAGTGGCAGACCAGCCGGTACCCGAAGGACCTGGCTACGCACATGGAGGCGGCATGAAGATTTCTGGCGGGGCAGCGGCTAGCGCTGAATCGGTAGGGGGCAACAGCAATATGGCTCGGTCACCAATAGCAATCGTCTGGACCGGGACGACCACCCGGGTCAGCGGCCCTCGAATGCCGGTCGGGCACGGCAACCCGCTGGAATCTAATGCAAGGGAGGCGGCGTGATCTCGCCGTTAAAAGGAAATACTGCTTGGCGGGCGCTAAGTGACAAGCCAGGCGCAATGCCGGCCTCAATGCTCGCCGCGGACCGCCCGGCGGAAACCGACGTTCGGCCGATCTTGTGCAGAACCGGGTTTCAATCTCCTGACCAGGTGCGCGCGGCCATGCAGAAAAGCGGAGAGGCGGCGTTGGCCCGGTGGCGGCCGGCGATGCTGGAGATTGCCCCGGGCGAAGTGGCTTTTGCGCTGGCGCGGTGCGCGCCGAAAGGCCGTTACGGCCGCCGAGGCCTGCCCGCGCACGTGATCGAGAAAATGCACGCAGATTATCGTCGGCTTGGGAGCCTGGCGCGGGTGGGCAAACTCTATGGGCGGACCAGACAGGCGATGTATGACATTTTTCGCTCGCACGGGCTGGAGCTCAATGCGCGGAATTTCCATGCCCGCATTTTGTTCGCCGGCCGGATCTGGACTCCCGGGAAGGGCGGCTATTACCGACCAACGACGGGAAATCGCGCGGAACTCCTGCATCACGTCATCTACGAAGCGCGCACAGGCAGGAAAGTCCCTTCGGGTTGGCGGGTCGGATTCAAGGACGGCGACAATAGCAATTTTGGCCAGGGCAACCTGGTCTGTATGCCGATCCAGGACATGACCCTGCTGCATTACCGGCGCCGGTACCAGAGCCGGTCACGGTGGACGCCCGATCAGCGGCGGGAATTCTGGAAGCGGCACTACCGGGACCAGATGCGCCTGAAAGCTCGTGCCTATAAGGCCCGAGGTTTGCGGTGCGACGGGAAACCGATGCGCCAGCAACGGAGGGCGGCGGCATGAATGTTCCTCAGGCGCCCCTAACGGATGAGCAGGTTCAGGCAATCTATCGTCGCATTGCACTGAAAGAGCCGGGGTTTGAGCACGGCGATTTTTTGACGGAGTTCGCCCGCGCTCTCTTGCGGGCAGACTTCGAGAATTTTGCGGTCCTCCGGCCGGCGGCCGTGGAGTTGATCGAAAAGTATGCTTTGGCCACGGAGGGGAAGACGGCATGAAGCGCGAGCAAACTCCACAAGAGCGCGACCGAGCCATCGAGCTGCCAGACGAGATTGTGCGGCCGTCTCCAGCGCGCGCGGATCATGAGGTGGTTTGGTTTCGTGGGCGGCTTGTTCCCATTCTGGGTACGGTCGGGGGGACTCTCGAGCAGTCGCTTGAGACGGCGAGGAACATTGAGGCGTTTTTCGCGGCCCTCAAAAGCGAATGAGCGAAACCGATCTATTTGGGGACGGGGCATCTGAAAACAAACGCGTGCAAACAACGCGCCTGTTGACTATGGCAAACACCCGGCCCCTGCCCGCGCCAGCCGATGTTGGCGCGGGTTATATTTCCTGCGAGTGCGGCTGGTGCGGGAAAAAGCACGGCGCCCACTTGCGGCATTACGGCATCCTCCGGACGAACTGCGGGCACTTTCTTTGGGCCTTGCAGCCGAAACGCAATGGGCCGCTGGTGCTGGTGCCCTGGCCGGGCTTGCCGGGAAGGGAGGCAATGTGAAACAGAAGGCAACTAAGGCAACGAAGGTCCGGAGGGACAAAAATGGCCTCACCAGGTGCCGGGTGTGTGGGTGCACAGAAACAGACGCCTGCCCAGGGGGCTGCCAATGGGCGCCGGGCGAGCCCGATCTCTGCTCTGTTTGCGACCAGGCGGCCCTGGCGTTGAGTGATTGGGAACTTAGCGCGCGGCGGCCGGTGCTGGCTGCGCTGCTGCGCGAGGTCAAGAGGAGAAGGCTCAAGCTGTGAGGAGCGAGATCGAAATTGCGCGGGCACACGACGTGCTGGTCGCGGTGATCAATCGGGAGGTTCCAATCGTCCTGGGGCATGATGGGAGACGCGCATTGTCTGCGGCCTGCGACGCGTTGTGCTGGGTTCTGGATCATCGGGCTCCTGACTGCCCGGGGGCGTTTGCTGAGAACCTGGCCAAGCTGGAGCAGGAGGCAAAAAAGGCGGGCTTCCAATTGCGTTTGAAAGGAGGCGGCGAATGAGTGCGATTACCCAGGGGTACAATCCAAAAGACCCGCGGCGAAACGAGTTCGCGCGGTGGATTGATGAGCCGCGGATTTGGGAGGATGCGAGCGGGCACCCGCATTTCGACATTCCCGAGATTTTGAAGATGGTCGATCTGCCGGCGACGGAGGAGAATATTCAGTTGGCCATGGGGATTATGCACCGGATGGCAGCCGGCCAGGCGGCCGCGCACCGGTTAATCGAACGGCACAGTAAGGAGGACTGAATGGAGGAACTCGAACGCTTTATTTCCAACGCCCGGGCCGCGCAAAAGGCAGTGGACCAAATAATCCTATCGGCTGGCCGGCGGCCGCGGTCGCTGAACGAGACGTGCTTTTTGAACCGGGCGGCCGTGAAGACGTTTCTGCTCGAGCAGGCAAAGCAGACGCGGACGCATAAGTTCAGCAGGGTTTCAGCCGAGACGCTGCGCAACGTGAATGAGCTGGTCAGGCAGCATCTGTTCGCAGTGGTCCGCCGGCTCCCAAGCAAGGGGAAGACGATATGAAGCCTGGGTCCAATGCATTCTTCGGACTAGCGTTGCAGCAAGCTAAGACTCCGGAGCAGCAGGCAAAGATCGTCCACAACGATCTGGATGTCCTGTGCGAGGTCATCGCCCGAAAGTTCAACGGCAAGGGAGCGGTGATTTTGCTTTTCCAAAAGAATGGATTGGCCGAAGTCGTGACTGGAGAATTCCCCGAAATCGAAGGGAAGCTACCCAAGCTTTTGCGAGACCTAGCCGCGCAGCTTGAATTGGCCCAACAACAAACCGGCAACTGATGAGCGACAAAGAAAAAGCCAAAGCCGAGGCGGAGGCCTTCATCGAGAAACTCAAGAGCCTGACTTTCGGCACGGGAACGAAGCCGCCGTGCCCGCTCTGCCAGGAGGTCGGGAAAGCGCTGAAGCTGGCCGGGATATTGAGGGTGCGCATCGAGCGGCGCCGGCGAGCACCGGAGCAGGAATCTTTCGCGGAGTGACGGATGAACCCGGCGCCCCAAACACCCGGCCTCGATGATCCTTGCCTGACGGCGAGGGATGTCGCGCAGAAGCTCGGGGTATCGAGGCGGACGGTGGGGGAGTGGACGTCGAAAAAGCGGCTGCGTTCCTACAAGGTGGGCGGATGGCTGGTCAGATACACGCAGCGAGACATCAATGATTTCCTGGACGGATGCCTTCGCGCTGCGCGCCGGCCAGGACCGGCGCCGGGGCCGCTTGGCAGAGCCGGCTACGTGAGCCAGCCACGGCCGTCGGCACCGACGGCAGCGCCGATTGGCAAGGCCGGGTTCGTTTTGGCCGGGAGAACAACGGAAGGGAGAGCGGCATGACGCGCGAAGAGCATGAAGTCCGACGCAGTATTCTCAGGAAGCTTGAGCAACGGCCGGAGCTGGATCGGACGATGAAAGTTTTCCGTTTAGGCTACGAGCTTGGGGTATTGCTGCGGGCCCGTCGGCCAAACCGTAAACTGATCGCCGAGCATATCAAGCGGGCGCGCGCGGCGGGGATCATGGTAGATACGGGTGTTGCTAAAATTAACTGCAAAATATGAGCGCTCGCGAGGATAAGAACGCGCACCAGGTTCGCTCGGAAATTTCGGCTGAGGTCGAGGCATACAAACGCTCAATACTGGCGATGAAACTAGATTCAGTATCGTCGAACGCGACGCCGGCGTTGCTGGCGCAAGCAGAGGCCATCATCGAGCAGGCGCGCGACCATCAACAGCTCTTGGATTTCGCGCGGGCGATCTGGCCGCGGCTGGACACGCTGCCTTTGGGCAAACAGGTGCGGTTCACTCCGGACCGGAACGAGCCTTCACAATGGTTTATCGTGGAGGTGAGGGCGTGAACAAGGAACGGCACGACGGCGGCACGCTCTCAGCCGAGCAAGCGGAGGCGATGCTTGCCGGGCGCAATCCCTTTCCTGCAATCACGGTCACGCTGGATGAATCGGAGCGGCAGGCGGTCCTGCTGGCGTTGGCTCGGTTGTCAGTCGAGTGCCCCGGCTGGCAGATGATGCTAGGGGAGATTGCCCAGAAGTTTGAGGGGCAGAAGATGTTCGAGGAGTTCCGCACGTATGCCGGGGCTCCGCCAGGCTTCCCAAAGGACCGGGGCAACGTGTTTGAAGTGGTGCGCCATCAAGACACAGTTGTGGTGCTGAATATGAATCCGGAGATGGGGCAGTTTGTTTTTCGCCTGGGGGAGGCGCTGGAGCTGGCGGCCTGGCTGGCGGTCCTCGCGGACCCCCACTTGCGAGAGTTTCTGCGACTGGTCGCAGAAATCCAACATCCACCGACAAAATCATGAATGCGACGGCTCTTTTCCCCAGAAGCAAAGGTCCTGGAGTCGTGGCCGGGTTGGTGCCGACGGCGCCGCGGCCGCTGAGCAAAACCGAGAGCAAAGAGTTTGCAGCGCTCGAGGCGGATATCCAGGACCGGCTCGACCGGATTGCGACGCATTGGAGGGAGATTGCCCGGCTGCTTTTGAGGATCCGGGAGGGCGGCCTGTTCCGAATGGAGTTCCTGACGTTTGAGGATTATGTGCGCCAGCGTTGGGGGAAGAGCGCCCGACGCGCGCGCCAGCTTATCTCGGCTGAGGGCGTGATGTTGGATTTGGAGGCGGGGCCGTCAAAGCCCAAGGTCTTGCCGGCGACAGAGAGCCAGGTGCGGGCGTTGGTCCCGTTACCAAAAGAGGAGCGCCAGGCTGTTTGGGATGATGCGGTGCGTCGCGCGCATGGCGGGAAGCCTGTAGCCAAGCACGTGGCGGAGGCGGTGAAAGAACGGCAGTGGCCGAAGCCGAACGAGAACGGCGTGTACCAGGACGGCCAGGCGAAGAAATACGAGTTCAAATGTCCGGAGGGATGGGCAGCGGTGCGGGTTTTGCAGATTGATGCCAGTCACTGGATTCAAGCGGCCGCATACAAGTCGTCAGTGCAGGCTGTGGGCAAGCCGCTGACCGCAGTCTCCAATTTCTCGGGCAAGCCCGAGGCGGTGATGGCAGCCCTCGCGGATTTGAGGGAGGCAGCCACGAGCCTTTTGAACCGCCATGTTGTCGTGCCCAAACAATTGGCTTTCGCGCGCAAGCTAATCGGATGGTGTGGGACTCTGCACCTCAAAATGGCGCAGGCGACTCGGGATCGCGCTTCGTCAGCGTCGCAACCGGAGTTGCCGTTTCTGACGCGGACCAGGCCATCAGAGCAAAAGCCGGCTGAGGCCAATCCGGTGGCAGTGGCGGCGCACGTGCGCAATGGCAAGAGGCAGGACAGCTCGGACCAGATGGTGGATGCGCGGTTCAAGGTGGTGGACGCAATCGTCGATTTGCGGTTTGCGCGCAAGGCAATAGACCAAGCGTGGCACTCGGCCGCCGATAAGGAGTTGTTGTACCACGCCGACAAAGCGGCGGATCATCTTGAGTGCCTCAAGAAGCTGCTCGAACGCGCCGAAAACGGAAAGGGGAAGAAGTGAGCCATTTGTTCGAATTGGATCCGATGCGACCGGAGCTCGAGCGGTTCGTGGAACACACGGCCGAGGGAATGCGCGAGTCGGCGATCGTGATGACCCTTTTCTCCGAGAAGTATAAAAAGGGCCTCGACAGCTTGATCCAGTTTTCGCTGGCGGTGATGATGGATAAGCCCATTTTTTTGCTCGTGCCCGAGGGCGTCGAAGTGCCGGAGCGTCTGCGAAGGATTGCGGACGGCATCGAGTTCTTTCGGCTGGAAGACAAGGCCTCGCTGCATGAGGCCAGCCGGCGGCTAATCGCCAAAGCCCGAGAACAATCGTTGATAGAATGAGCCAACTCAACTTAGGCCTGACTACGTCGGGTAAACAGTTCGGTCTGCCGTTCGACGCTGTGACTCAGACGTTTGCCATCCTTGGCATTAGAGGCTCAGGGAAGAGCTGCACGGCGTCGGTGATGGCCGAGGAAATGTGCAAGGGATCGCTGCCGTGGATTTGTTTCGATCCCGTCGGCGTGTGGTGGGGGTTGCGCGCGGACCGGGACGGCCGGCCGAGCGGGTTTCCAGTGGTGGTGATTGGGGGCGAGCACGGAGATCTGCCGTTGGAGAAGCGCGCCGGCGGGAAGATTGCGGAGGCGCTGGTGAGTGAGAACGTTTTCGCCGTCGTGGACCTCTCGATGGAGAGCAAACACACCTGGCGCCAGTTCCTGACGGAGTTCTGCCTGGCGCTGATGCAGTTCACTCCCGAGCAGCCGCGGCATATTTTCCTCGAGGAGGCTCCGGAGTTTGCGCCGCAACGGACGAAGGTAATGCTGACGGCGCAATGCAAGGAAGCGCTCGAGCGCCTGGTGCGGCTCGGGCGCAATCGCGGCTATGGCTGCACTTTGATTTCCCAGCGGCCGGCGACGGTGGATAAAGACGTCCTGAGCCAATGCGAAAACCTGCTGGTGATGCGCACGACGGGTCCCCACGACCGGAATGCGCTCGAGGAATGGATTGAGGCCAAAGCGACGGCTCGCGGGCTGGAGAAGTTTCTGGCCGAGCTCGCGGGCCTGGCGAATGGCACGGGCTGGTTTTGGAGCCCACAGTGGCTCGATGCGTTTGAGCAGGTGAGGATTCGGCAGCGGCTGACTTTCCATCCGGGGGCGACCAGGACGGTTGGCGTGGCGCCTAAGGCCGCGGCGTTGGCCGACGTGGGCGAATTCGTGGATAAGCTGCGGCGGCAGTTGAGCAAAACGACGGTGCCGGTCGCTAAACCGTCGGCCAATACAGGGACCAGGCTTCCAGATATCGCTGAGCCCAGGGCAGCGTATAAAACTGAGTTAGAGGTTCCTTATTCGCAGGCGCTCGAACAGGTTGAGTCGCTCCGCACGCAGTTGGCCCAGGAACGCGCAGCGAGGACGGATATGGAACGACGCTTGGCAGCCGTCCGCGACGCTCTGCGGCCACAATATGACGCGCTGAAGGGTTTGTTTGAGCACCTTGGCACGACCAGGCCAAACGGCGTGGACCGCGCCGCTTACGAGCCGTGGCTACGCAAGGCGGGCCAGGCCGGCTGCCGTCGGCTCCTGGAGACTCTCTTGGAGCGCCCCACGTTGAGCAAAGCTCAACTCGGAACGCTCGCTGGGGTTTCCTACAAAAGCAGCACGTTTCGGGCATACATGAGCTGGCTGCGCCGGAACGGTTTGATTGAGACGGAAGGGGAGATGGTGAAGTTGGGGCAGGTATAAAAAGGCCCGGCGCGATCGCCGGGCTTGAAAAACAGATGCCCATGAACTCGGAACATCCTGCTAGCGGTCAGATTAGCAAAAGAATGGCAGCTAATCAAGCCGGCGAAATGGCGTAGCAGCCGAACCCTATGAGCCAGCCGAACCCTATGAGCCAGCCGAACCCTATGAGCCAGCCGAACCCTATGAGCCAGCCGAACCCTATGAGCCAGCCGAACCCTATGA
>Ga0335085_10001791_pt1 | contig 43176 bp, 36 predicted proteins | sample Lox_Sample_45_FD_206712 | JGI IMG/M metagenome (GOLD analysis project Ga0335085, IMG submission 206712) | Soil microbial communities from Loxahatchee National Wildlife Refuge, Florida, United States - Lox_Sample_4.5 | ecosystem: Environmental > Terrestrial > Soil > Wetlands | place: USA... | reverse complement strand
ATCTATTTCCAATATCAATTCGATATTAATGGATATTCTCAATCCCGATATCATTTAGTCGATCACTTGATATTCTCAAAGCTCCCCCTTGGAATGTAAGGAAGTTTTCAATGAGCGCCATTCGAAAAACATGCGAGTCAATCTCGAATCTGAAACCTGGCAGATTATCTGTGATTCTCTCTTCGGTGGAAAGCCATCGATGGGTGTTGAAAAGCGCAGATAAGAGCCCTTACGGGATGACTTCGAGGTTTGTTTGCAAGAAATGTGGTGATGAATTCGTTGCGATGTTAACCTCCCCCAGAACGTTTGAAGAAAATAGCCCCGCGACATCGGGCCTCGAAGTTCTGGTGGCAGATATTACTATGAAATAGGTGGAAGGATAGACCATCGTTTGCACGAAAATCGACACTACTCCCTCTCAAAATTCTCTTTCTGAAGTAGGGATATGGACCTTTTTGCAACACTCTCAGAAGTGCACGTCCCTTCGCAGTTCTCTGAAGAGTGGATCTGGGGGCGAGCGGCACCATTAGCAGCACGTCCGTATTTTTTGTCTTCAGGTCAAAGTAAACATCAAACGATACTTCTCGGTGATTACACACCGAGCAACCTGGTGGTGTTGAGTCTTCGCCATTAAAACCAATTCAAATGAAGAGCGTATGAATGTCTAAACTATCTTTGATTCATCACCAAGAAAAGAGCAAGTAATTTCTCCTTCGAAATTCGGAGGACACTTCTTGCTTACGCGCTCGAATGAGCTTGGCTAGCCTAACGATTTCAGAATCGGTAAAAGTCCGGAGGACATCTGGCGTCAGGACCTTACTGGAAGATATCTCACATTTCATATTTGAATTTTCAAAGAACCGATCAATCCGCAGATCTGACCTACTCGAGATTTTCTGCTTCTCTCTTTCCGCGTATTCAAACAGGATCTTGCGGACTAACGAAGTGATGGTGCAACCCTCTATCGTCGCCCGCTCTTCAAGAAAGTCTAACAGCTCCAAATCTACATGCCTGAAATTCAGGGGCAAAGTCGCTCGCACGTGGGTGGTCAATTGATTAAACCTCCCGTCCATGTCAGAATCTGGCGTGGTGCTGAGATGCGCGCACGCACTGCTAAAAATCCTGTGAAAGGACTGTAGCAAATAGTCATTGAACTCCCGCTTCAACGACTTCGGAGTGGGCAATCTCGATGAGAGCCGCGCGGGTGGTAAACTTAGGGTCCACGATCCCCCATCGCGGATCGCCCTCTCTCTTCCAAGTGGCGTGAGCTTCCACAAGCCTTGCTGGCACTCTTCGCCAATGGGGAGTAATTGCATCTTCAAGGTCAAATCCTTGCGCGAAAACTTGATCGTGGTGTCAAAAATCGATTTCCTCGAGTGTGGATAAACTCCCCTGAAATCCTCTGGTTGCAATATCTCGCCGTACCATTCGCCGCTCCTTAGTGCATGCAAAACATCCGAGGTGCGCATCTGTCCATCCTTAGCAACGGACAAGACTAGTATTGTTGTAAATCCGAACAGAGCCGCTCTCTTCTAATCGTTTCTTTTGGTACCAGAAGGTAGATTTGTTCATTCCGAGTTCGCTATGAGACTTTGAGAGAATCTTTAGCTTAACGTCATCTGTTTCAAAGAGTCCTTTAACCGCAATCGGTTTTAAGTTGAAAGAAAGATTTGTGTTCCCGCCGAGAAGGAATTTGACGAATAAATCTACAGTTTAGAAGAATTTCTTCGAGTGATAACCAGTGAAAGTGGAGTCCAGCAGTCGACTACTGCCATAACTCATATCTGCAATCCAAAACACTGTTACCTAATCTCCAATTCATAAAGTCCTAATTCAACACGCGTGTTCTGAAATGGGAGATACCTGTGAAATTCCTCGAGCCCCGACGCTCAAAGCAGATTACTCCCGGATACTTCCAAAAAAGTATTGGTCTCTCTCTACCCGGAAACGCATTTGACTACGAGTTTCTGATTAGCGGCAAGAATCTCCCTTACACACAAAATCAGGTCATTAACGCGTTCATTGAAAACGGGGCTAGGCTCCTATCATTAGACAGCAATACAAACCCGGACGAGAACAGATTCGTTCTCACTGTTTGTTGTGACCTCGAAAAGGCAGACGTTGGTCCGCTTGAGCTAGCCGTTCAGCTTCGGGACATGAAATTTGTTGTCACCGCAGAGTACAGCGAAATCAGGGGTCGTTTGTTTGGAAGAAGACACGTGGGTCTTATCTTCAACGATAGAAATCCGGCGGTTGCCCTTCGTTCCAGTACGATGATCAATTTGGGTAAGCGCCTCGCAAAGGTGAGTGGATCGCTCGGCACTTCTGCGTTGTATCAGGAGGGTCGCGAGTACGCGCATGGCGTAATTCAAGAAATTCGAGAAATTTTAGACAAGGGTGGGGAGCCGGGATTATCTTTGTTTTACTACGACCCAGCGGGAAACGGTGCATCTCAATTCAATGGCGGGGATAGTGCTTATTGCATGAAGTGCAGGGCCACGAGGCCTATCCAAGATCCAAAACAGGTTCTCCTGTCAAACAAGTCGCACGCGCTGCAGGGGGTGTGCCCCATTTGTTTCACAAAGGTCTTCAGAATAGGGCCGAGGATCTATTGCAAGATAAAGGGCGGCGCGCTGATTGAAAACGCTCAAGCTTACCTCATGGCAGCAGGGTGGGGTACATTTGAACTTCGATCTGCGATTGAGGAGAGACTTGGGGAAGTCGTTATCGCCGATCCGCCTACGCTGGAGGGCGATGTCCTGTTTGGAAATCAATTTGTCGAGGGGATCGCTGCGGGACTCTTGGAGGCAGCAAGTGATTCCAACAACAAGATGGCTCTGGTAGGCGAGAATTATGATCGTTCCAGAAGGACACTAACGTTGCATTTCGCTGAAGAAATTCATGTGGGGGCACGGAAAGTCAAACGCCGCACTATTTCTAAGAAGAAGAAAGAAGAAGCGACGACAAGTAATCCTCGCTCGATCGTTGAGAGGGCGGCGATCGGGGAAGTTGATCGGATAATTCATTCACTTGAAAAAGTAGAGTCAGACGCAAGAGTATCTATTGGGCAGCTGAATGACGAAATGAAGGGGAACGACGAAAAGGAAGTAACTGTCGAACCTGTGAAGCCGTAGAAGAAAGTATGAGTCTCACGTTCACTTGAAAGCCAGAAAGTTTCAAAAAACGGTGGGTACTCCGCTTTTTTCAGAAGTTTTGTCGGGGCGCTACTTTTTCCTACACCGTTGCTCAGGTGTTGGCTTTCGTTCCTCTTTTCTCCAATTCTATGTCCTCCCGACGGCACGATAATATATACATAAATATTTACAAACCTCTGTCACTTTGATGATGGATCGATGGCCGTCATTACCCTGAAGATTGATGACAAGTTGGAAGAACGACTTAGGAAAAGGATAGGACGCGAAAAGGGTGCTGCGAGAGGTGCAATATCTGAAAGCGTCGAAGAAGCTATTCGATTGTGGCTCGCCTCTCCCTCGAGCCGAGATTCCTTGAATGATGAGATAATATTCTACATTGCGAAAGAAAAAGGAAAGGAAATAGCCAGAGAAAGATCGCTGGATGCTCTTTCGAAAAAACTCCGGGAGATCGGGGTAGATCCGAGAGAAGTTGAAGTCGAATCATATCCGGCTACCCCAACGAAAAGAAAAATGGGATTGAGAACTAGAGCAATAGCATCTGTCGCGAAGTAATATGAGTTGGAAGTTTATCAATTCGACTCCCGTCGTCGAGATCGCGATTGAAAATACCCTTCTGGGTAAGACTCATCCAGCGAATGCGCGCGGCGTGATGGCTGTGCTAGATACCGGTTACACTGGTTTCGTTTTCGTTCCAATGAAACTCTTCAATCTGCTACATTTTAACGAGCTAAAGCTTAGAAAGGCAGAAGCAAGACTCGCTGATGGTAATTTCGTAGAATTGACCAGAGCCTTGGGATCTGTCAGGTTCCCTGCAGTCAATTTGAAGCTTGATGGAGCAATAGAAACCTCGGAGGGTGCGACAGAAATTCTAGTTGGAATGGAAGGGATAAGACGACTTGTTGTTGAACTCGATTGTTGCGGAAAACAACTGAACATCCAGGAATGTCCATAGAAGCGACGTCGACGTAGTAAACTTTGTTTTGTAATAGTCTGCGACGTCTTTCGTTTCATTCTGGCAAGCTTCTTCTTGCAGATCTGCACAAACACGATGATTTGTTTGCTTGAAAATGCCTAATTCTATCTGATATCGCATTTCAATTGCTGCATTCTTATCTAGTTCTTTTTGTATCCCGTGCAATTAGGGCAAGCTGACACTCCATTTTTTGAGATCAGCTCTGGAGAGTCGTAAAGCTACCCTGCGTCGCAAGGACCCCCATCAAGCTCGGTAGTGATAGAATAAAACGACCGTGACTGCTATTGTTTTGTTATGAAAAGTGCGCGCGCGAATTTCTACTTGAGGATACGAAAACTTCAAACTTCAATGTCACCATGACAACTTCTCGTGGACATTATAATCTTCATCCTGCTATGCGGGGCGGTTCTAATTTCATTTTGGATTTCTCTCGTCGAGGCAACCTATCTAACAGTGAGACCTACACCCCTCAGACTTGCGAGTGAAGGCGGTGACAAGCGAGCAATTACCGGTCTCAAAATTACAAATGAAAAGACGCAACTTGTGAGCACGACGACTTTCGTTGACACATTCTCCAATGTGGCAATTGCGACCTGCATGGGATTGATACTATCTAGCTTACTGGGAGCCTATGGTTGGATATACGATGACATCTTGGGTTCACTTGCGATTATGGTTTTCTTATACTTGTTACCAAAAGCGATAGGCATCGAGAACTCCACGAGAATGGCAACTTCCCTTGCTCGAAGCTCAGATATACTTCTGAAACTTCTCTCACCAATTACGGTCCCGCTCACCTCCTTTGCCAGTCATTTGTCGAGACGGATTGTCAGCGACCGGACTGATGTTGATACAAAATCTCTCGTAAACGAGTTTGAGGACTTTCTCATTTTACTTGAGCGGGCTGGACATGTTGCTCCGGATGCTGGAAAGGTAATTCGATCTGCACTTTCATCCTCTAAAAATGTGGCCGGGGATTTTGTTACCCCTAAGAGAGAAATCGTCTCAATCGGCTCAAAGAGTACCGTTTCAGATGCGCTTAAGGTCATGGGTGAATCTGGTCATCCGCACCTACCGATACGTGAGGAGAGCACATTATCCTTTGTTGGAGCTGTAACGTTCGGTTCGCTCTCTCCTGCGTTAGCTAAAGGAAAATTTTCTGACGAAATCATGAATTTCTCGGTTGAGCCTGCACGGGTTGATGTCAGAGACGCGACAGTTACGGTGATGGAACGGATGGAGGAAGCAAAAGTGACAATGGCGTTTGTCGATCAGGCGGGGACGACTATTGGCATGGTTACCCTTACAGACATCCTTGAAGTAGTCCTAGGAATCAAAGTATAGCAAACAGAGGATCTTCAGAAAATATCTGTTCATGTTTAGCGCGCGCGGGGGTTCTGCTTCGTCAATCTCGCTGGAAGAATATGTGATCTTGAGAGAAAATTCTCTATTCACCAGGAAATTTCCAAATCTTTACTCGGACGCTGTTACGCACTTACGTCAAGAGAACTACTATTAGTCCCGATGATGGATTTAGTCCCAATCTTTTTTGGAGAAATGAATTCGCTGCGATCGATTGGAAATGAAAGAACGAAGCAAGAAATATTGTCTTGAACTATTCCGTCATCTGGGCGTCTTACGGAGATCGGTTCAACTGGAAGAATTCCCTTCCAAGACAGAGCTGAAAAGTTTCTATAGCTCTGGACGACTATTCTGGCGGAATCTCACTGAAGATCTTGTTCAGCGGGACTCCTTTGGACTTTCTGTAATAGTACGACACTCCGTATATCGCAAAGCCTACGACAATCGTGATCGGAACAGAAGCGTAAGCGAGATTCTGCAACAGTACTCCTCCAGGAACCGCTGGAGTAATTGCCGGGGTCACCGTCTCGTATCCGAAGAAGACGTTGACGATTACGCCTATGATTCCAATTAATGAAATCACCGGAAAACCACCAATCTTCTTGTTCACTATTGGAGGCGCTGAATCGAATACTCCCTTTAGCTTGTATGGGAATAGAATTGCAGCAATGGACACCATAACAAAGACGATAAACAGATTGAGTGTGGCGTATACGTAGTAAGTGAAGAACTGCGTAAAGTAATAGATGGCGCTGAAGAAGACTGAGAGGATCATGATTACGATGATCGAGACATACGGAGCACCCCGTTTTGAATCAAGCTTGGTTAGAGCCTCCGGTGTTATCCTATCAAAAGACCAAGCAAAGAGATTCCTCACACAGACGAATGCGAACAGCGTGGCTCCCCCCAAACCCGTAGCCAGCAACCCCAATCCCGACAGAGCGATAACGAGTGAGTTGGGTTGGGCAAAAGCTACGAGATAGTTTAGGACCGGGGCCACAGGCAACGTGCAAGCAGAACTCCCCGTCCCGCAAAGAAGAGAAATAGCGTTCATAAAGTCCGAACCAGCTGAGTAGTACGAAGATCCATAAATCAGGAACGCAATAACTACAAGGAAAATCAACGACCCGAACATTGCGACTACCTGTGATCTCGCCACCTTCTTGACTTCCCCTGAAAAGTACGAGGAACTGAAAAAGCCGAGAAAGTTGGTCATCGTGAAGATCGATCCGGTGAGGGTTGCGCTAACAGTGAAACCCAGGGGCAAAGCTGCTTTTGAGATGATAGCCTGATAATTCATTCCGGATAATGAATTGAAATTGGTGATCAAGGTCGAATTGTTAGCGGAGTAAAATGCCGCGACCATGACGAGAGCCCCCAAGAGGGACACAAGAAAAGCACCCCACATCACACGAAAAGCTGCCTTGGCTCCGAAGAAGATTGGCACGATGAAAAGAAAGATCAAGAGTGCGCTCAACACAAATCCAGTGCGCGGGGAGGCTAGAGTGGATGCCAAGCTGGTGAGACCGGTGTTATTTTCCACCAGTCCGATTGCGGCAAACATCGGAGCAACTCCATAAGTGATGCCCCAGCCAACCGCGGTCGCGATGCTTGTTAGCCAAGTGAAAGTAAGGAGAAAATTGGTGACAAAGCCCAGCGAGGGATGAAGTATTCTGCTGGTCCAGATATAATCACCACCGGTGCGGGGCATGGCGACGGTGAATAGGTAGTACAACAATGCTACGATAGATCCGGGCACAAGGGTAACGAGAACGGTGACCGGCAAATTCGTTCCCGGCAGAAGAAAGCTGGCAAAAAATGCGAAGACGAAAAAATAACAAACCCCCATCGCGAGAATATTCCCGAGGAAGGCTTCACTGCTGCCGATCTGGCGGGTGAGACCGGTTGCATTGCGCACAAAGACTGTCTTCTTTTCTGATTCCAAGGCGGATGATCTGGTCGCTACAGATTTCTCTGGATTATTTATTCTTTGGCGTGGTTATCATGGATTGGCCCAATAACGGGCCGAGAAAAACTAGTATTTGACCCGTTTCTGGGAACTTCGGATTGCCCTAAAAACTTGTTCGGCGCAAGATAAGAAAGTAGTTCGGGCCGTAATCTTATTTACAGCGTTAGATTAGGTCGCGACGCAGGATCTTCTGACCACGACATCGATGTCCGATTTTTTATGAAGTCGAAGACAACCCTCAAGAATTTGGCATTTCTTATGAAATCTTTGACTGTTGGATCAGCAAGCCCGCGTCGCGATAAGCACTTGCGGCCTCCAAAACGAAACGAGCATTTTTGGGTGCCTTGTATTTCTTGAGAAGTTCATCGCTGATTTCCGAAAGTTCCCTAAAAGTCGAATGTCTCGGTCGAAGAGCCGCATAGATTTCCAGCAATCGATCATTCGGGATCCTCACGAGCTCGGCTGCTCGCTTTAGATTTGAAGCTAGTTGCGCGTATCCTCCTTCTTCAGCCACGTTAGCCTGCATTTGTAGGGTTTCAGCGTCTATTGTGAGGTCTTCAGACTCGATGCCACCGCGCGTGAGCGACTCCAGTTGGATGTCCGTGTAACGTAGCCCGGATTTTGATTTGATGTGGGAGGGCTTCCTCTGACTTACGGGGTACTCCCTTCGTGAACCTCGTCGTCTGCTGCTCTTCATTTGATGTTCACCTTCAGCTCGACCGCAGGGTGTCCGGAGCGTATTTCCTTGGTCTCCAATAGATGCATGAGTGTTGTGTGCACTATCAACCTCAACCGCATCATGTTATCAATTGGGACCGCCACGGGCTTGGAGGGCACCCCCTTTGCGTACCTGGCAGCATTCCTGCCGATCGCACGATATAACTCTAGAGTGAGGTTCGGCGCCTGAGGGAAGAGCTCAAGGTTGTTCAGCACCGCAAGATCCTTCCGATGGATGACGGTGGTGCCTTTGGATTGGAGCCCTATGGCAACTCCCGAGCCGCTCAACAGGGCTCCCTCATGGCCAATGGCAGCGCAGTCCGCTGTATCGTAGACCTTGACGACCCTGCTCGGGAGCCCCTCTTCGGCGACTCCTGCCATGATTTCATGCAACACGTCTGCATGCCTCAGCTTCCCCAGGGTCTGTCTCAATGCAGTTCCAAATGCAGGGCCGACGGCGATGACTACTTCTTTTTCTCGGCCTCGCTTTGCGGGCCCGAGATCTTCTAGTCCAGGCGGAGGAATTTCGTTCCCACCCGAAACAAGTTCCATGGCCCGCTTCGCTTGGGGTAAATCACTCAACTCCCTCCAGCGGGCGGGATCGAGACCATAGCCGGTCCCCGGACCGCTGTACTCGTTTGGATCATTTATCGCACTTTGAACGTTAAAGTGAGAGTCGAAAATCGCCGATGTCTGCAGATAGTCGCCTGCGACCCGCTGCTTTTGCATCTCTAGGATCCTTGATGCGATGTCTTCGAAACCAGCCCGGTCAAGAGCCCGAATCACATCTACAACGCTGCCTGGTCCGCTCATGAAGGCATCAGCAGCGGCAAGATCAAGGATTACGTTTCTATCTGGCATATCGAGGCTCGAGTGCGCTATGGAAGCCGCTTCTACTTCTTCATCCGTGATTGCCGGGAAACCAAGCTCGTCATACACAGCCTGCAGAGCGAGGGCAGCCCGCCTCCGCACGAGAATTACTTCTTCTTCCCTCACCGGCCGCATTCCTCCATCTACCTTCATATCGTGCTGGAGGACCAACCAATCGTCGAAATCCTCGGCGTCGAAGTTCCCTCCGCCGAACAGGTTGTCTTCCTTCGGAATCGAGCTGTATCCTGAGGTGATAAAATCCGTACCGGGCAGGAGCTGGAGCATGAGCTTTGCTGTCTTGCGTATGTCAGAGTGGGAAGCCATGGCATCATTTCCCGTGGCAACTTCCAAACCTAGCATAGAAGCTATTAGGTTTTCAGCGAGCACAGCGCGGACTCCCCCGGGAACCGACTCCGGCAGGGCGATGCAACTTATGGAACCGTTTTGAACGCCTTGGCTCCCTGCGCCCCTGACCATCATCAAGCATCTCGCCTCGAGATAGAGCATCGATTTACCTTCACTATGCCCCATCAACAGCGCTGCGCCGGTCCCTGACGTAAAGCGGATTTTGACACCCCGTGAAGCGTAGGCCGAGGCAAGGAATGCTTTTGACCAGGGGGTGTCATCCCCGTCAATGAAGGCTGGAACGGTCCCGTAGACCGAGAGCGTTTCAGCATAGGATACGAGACCTTTGATGGCCAAGCGCAGGTTGACTGCCTCTTCGACTGCGCACTGGGTCAGCACTCCACCTCGTCCTGTCTGGGAGCCGACAAGCACGGCGATGGCCGCAAGCGGAGCGTTTCTAGCTACTCGAACAGTAGTCTCCTCTTCCGCGAACCCACGCAACGCAGCCTCGGCGGCATCCGAGGCTAGGAGAGCAGGATGTTCCTTCCAGTTGGTGACATGAGCCTGATTTGCCGGAGTCCGTCTGGCCCTCATTTTCTGGAGAGCCACCATCATCTCTACCACGTTGAGCTCGCTCACGATTTCGACCAGCTTCGCAGGGGTGCACCCGCTCAGGATTTGGATCAGGTCCTCTCGGGGAACGTTGACATCCACCAGCATGTGAGCAATCGATTGAGAGTTCATTTGCATTGACCGTCTTGCTTGTCTAAGATCGAGCGCGTATTCGACGATGAATCGGTCGATCAAATCAAAGTGCTTTCGGGACTTGCCGTCAATTACCACTACTCGCCCGCGTTCGAGATGAAGACTGGGCTTTGGGTCGAGGGGACTGTCCATCGCGACCAAGCCGATTTCGGGCCAGGGCTGAACGAATGTGTCTTTGTTGACATCTCTCTGTGAAAGTACCGCAAAACGTTTCGAGCGATTGGATTCTGTTCGCATGGGAATGTTAAGGGACAGTTCCCTCGATCTTTCTTTTTTAGTTCATCGGATTAGATTGCCCGGTGCACCCCGCCTCTTTCTGATACCGACAAAAAAAGTCTGCTCGGAAAATGCCACCGGATGCCTCGACTGCAAGAACACTCATCTTGGTGGTAGGAGCGATTATGAAAAAGTTGCAATTTTTTGTGACAATTCTAACCGGAGATCGCCAACGGTCACTATTACACCGCCTTAATACTTGATGTCACAGCGTTAGCTGATAATAGCCACAGAACTTGTTACTGGCCATCGCCCTAACTATGATCGAATTAAGATATATCTTGTCGAAATCTATGATTTCGTCACTATCGATCCTAAGTTCTTCCTTTAGCTCCAAAGTTCGTACTTTTTCAAGAACTCGGAAGCGTACTTTATGAAGAAGTTTTTAGTCAGAAGTCTCAAAAATCCAAATCCACGCCAAAAGACGGAAGTGGATAAAGTGGAGACGAAGAATGGATCGAAATTCGATATTCTACATACTTTCAGACGATTTGACAGGTGCCTCCGGAGTCGCTTCTATGATCGATAATGGTTTCACGATTACTGTAAATGCAAAGCATTTGAAAAGGAACTTTAAGCAAGAACCTCTCTGCATATGCGTCAACCTGCGAGTCCGTGAGAGCTACTCCACCGAGGCTACTGAGACTGCGCTTTCTGTCTTGGATACGATAGGAGACGATAGTACTGTGACGCTTAGAATTGATAGCTCAATGCGAGGGCCCATCGATTCCTTGGTGGGAGTGATTGCCAGGGAACGTAGGATCTTATTAACAGACACCATTCCCGAGTACGGCAGGTATACTTCAAATGGCGCAACAATTTTTAGAAGAAAATCAATCGATATTTCAAGCAAGCTCACCAACTCAATTCGAGCATGTGCCGACAGAATAAGCGTAGTAGATTCTTACTCGTCCGCTGACCTGAAGAATCTTGCCAAGTTCTGCATGAAGAATCCCTTGACTCCGGTCGATCCCGGTCCTCTCATTTCAAACTACTACTTTGTCTTGAACAAAAACAAATCTAATCCAAAGCTCCAGTCAACTAGACCACGTACGAAAGTCAAGAGAGTCTGCTTCCTAATCGGGACAAATAATCCTGTCACCCTAAGACAAATCCAGGTTGCGAATCCCTTCATGAGACTTCGTTCCATCGAGTCGTCGAAAGGAGCAGAAGATTCAAACGCCAAAGTCGATGCCTTCGTGTTCTCGCTGAAAAAAGCAAGACCCCTGATGGACAAACATTTCTTGCAATCACTGGTAGTCTATGATGCTCTCTTCCTGAGCGGTGGAGAGACTGCGAATTACCTCCTGGAGAAATCAGGTTTTCAATCTATTTTGAACCAAGAGAGCATAGCGCCGCTGGTCTCAACCGGTATTGTGCAGGGAGGTCTTCTTGATGGAAAAATTGTCGTTCTAAAAGGAGGCTCAATTGGAGATGACAAGATGTTTAAGCGGATACGTAGCTGGATGTTGTCGCATAAATGATCGGTGTCACGTTGGGGGATCCAGCCGGTGTCGGACCCGAAATAATAGCCAAATCACTCTCTAAATTCAATAACCAAAGACTGCTTGTCTTGATCGGGAGTGAGAGAAATTTTGCAAAACTAATCTCAGACTTCGATAATGCTGACTATGTCCTTTCTCAATGTAAATTTGTGGATGTCGGTGGTGACGAGGTTGTACCGGGTAAAATCCAGAAAGCTGCAGGTGAAATCGCGGTAAAGTCTATCGAGAAAAGTGTAGAGCTAGCCATGGAAGGAGAAATCGATGCAATCGCAACTGCCCCTATTAACAAGGAGGCTATTCGTCTTGCCGGTTCCAAATACATTGACCATACGACTATGCTGGCAGCTTTAACCGGCACGAGAGATGTATCGACTGTTTTCGAATCTGGCGATAACCTACGAATATATTTCATGACCAAACACATGCCTCTGATTGAGATTTTCAAAGAGATTAATGAAAGGTCGATATACCAATCGATACGCGGTGCCGAAAGGTGTTTGAGATTGCTTGGAATATCAAGAAAGAAAATCGCGGTCGCTGCCCTAAATCCACACGCCGGAGAGAGTGGCTTGTTAGGGAGCGAGGAGGTCTCTTACATAGAGCCAGCGGTTGCGCGAGCGAGACGAGAGGACTCGATAGATGTCCATGGTCCCTTCCCGGCTGACTCTGTTTTCTTCAGAGCATCCAAAGGAGAGTTTGATATTGTTGTTTCCTTGTACCACGATCAAGGACACATTGCCGCAAAGATGCTCGACTTTTACTCGACCGTCAGCTTAAACATAGGATTGCCATTCCTGAGGACATCCGTGGATCACGGGACAGCGTTCGATATTGCCGGTAAAGGTATTGCGAACGAGTCCAGCATGGTTCGCGCGATCTCCAAAGCTCTTCAATATGGGCACGCCTATAGGGAGAGATTTCGGTCCCAATAAAGTGCATCCCACCTTGTTGCACAAATCTGGATAAAGTGGTCTCATTTGCTATAAAGTAAAAGAATCTCTTTTTTGATAATTGTTACCCTACTTTTTGAATAACCAATCCAGTTTCGACCCCGGACATCAAGAAAAACTATTCCGTTTTTTCAACAAAATGACATGCAACGTAGTGACCGGTTGAAACTGGTTCTAGAGGCGGGTTTTCCTGCGAACATATCTGTTGGGCGTAAGGGCACCTTGGATTTGAGGAAAGGAAGAAATCGACAGTGAGCTTCGGGCGAGGGGTTACTTCTTTCGATGGTAGACGTGTTCTTTAAGATTCGATACGTTATTGATGATTGGAGGAACCCGGACACCTGCGAGCTGTCCAACACAAAGTGGGTAGTCTTGGTTGCCGAGACTTTGCAAACCGAACAGGAATTGCGGGGATAAGTCACCAGATTAATCGCGTGGAGAAAGAGTGGCTGTAACCATTCTTAGTTCTGAAGATACGCGCGCATGGCGGTCCCTTCTTTGGTCGGCTATTACTTCTGCGGAAGTAAGGGCTTCTCCTTTTCTACTCTTGGGCCGTCGTCTTTCTACCTCGGAAAGCGAGGGAAAGTTCTTCCACTCTTTTCTCGCGGGACCCGGAGAAGTCAAGTCCTTAACCAGGGTGACTGACATGTAGGACTCTAGAGCATCATTAACCACCCTGCTGATGCTCTCTGCGTCTGTCGCAGTTTCCTTTAGGAACTGTCTGACGGAATCATCAACATAGACAGTAAGTTTTCTTGACGTCATGACGATAAAACGTTAAGCTCTAAGAATATTTTAACACATTCCCATGCGTGGTCAGGGTAATGATCTCGATCATGGTCAAATCCAGGCACTTTAAAGTCGACCATAAATTGGAAAGCAGGAAAGACGATCCTCTTTACCCGCACGGTTTTGAATAACGTCGGCCTTGTAAAGGTCGTATCTTTAGTTAGCCGATGCTGCTTTGAGACGATGCGGACGTTTCATGAAATGGTAGGCTATCGACCGAAGATTGCTGGAGGATTTCTAAGCTTGGAGTTGTGGAAAAAAAACTTCTAATCTATGAGTTGGCAACCAAATAAAGTTCTTTCCTTAGATAACGCAGGAGAGCCTCCGTAGTGGGATCATTTTGAAAAACGTCAGATTGGCAGACTCCGATCAGTTTTGATTTTTCCTTTTTCCTGTGTTACCTAAAACACAACCGAGATGAGTTCATTTCGGCGGAACCTCGCGTTATAATAATGCGAGATCAATACCTTTGGAGCAGATTTCCAGAATCACAGGGATAATCTCTGGTGCAAGGGAAAATCTGTTTCAGCATATCGAATCCCCAGCCTTTGCAAAAAAAGGAAATTGCCGAAATCTCTTTCCTCACCTGACGAACCAATCGAGCTGCGAGACTCGACTCAGGATCCCAAATTCGCTCGGCTTATACTCCCCGTTCGCAAGGACAGATAGGTTATGGGCGGATTCCTGCCGAACGAAGGTAGAATCACGAACAAAAGACTCCTCGCAGTGAGCATCTTTTCCCTTGTTTACGGTTTTACCCTGATAAATTACATCGACTTGAATGAGTATCTGATCCGGAGCTGGGCGCCCGACGGATGGTATTCGTTCATCTTCGTGGTCTTTTGCGGTCTGCCCTTCGTACCCCTGAGCGTCTGGGCTACTCGGCATCAGATGAGAACCCGCTACCGCAGGATTCTAATCGTGCTGGGGTTCGGTCTCTTGGTAACGCTGTGCAACGATTTGGGTCTCGGCCTCTCGTGGTATAGTTTCGGAGCGACAAAACTAAACTACGAATGGATGTACACCTTCAATTTGGGCCTCGCGGGCACGATCACGACTTGGACGGCGCAGTTCGGAATAGTGCAAGTCCCGGTGTCCAGTTTCCTTATGGCAGGGAGCGTATATGCGAGGATAGCTATTGTTGCCCTGATAGGTATCTTCCTGAAACAAAATACTCCGCCGAGTAATGGGCTCCTCCCTTCAGAGCTCGACCGAGGCGGCAATATCCGACCGGACTTTGTCCCGAAAGATTTGGCGCGACTTGCAAAAGATACTGAGTCGAATCGCCTAATTCCACAGTAACCAATTCTCCCACTTCCCAACGCAATCTAGCTAACGCCTCGAGATATCGAGATCCTCGATGAGGTCCCGGCGTTCCCTAGAAGAGAGATTTCCCCTCGCGTATTCCCCTTCTAATAGTTGATGGACTTCTTCCCTCGACGACGCTGGTTTGAATAACTCTCTCTGCGCGCCAAACCTCCGCGCGAGTAGGGGTCTTGCTGTCTTTTTTTCACAATTATCGAAAGATTGTCAAAGATAAGCATCTTTGAGAGCGCGCGCTGCGGTTTATACTGCAATCTATTGGAATTTTTCCTCTTCTAGCCACACCAGTCGAGAATTGTGAGCGCCAACGCCCTCGCCACCCTGTAAACTTCCTCAATCTCGACGTATTCGTCGAAAGTGTGCGCACCAGCACCTCCCGGTCCATAGCTTACGGTCGGTATTCCCCCGTAATTTCCGACCCTCGGAGCCAGGAATGCTGCATCGGATGCCGAGGATGTCCCGAATAACTCGCACTTCCCGAAAGTTTCGACCACGTTTTTGTTGAGCGTCCCAATAATCGGGGCAGTAGAATCCAATTCGTAAGCCTCTCTTCTAGCTCCCCACCACGTCACGATCGGGGGATGTTCTTTCATCCAAGCGTCCCCCGACGCTACTTCTGCCACTTTGTTTTCGATCTCATTTTGCACTTGCGATCCGGTTTCGCTCGGTGGGAAACCAATCCTTCCCTCAATCTCCGCCCAACCGGCAACCGTTGCTGGCCAATCGCCCGCTCGCATGATTCCAATAGTCATGTTTGTCGGCCTCCCCGGTCCCCTCATTCCCCCCGCCCTAAATGACTCCAGCATTGGGTGTTTTCCAGCAAGTCGCTCCGCCCTCTCTCGGTCAAGATCCAACAGCCCCGAATAGACCTTGGACGCGAGTCCTATCGCGTTCACTCCATAATGAGCGAGATGCGGCCACTCTGGTTTACCCGTAATTCTTATCCGGAAGAATCTCGATCCTCCCGAGGCAATTCCAATCGAGTCGGACGACGTAGCCTCGCAGACTATCGCAGCATCCGCCTTAAACCCCTCGACCACCGTCGCGACAGTGCCACCGCCGCCGTACTCCTCTTCGACCACACTCTCCAAAATGACGTCTCCCCTAAGTTTAGCCCCGATCTCAGACACGGCTTTGAGAGCGTATATCATCGACACAAGGCCCCCCTTCATATCCATCGAACCTCTCCCATACAGCTTGCCATCTTTGATTTCTCCTCCGAACGGGTCGTGCTTCCATTCTCCCACCGGTTCTGCGCTCACAACGTCAGCGTGTCCGTTGAGAATCAAACTCTTGCCGCCACCGGTCCCGCGCAAGACACCGACTACGTTCGGGCGCCCGTCGTAGTTCCAGCCATCCTTCCGGATCGGGCAAAGCGGATATTTCGAGAGCTCGGATAACTTGGGTTCCCACTTCTTTATCTCAATCGCATCTAGCTTCCGCAATTCTTCCTCTACGATATCCTGCACGTCACCTTCGAAGCTCGTCCCCGAAATGCTCGGGATCTTTACCAGCTTTTGAATGAGAAATGGCTGCTCTTCCTTGCGTGAGGCAAGAAAATTGCCCACAAGCTCACGCACATTAGGATCCTTGTCGCTCGTCAATTCCCTCTTTCACTTCACCGTACTCTTCTTCAGCTCTCCAACAAAACGATCAAGTTCTTTGCTGAGTCTATCGACGTCCTCGTCCTTGTGGGCATTTGAAAAGCCGTGGTGGAATAGATACGACTGGTGGAACAAAATCCCAGAATCGAACAATCTCCCGCAAAGCGACCTGTAGACCGTTTTGTCTGACCTCGCGGCACTTGCGTAATCAGTAACCGGTTCACTTGTAAAGTAGACCTGGAACTGTCCGCCAGCGGATTGGAGTTGTGACATGACCCCTTTTTCCTTACATGAATCTTCGAATTTCTTTCCAACTTTCTCTGAATAAGACCATAGTTTTTTCTGGACGGTTCCGTCCCGCAATTGTTCCAAGCACGCGAGGGACGCCGCGAGCGAAGGCTGATTTCCGTTGTATGTCCCTGAGAAAGCGACACGCCCAGTCTTTGGTTCGGTTATCTTCATCACCTCTTTTCCCCCGACTACTGCGCTGAGCGGGAACCCATTTGCGATCGCCTTCCCGAACACGGAAATGTCAGGAGTCACGTTGTAATAGGCTTGCGCGCCACCCGGCGAAATTCGAAATCCGCTTATGACTTCATCGAAGATCAGCAAGACGTCATATCTAGTCGTTATCTCTCTTATCGCTTTAAGATATCCCTCTCTCGGAAGTATACATCCAGAGTTGAAAACGATGGGCTCAATAATTAGGGCGGCGACGTCGCCTCGATTGTCTTTGAGGCACCTTTCAAGAGACTCCGCATCGTTGTAAGGGACAACCAGAATGTTTGCCTCAGATCCAGGAGCGAGGCCTCCAGTTTCAGAGACAGGGGCCGTTGAATTCTGCGCTGGACTCTTGCCATCTTCCTTTATCGCAGGGTGGACGCTAAAGTTCATTTCGTCCTGCCAGCCGTGATAGCAGCCCTCTGCCTTGACGATCTTGCCCCTGCCCGTGAATCCCCTCGCGATTTGAATGGCGTGCATCACTGCTTCTGTTCCGGTATTCGACAGTTTTACCTCCTCTGCGGAAGGAATCATATCGCCCAGCTCTCTGGCGACCTTGTAGCTTAGCTCGCTTTCCAGCGATACTGTCAATCCAGATTCAAGTTGCGCCCGAACGGCCTCGGTCACTCTGGAATCTTTATGCCCCAAGATGACGGCGCCGTTTCCGACCAGATAGTCCACGTATTCGTTTCCGTCAACGTCCCAAACGCGGGATCCCTTGGCTCTTTCAAAATACAGTGGAAACGGCTCGCGATATCTAAATCCTGAGTGTACTCCTCCCGTGATCAGATTAATCGCTTCATTGAACTCTTTCTTTGAGCGGTCAAAATTTTTGATTGTCAAATGGGTGATGCACTCGAGGAGGCAAATGTCAATATTAGAACATTGGCACAAAAGTTATCACAGAGAGCCCCGTGGCCGGAAAAACGGGTGCAAAAGAGCTGAATAACGGATCACAGGCTCCTGGTTCCAATTTCGCTGAGGTAGAGTTTCTATCTCTAGACTTGATTGATTCAAACCCGTACAACTCCAGACTGGGCCCGATGGATACTGGGGAAACAGACATGATGGCCAGATCTATCGAGCAGCTGGGACTCATCTCGCCAATTTTGGTCCGTCCCAAGTTTGGTGGCCGATTTGAACTCGTATTCGGTCACCGAAGGCTGGAGGCCGCTAGATGGTTGGGCTGGGAAAAGATTAGGGCAGAGGTCAAGAGTGTGAGCGATGAAGAAATGATCAAGCTTTCCGCGGCTGAAAATGTCGCTCGCGAGGATCTCTCGGACTATGAGAAGGGCATCTGCTTTTCGCGGATGAAGCGGGATTTCGGAATCACCCTCGCGCGAATCGGCGAGCTCGTGGGATCTTCGGAATCACACGTGTGCAATTACATCCGCATGGCAGAGTTATTCGACGCAAGCGCAGTTGAAGCCAATCCCGAGCTACTCTCAGACCTGCGATTGATCACAGAACACCACGCGCGCATCCTGCTTCGGATTCCTGACTTGACTGACAGACGTAGGATGCTAAGGCTCGTCGTCTCTGAAAAAATGTCCGTGAGAGACATTCAACGCATGCTTCAGAGATTCAAGAGCTGGTTTCCAAATACTGACAATGATCACCCGAAATACGCCAGCTCGCAAAAGCGTTCGGCCGAGATAGAGTCATCACTCTCGCCTATTCCTGACGAATCAGAACAAGCACTAAAGGGAAACGAGGATGACTTGGCTGAAATCAATAACGTCGTCCTCTCAGAATTTCGCCTCCCGCGCGATGGTGACTTTGCTTCTTTCGCAAATCACCACTCCTTCGAGCATGGTTACTCGATATTCGCGAGTAACCCTCCTCTTACAAGGTTCGATGATAATCTTGCCGTCGAACAGGAGAGAGGGTGGTTCTTCGGCGACGCAATCCGGATGTCCGCCAAAATTAGAGACATGCGCATTCAACTCTACGACTGTTTTTCTGTCGTTACTCTTTTCGTCGACCACAAGGGAGAGACGTCAAGTATGCCGACGCTTGAGAAGAGCATACGCGGAACCCTTGTCCTTTCAAGAACGGAATTAGGATGGAAGATCGTTCATGAGCACTGGTCAAACCAAGAGAGTCTTCCCTCGGCTTCTGCCATGGTTGGGGCTATGCCCGGGCAAAGATAAAGTGTTGCCTAATAGGAGTGGTGCATCGTGAAGATCGCGGTCGGTTGTTTTCACCAAGAGTCGAACACCTTTACCCCCTTGCGAACTGATCTTGACGATTTCGTCTTATTCGCCGGATCGGAAGCAATAAGGCCCCTCGAACAGGCTCATCCCGCCCTCTCCCTTGCCCACGAGCAACTTTCAGGCATCCTAGATGTCATGAGGTACGGTAAAGCGGAGGTCGTCCCCGTCATTTTTGCTAATGCACTCCCAGGCGGTGTCATGAAGCGCAGCGCTTACGAGCGTCTGAAAGAAATTACCATCGACGAAATCACAAGGGCCATGCCGGTGGATGGCGTGTGCCTCGCGCTCCACGGTTCCACGTACGTGGAGGATATCGGACACGGGGAGAGCGATCTGCTCGCGTCGATTCGTTCTGTCGTCGGAAAAGATGTGCCAATAACTTGTTGCCTCGACATTCATGGGAACATTACCCGCGTGCTCGCTTCGTGCGCCGACGCTCTCGTTACTTACAGGACGATACCCCACGAAGATGCTTACGAAACCGGAGGACGAGCAGCTAGAATATTGCTCCGAATCCTCGAAACTGGTAAAACACTTCATATGGCTACGAAGCGACTCCCGATCCTAGTTCCCGGAGAGGCTTCCGAGACTTCAACAGAGCCAATGAAGGGACTGATGGAGCTTGCTCGGACTGAAGAGAGCTCGAAACCCGGCATCGTCTCCTGCTCAATCGCAATGGGCGATGGAGGCGGAGATTATTATGAGAACGGAGTTTGCACAATCGCGATCAGTGAGGATAGTTTTGAAGTGGCCTCGGCAGAAGCGCAGTTTCTCGCCGGGGAGTTCTGGAAGCGACGCAACGATTTTCGATTCAGTAGGGAGGCCTACCCCGTTGACCGGGCACTCGATGTGGCCCTGTCAGCAAAAGAGAGGCCTGTGTTTCTCTCCGATCTAGGCGACGACGCAACTGGCGGAGGTACGACGGACTCCACTTTCATTCTCGAGCGTATCCTGAATCGCAACATTCAGCCCGTACTCTTGGGTCCGATCCTTGACCCCGTGTCCTTTGAACGCTGTGTGGAGCGAGGCGTCGGCAGCTCGGTTTCTCTCGAGATAGGCGGCAATTTAGACCACTCAAGCCCGCCAGTTCGTGTTGAGTGCTCGGTGCTGAAAATTCCTGCAAGTAAAAGCAGCGAGAAAACGGAAGAGAGTGAGTGGATAGCTGCAGTTCTAACTAAGGGTGTTACTATCTTGCTATCGAGCAAGCGTATCGGTATAACGCACCCCTCCCAGCTTACGGCCCTGGGCTATTCTGATCTATCAGTATTCAGGATAATCGTGCTGAAGATGGGATATTTATTCCCGGAGCTTGAGAAGGTTGCGCCGAGATCAATCCTCGCAATAAGTCCTGGATGCGCGGATTATGTTTCCGAGTATGCGAGAGCGAGGTACCGCAAGTTGAAGAACATCTTGATGCCCACGGTGAACGATGATTCTTCCCTCACTTTTCCGGAATGAGAACGTTTTCTGGAAAAGAAAGGGAAAAATCAGGTACCGGAGGCAGGTTCCGCCCTAACTAACAAAGGTGACGGTGTTGAAGATTGCTGCTCCCGTCTGGCCGCTCCACACCGGGTCAACCAGGAATCCCTTCACTACATTCTTGTTCCATACGAGCGAGCCTCCCGCAAACCAGAGCTTCATGATCCCTAGCCACGCATAAGGAGCGTCGTCGTATATCTGCTGCTGAGCTGTCTTGCACAGCGACTGGATCTGCGGAACGCTCTCGGTCGATGTGAAAGCGTTTATGCAAGCCTGCACGTCAGGACGGGCGTAACCCGCTTGATCGCCCCAGCTTGACCCATTGTTTACAAATGACAACCAATAGTCCGCTGGCGTCAGAGTCGCCGGCGCCCAGTCCGCCGCACCTCCGATCAGAGTCATCTGACCGATCTCGACCGCGTTTGCTACGTTGTTTGTGTAAGAACCGAACGGGGCGAAGAATTGGCTCGGCTGCTGAATGACAATGCTTACTGTTATTCCAATCTGCGCGAGGTCAGTCTGGACAACCTGCGCTATGGTGTTACAATAGTCGCATCCGTTGAGAGTGCGGAAGGAAAACACAGGCATGTTCGTAACGCCCGACTGATTCAAGTCCTGTTGCGCGAGCGTTAGATTATAGTTGTAGGCAGAATAGTTCCCGAGATCATAGAATTGCGACCATGCAGGATACTCTGGCCCCACCATCGGGCTCACCTCACCATGGAAGGCCTTGGCCCATATGTCGGTGTAGTTTATTGCGTGAACGACCGCCTGTCTAACGAGCGTGATATTCGTCGGGTAATCGTTTGTATTCAGAGCGATTGCGCCAAAGATGGCAGCCCATGAAGGAGCTACAAGGTAGGAGTATTTATCCGGATTGGACTGGACTAAATTCCAGTCGGCAGAGAAAATCGTGGAAATTTGCGCAACCCCCGTCGAAAGATCTGTATACCTCGCGAGATCGTCCGGCTTTGCGTAGACGATCACATTCTTCACGTGTCCGGGGTCGAACACTGGCTGCTGCGCCAGCTGCTGCTGTGAGAGTCCGTTTCCCCAATAGTTCGGATCCTGAGTGAACTTTACAAAATTGTTTTCGCTGACCTGGGCCACATCGTACGGGCCTGTTCCGGGGATGGGGTTCTGGTTGAAATTGATATTCACACTCGTAGGAGTCCCGAATCCGCCGTGATCTAAAACATACTGGGTGTCAAACATCAATCCCTCGTAAACCACCAATGTGCCGGGGAAATACGCAAATGGGGATTTCAAATGAAACACAATCTGCATCGGCCCTGTGACATAGATTGGCCACGAGCTGTTCATCATTACACTTAGAGACTGCTGGGAGGGATTGATTAGATTACTCTGATTGATCAAAGTAATTGTCGAAGGACCAAAATTCGCAGCGTTCATGTTGAACAAAGGATATGACTCTAGCCAGCCCGAGCTATTTCCCGAAAGGTAGTAGAAACCGTACATCTCCATCCAAACCTGATATGCGTTGAACGGATCTCCATTTGAGAAATTCACTTGGTGCAGGTTGAACGTGTACGTTGTTCCGTCGGGCGAAACAGTCCAGTTCTGCGCTAGCCCAGGTAGGTATTGTATCGATCCCTGATTGAACTCTGCTGTCTGGTTAACTGTAATGAGTGATTGGTACACGGTATAAGTCGCCCAGTCTGGCCAGGGAACCTCCGAGAAAGCGAATAGTTGGTTCATGTCATCCGTGGGCCAGTAAGCGTCATCCATGACCAGAGTATTGACCGCGCTCTGAGTCGACGAGCTGCCACTGCTTGTACTCGTAGATGTCTGAAGACTGGAAGACGTGGACGAGGACATGGAAGTGGAAGCTGAGGACGTCGTGGGAGGGCCTGAGGATGTAGAAACAGCTGATGATGAAGTTGCCGAGGTAACCGAACTCGTCGATACCGACGAGCTGGAAGAACTCGTAGAAGATGTCGAATTAGCGTTCTGGCTCGCGAGATACACGCCCGCCGCCGCGATAATTATTATCACGACAACGATTAGGGCAACAACGGTGCGAGCTATTCCGACCTTTCCCACCTTCATTCTGGTGTTCAATCTATCCTTTGTGCGAATTTGACCGCCATATTTAAAGATCCGCGTAAAAATTGGTCGTGTTGAGGTTTTCATCAAGAACTTTAAGAGCGGAGTCGATCAGCAGCCGACTCCGAATGTCCGCTGAAATGTGTTGTACTTTGGTCAGGAGTTGTTGAAATTCTGTTGAGATCTGGCCAGGATTTGAAAGTTGATCTAAACAAGGAGGATATTCGAAGGATTCTGAAATTATCCGGACTGAGTGTTGAGGAAGATGATGAACTCGATCGAATTCTCACGCCTCTTACACTGGCACTTGGGGACATGCTGTTGCTCCTGTCGGAGAAAATTCCTAAAGAGGTCGAGCCGATCAGTTTCATGAAGGAAATAACGAAAGGGAAAGCCAAACTATAGCTGACGACAAAATTTGAAACTTACCGATCTCAGAAATCTCACACTACTTGAAATTTCAACACTACTAGCGCGCGGTGAGATCAGCTCGCTGGAATTGGTTGAGCTCGTGCTCGACCAAATAGACAATACCGAAGACAAGATCAGAGCCTACGTAACAGTGTGCGGAGATGGAGCTCGAAAATCCGCGATGCTAGCGGACAAAGAGCGCAAAGCTGGCAAGAAAACAGGTATTCTGCACGGAATTCCGATTTCAATTAAGGACAATATTGAGACAAAGGGCATACCCACCACATGCAGCTCTAAAATTCTAAGTAATTATATTCCAAAAAGTGACGCGACCGTTGTCGCCAGGTTGAAATCGGCTGGCGCGATAATTCTTGGAAAATTGAACCTCCACGAATTTGCTCAGGGTGGAGTTTCTCCCCCGACTCGAAACCCATGGAATCTCGCCAGAACGGCAGGAGGATCGAGCGGCGGTTCTGGAGCTGCTGTCGCGGCATGCTCGGCGCTAGCCGCGACAGGAACAGACACAGCCGGCTCAATTAGAATGCCGGCATCGGTGTGCGGTGTCGTGGGGCTAAAGCCCACTTACGGTCGTGTCAGTAGGAGCGGTGTCTTCCCCGCAAGTTGGTCACTAGATCACGTCGGTCCGATAACGAGGAGGGTGGGAGATTCTGCTTTGCTATTGACTGCTATGTCTGGATACGATATGCGCGATCCCACTTCCGCTTCCCAGCCAGTGCCCGACTATATTAGGGCATTGAAGAGAAAAAGTATGGCGCGAAGAGCGAGGATAGGCGTTCCGAAGAATTATTTTTTTGAGGGATGCGACAAAAGAATAAAACGAGCTATTCTTAGGGCAGTAGACTTGCTCTCTGGTCTGGGGTACGAGGTGACAGAGTTTGTCTTTCCCAATGCAAAGGAGATAATGGCGGCGCGGCTCGCGCTGGATATGTGCGAGTCTACAGCTTTTCATCTACAATGGCTGTCAAGCTCGTCAGCCTCAAGAAAATATCGACCGGATGTACGAGAGTATTTGAAACAGGGTCTTGCGATCCCCGCCACACACTACATACAAGCTCTCAGGTATAGACAAGAAATATTGAGCAAGTTCGAAGTTCTCTTCCGAGATTTCGATGTGATCATCACTCCGACTGAAGTTATGCTCGCTCCGATCTACGGAGAGAAGGTCGATGACAGTAGAATAATGCAGTGCACGGGCCCCTTTAACCTTCTTGGGTACCCCGCTCTCTCCGTCCCTTGTGGATTTGTTGACGGACTTCCGGTTGGTATGCAAATCGTTGGCAAATTGTTTCAAGAGGAGCGCGTGTTGCAAGTCGGGAGCGATTACGAAGCGGCGACTAGGTATTATCTGAGTGCGCCGCCTGCAATTGCATAGTTGTTTGCGTTTTCTTGTTCCTTCGAATGCAACTTAGGCGTTCTTTAACAACTCCCGATAGATCTCGGGACGGCGGGATCTCAAACCAGAATCAGGTCTCCCCCGCTCGACATCTAGGAGCTCTTTAGTGAAATTTGCAATGATCATCTCCTCGGCCGTGCCAGCCTCCGCCATGACCTGACCCTTCGGATTGAATAACGCGCTAAACCCCGGATAGGAATACTGATCGGATACTCTTCCGACCTGGTCCACGAAGACGACGTATGCTTTGTTATCGTACGCTCGGCTTGGAATAAACGTCAGTACCTCACTCTTCCGATCTTCGTATCTTCCCGAAGTCGGTGGTCCGAAAAAGTCCTCGTTTGACCACGCATGTGGCATGAGTATTATCTCAGCGCCTTTTAATGCAAGGATCCTTGCGACCTCGGGCATAGTGTTGTCAAAGCACGTCGCGATACCGATCGAGCAGCCTCCAGCTTCGAACACGGGAAACTCGGCTCCGAAGCGACAGTAGGGATACTCGCCCGCCGGCATGTGCGTCTTCCTGTATTTCCCTACAAACCCTTCCGGTCCAAATATGAAATAACAGTTGTAGACAATATGGTTTTGAACTTCGAAGATACCGGCAGCGATATAGATGTCGAGTTTTGTAGATAGATCTCGGACGAAGTTTGCCGACGGTCCGTCAGGTACAGGTTCAGCGAGCTTGTGGACTTGATAATAGACTTGGTCCCCCGAAAGTCTGGAATCGACTCCGGCGCAGTAAAATCCCGTTATGCTCATTTCAGGGAAGCAAACCAGTTCCGCTTGAGCTTCCTTGGCTTTCTTCGCCCATCTCTCCATGTTCCCTAGATTAGCTTCTTTCTGCCCTAATTTGCAATTCATCTGAACCGCCGCCACTCGTATGTCGCGCAAATTCCTTATCTTCGCGGGAACTAAAATTTCCAAAAGTATATTAGAAGTTCGAGGAAATTAACCGATTCGTCCGACGAACTCGTGCCCGAGATATTAACTTTCAAAAGTGGGGCAGGTGGTTAGCCTAGCACCGTGGCAAACGAATTTTTTGGTGGGATAGTACGATGGACGCGTCAAACTTGGAGATCAAGGAACCCAGGCCGTCGTTTCGATTGTGGCACCGCTTGCAGTAGTATCGCTATATTTCGTCTTCAGATCAAAGAAAACATCAAACCTAACTTATCGATGATTCCACATTGTGTAACCCAGTGGATGAGTTCCCTTTTGCTGCGGGACGCTATTGGATGACTCCTCTTTCAAATGTGTTGGGCGAAAGATAAACTCCTCTCTTTGCTTCACTTGCCTATTTTTTCAGTTGCTGAAATTACAGTGGCTTTGTAAGTGAGAGCATATTTTCTTCAATGTTATCGTTGCGTACATCGCTCGCGCGAGCCTACCGAGCTGAGGCCAGTCCCGCATGGGCGAAGGAAGGATTTAGAATTTCTGCAAGTACAGTCAACGTAAGTTACTCACTACTTACTACCAACATTGATTGAGGATGTTTTTCAATACACATGGGACCCCCTCCTCTTCTAGCGAAAAAAGATACCCATTTGACTAAATGCTTGCTTTTTTGCCAAGGGACTTGGCTTCGAACGAAGTTTTCCTATTATTTCACGGATCGCCCGTCATCTCTTGCCATTTCCAATCGATTACATCGTCTTGAATTGAGAGAATTCACATCTTGGGACTACTCCTGACGCGTGCCAGCTCTGTAAACGGAAGATCGGGATTTTGAGACCGTGAGTGATCTTTGAGGGCGTCCGGAACGATGGGAAGCACCTAAAACTGAGCGGAGAACAGATTCTCATTCTTGATGATCGTATCCCAACTTTAAGTGACGCCCCGTCATTATCCTAATGGAACCGAATTGGTGAACAGCTCTGTCGAAAACGTAGGAGCGAAACGCGCTGTTGTAATTTTCGACACACGGTATGGTAACACGGAAAAAATTGCGAGATGGTTTGAATCTGGGCTTCAATCGACGGGTATTGAGACCATGTGTGCTGACACTAAAGAGGTGAACGTTGAATCATTGAAAGGATACGACCTGATTTGCGTTGGCGCTCCAACCGAGTGGCATACCTCATCAAAGCCGATGAAAGAGTTCCTGAAAAAGCTCGAGAGTGTAGATATCTCCGGAAAGTATGGCTTTGCATTCGACACGAAACTTGATCGAATGTTCTCTGGCAGCGCTGCCAACTTCATTGAGAAGCGAATGAAACATCTAGGTTTGAAGATCATTGAGGCTGGCAAGTCTGCAACGGTCTTTCTAGAGGAGGGACGCGTGGGCGATGCTTGGCTCAAAGAAGGAGAAGAAAAAAGGTTCGAACAAATTGGAAGACAAGTTGGAGCCGACCTTTTAGCGAGAGCAAAGTCAATACAAGTGTGACTTTACCACCCACGCGCGTTGAGACTGAAGTTCGAGAGCCCGAAATTTGTTTCTTCCGATGATCTTGAGAAGAAGCTCGACGATATGATGACTCATCAGCTAAAGGCAACCCTTGTCGATTTTGCGATCCTTAACAGGACCGGCCGGGATCTCGAATCGCACACACCAGAAAATTCCAATTCCTACCTGATTCTGGGCGGGTTCACAATTACCGATGGAATTCGGAGCTCACCGTTTTTATTCCCCTAAATAAGAGTGCGTGCCCGCTCCACATGGCATACTGCACTAAGTGCGGAAAGATCGTCCAAGAAGCTGATTTGTTTTGCAGCTCCTGTGGCAACAAAATTTCCTCCTCCACGCCACCGTTTGGAGGCTCATTTACCGGGAGTTCTCCTTTCGGCGCGTCGCCTAGGAAATTGTTTGATTTGGATTACCTCGTTATGAAAAAGAGAGAGTTCTCTTTGAAGCAGCACTATGACTTTGAAGACGGCAATCGAAACAAGATCGCTGAAGCCGAAGCCGGAATAATCGCAAAGTTGCCGACCCGATTCAGTCTTTATGAGTGGACAAATTCAGGAAGCCGCGGCCAGGAATTGTTGCGAGTTGAATCCAAGGTAATCTCCTTACGGCACGAGTGTTCCATCTTTGACGAATTCGGCACTGCCCTAGGTTCGGTAAAGAGGACGATTCAAATGAATCCTTTTGGAAGCAGCTTGCACCGTTTTTACGTCGAGGACCCTGCGACAGGACAAAAGATCATGGAAACCGACGGACCCGCACCTTTGGGCAACTATAGGCTCGTGTTTGGAGGGAAACAAGCTGTGGAAGTGCAAAGAAGACAGATCGGCTCCTTTCTCGGACCGGCCGAGGACTTCAACTATCCCACAGAGGTCGGAGTTGCGATTTCGCCCGGAACGGATCTTGATCACAGAGTAGCCGTGGGGGCAGTCATGGTGATCGATTTCATCGGACGCCTCGATGGAGACCAAGGAGTGGGGACTTATGCGAGCAGGAAGACGGAGGATGCGCCCGGTGAATCAAGGCTGCCCGGGGCTTGGGGATCTTTCGCGACTCAACAGTTGGAAAAGGCGAGGAAGATGCAGGAGACGTTGCCTCCCGAAAAACGAGTGAGATCTATCACTTGCCCGAGCTGCGGAGTTTGGAATCCCAGAGTGAAGGAGCGCAGAAAATCCATTTTTTGCATCAATTGTACAAAGCCACTGCCAGTACCCGCGAATGAAATGCTCAGCTGCCCCAAGTGTAACGCGGACGTTCCGGCAGAAGCTGATAAATGTCCTCGCTGCGGCAAGAAGTTCTGACTCGATCTCTTCGATTTTCCCAAACCCGACCAGCACTTGTTTGGGGCGGTGATCTCGATTGAAGAATAAGAGTTCCTTATTGAAGGCAGCACATCGATCGCTCCTATCTGTCCCACATGGTTTGAAGAAGATCTTATAATGCTGGGGCCCTGCGCGACTGCCCGAGAACTAGGAATCTTATTGTTCAGAAGTGGTAGCAGAAAGCTCGGAAAACGACGAGTGATTTCAAAAGTACGGAATCTAAACGTCCGATTGACCCAGGTACCGCAGCTAGCTATATTGCTACTTTTCTTGCTAAACTCGGCTCCGCCTGCCGTCTCATACAATAGTCTTCCACAAGTAACGGGTTCAAACCAGGGTGGAGAAATGCCGCCGTTTGTTAAATACACGATCGATCTTCAAAACAACACGGTGTTTCCCGGAAATGTCCCTTTAATCGCGGCTCGTTTTCCGTTCGGTATAGCCTTTGATCCCGCAAATGGCAACTTCTATGTGGCTGATCAGCAATCTAACTCCATCTCGGTATTAGATGTCTCCAAGGATTCCTTGCTGAATAGCATAAACTTGCCTCATTCTGCCTGCGGAGGGCCCTGGGATATGATTGTCGACCCCTCCAACGGATTACTGTATATGACCTGCCTCGACGGTTCTGGTTCGCTTCCCTCAGTTTGCATAGTGAATGTTACGACTAATACGGTCGTGGCATCCATAAGGACCGGCAAAAGAGCATCCGGGATAGTGTACGATTCCACAAACAAGAATGTGTTCGTTTCGAACTACGACGGTTCCGTCACTGCGATCAATAGCACGAACGAGATCTCAGGCTCTGCCACTTTCGCAGCTTCTCAGCTCTCTTCGATATCGTACGATTCTTCGAACGGATACTTGTATGCCACGGACCGGGCGACAAACGCGGTGCTTGTGATCGAAGAGAATACTCTGTCTCTTGTTGCAAACATTTCGCTCGGGGGGGCTACTGATCCGGAGTCGATTGCGTTTGACTCGGCAAGCGGTAACATGTTTGTCGCGAACAATGCCGCCAACACCGTCTCGGTAATCAACGGATTCACAAATGCTCTTGTCGCCAATGTCTCGGTGGGCAAGTCACCCGTGGATGTTTTGTATAATCAGGTAGATGGAATGATTTACGTCGCGAGTCAGGCCCCCGGTTCCCTCATCGCGATCAACGGCAGCTCGATCGTCGTCGTGGCTTCCACCCCGCTCCCCTATTTGCCTGAGAAATTAGGGTTCGATTCGTTCGACGGTAGAATGTTTGTGACCCTTGGGCCAGCGAACTTCGTCGAAGAGCTAGATATGAGAAGCGGCAACTTGATTGTTGGGGACATACCTCTCACTTCTTTCCCGTCGGGCGTAGCATACGATCCCTCCAATGGAAATTTGTATGTGTCGAATGAGTTGTCGCAGTATAATCCAGGCAATGTCTTGGTCGTCGGCGGGGCGTTGAAGAACTATTCACTCGTAGCTAAGGGCTATGCAGGAAATGGCTCGGATGGTCTCGCGCTTGATCCCTCAAACGGGAATCTCTACGTTGCCAATTCGTACTCCAACACAGTTTCTGTGATAAATACGGCACAAAATAATTTTGTTGCTGGCATAGGTGTGGGTAAGTATCCGAAAAGCGTAGCGTACGTTCCGTCGAATGGTCATATCTATGTAACTAACTATTTTTCGAATTCAGTTTCGGTTATTGACGCGCTCGTAAACAAGGTCGTCGCCAACATCACTGTTGGGGCTAATCCGGATTACCTGACGTATGATCAATCGAGCGGCTATCTCTATGTCACCAATGAATTCTCGTACACATTGTCCGTGATCAACGTTACCACGGACAAGGTCGTGGCAACCGTGTCGGTCCCATCTCTCCCGACCGGCATAGCCGTTAACCCGACGAACGGGTACGTCTACGTAGCGTCTCAGAGTTCTAGCTCGGTTTCTGTATTGAAGGGGATTTCCGTGGAGACGAGCATTTTGATCGGAGAAGATCCGGTCGCGATGGTGCTCGATCCGTCTACGGGGAACCTGTACGTGGCAAACTATGGATCCAACACCGTTTCAATGATTGACACAAATACAAACAAGGTCGTTGCGAATATTACGGTGGGCATCCATCCATACGACCTTGCGCTTGATTCGGCGAATGGATATTTGTACGTCACAAATCAGGAATCGGGAACAGTTTCGGTGATCGCGGCGTCCCCCATTATTTCCACGTCTACAGCTTCGACCTTTTCTTCAATTTCGAGCTCTTCCTTCCAAACTCAAACTGGCGTGACATCGTCGAGCAAAATTGGCAGTGAGAACACTTCGACTCTTCAATCGAGTGTATCTTCAAATTCTCAATCAAGTGTGGGTGCATCTCAGGCAACCGGTAGTGTTTCAAAAACTCAAATAAGTACTAATCAGGGACCTTCTACGATTGGATCGTCGACCCTGCTATTCGCTGGCATTGGAGTTGTTGTTGTTATTGTACTATCCATAGCGGGATTTCTGCTATTTTCCCGTCGAAAAAGGATGGGGACCCCTAGGAACTAGTGCTAGAGCATCTCCGAAGTCGAAATTAAACCCATTAGATTGGTGAGGCCGGCCGGATTCGACGCTCCATCAAATGTTGGGAATTTTGGGGCCCCGATGCTCTTCCACCACCTGCCAATAATCCGTGTTCTACGTGCTTCCCTCTTCCCTTGGCTGTAGGGGTCCCCAGTGACGTATTTCCGACACCAGTGTTTCCTCTGGGAGCAGTGCTTGGCTTGCTAGTTCCGCTGATAGCGTTGCTTGCCTACCTTGCCGTCACAAGGTACGGGATTGCAAAGCGCTGGAACTCACTACTTGCGAAAGCCCAAGACTAGAAATCGTGTCACCTAGTGTGTCGGCACTGAAGACGCTAAAATAGACTTCTAATCCCCGCGCAGTATATCGACTTCAACATCTACGCATATTCTGACAGTACTAGTTGCTATAATCCCACAGATATTTCGATCTTCAATCGATCCACACCATGCACCAGCTCTGACCTCGACGTAGAGCAATCATTTGCAATGCACTGCAATTGTCATTTCCGAGCTCGATTTCCGTTCAATTCTCTGGATTAAAGTATAGTCTTCCGGTGGCGTGTTATGAATATTACATGACTAACTTTCTTCTACATAGATCTTCTACGTCAGACCAAGACTTTTCCTGGCCTAGGGTCGGGACTGTCCTTCTGGTTTCTTCGCTTTTCGTGATTTCAATGCTCGCGCAGTCGAGCGCTTCCACAGTTTCTTTCGCCGCCTCCGCGGGCACAACCGTAATGAGCGGAAACGTGGAAGAGCCCTATATCATAGAGCAAATCGCCTCGGCCTCCAATCCAAATCTCGCCTACCAGGTAACAGGGGCGCAGATCGTGCAGCGAGTGGTCAGTGGAGCGGACAAGAATTACATTTACATCTACATCAATACCGGGAAGACCTTCCCGGTCAATACAACAGGCCAGATTGCCCGGACCACAGTCTCTGGCTACCAGACCACCGACATGTACTGGAACGTGCAAAACCCGCCTTCATCAGGCAGCTCTTCCTTCTGCGGAACTGTCGGTCAGGATCTCGACTTGGGGGCTACCTCGAACACTTTGTCGGAGTGGCAGTGGAATGACCTCAACTACGGCTGTGGCCACAACAAGCTCACATACAGCGGCTCCTACGACGGTGGAGGGCCTACAGCTTGCTACACCTACTCCAATAACCAAGAACGGGAATCAGTTTACGTCATCATCGCTGACTCGTCCACAAAGGCTGTCTACACAGTCACCGGCGGTGTCCTACTCCAGCAAAAAGTCAACGGAGTAGAGTCCTCGACATTTGTCGCGCTTGTGAGCGGTTCCCATGGGAAGCTCGTTACCTCGAGGGATAACAAAGACTGCCCGGTCGTTACAAACCCCTCAGCTACTCCCTCACTTCGATGGTACGTCAGAACCCCTCCAGTAAAAGGGAAGATTCCCGGAGCAACGATCACCGGCAACTTTGGAATAACCGGCACATTGGGCGAAGGCATAACGAAGGCCCCCGAGAACGGAAACATGGTGTACGAGCAGTTTGTTGATCGTGCCTTCCAGACCGGCTATATCCCAAATCAAGGCGGGCCGACGGACATCTCGATTCTGATGTCGAAGGACCCGGTCAGTGGTGCGACCGCCGCGTGGCCAGGGTAATTGACCGGAGAGTGGAGAATGGAAATGCGACTAAAGACAGGAGCTTTGGCGATCCTGCTTTCCTTGGGAGCACTTCTAACTCTTCAAATGATTCCCATCTCGGCAGCAACCACAACACCAGTTGTTTACTCTCCATTCTGTTCTACTGCGGTAGCAGTGGTTTCCTGCGGAATCGTTTCAGAGACTGTTCTACATAACGGCAGCACGGTGTTAGTTGCGAGACTTCAATCTACCTCCAAGATCGGGTCTGTGACCCTGGTCATATCACCACTGACATTGAGCAACGGCAAGTACCGGAACACCCAGACGACAACTGTGAGAAGCACTACAGGCACTTTGATGAATGGAGTAGCCGTTACGATGTACGAAAATGCCGGCAAGTCTGGCGGATATTTCCACGGTGTGACGGGCCCCTCAAAGTATCCGAACGGTGAAACGATCGAGCACGACACTTACCCGGGAGCAGGCTCGTACACGGAATGGTCTTCAGCTACTTGGAACGGGCAGACCGTACTATCTTTGAAGATCACAGTCAAAGTGCCTTAACGAGTTCCACGGAATGACATATCAGGAGTAACGCGTCGAATGATGAGGATTTCATACTGGCTAAGGTTTTTGCCCTTGTCGCAGGGGTCGCGATCGGAGGAGTACTTCTGTTCATCCTGAGTTGGTTGCTGGAGATGATTCCAGGAATCTTGCGTACCGGCTAGTCATGTGTATTATAACCGAAGCTTTCAATCGAGAAAATCTTTCCGTGAAATCCCCGCTTTTGAAAATTTTCCCAAAAAAATTTGGGAATTTACACCCGATTATCGAATGTCCAAGTAAGTTTTCTTGACGTCATGACGGTAAAACGTTAAGCTCCGAGAATATTTTAGCAAATTCGCAGGCGTGATCAAAAAGAATGATCTCGATCACGATCAAATCCAGGTTCTTTACAGTCAACCATAAATTGGAAAGCGGGAAAGACGATCCTCTTTACCCTCAATAATTGAAATTCTCCCACTCATGGCAATGTCATAGAGTTTGAAACGATCCCCGAGTACGTTGCATGGATCGTTAAACCCCCCTCCGATGCAGTAGATATCGTAACATGTCCAGGACTGCTTGGCACACTAACGCTTGCCACTTTAGCACCAGTCGAAGTCACAATTTCAACACTACCAGCCCACGTCGAGGGTGTTGCATCTACAGTCACCTTCCCGGTTCCCGTGGCTGTAATGGACAGACCGGTCAGGCCAGTTCCGCTGCAAGAGCACGGTATTATGACGTTATTTCCACGCAGCCCAGGATTATTCGCGTATGGATGAACTTCCTGCGTCGTGCCAATCTTAGTAATCTGCCCTGATCCTTCGCCGTTCTTCACGCTGACAGAAATCAGATTTGCATCGACATTCCCCCGATTGATACCGACCGAACCAGACCAGCATGAGGGAGTGGCAGTTACAATAACTTGCTGCTGGGTGGAGGTTTGGCTACCTAGTGAGATTTGAATATTGGACAGGCCGCAGGCCGTCGCCTGAGAGTTAGTCGAAATCATTGTCAGCGCGCTGATGCTGAGAACAAGAATTACCAGGGCATAGCGAAGGAATTTCATGATGTTATACGGGACGCTGCGAGAAAGATCGAGCGATCTTAAACTTCTCGATTAGAACGTTGATCAAGACAATTCTTTGTTATGGCATTGTAGCGCAAAAAATTGCAAGCCCCCATAGAGACTTGCAGATGGACGTTCCTCTCGCATTTTTTATCCGCTTCCCACCCTAGACCTCGAATCTCAAAAGGCATTTTATCTATTGATGCGTCCCCTGAAGACTTGGAGCTCCACCATAGATGGAAAAAAAGTCATCATAGCCAATAGAGAGGTGTAATTCAGACTATGCACAGCGAAAAGTGACGACGTAAGCTATCGAATCATGAGGATGCTCTAATGGAGTTTCCCACATTTGCCTTCGCCAAAAGTATAAGCAATTAGATATCTTCTAGACAACCCTCAAATAAGATCTCTCTAAGCGGATTGAAGAAAAACCACCAAGGAAGGGAATCGAATTCGAAAATGTCTAGCCGCAGCAAAAGAAACACGACCACAAATCTTCCAGAAGATGTCGATAGCAATCTTCCACACGACGCGAATAGAAGAAGTGCCCTAAAGAAAATTCTTATCGGTGGAGCACTTCTGGGTAGCATCGCAGTCTTCGGGGCAGGGCTCGCAAGAGTTTCTGTTATTCCACAGTCTTTTGCGCAAAGTAGCGTGATCGGTTATTCTAATTCCCCACTTCAGCTCCCAAAGTCCTCCGGGCAGCCCGGAACCGTGTATTTGGGATCCGGCCACTCCGGAATCTCTTCCATTCAACTAGCAGTTATCGCAGGCATTCTCGCTCGCACCCAACCGCAGATTTACATCACTTACAGCACCACTCTCGACTCTGAAATACAACAGATTCTCACCAAAAATCACGGCGTAACATTCACTAGTTCAAAGTCCGTGAGTCAACTCATCTCAAAGTTCGGACCAACTGCTTGTGGGAGTCCGGCGCGATGGATAAGATACAACACAAATTATAGCTCGAGCACTACCGCTGGTCAAAACGACGCTATAGATCAATTCAACGCCGTCAGGACGCTCTGCGGCGTTTTCAGCGCCCTACCGGTTCCTGCGGGGCAGAGTCCGCCGATAACTGCGACAAGTACTCCGCTATATGATATCTCGGCCTGGGGAACCGGCGTTTCGCTTTATCAGCAGGTCTGGAATCTCGTTTCCGGAAGCGTGACCGGGAGCTGGCTCGCTATCAATCCTCCTTCAGGTAGCAGCCAGCGGGTCCAGATGACAGACTATATTGTAATGTCCAAAGCATTCAGCTTTCAAGTGCCACTAGTCCAGTTTGACTCTTCGCGCCCTTCAGTTCAAGCCCAAAAGAATTTTGCGGCGACTATACTCAACGCTTATCCAACGCCGTGCGTCGCTCTCGGGTACGTTGGAATTGGTCAACCGGGCGGGGGGAGTAACGAAATTGACTTTGTTTCCGCCCTTTCCGGCGGATCAAGCGCCTCCAACAGTACACTTTCCGGCAGTTCTCCTTCCGCTCACGGAGGTTTCTACTACACCGGTGCTCAACAGACAGGCAATATGTCACTTCAAACAGCCTACGCTCCGCTCGCGGGAAAGAGTTTTCCCAACCCGGCTACAGCTCCCGCTTATAATTCAGCCCAAAAATACATCACGATAATCGCATCGCAGGGGGACGTATTGGATTGGGTTCAAAACAATCTTCTTTCATATATGCTCTCGTGCCAAGCGGCCGCGATGCCTATCGGGATAACGATGACTCAGGTCGCTCAAACGCTCTGTCCAGCAACGATCGAATATTACATTTCAAGTATCATGCCGACATCTGGCATCGTTTCCAGCGGGAGCGCAGGGACCGGATACAATCATGCTTCTCAGCTACCCAACCTATCTCAATTTCTCGCGACAGCCGCCCAGTATGGCATAAACGCAAACATGCGAGACTTTTTCTTCATCGACGGCCCTGGCGTAAACCCTTCGTCCAGCAACTATGCAATCGCGAGTCAGTACATCGCGGGCCTCAATGCGGGTGGAATTACTCCACGATCTTGCATGTGGTGGAGCCCCACTGGGATCGCTCCAGCCATTGTAAGTGGCACACCGTGCTTTTTCACTGCTCTGCCGATCTCGAAAACGAACCTCTCAACTCAATCAGAGTGCAACACAGCCGTTGCAAATGCGATCTCGAGCGCAAAGAGCAACTTCATCGTGTTAATACTAAATACGACGTTTCCCACCCCGACTTATCTCAAAAATGCCTGTCAGAAATCCTACAACGGTGTAGCAAATGTTACTCCGCTGACCCCTGGAACGTTCTCAAACCTCTTCCGAACCGCGAATGGGCTAACACAGATCTAAAGGGTGTTGCAGCTCACATCTGTTGCTGTGGTCTTCCGGCGTCGCGCTTGAGACATTCGATAATCTCGCGGGAAACACAAGCCGCCCTATAATTCACTGACAAAATTCTAACCATGGTTGCCGGATTTAGCTCGATGTTTTCCGGAGGTACGTAAACTATTCCCACCAGATATATGGTGATCGAGAATGCCCCAACAGTTACGGAAACTGTTACTTCCACTTACCAGACGTCGTCGGGCGAGACGGGCTTTTGTCTCTACCTTTGGACAGCCCGTACGATATTTACGAAATCGGTGATAAACATGTTAGCCATCGTACGTGAAGAAAGATGTACGGGACATCGCCGTGTGCAAGTCCTGAGATGAAACGATTTGGTTTTTTCTGGAAGCTGCAGACAATCGCCTTCCTGTGATTCTGGACTTCGCTCTTATGAAGACGCGCAGTACCTTTAGGGGAGTCGTCTTTTGATTAGAATGAAAAGGTCTATCGAATGCGATAAGAACAACGCCAGTGATTTACTCTCTATCCTGTTTTACTGCGGTAGCGGTCGTGCCCTGTGGGATCGTTTCAGAGACTGTTCTACACAACGGCAGCACAGTGTTAGTTGCGAGACTTCAATCTATCCCACAATCCTTGGTGATTACCTAACTACAGAGTACTTCGCGCGCTAGTGCTTCTACATGGTAGGGAAACGGGACTACCCTAACTGGCTGGATTATGTATTTCGCTATTTCACTTTCCGGTTGTGCAAAGTTGTGGCAATTGTAAAGTAAAATCCTAGCGCAGCAAGCGGTACTGCAATCGCGAGTATCGTTCCCAAAGGAAAGATTGGTGCAGGCAGAGTAGGAAGTACGGGAAGGTCTATTGCCGCTTCGACCCAGTTGCCGGATGGGGCTCCGGTCGGAGGGGTGCCGAGTCCTGGCACGATGGCGGGAAAGTTCGTGGTCGAAGAAGTTTCCGCGATCCCATACTGAGCAAAGCCATAGTGGTCCCCGGACATTTGGGTCGATTGTGTAAAGCCAGTGCCCGGTGTTATGATCGATGACGCGCCGTTTTCGTCCGCAATCGAGGCAAAGAGAAAGTCTCCAGAGTTGAACGACGCAGACGTGGAAGTTGAAACGGAATCGCTGCAGGAAGTCAGCGTGCATCCGCTACCAAAGTTGTTGTAGCCTTCATGAGAAATGTCGACGCCACTTATCTCATATATGTATACGTCAATCAGGGCGGCAGTTTCGCCGTTGTTGTCAAGCGTCACGGTGTCGCTGCCACCGGAAACGGAGAGCGCGGCGACCGCTCCCGCACAAATCAAGTTGCCGCCTAAATCGAGCCTCGTACTGTCGTCACATTGAGCAACTCCAAAGAAACCGGAGCTTTGAGAGTCGGAGACTTTGAAACCAGTAAAAGGAAGTGAGGATAGGTGGTTGCATAGGCGACAGCGATGACGTCTCCGGGGGCTATGGAGCTGTCAAAGGTCACGGATAGAGACTTGCAAGATGAGCAACCCGCGTTCTTTTGCTGGACGACGACCGACGCTCCCGGAGAAAAGGCAGAAGAAGAGATCGCCCCAAATCTTGCATCGATGATCGGAATCACAAAGAGAGCGACGAGAAGAGCAAAAAGTAGGCCGATTTGCACTGATCTAAAGATTGGTCTTCTTCTTCCTCTCAAATAGAGATCCGACAAGGGATGGAGTAACACTGCCGTGGAGAGGTCAGGGGGCATTCATATCAATTGTGGCTCTTTCCGTATATTCGTAAACCGCTCATCTGCAATAGATCGGAAGTTGATATGTTGTAGCCTTTTCTGACCGGGAAACATACTCAAAGTCCAGACACTTTCATTTTCGAAATATTATTATCCGAAAGGGCGAGCCCTCGTGGTTTGAACGCTTTGGTTCACCGCGTTTATTTGATACTGCTATTCGCCCTCTTCTTGTTGTCGATCTCTTTTTCCTCTTCCCCGTCTCTTCTTAACGTCGTGTACGCCGTGCCCTCAGAAACATGGACCGGCGAGTTTCAGTACTCTTTTCCGGGCGCAGCGGCTGGTGGCGGCTATCTGGGCACTGGATCCGGATCATTTACTTTCATAATCAATCCGGACAATTCCATCACAGGAATGGGAACCGGGCAGCAATCAATCAGGCAGTCGGCGCAGTGCAGCGGCGGCGGTGGAACCGGTTACACTTTTCCAATAACCGGCAGTTATGATCCAATTTTCAACAACATCAGCATTGCCGCAGGACCGGCAGTTCCACAGCAGTATACAATTCCTTTGCAACCAACGAAGATATGCAGTCCTTGGACCACCGACGTGCAATATGGATTCATTCCAGAGGCGGCTAACATAAGAGCTCAAGATGGGGCGTCAATCCAGTGTCTAACAAAGAGCTGCGATGCTGGAATCACGTACAAGATTACGATACACGGTAGCCAATTTTGCACATCCACCGGCGCGCAAAAGCTCATCTTCTACGTTGAGGACGACGGATTCCCCAGCGGTCACGGATTTGTTCAGTTCGAGACCAATACCGGCCCGCAGGCGTACAAGAACGATCTCGTCTACGGGCACAGTAGCGTTTACGGTCCCTATAACGACGGATTCACGCGAGGGCCAAATGCTCCACAACACGGACTTTTGGAAGCTGACCATCCGTGGGATTGGAGGATCATTTTCCACGTTTCCCCCTGTCAGTACGACGCAGCTGCGAATTTTGTGAACAGCGAGATTGCAAATCCATCTCCGTACAGTCTAACTTCACTCAATTGCATAGACTGGATCAACATGGTCGCAGCTTCAGCGGGATTGGAGCTGCCTCCTTCGACCGACTTTATCGGGGTCAGTGATCCGGCCACGCTTGGAAGCTCTTTTGAAAACATTGGGAATGGAGGCACCTTCGACGGAGGACTGGTGCAGCAAAACTTGCAAGGACTGACGCCACAGAATACTCCCGACCCTCCTTCGCAGGACGAAGTCCTAGCATCTCCCGTCGAGCTCTCAAGCTACGCGATAAACAATTCAACTGCGCTTGCGTTGTCTCAGAACATGACCGTGCAGCAGATTGCCCTAAAACCTGTCACGCTGGGAACATCCGGAGTGCTTGGCATATCACTGCAGAATTTTGTGAGTTCGAGCCTTGTCTTGGCAAATTATGGAGATGGTTCTTCGTCCAATGCTACGCTTTCCTCTTATTTGTCGCATTCATTCGACACCACTGGAACTTACGAGGTAAGAGTCGCTGTTCTGAATTTCGAGTCTCTCGATGAGTTCCTTGTGAATGTCACCTTGAGCGACGGATCAGTGCAAGCGGTGAACGTTACCGCAACTGTCCCATTCACAAGCGTGAACGCGACAACGGCGCCTCAAGCTATTGCCGAACAAGTCTTTGAGCTGAATGGGAATCAGACAAACGGTAATGTTACAGAAAGTTCCATAGGCTCGATTTCTGGCGGTCTTTCGTCAGCGAGCTCAACATCAATCACAACACTGCAAGCTTATCCGTCTAGTTTCGCCGCAACAACGACAGCAAATAATTCTTCAAATTCGGCCTCGTCTCTTTCTTCTTCGTACCTCTTGATCATAGCATTATTTGTTCTCCTTGTTTGCCTGCTGATCTCTGTACCCGCGTTGAGAAAGCGAGTGGAAGTTGTAGCGGACGGGCAAGTCTGAGCAGAGTTGAAATCTTAACTGGGTGAGGCCTGCTGGATAGGAAGATCCCCAGCGAGAGCCATCGAATATCAGAAAAAGAAGATGGAACTCGTGAGAAGTTAATCGGTCCAGGATATTTTCAGATCTTTTACTTTCCACAAATCCTGATAGGAAAAAACTAGGCGAGATCCGATTGAAATTAGAGGATAATTTGCTGTCAGTATGGCCTAGGGCCTCTGATGAAGCGAATGATAGCCCGTTAAGGGGCAGATGCATTGACTCGGGAAGTTAAACTAATCTGACGGGAACAGAATCGCCGATTGATACCGGATCAAGCTACAAATAGAAAGCAATTACTAGAGCCAAAAGCGCTGCGCCGCTTAAGAGTATGTAACTTGCCTTCCTCGGGGTAACGACCCTTTTCGAATTTTCTTCCAATTGTGCAATTTTATGACTCTGTCTTCCTTAAGAGTCGACAGTTATCGAGTCGAAGAAATACATTGTTCTTTTTTGACAAAAATCCTGCGAGCTTTAGACGGTTCAAGTGGCCAGTCTTGCATCAAGATAGCAAAATCGTTAGCGATTTAGAGTAAGTATATTCTTCTATCATGAATTAATAGTAGAAAAAATTCGGTGGTCGCTTCCGAGTTGAATTTTACGTGACTCTGCGACAAAAACAAGAAGATGATAAACTGTACCGTAAGTTGGCATCTCTTCAGGCAAACGCTCAGAATCTATCTTCAAAAGAAATTGAGCAAATTCTTGCTCAACTATCAATTGACATTGAATTTCTCGATGAGCAGGTAAAAGCTGACATCAAAAGATATTCAACAGAGCAACTTGCGACCGCTTTTGAGAAGATCTCTTATTCCAAAGAAATGGCCAAAATCTTGAATTCTGAGATGACCAAAAGGACCTCTCAAAACATGGCGAGAGTCGGTTAACCAATTTTTCATGACGCTACTTTTTCTTTAGAATTCTTCCCGTCACAGGATGGGGGAGATTTTTCTTGGAACTTTTGAGGCGAGAGGTCCGGAAAAAGGGATCACGCGTAGTTAGGGCATTCTGTAATGATGAGTTTTGAAAATTATTGCAGCTTGAGGACTTTTTTTCTTCGAATACTCTAATAGCGAATAGTTTGTCTGTGATTTAGAACAATCCTTAATTCTTTATAGATCATCCAACGCCCTTCGGCTAAAGCAGTGGCATGGATGAAAAATAGGAGTAGATTTGAGATCATCGCTTCAGTGTTGCATTCCATACAAGATGGTTCATCTTCGAGGACCCACATCATGTATCGATCACTCTTATCCTACTCTCAACTCAAAAGTTATCTCGATCTCCTTGAAGAACGACGAATGATTGAGTTCGATGAGGAGACGAATCATTTCAAACTCACCGACAGGGCAGTCAAATTTTTGGACGTTTACAGCGATATAGAAAAGCTCATGTCTGGTGTCTACTCTAGAAACTAGGATAAAATAAACTAATGAAACTTTGCTGACGTACCAATCCCAGCCTATGTATCGTTTCCTAGCGACCTTCTTTCATTTTCGAGAATGGTGCGAAGATGATCTTCTCCATTCCTGGTAATTTGATACGACTCTGGATTTTGACTTGATTGAAAGATGTATTTGGAAGTTAGTAGCTCTATCATGGAATCTTCCAAACTTTGAGAAGTGACAGTAAAAAGAGCCTTTTGAAGGTAGGTCTTTGTAGTTTCTCCTCGTCTAGAGAGTAGTAAGAGTACCTTCCTTTTTGATTCTTCGAGACTCACTCAAAAATCACCTATAGATTTCAAAAACTAAATTCTTAACCTCGGGGGGGATTTTTTGGACTTCATTTGGAACTTCTATCCTTCTCAGACAAAGACCTAGTTATCTTCCAGTACGCGATAGCTTCACGTACTAGCTCTCCGATCGGTCTCCTCATGTATTCCTCATCTCCCCTTGAAAGGAAGAAACGCGATAGCAAATAGATCCCGAATTCCTCGAGTTCTGCTCCAGAGTACTCATTCACTTTCTACATCGGGACAGGGAATCCGTAGGGTATCAATTAAATTGGCCGTAGTCCAGATACGAATTCCGGGTACGTTAGAATGTTCTCCTAACAGAATCTTTTCTTCGTGATGGACGCAGTTTGATTATCTGCCCTAAATCCGAATGCATCGAAATCCGCTAAAATATTCGACGCTATGCTTTATGCGAGATCTCTCTCGCGAATATAGTGCGCGGAAGAAGAAAACCAATCGGGGGAATCTCATCTCTTCGAGGGCAGGGCGGATATCAATGGGATGCAATGGACAAAGTGAAAAAAGCCTTTAGAAAGATGATGGATAGAGAAGAAGACACAGCAAAGCAAACACGGACGATGTGAAGGGAACTTCCGGGATTATTGCAAGAAAAACCTAAGACAAAGTAGGGAACCAAAAAAAACTCCCATTTGACTTGACAAAAAAAGTGACCTAGCGTAAAGGCCCGATTGTCCTACTTAACTTCCACTTGGGGTTTCTATTGGTAGAGCTCGTATTCATTCATGATTTGCTGAGAGTGCATAACCCAGTCACATTTCAGGCAGAGAAATTTTCTGTGATCTGCACAGTAGCATATTTCGACGTCTTCGCCACATTTCTCACAAAACTGCCATTCCAAGTCTCTCATATCCATCAATAGTTGAAATCACGCTTCTTATTACACCTTTCCATTTTTCGTTTCTAAATGGAATGCAAAAACACTTTTTCTTCTAGAAGGAGAATTCATCGAAATTCGAGCACTTCTCTGTCGGAGTCAGATTGTTAAGACACAAGAAAGAGATTCTTAAGAGAGTATCACACGGATTATCTGATTCAAGTAATTTTTGTATATCGAGTGAGTTTGAAGTACTCGTAGCTTTTTAGGGCGTATGCGCTTTGATCCTAAGGCCTTCCCTCACTCACTCCATCTATCATTTTCGAATCCATGAGCTTCTTGACTGTATCGCCTTCCGATCTATTTTGCTGTACGACAA
>Ga0335085_10001790_pt1 | contig 43203 bp, 33 predicted proteins | sample Lox_Sample_45_FD_206712 | JGI IMG/M metagenome (GOLD analysis project Ga0335085, IMG submission 206712) | Soil microbial communities from Loxahatchee National Wildlife Refuge, Florida, United States - Lox_Sample_4.5 | ecosystem: Environmental > Terrestrial > Soil > Wetlands | place: USA... | reverse complement strand
TACTGAAGGGGGATGTGAGCGGGCAGGTTCTGTTCATCAACCTAACCCTCGGGCTGAAGACCTCCTGACCCACTCAACCTCACGAGCGCGCACCTCTGCCTCCTTGCTCGCATTTGCAACACTTCCACCTCGATGCTTTGGTGGAAGTCCGCGCCTCGGTGTTAACGCAGTGCAGTCATTGGGACCAGATTCGATGGCAGGTCCCTTCCTGGTTCTGTACGCTCGGGACCGTGAGCATTGCGGCCGTTGCCTATTTGCACGACACTGCCACCGAGGCTAAATTCTTCGCAGCTCTCGGGATCTTCGGCGGTTTGTGCTTCGTGCTCTTGTGCAGGCTGGTGAGTTACGAGCGGCGACTGGTCCACGAGTTCAACCATGACACCCTCGACGCCCTTCTCCCCGATGGCGGCGCCATGGCGCGTGCCCTGGAGGTCAGGCGGCCGTTCGACTTTGCGGGCGTCCGAATCCTGCTCACAGCGACTTTTTGGTTTCTCGCCTATACAGCGCTGCTGAGCGGGATTTTCTTGGGGTGCGCGGCGTGGTTATGGTGGCGGCATCAGATATGGCCAGTCATATGGACCATCGTCATCGCCGTGTCGTTCGAGATCGTCGTGCTCTGGGTGCTCCCGAAGCTCGTTCCACCATGCCGCCGGCTGAAAAAGGCGTCTGCCGACGGCGAGGGTCACGCACCCCTCAGCTCGCCGCAATGAACTGGCCGGACATGCGTGAGCCGGGCAGGACTCGCGCAGAAAGCGGTTCTGCGATTCGCGGGTGGCTACGACATCGTTTTCCATGTCGTCGCCCATCGCCGCAGACCCTGAGGGTCTGCGCCATCCACCGAAGCAAGCGACACACTGTGGAATGCTGCCATTCTGAGGAGCTGAAGACGACGAAGAATCTCGGTATTTCCTTCACTCACAAATTCCGAGATGCTTCGCGGAGCCTGCCCTGAGCTCCTTGGGTACTCTCAGAGCTTTGCTCTGAGGCAGGCGAAGGAACAGGAAGAGCGAACGGGCTCAGCATGACAGGCTTCAAACGTGCGGCATCAATTTAGGTTAGTGAGGTAGCGCAGACCGCGTCTTGCGGTCTGCGGCTTTTGTTGCGGGAAAGCCGCGGACCCACAGGAGGGGTTCCGGTTGCCAACTCGATCCGCTCGCCGGTAGAAAGACTCCGCGTCGCAGACCCTCGGGGTCTGCGCCATCCACCTTCGGCAAAAGATGCCTTTAACAAAGTGTCCTATTTGGAGCCGGAGCTGATGCGCCATTTGTGAGAAGCCTTCAGCATCTATTTCTGCCCTTCACATTATGAAGTTTGTTTACCAGCCGACCTCCAAGCGGCGTATACTGCCTCGCAGGGGGATGAACGGATCGATGCGGTATTTGGGCAGCAGGGCAACCATGGCCGGTGGTTGCTATCGTGTTTAGCGATCTGGAATCTGACCGCTGGATTGGAGAAGGATGACAAGCCGAAACAACCGCTTCGACAGTGTCCGGATCAAATCCACCGGTTCGTATGTTCCGGCCAAAGTGGTCACCAACGAAGAACTGGTCCGGGATCTGCCCACCTCTTCGGAGTGGATCGTCGAAAACTTGGGGATCCGCGAGCGGCATATCGCGGAAGCGGAGGAATACACGTCTGACCTCGCTACCCGTGCGGGCCTGAACGCGATCGCTGCTGCCGGCCTCGAACCAAACGACATTGACTTGATCATCGTGGCGACTTCGACACCCGACCGAAAAGCGCCGTCATCCGCATGCATTGCCCAGGCGAAGATGGGCATTCGTAACCACTGCGCTGCGCTGGATGTGGCGGCGGTGTGTTCCGGGTTCGTTTACGGCGTGACCATCGCCGGCCATTTCATTCAGAGCGGCACGTATGAACACGTGCTGGTGATTGGCGCCGATACTTTCTCGAAGCTTACGGACTGGAACCACCGCAACTGCCCCATTTTCGGCGACGGAGCGGGCGCCGTGGTCCTGGACCGGAAAGATCGGGACCATGGCTTCTTTTCAAGCATTCTCTGGGCCGACGGCGAAGGAATGGATCATTTTACGGTCTTCCCAGAGGACCTCTACTTCACCATGAACGGAAAGGCGGTTTACGAAACAGCCACCGCCACCTTGCCCGAATGTATTCACCAGATTCTCAGCCTGCACGGGCTGCAGCTCAGCGATGTCTCCTTTGTCTTCCCCCATCAAGCCTCGGCTCGCGTCCTCAAACGGGTGGCCGAAGTGCTGGGCGTCCCTTACAGCCGCTTGCACACGAACCTGGAGTCGTGCGCGAACACCGCCGGAGCCTCGATTCCCTTGCTGCTCGACCAGGTCAACGGCAGCGGCGCCATCCACGAAGGTGATCTTCTCTTGTTCGCGGCCATCGGCGCGGGCTGGACCTGGGGAGCCAGCTTGTACCGCTGGTAGCCGCGCCAGGTCGCGGCTGCCAGGCTGACGACGGACTCGGGTGCCGGCAGCCCGTCGGCACGCAAAATCCGTTGCCAACCGGAGTGTGGCTTGCGCTTACTTTTTCAGGTCGAAGGTGAAAGCTGTGCGGGCAACGGTACCTGTCCTGCTGGCAACAGGAGCGCCTGGCGTGTTGCGGTCAGGGTGTGGATCAACGATTCTGCAGGGAGTTTCCGTACGATCGGGTCGATAATCCATCCGAGTCCCATCGGTATGTCGCGGGTTAATGAAACAGCCCGGCACTCGACATAAACGCCGCCGTCGCGCTCCTGGAGTCGCCAGTAGGAATTGAGACGCCACATGAAACCGAAGCCGCTGTCGGGCGGCAGCACTTTTTCCTTGGGCTTTCCGGCGTCTTCCACCTCGGCAATCCGCGTGGTGAAGGAGCGGCAAAACCAGCGCGCGCCGTCCAAGCATCGATAGTGTACGTCATGATCGGTATCAAGGACCACGGTGATGATCTTCTTCTTGAGAAGCCGGAGGAAGATCTGAAAATCGTCGTCTTGATGGCTGATCACTTTCGAGCCGATCACCTCGGGCTTGTAGACGCTCGTGTGGTTGGCGTAATCCTGGAGCAGAGCCAAGGCGTCTCCGACTTTCGTCGAAGGGGCAAACACGGCGCCCACCCAATCGTGGATCAAACCCTCAGGGATCCTGACCGGTTCTTTTCCGGACCAGCGCTCGGCGAGGACCTTTCCCTGGCGCACCTCCCGGGCTCTCTCGGGAGCTGCATCAGACCACAGAAATGGCGCGCTCCCATTGAACGTCTGCTCCATTTCGGCTTCGGCCGCGCGGATATATCCCTCAAAAGCCTTAACCGTGGAGGGCTTCAGTTGCACCGGCTGAACAGTTTGCGGCATGGGAATGCGCCTATCGATAATTGTCGCTTCGGTATTCTCGCTCGTCAAGCAGCGGGTAGCACGGGGGCGCGCTGTAACGCGGGGGACACGCCCGCGCATGCAGTTGCGAGAGAAAACGCGCTGCTCCGCCTGAGGGGCCGTTTGTCCGCATCGGCGCTCAGAGGTGATGTCGCGGGCACGTGGTGAACGCAAGAGCTACGGATAGGCTTTCGAAATCAGTTCATCGACCCTCTGCGCAGACACGAGCATGCGCTTGGATGTGCTTCTGGGGTTGGATTGACGACGCTGACGACGATCCCTCAGGCGAGCCTCAAGTTCCAGGATCTCGGCCTTCAGGAACTGAATGGAGTCGTCGATCTGGTGTTCTTCCAAGGTCGGCATGTTTTTGTGCCTCCGGCTTTAACGGAACGTCTCCAAGGAACGGCGAGAGCGGCCTGTCATTCCGAATCGAGACATGCGCTCGACTCAGGTTGTCGCGGGTTGTACGCTGAAAGTGTAATCCACGACCGCGCCCGAGTGGAAATCGCGGATCAGGTATTGGCCGCCGGTGGCAAGCAAGGGCAGAGCGGCCATCTTCTCTCTGGCTTCGGGTAGCGTCATCGCCGAATCGACCCACTGCGGAAACCCGGCGGACGCAAGTTCGAAAATGTCGAATCTATTTTCCATGTTTGCGCCTTCGCCGAGGGTCGGCCCTGGAATCCGTCAGCCCTTAGGGATGATGCGAGTGGAGTTAAGTATGATCTCTTTCGCGAAAAAGTCAAGCCGGATCCCAGCTTGGGTGCGCCTCCGTTTGAGTGGGCGGCTTCTGCCGTATCCAGCCGCAGATCATCGATCTGAACAGGCAAGCGACTCGCAAGAGAGTGACGTGGCGCAGAGCGCGCCTTGCGGTCTGCGGCTTTTGTCGAAGCAAGGCGGCGGACCCGCAGACGGGGTTCACGCAATGCTTGCTGGGCCGGCCCGAACCGCCTGGTCCCGAAACCCCCTTGACAAGCGCGTCCGAATGGGTAGAATATATATTAGCAGCTCGGTACTCAGGAGAGGAGGCCTCCTTAGTCCGGCGCTAACGAGCAAGGAGGGCCTCCATGCCTATATGCCGTTCGCCCGTTATCACCCCTGAATCTCTGGTCGCCCAAGCACGCAGGACCCGTCCCAGTTCAAGGCGCGGGCGGGGACGTTGGAGCGAGGTAGCGCCGGCCACGCTCACTGGCCTGGGACTGCTGTGGTTGCGGACGTGCGAACGGCGCGGACCCAACCCGTCAGCGCTGCGCCACACCGGGCTTGAAAAATACCCCCCCTTAAATCCAAAAACAAACCTGAGAAGTTGTTTAGAATCAATAAAACGCTCCAAAAACAAACCTAGAACAAACCTAAACAAACCCGAGCTTTTGTGCGGCCTGGGTGAATAAGTGCTTTAGAATCAACGAGGCGTTCTTAGGATAGAGAAAACAAACCTAAACAGACCCCAGAACAAACCCGAGATGTGGCCCAGCGCTTCAACCCATTTAGAATCAATGAGAAAGACGTCAGGGAGACGGATCGCCATCCTCGGACCGACAGGTGGCTCAATCGGCCTGGACGGCTGCCTGAAGCCAGAACGGGTGGTCAGCCAGTCTGAACAACGGAAGAGAGTCAGAAGAACGGAAAGCCTACGAAGGTAGGCTACGCTGGCGGATGCTCATCAGCGCTTTTGGAAAGCAGGTCTTTCACCGGCGAACCACGAAGAGCTGGGGTTGATCCGCGCCTGAGGCCAGCACAGCGTCACAACTTTAACTTTTCCGTTAAATCGCGCGCCTCACGGCTGTCGACGCTCGCATTTGCTATGATGTTGGCTTGAGCCGCTGCGGATTCCGGCAGCGGTTCGGTCGCGAGCATCGAAACGGAGAATCGTCCATGAAACTGCTCAATCTCGATATCACGCGCATCGCGCACGACACCTTTCGCATCGCCGGCTCCAAGGTGATCTACGTCGATCCTTTCAAGGTGACCAAGAACGACGAAGCCGACATCGTGCTGATCAGCCACGAGCACTTCGATCACCTGAGCCTCGAGGATCTCGACAAGGTGATCTTTCCCGGAAGCGTGATCCTGGCCAGCCCGCTCTGCCGGGACGGACTCAAGAGCGTCAAAGTGAAAGCGATCCATTACCTCGATCCGGGCGGGAAGCATACGGTGGGCCAGGTGGAGATCGAAGGATTGCCGGCTTACAACCTCGACAAAGGTCCGGAGCCGGGAAAGAAGTTTCATCCGCCGGGCGAGAAGCGTCTGGGCTTTCTGATCAAGATGGACGGCACGACCGTCTATCACGCCGGCGACGCCGATTTTATTCCCGAGATGAAATCGATCCAGTGCGACATCGCGCTGCTGCCCGTTTCAGGCACTTACGTGATGACGGCCGCCGAAGCCGCCAGCGCGGCCGACGCCATCAAGCCCAAGATCGCGGTGCCCATGCATTACGGCGCCATCGTGGGCAGCGAGGCCGACGCCCACAAGTTCAAGTCGCTGGTGAAGAACTGCCAGGTGGAGATCCTTTAGCGTCCGGTCTTGGGCTCGTGTCCCCGCGGCGATCTTTACCGGCTCGCCCGCCGGGAAGGAAGAATGTAGACCAACGCTTCCGCGGGGGTGACGGTCTCCGGTGACAGACACGTGGTTGGCCTGAGGGTCATTCCCGCGAAAGCGGAATCCACGTCATAACCCGCTCTTACGGCGGCCCCGCTCGTCAGCGCGCCCACGCCAGGCCGTCGGCGTTCTTGCCTGCATCGATCAGCCTCGCCACCTTCCAATCGCCAATCGAGATCGCCGCCACCTGATGGCTGCGGTCGCAGGAGACGTAGGCTTCCTTGCCATCCGGACGCACCAGCACTTCCTGCGGCGCCGCCGGCAGGCTGATGGTGCGGGCGACCTGCATGCTGCCGAGATCGATCACCGCCACGCCGGGCGCCTCCGGCAGCGCCACCAGCAGCCACTTACCATCGGGCGTGGGCGCGCTTCCGTAACCGGTGGCCGGCAGAGTGATCCAGCGGTCCACCTTGTTGGTTCCGGCGTCGATCACGGCGAGACGCGGCTTCTCGGTATCCGAGGTGAACACCCAGCGGCCGTCGGGCGTCACCGAGATGCGCTGGACGTGCCCGGCCACCTGAATCACTGTCACCGTCTTGCGCGCCGCCAGATCCAGCACCGAGACGGTTCCCGGCCCGACGTTAGCTGTGTAGCCTCGACGGCCGTCCGGGCTGATCGCCAGCATGTGCGATTCGGCCGCGCCGGTCGGCACCGTTCCCACGATCTTGAAGGTGTGGGGATCAATGATGGTGACGGTATGGTCGATCTCGGTGGTGACGTAAAGCAGGCCGTTCTTGGGCCCGAACATCGGGCAATGCGGCCGGACGCCGTGCCCGAAATCGATGGTGTGCAGCAGGCGGTGGTCGCCCAGGTTGAAGACGTCCAGCGTGCTGCCGTCGCTGCCCGGCTGACCGACGCCGGAGTCGCCGTAGATGGGCACGAAGGCCAGACGCCCGTCCGGCGAAGCGATCACCTCGTGTCCGGTCACGCCGGTTTCGGGAACGGTCAGGGTCTGGCGGCCGCTTTCGGGATCAATCAGGCCGAGCGTGTGTTCGCCCTTGTTGGCGACCAGCAGCAGTCCGGCTGTGGCCGAAGACGGCGCCGGCGGGTGAGCCGGCAGGACCAGGGCAAGGGCGAACGTCAAGGCAAGAATGGGCAGCATAGTTCAGCCTCCTTGGGCGTGCGTGACGCCGCCGTCGCGGGACGGCGCCGGAGCCGGTTCGGGCGCTGGCCGTCAGGGCTGGATGGCCTGAGCGGCCGCGATCAACGCTGCCGGCACGAGCTCCACCGGACCATCATACTTGATTCGGCCCCTCTCCAGCGCAACCACTCGCCTCGCGAGCGAGATCCCCTGGGCGTAGTTGTGCGTCGAGAAGATCAGCGCTTTGCCCTCCTGGGGCAGGCGCGCCAGCAGACGCTCGAGGTTGCCGGCGGAATCGGCGTCGAGACCCGTGAAGGGTTCGTCGAGCAGCAGCAGGCTGGGGTCGTGCAGAAGAGCGCGCGCCAGCGACATGCGCTGCTGCAGGCCGCGGGAGAGATTGCGAGCCGGTTCCTGGGCGCGCTCGCGGACAGCGAAGAGATCGAGAGCCCAGTCGATGCGGCGCTCCAGGTCGGGCACGCCGAAGAGCCGGCCGAAGAAGCGCAGGTTCTCGCGGCCGGTGAGCTCGCCGTAGAGGAAGGTGGCGTGCGAGACGAATCCGATCCTGGCCTTGGCGGTCCGGCTGTCGCTGGCCAGGCTCCGGCCCGCGAACAGCACCTCGCCTTCCGAGGGACGGCAGAGCCCCGCCAGCATGCGGAGCAAGGTGGTCTTGCCGGCGCCGTTGGGGCCGTATAGCAACAGGGAGTCGCCGGCTTCCACGCGCAGAGAGACGTCGCGCAGGGCGGGGAGATCGCCAAAGAATCGGAAGACGCCGCGGGCCTCGATCACGCCCTCAGCGGGGGTTTTGACGGGCGGCATAGGATTCGAGCGCCGGAGGACTCTTTTTCAGCAAGGCCACCAGGCGGGCCTTGAGCTCCAGGCGCTCTTTCCAGTACTTGGGCTCCGCGATCTTGCCGGCCTCGAAAAGCTCGTCGAGATCGGCGATCGAATTGAGCAACCTCTCAGCCTGCGGTCCCAGAGGGCGGCTGGCGCGCGGTCCAGCGGCCTCCACCTTCACCCGCGGCCATTCCTTCATGATCCGGACGGCCAGCGCCCAGAGGAGGATCAGCAGGAAGCCGGCCAATACGGGGGCGGCGAGGTTGGAGACGGAGTTGGGAAGCACCTTCACTTCGTCCTGGCTCCCCGAATTGCCTCCTTCTCCGCCTTGGCTGGGCTGCTCGCTGCCGGGCGGCGGCCCGGAGGCCGATTCACCGCTCAAGCGGATGTCGAGGGCTGTGGCGCCACTCGGCAGTTGCGCCGCCTGATACTTGGCGATGAGGTGAGGATTGTCGATGCCCGCCTGCTGGAACCCCGGCGCCTCCACGGCGACGGTGGACGGATAGACGTAGAGCTCCGCCTGGTCGATAGGGAATGAACCGCCATCCTTCAGGTCCACGCCGGCTGCTTCGTAGGGTTTGACGTACTGCACCGTGACGGTGGTGACGCCCGGCTTCATCGGATAGCGAATCGAGAACGTGCCCGGCGATTTGCCGGGTTCGGGCGCCTGGGGCAGCGACATGTTCATGAGACCGGCCACCGAGACGGTCGGCGTGCCGGCATCGGCCGGAATGCGGAAGGTGAAGGTCGCGCCCGGCGAGACGTAAGCCCGCGGCGGCTTGGTGGAGTTCTGGACGGCGTACTCTTCCTGCACCCGCAGCTCGCCCTTTTCGGCTCCAGTCAGCACTCGTACGGCCGGGATGCGGAGGCCGTCCGGCACGCGGGCGGAATCGTAGACTGTGAGGTCGACGCTGGCGGCGCCGGTGGAATCAAAGCTGACGGGCGTGTTGTATGGAGCGCCCTGGAAGTCCGTCGAGACCAGGTAGAAGGACTTGGGATCGATACCAGCGGCGTCAAAGGCGAAGCGGCCGTCGGCTCCGGTCGTAGCGGTCCCCACCTGCTGCATGCCGCCGCGCGGCATCAGCAAGCGAACCTGCTGGCCGGCGACCGGGCGGTTCGTGGTTCCGTTGATCACTCTCCCTTCGACCTTGGTCTGGGCGAGGAGGCTGGCGGGCGTAAGCAGAAACGCGAGGGCGGCGTAGAGGCAGCCAGCGTTTCGAGGTGATCCGATGAGAGCCAAGAGGCGCCGCCGCAATGGTATCAACAACCCGGTCATGCCTTCAGATCCGCTGCCTTTCCCATCCTGGCGCCGCACTCACCGCAGAACTTCACGGGCAGGGGATTCTCAAAACCGCACTTCGGGCAAGTATAGTCGGGCACCGCCGGACTTTGGCGGCGAGTTCGCGCCCGCCGCGCCGCCACCTCGCGTTCGATGAACGCCTCTTCGGTGCCGCCGCGCTCGATCTCGCGGGAGGCGGTCATCAACTGCGCGGCCTCCGCCGTGTAGGTGTCGCGGAGGTTCTGGTAGTCCTGGCTTCCGATCTTGTGGGCGCGGTATTCGAACTCCAGGTCCTGGATATTCTCATAAAGCACCAGGCGGCGGCGCTTGAGGTCGGCGAGAGGGGTCACGTCCACGGGCAACACGCCGTTCTCCTTGTTCTCCTTCTCAGTGGCCAGCAAAGGCATGGCCACGAAACATGCCAGACCGAGCGCGATCACAAAAGCAACTGCAACCGGCATCCTTTCACCCCTCCAGTTCCACTGCCGCTCTTACCGCGTCACGGGCCCATCGCCGATCAGACGAGGCGTTTCATCTCCTCTTCCACCTCGGCGAGCATCTCGGGATCGACCGGCGTCGCCGCGGCCGCGCCCACTCTAGCGGGAACCCGCCGCCAGCGCCGCACGACCGTCACCGCCAGAAACAGGCCGATCATGCCGCCGAGAATGGGCAGGATCCAGACCGTCAGATTGAAGCCGCTGGGCGGCGGAGTGGCCAATACCTTGGTGCCGTACTTCAGGACAAAGTCCTGAAGGATGGCAGCGGCGTCCTTGCCGGAAGCGACCTCTTTCTCGGCCATCGCCTGCATTTCAGCTTTGGACTCGCACCCTTCATGATTGCAGGCGCTCACCGTCTGATTGCACCCGCACTGGCACATCACGCTGTCCTCGATGGTCGCGGCGGCGGTCTTAGGCGTGCTGCTGCCAGCCGGATCAGCCGCTAGAACACCACCGAGCGCCAGCCACAGCGTCGACCCGATGAGAACAGCCACGGATTGAGAACGGAATAACTTCATAGGACTGAGCTCCAGGTGCCTGGCGCTCCCGGGAGCGGACCCGCGCGTCTACGGGACCAGCACAATCTTGCCATAGGATCCCGCTTCCATCACCAGCTGGTGCGAGCGCCCCGCCTCGGCCAGCGGGAGTTCCTGGCGCACGACCGGTCGCAGCGTGCCGTTCTCGAGTCCGGCTACCAAGGCCGCGTGGATCCCGGCCAATTCGGCCTGGGTGGCGTTCATCAACGTCATCCCGAGGACGGCGGCGTCACGCGCCATGGTGTCGCGAGGATTGATCTCCACCGTGCCGCGACTGCCGATCACCACCACGCGACCGCCGGGGGCCAGGACCGTGAGGTCCTTGCCCAGGTTGACGTTGGCCAGCATCTCCGCGATCAGGTCCACCCCGCGCCCGCCGGTCAGGGACCGGATCTGCTCGAGGTAGCCCGGGGCGCGGTGACTGACCGCGTGATGTGCGCCCTCCTGGGCAACCAGTTGCAGGCCGCGCTCCGTGCCAGCCGTGCCGATCACAGTCAGTCCGGCGGCGCGCGCGATCTGCACGCAGGCTACGCCCACTCCCCCGCTCGCGCCGTGGACCAGGAGCGTCTCGCCTGGCTGCGCATGGGCGCGATTGAACAAGGCGCGGTAGGCCGTGGCATACGGCACATTGACTGCCGCACCCTGCGCAAAGCTGATTTTCTCGGGCAGGGGATGTACCTGCCAGTCCTTGCAGAGCACCTGCTCGGCGTAGGTACCCGTCGTGACCGTGCCGGCCACGTAAACCCGCGCCCCGGCGGCGACTCTTGAGACCCCGGCACCGACGGCGGCGACAATCCCGGCTCCGTCCGCCCCGGGCGTGTAGGGCAGGGAAGGCTTGATGGCGTAGGCGCCACTGCGGATGTAGGTGTCTACTGGATTCACCCCGGCCGCCTTGACCTGGACGACGACGTCGCCCGGCCCGGGACGCTGGTCCGGGACTTCCTCCAGCTTCATCACTTCCGGCCCGCCGAATTGGTGAATCAGGATCGCCTTCACAGTGCCGTGTCCTTCACTTCCTTGAGGGGTTTGTTCCCGAAATGCGCCCTCGAATTCACTCCAGCTCGCCCAGGCCCCCGATCCCAACCGCCGCTTCCTGCTCGCGCCGCATTTCCGCCATCTCGCGCTCGACCCGGCTCGGAATCAGGGCTAGCAGCGTTCCCAGGAAGACCACGGCGCCGCCAACCCACACCCACATCACCAGGGGATTGATGAACGCCTGCACGATGGCCTTCTTGGTGTCAGCATCCTGCCCGGCGAGCACGACGTAGAGGTCTTCGCGCGGCGAAGTTCGAATGGCGACGTGGCTGGTGGCCTCCTGGCTCGCCTTGTAAAAGCGCTGTTCGGGCTCAACCGTGCCCAGCGCCTTGCCATCGCGGATCACGGAGAGCACCGCCCGCTGGTATTCGTAGTTGGGGGTGTCGCCGGTGGTGACGCTGGCACAGCGCAGTACATAGTCCTTGGCTTGCATCAGGTCGCCCTCGGCCATGAGGGCCTTGCTCTCGCTCTTGAAAGCCTGGCCGAGGAAGCCCACGAAGAGAATAACGATACCCAGGTGGATCACGTAGCCGCCATAACGGCGGGTGTTAAGCATGGTCAGGTTATACACCGCCTGCGGGAAGTTCTCGTGCACGGTGCTCTGGCGCGTCCGGGCGCCCTTGTAAAACTCCAAGAGGGTGGCCACCGCCACAAACGAGGTCAGCAGGACCGTCATGCTTACATACAGGCCCCGGACCCCGACGACATACGCGGCCGCCGTAATCACCACCGCCACCGCCATAGGCACGGTGAAGTTCTGCTTGATGCTTTGGAAGCTGGTCTTGCGCCAGGCCAGCAGGGGTCCGGCTCCGGTGAGGAAAAGCAGAATCAGACCGATGGGGATCATGAAGCGGTTGAAGAAAGGCGCGCCCACGGTGACCGTCTGGTTCTCGATTGCTTTGGAGACGATGGGGAAGATGGTTCCCCAGAGCACGGCGAAGACGGCGGCCAGCAGCACCCAGTTGTTGAAGAGGAATCCGCTCTCGCGCGAGATCACCGAGTCGAGCTGGTTCTCGCTCTTGAGGAAATCGAGGCGCAGGAAAAGCAGGGTGACGGAGAAGAGCGTGATGATGCCGAGGAAGACCGCGAAGAAGGGGCCGATGTTGGACTGGGCAAAAGCATGGACCGAGCTGACGATCCCGCTGCGAGTCAGAAAAGTGCCGAAAATGGAGAGAAAGAAGGTGGCGATGACCAGCACCATATTCCAGACCTTCAGCATGCCGCGCTTTTCCTGGATCATCACCGAGTGCAGGAAGGCGGTGCCGGCCAACCAGGGCAGCAGCGAGGCGTTCTCGACCGGATCCCAGGCCCAGTAGCCTCCCCAGCCCAGCACTTCGTAGGCCCAGTTGCCGCCGAGCACGATGCCCACGCCCAGGAACATCCACGGAACCATGGTCCAGCGCCGCGTGGTGCGGATCCAGTTGTCGCCGAGTTGCCGGGTGATGAGAGCGGCCATGGCGAAGGCGAAGGGCACCACCATGCCGACGTAGCCCAGGTAGAGCATCGGCGGGTGGATCACCATGGACGGATACTGCAGCGCCGGGTTCAGACCGTTGCCATCGGGCGGGGTGAACGAGCGCAGCGCTCCTCCGGGGCTGGCGATCGAGATCTCGCTGAAGGGATTGGCCACAAAGAGGATCAGGATGGAGAAGAAGACGCCCGTCCCCATCAGGATGGAGACCACGTAGGGCATGAGCTGGCGATTGCGCCGCCGGTTCATGAGGACGACCAACGCGCTGTAAATGGAGAGCAGAAAGGTCCAAAAGAGGAGCGACCCTTCCTGGCCGGACCAAAGAACCGGCAGCTTGTAATAGAACGGCAGAGCCCGGTTGGAGTGGGAGGCCACGTAGGCGCTGTTGAAATTGTCGGTCAGGATCTGGTATTCGAGCGCCATCACCGCCAGCGTGATCATGGCGAAGAAGGCGAGCACCGCCCGCTCAGCGCTGCGCGTAACGCGCAGGCTGCGGAGTTTGCCTCCCAGCGCCCCGGCGAGCACGCCGTAGAGCGAGAAGGCCAAAGCCGCGATCAGACCGACGCTGCCGATTTGGTTCATTTTGCCTCTCCCGACTGCGCACGGTCAGCGATGGCCAACCGGGCAGATTTTACACACTCCCGCTCTTGCAGCTTGCCAGGGCTGACTCAAGATAATTTTTGAACTCTTGTGTTTTGTTGAACATCGTGGCTTCGTTCGTTAAAGCCCAGTCCCTGCTAATTTCTTAGCCGCCTGATTGTCGCGCAGATCCCTAGGCCAAGCCTCCGGTGCCCGATTCGGCCGACGTGGCTGGCTAGATAATTTCATAACTCCTTTCCGATCTTTAACATCGTGGCTTCGTTCGCTAATTCCCGTTCTGAGCCACCTTCTTCGGAACCCCCGGCGGCATTGCCTGGTACTTTGAGGCGCATTTCGCTTGGATCTTGTCCGCCTGGAAGACCCCGTTGGGGGCATAGGTGCCTTCGATGATGGCCTGGGCGCCACCTAGAAACGTGTCCGGCAGGGTGTCGGAGCCGACGTAGACCACCGGAACTGTGGCAGAGTCCTGGGAGAGGCGGAAGGTTACTTGGCCGTTGTGGCGCTCGACCGATCCGTCGGCTACTACACCGCCCACCCGGATTCGCTCGTGCCCGCCTTTGCCACTTAGTAATTCATTGACCGTGACGTAGTAGGTTTTGTTCTGCTCGAAGCCAGACACCGCCAGCCAAGCCACCAGTACCAGGATCACTCCGATCCCGAGGCCGAATTTCCATTGCTTGCCCCTCATGAACCCTTTGCTCCTTCAGTCTTGAATTGTCTTCCTTCTGCAGGCGGGAGTCAACGCCAACGAAGCCGCGCGGTTGCGGCTGGGCGGTGGGCGGGGTGGCGGCGCCGGGTTTAGAGAACTGGTGGTTTTCAGATAGGTGCCCCCCATGTTCAGAAGCACGTCCAGATTCGACCCGAAGTCCGCCACCGCGATATCGGGGGCGCCGTCGTGGTTGAGATCCGTGGCGACCAGTAAGCCAAGGCCTCCGCCGAGTAAGTGGCAGCCGTCTGGAAGGTGCCGTCTCCGTTGCCCAGAAAGACGCCGACATTGTCGGCCGAGCGCGCCTGATTGCTCTCCACCAAGTCCGCTTTGCCGTCGCCATTGAAATCCGCCACCGCGACTCCAGCCGGGTTGGTCCCCGCGGTGATATACGAGGGTGTCTGGAAAGTCCCGTTGCCGACGCCCAGCATGATGGCGAGATTGTTGCGGCTGAAGTTCGTGATGGCCAAATCCAGGAAGCCGTCTCCGTTGAAATCACCGATCGCCACGTCGCTTGGGGCACTTCCGACGACGTAGTTCGTCGGATGCCCGAAGGTGCCATCGCCGTTGCCGGTCAGGATGCTGAGGTTGTTGGAGGATTTGTTGGCCACGGCCAAGTAAAGCTTGGCGTCTCCGTTGAAATCCCCCACGGCGACGAAGAAAGGCGCCCCTAAGGTGGCAGGATAGGGCACGGCCGCCTGGAAGCTGCCATCCCCGTTGCCGATCAGAATGCTGACGTTGTTGCTCAGGTTGTTGACCACAACGAGGTCGGTTATGCCGTCGCCGCTGAAGTCACCCGCGGCCACATCGTGCGGCCCACTGCCCACGGTGTAACTGACAGCCGCCGCAAAATTGACGGCGCGGGCCGTCGCCCCGAGTAGATGCGCGAGGGCCAAGGTTGCGATTATTCCGGGGATGCTGCGACTGATTGACACTACAGCCTCCCACCGGGTCCGCGCCCGCGGTCTCCTGGGGCCTTATGATTGTTCGACGAGGAACGAGCCAAGCGACCCCAGAAGAATTACACTGGTTGGCCGGAAACGGCAAGTATCAACTCCTGTATGATCCAGTAGAGGAACGGGCGCCCCGCCCGGGCCGCCTAGTCTCCGGATCCTGAGAGTTGAATCTGCTGTGGGCTTCCGCCGCCGTTGTCCTGGATGCTGATCGATGCTTTTCGAACGCCAGTTGTCTTGGGTGCAAATGTCACGCTGAAAGTGCAGCTCGCGCCCGCCCCGACGCTGGAACCGCAGGTGTTCGCCTGAGCGAAGTCGCCGGGGTTGGCTCCGCCGACATGGACTCCGGCGATGGCCAGCGCCGTCTTGCCGACGTTGGTCAGCGTCACGGTGAGAGGTGCGCTGGTGGTGCCCACTTGCTGCGGAGCAAAGGTGAGATCTGGGGGCACGAGCTTCACCTCCGTACCGGTGCCCATGAGAGAAATGGTCTGCGGGCTGTTGGCGGCGCTGTCGGTGATGCTGATCCGGCCGGTGCGGGTGTTAATCGCCTTGGGCTTGAAGCTGACGCTGATGGTGCAGCTGGCGCCGGCAGCCAGGCTTGATCCGCAAGTATTGGTTTGAAGGAAGTCGCCACTCACTGCGATGCCCGATATATTCACTGTCCCGGGTCCCTGATTGGTCGCTGTCGCGACTTTCAAAGGGCTGGTGGTGTTCAGCAACTGCAGCCCAAAGGTCAGGCTTGAAGGAGAAACCACGATCGTGCTCAGTGGTTGGACCACTTGGCTGAGGGGCGGGGCAACATGAGGATTAAAGTTGCTGTCGCCTGAGTACAGGGCGTTGATGGTGTGCGTGCCAACGGAGAGAGTCGAGGTAGTAAAGGCCGCCTGGCCGCCGGAGACGGTCGCCGTCCCGAGCACGGCGGCGCCATCTTCGAAGGTTACGGTACCTGCCGGCGTGCCTGCGCTGGGGATGCTGGCGTTGACCATCGTCGTAAATGTCACCGGCTGGCCAAACTGTGAAGGATTCAAGGAGCTGGTGGTCGTCAGCACGGTGCCGCCGTTGTTCAAGAGAACCTCGACGCCGCCGGCCGAGTCCGCCACCGCCAAGTCGGGTGCGCCGTCGAGGTTAAGGTCGCCGACGGCGACGATGCGGGGCTTGGAGCCCGCAGCATACGCCACCGAAGGCTGAAAGGTTCCGTCGCCATTGCCCAGTAGAACGTCGACTGCGCCCGAGTTCAAGGCGCAAACCACGATGTCTGCTCTCGAGTCGCCATTGAGATCGGCGACCGCCAGCCCGACCGGGCCGCGGCCGGTGGCCAGAGTGGTCGCCGACCGAAAGGTGCCGTCGCCGTTGCCGAGCAAGAGGCTGAGGTTGTTGCTGCCGTTGTTTGCCACCGCCAGGTCGAGCTTCCCGTCGGAGTTGAAGTCCGCGCCGGCCACCACCGCGGGGGAAGTCCCGGCGGGATAGCTGACGGCCGGCTGAAAGGTGCCATCGCCCTTGCCAATCAATACATTGACGTCGTTACTCAGCTTACCCGGGATCGCCAGGTCGAGCGTTCCGTCTCCGTTGAAATCGCCTACCGCTACCGATTGTGGATTGAGCCCGGAGACGTAGTTCACCGCCGTTTGAAAGGTGCCATCACCGTTGCCCAGGTAGACCGCGAGATCGCCGCCATGGTCGGCCAGCGCCAGGTCGGTCTTACCGTCGTGGTTCAGATCGGCAACCACCACGTAAAAAGGCTCCCCGGGCGAGGCGGCGTAGTTCACGGCGGGTTGAAAAGTGCCGTCGCCGTTGCCCAGCAGGATACTGAGGCTACCTCCAGCTTTGTAATTGTTGGTGTTGGCTACCACCAAGTCAAGGAAGCCGTCCCCGTTGAAGTCTCCGACGGCGACGGAGGCCGGAAAGGGCCCGACCGCGTAGCTGACTGCAGCCTGAAAGACTCCGCCGCCCTGGCCAAGCAGGATGCTGACGGTGTTGCCGCCAAAGTCTGCGGCGGCCAGGTCAGGGATGCCGTCGCGGTTGAAGTCGCCCACGGCGACGGAGTAGGGCTGGAGCCCAGCCGGGTAGTTCACGGCGGCTGCGAATTCGCTGGCGCGGCCCGAAGTCAAAACCGCCAACGTGAGGCATAGTACCGCAGCGGCGTGAGCCGCAACGGCCCGGCGTTCTGACATAGCTTCATCCCCTTGGTGCCCCCTGTTCCATGCGACCCGCGATCGAGTGGAGCAGGTCATACTTGGTGAGGATCTCGTATCCCCCGCCGCCGAGATCGACGAAGACGGCCGGACAGTCGCGCGTGATGCAGGCGACGATCTGGTCGACCGCCGCGGCCGGCCCTACCACCGGGAAGCTCCCGCTCATGATCTCTCGTACCACGACCTTCTTTAGCCCCTTGCCTTCCAGAGCCAGGCTCAGGATCGCGTCCTCATAGATGGCGCCGACAGGGCGGCCGTCCTCGAGCACTGGGAGCTGCGAGAAGTCGTTGGATTGCATGGCCTTAAGTGCGCTCAAGACCGTGTCCGACGGGCCCACCGAAATCAGCGCCCGTCCGGCGCCGGTCGCGGTCTTAGCCTGAACGATCTGGCCGGCGGTCAGCGGCACTTCGGATTCGAGGTAACGGTTCTCCTTCATCCACTCGTTGTTGTAGACCTTGCTGAGGTAGCGGGTGCCGGAGTCCGGGATGAGAATCACCATCAAATCGTTCTCGCGAAGTTGCGGCGCGATGGCCATGGCGGCCCCGATGGCCGTACCCGCGGAGCCGCCTGCGAAGATGGCTTCGCTCCGGGCAAGGCGCCGAGTCCACAGAAAAGAATCGCGATCGCTGACCTGGATGATGTCGTCGATCACGCTGAAGTCTAGGGTGGAAGGGTGGTAGTCCTGGCCGATCCCTTCCACTTTGTAAGGCTCACCCTCGATGAGTTCGCCGGTGTGGAAGAGGTGGGCGAGGACCGATCCCGCCGGGTCGGCGCCGATGATCTTCACCGCCGGGCTCTGCTGCTTCAGATAACGGCCAACCCCGCTGATGGTGCCGCCGGTTCCAATCCCGCACACAAAGTGGGTAATGTTGCCCTCGGTCTCCTCCCAGATTTCCGGACCGGTGGTCTTGAAATGGACCTCCGGGTTCTGGGGGTTTTCATATTGGTTAGGCAAATAGGCGTTAGGGATTTCGCGGGCCAGCTTGGCCGCCACGGCGGTGTAACTGCGCGGATCGTCGTGCTCCACGGCGGTGGGACACACAATCACCTCCGCACCCAAAGCTCGGAGCAGGTCGCGCTTCTCATGAGATTGCTTGTCGGCAAGGGTAAAGATGCACTTGTAGCCCTTGATCAGCGCCGCCAGGGCCAGTCCCATCCCAGTGTTGCCGGAGGTTGGCTCCACGATGGTGCCGCCGGGCTTGAGCTGGCCTCTCCGCTCGGCGTCTTCGATCATGGCGAGCCCGATGCGGTCCTTGACACTGCCGCCCGGGTTGAGATAATCGCATTTGGCGTAGAACTCTCCCGGGAAGCCCCTCATAATCTTGTTGAGCCGAACGAGCGGCGTGTGGCCGATCGCCTCCACGATGTTGTTGTAGCGCATGGGTCAGGCCACTAGGTTACAGGGTAGCGGACGTGTAGACAAGGGTTGGGATAGAGACGGCAGGCGTTTGACAGTCTTGCAGTGTTTGCTATACTGACGATTGGGAGCAAAGAGTCTTTTCCCTCGGGCCAGCCCCGCTTGTCCCGCCATTGAACGATGAGGTAGCGTGGAGCCTCCGACCTGCAAGAAAGAATTGGTCATTGAAGTTCCCCCTGACGTGGTCGCCCGCGAGCGCGAGCAGATCGCGGCCCAGTACGCTCGGGTAGCGCGCATTCCGGGTTTCCGGCCGGGCCGTGCCCCGCGCTCCCTGGTCGCCAGACGCTTTCAGGAGGAGATCCGGAGCGAGGTCGTACAGAACCTGCTGCCGAAGTATTTCGCCGACAGCATTCGCGATCAGAACCTGGCGGTGGCCAGCGAGCCTGAGTTTCAGGACCTGCAGTTCGAAGAAGGGCAGCCGATCCGGGCCAAGGCGAGCTTCGAGGTCTATCCGGAGATCGAGTTAAAGGAGTATAAGGGCCTCGAGGTCGACGAGGAGCCCGCCGCCGTGACCGACCGGGAGGTGGACGAGACCCTTGAGCGGCTGCGCCAGCGGGCCGCCACCTTCGAAGTGATCGAGGACCGGGCGGCCGCCGACGGCGATTTTGTCCTGGTGGGTTACACGGGCCGCGACCTCAAGGATCCGGATGCAGAGCCGATGGAGGTAACAGACGGACTGATTGAGATCGGCGGACCGGACGAGATCCGGGAGTTCACGGAGAATCTGCGCGGTAGCCGGGCTGGGGAGGTGCGCGAGTTCGAGGTCAATTATGCGGACGACTTCCATGAGAAGGAGCTGGCGGGGCGCCGGATCGGTTACCGGGTCGAAGTGCAGGGGCTCAAGAAGAGGGTGTTACCAGCCCTCGATGACGAGCTGGCCAAGACCGTGAGTGACTTTTCGTCGCTCGCCGAACTGCGCCAGCAGGTACGCCAGGACCTTGAGCAGAAGAAGCGCTGCCAAGTCGAGGACGCCGTCCGGCGCCAGCTCCTGGACAAGCTCGTCGGCGGCTACGACTTCCCCCTGCCCGAGACGCTGGTCGAGAGCCAGTCGCGCCGGCAGTTGCGGAGTATGATCCGAGCCATGGCGGCCCAGGGCGTCGATCCTGAGAAGGCGCCCGTTGACTGGAGCAAACTTCGGGACGGGATGAGACCCGGAGCCGAAGACGAGGTCCGGCGGGCCTTGGTTCTCGACAGGATCGCTGTGGCCGAAGCCATCGAGGTTTCGGAGGCTGAGATCGATGACGCGCTCCGCGAAATGGCCGCCGCCGCAGGAGAGACTCCGGCCGGGCTTAAGACACGCTTGACACGGGAGAATGGCCTGGATACACTGAAGTCTGGTATCCGGCGGAAGAAAGCGCTCGATTTCATTCACCACCACGCTAAAATCAACCATCCGACGACATCTTCGGAACCCGAGGGCGAAGGGCTTAGCGAAGCTGTGAAGCCCTCCTGTTGAAGATGGCGGGTCTGGCGAAGAGAAAGCGATGAGAGTGCAGGAACCCAAGATGACACTGGTCCCCATGGTGGTGGAACAAACCAACCGGGGGGAGCGCGCTTACGACATTTACTCGCGCCTCCTGCGCGACAACATCGTCTTCATCGGAACGCCGATCGACGATAACGTCGCCAACCTTATTACGGCCCAACTTCTGTTTCTGGCCGCCGAAGATCCGGAAAAGGATGTTCATCTCTACATCAATTCGCCGGGCGGCAGCGTCTCGGCGGGGATGGCCATCTATGATACGATGCAGTTTATCCAGCCGGACGTGAGCACCACCTGCATCGGAATGGCGGCCAGTATCGCGGCGGTGCTGCTGTGCGCCGGCGCCCCGGGGAAACGCTTCGCCTTACCGAACTCGCGGGTTCTCATCCATCAGCCCTGGATCGGCGGCGTTTCCGGCCAGGCGACCGACATCGACATCCACGCCCGTGAGATCCTCCGCTTGCGCGCCAGCATCAATGAGATCTTGGCCTCCCACACCAAGCAGTCGGTACAGAAGATCGAGCACGACGTGGAACGCGACTTCTGGATGAGCGCCCAGCAGGCGCTAGAATACGGCATGGTCGATGAGATCATCTACAAGCACAAGTAGCCGAGGCTGGACGTTTTGGGTGGGCTTTCCGGGCCAAGTCGTCCACCGCGCGGCAAACGCGGGGGCATCCGGAAGCAAAACAATCGTAATCTTTACGAACGAACCCAGTATCTCATAGAAAATAAAGCTGCTTCCGTTTTTGGAATTGGCTAGATCCCAGCGTCTTATTGAAAATAAATGGCTTATGGAAATTGTTCGGCATCTTGCTGATAGGAAGACCTTTAGGTTGGAAAAAGGGCAGCGGAGAGATGAAAAACCCTTCAACTAGCCCTCAAAACAGGCCGAATTGGTAGTGAAGGTATGAGAATCCAAACCCCGGGGAGACCGCGTTGAAGAAGACAGGTGGTCCCGAAGATCCGCTCCGTTGTTCCTTCTGCCGTAAGAGCCAGGAATCGGTCCGTCGCTTGATTTCGTCGCCCGACGAACGCCCCCGGGCGTACATCTGCGACGAGTGCGTCGCTGTCTGCAACAGTATTCTGGAGGAGGAGACCCCGGAGCGCCCAGCGGCGCTGGCTACCACCACACTCCCCCGCCCGGTGGACGTCAAACTGTTCCTGGAGCAGTACGTAGTAGGACAGGATAAGACTAAGAAGAAGTTGGCGGTAGCGGTCTACAATCATTACAAGCGCATCCTGCTCAGCCGGCAGCGCGGCGACGTGGAGCTGACCAAGTCGAACATCCTGCTGATCGGGCCCACCGGCACCGGCAAGACCTTGCTGGCCCAAACCCTGGCCCGCATGCTGGACGTGCCCTTTGCCATCGTCGATGCTACCACCCTCACCGAGGCGGGCTACGTCGGGGAGGATGTTGAGAACATTATCCTGAAGCTGCTGCAGGCGGCCAATTACGACGTGCAGCGCGCACAGCAAGGTATCATTTACGTCGACGAGATCGACAAGATCTCGAAAAAGGACGAGAATCCCTCGATTACGCGCGATGTCTCGGGCGAGGGCGTGCAGCAGGCGCTGCTCAAGATCCTGGAGGGGACCATTGCCAACGTGCCTCCCCAGGGCGGCCGCAAGCACCCCCACCAGGAGTTCACGCCGGTGGATACAACCAACATCCTCTTTATCTGTGGCGGAGCGTTTGTAGGCCTGGAGCGTATCATCGAGCGGCGCGTGGGACGCCGGAGCGTGGGCTTCCACACCGATGTCAAGCCGCGGGTTCCCGGCCGGAGAAACTTCGAACTCCTCGAACAGGTTCAACCGGTCGATCTTATTAAGTACGGGTTAATTCCGGAGTTTGTGGGACGCCTGCCCGTAGTCAGCGTTCTGGCCGATTTGGACGAGGACGCTCTGGTCGAGATCCTGACGCAGCCCAAGAACGCCCTCACTCGCCAGTACCAAAGGCTTTTCGACTACGAGAACGTCAAACTGCGCTTCACTGACGGAGCCCTGCGGGCCGTGGCTCACGAGGCCCTGGAGCGCAAGGTCGGCGCGCGCGGCCTGCGGATGATCCTCGAAGACCTGATGCTCGATCTGATGTACAACCTCCCCAGCCAGCGCAAGATCCGCGAGTTTCTGGTTACCGAGGAGATGGTGCGCAGCCGGGAGATCAATTTCAACTCGTCATTGCTGGAAAAGGCGGGGTAGGTCGACCTTCGGAGTTAAAGGAACGGAATGAGCTCATCCCTGTTTTCAGGACGCGAAAAATCGGACACCCGGGCTCTGCCCATGATGCCCTTGCGCGATGTCGTCATCTTCCCGTACATGATGTCGGCCTTTGTGGTGGGGCGGGAAAGCTCGATTCGCGCCCTGGAAGATGCCCTGGCCGCCGACAAAAAGATCTTCCTCGCCACCCAGCACGACGCCTCCGTGGATGAGCCCAAGCCGAACGAGATTTACCAGGTCGGAACCATTGCTGCCATCGTGCAGAGCGTGAAGCTGCCCGACGGCAATATCAAGGTGCTGGTGGAAGGGGCCGAGCGCGGCAAGGTGCTGAAGGTAGCCAGCGACGAGGGCTATTTCCGGGTCACGGTCCGCACCACCACCTACCGGCCGGTTTCGACGCCGAGTTTGGAGCAACTCCAGCAGCGGGTCACCTCGCTGTTCGAGCAGTACGTCAAGCTTTCGCAGAGCTTGAACTACGAGACGATGATCGCGGCCGTGAAATCCGATGACATCGGAAAGTTCACGGACACGGTGGCGGCCAACCTCAACATTTCGATCGAGGAAAAGCAGGAGCTGCTCGAAATCTTCGATCCCGTGGACCGGCTCACGCGCGTGGCCGATATTCTCGACATCGAAATCGAGAAGCTCAACGTCGACCGCACCATTCAGGGCCGGGTGAAGCGGCAGATGGAACGCGCCCAGCGCGAGTACTACCTCAATGAGAAGATCAAGGCGATTCAGAAGGAGTTGGGCCGCAACGAAAAGAATGAGATTGAAGAGCTGCGCAAGCGCATCGAAGCCTCGGGGATGACCAAGGATGCCCGGGAGAAAGCTGAGGCAGAGCTGGGCCGCCTCGAGATGATGCCCCCCATGTCGGCCGAGACCACGGTCTCGCGCAATTACTTGGAGTGGTTGCTGAATGTCCCTTGGAAGAAAAAGACCAAGGAGATCCGGGACATTCGCGCCGCGGAAAAGATCCTTGAAGAAGACCATTACGGACTCGAGAAGATCAAGGAGCGCATCCTCGAGTTCCTGGCGGTGCGCCAGCTGGTTAAGGTCCCTAAGGGTTCGATTCTCTGTTTTGTCGGGCCGCCCGGCGTAGGCAAGACCTCGCTGGGACGTTCGATTGCCCGGGCAACCGGCCGCAAATTCGTGCGCCTCTCCCTGGGCGGAGTGCGCGACGAGGCCGAGATTCGCGGCCACCGGCGCACCTATATCGGCGCCTTGCCGGGACAGATTCTCCAGATGATGAAGAAGGCGGGCACCGTGAACCCGGTCTTCCTGCTCGACGAAGTCGACAAGATGAGCATGGACTTCCGCGGCGATCCATCGGCGGCCCTGCTGGAAGTGCTCGATCCGGAGCAGAACACCACTTTCATGGACCACTACATGGACGTGGAGTACGACCTGTCCAAGGTGTTCTTCATTACCACGGCCAACGTGATCCATACCATTCCGCAGCCCCTCCAGGACCGCATGGAAATCCTGCGCCTCTCGGGTTACACCGAGCCCGAGAAGCTGGAGATCGCCAAACGCTTCCTGATCCGCAAGCAGCGGGAGGCCTGCGGGCTGAAGCCGGCCAACCTCGCCTTCACCGACGAAGCTGTGCGCGACATCATCCGCAGCTACACCCGCGAGGCTGGCGTCCGGAACCTGGAACGCGAGATCGCTAATGTCTGCCGGAAAGTGGCCCGCAAAGTCGTGGCCGAAGGCCCGGACCTGCAGATCGAGGTCAAGCCGGAGGATCTGCGGGAGTACCTGGGTGTCGTCAAGTTCCGCGATACCCGGTCCGAAGAGAAGAACGAGATCGGCTTGGCGGTGGGCCTGGCCTGGACGGAAGTGGGCGGCGAGATCCTTCACATTGAAGCTACCATCATGCCAGGGAAGGGACGCCTGCTGCTGACCGGCAAACTCGGGGAAGTGATGCAGGAATCCGGCCAGGCGGCGATGAGCTACGTACGCTCCCGTGCCGCGCGCCTCGGCCTGGAGGCCGACTTTTACCGCCGCTACGATATCCATCTTCATATTCCCGAAGGGGCCATTCCGAAGGACGGTCCTTCAGCGGGTATCACGTTGGCGACGGCCATCATCAGCGCTCTCACCCGCATCCCGGCGCGGCGGGACGTGGCCATGACGGGCGAGATCACGCTGCGAGGCAAGGTGCTGCCCATTGGCGGCCTCAAGGAGAAGGTCCTGGCCGCGCACCGCTTCGGCGTGGCGACGGTGATCCTGCCGCGCGACAATGAGAAGGATCTGCCGGAGATTCCCGCCAACATCCAGCAGGAGATCTCACTGCGTTTTGTCGACACCATGGACGAGGTGCTGGATCTTGCGCTCGAACGGAGCATCAAGGATGTGCCCGTTCTGGCCGTCGAAACCGAGGCAAGGCCGGAACTGGAGGCGCCGGTCGAGACCGACCGCGGGCAGCTGGCGAACTAGCGTCCGGGAGCGGACGGCCCCGCCCGGAACGGATCGGCCGGAAGAAAAAATCAGAAACCTATGGCGCGGAGGCTGCATCTTAATAGCCGGACGAGACGGTACGCGGACCGGCCGGCGAGCCCGCGCTGGGTTCGGGAACGTTAATAACCCATCGAATTTCCACGCTGAGGCCCGTTGAAAACCACGTCGGAGTCTGTTTGACCTGCCCAACGCAAGCCTCCCAGGTGTGATCCCACTGTGCCACTAAACACGTCGAACGAACCTGAAGAGAACGGCCAGAGTCAAGCGGCTCCGGCTGAGCCGCAGCGGAGTGCGCACGCCCGCGGCCGGGAGCGGTCCAAGAAGAGAGAGAGCGAAATGGCTGCCAAGAAACTGGTTGAAGAAGTCCAGGAAGAAAAGATTCCCGAGTTGAAGGAAGGCGAAGTCCTGGACATTGCCAAGCTGAAAGAGATGAGCATCACCACCCTGGTCCAGGTTGCCAAGGATCTGGCGGTGGCGGGCGCGAGTACGCTGCGCAAGCAGGAGCTGATCTTTAAGATCCTCCAGGCCCAGACGGAGAAGAGTGGTCTCATCTTTTCCGAGGGCGTGCTGGAGTGCCTGCCGGACGGCTTCGGCTTCCTGCGCGCCCCGGATTACAACTACCTGCCCGGGCCCGACGATATCTACGTCTCGCCCTCCCAGATCCGGAAGTTCGACCTGCGGACCGGCGACACCGTCTCGGGTCAAATCCGTCCGCCGAAAGAGGGCGAGCGTTACTTTGCCCTGATCAAGGTGGAAGCCATCAATTTTGAGGCCCCGGAAGAGGCGCGGGACAAGATCTTCTTTGATAACTTGACTCCGCTTTACCCCCAGGAGCGCATTCGCCTCGAGACGGTCAAGGACAACATCTCAGCCCGCGTGCTCGACCTGCTGACGCCCATCGGCAAGGGACAGCGCGGCCTGATCGTGGCGCCGCCGCGCACCGGCAAAACCATGCTGCTCCAGACCATCGCCAACTCGGTCAGCACCAATCATCCCGAGGTCACGCTGATTGTGCTGCTGATCGACGAGCGTCCCGAAGAGGTCACCGATATGCAGCGCACCGTGAAGGGCGAGGTGATCAGCTCGACTTTCGACGAGCCGGCTGCCCGCCACGTCCAGGTGGCCGAAATGGTGATCGAGAAGGCCAAGCGGCTGGTGGAGCACAAGCGCGATGTCGTGATCCTGCTCGATTCCATCACCCGCCTGGCTCGCGCCTATAACACCGTGGTCCCGCCTTCCGGCAAGGTGCTCTCGGGCGGTGTGGACTCGAATGCCCTGCAGCGTCCCAAGCGCTTCTTCGGCGCCGCCCGCAACATCGAAGAAGGTGGGAGTCTCACCATCATCGCCACCGCCCTCATCGACACCGGCAGCCGCATGGACGACGTGATTTTCGAGGAGTTCAAGGGCACGGGTAACATGGAGATCAACTTGGACCGGAAGCTGGTCGACAAGCGTGTGTTTCCGGCCATCGACATCAACCGCTCGGCGACCCGCAAGGAGGAACTCCTGGTCCCCAAGGACGAGCTCAATCGCATCTGGGTCCTACGCAAGGTGCTGAGTCCTCTCTCGCCGGTGGAGAGCATGGAGCTCATTATCGACAAGCTCTCCAAGAACCGAACCAACGGCGACTTTCTGTCCTCGATGAGTAATGGGGGCAGGTGACAAAGCCTACATGACTAGGCTCCACATGTAGCTACCTCTCTCAGGCCTCGGGCGGGCCCGCCCCAATCAGCATCTTCTCTCTGGCCAGTTCCAGGATCTGCTCGACCACTTCCTCCGCTGTCAAATGAGTGGAATCGATGCAGATCGCGTCCTCCGCCGGCACCAGCGGCGATACCTTGCGTTGAGCGTCCAATTGGTCCCGCCGGTGGATCTCATTCGCTGTCTCGCTCAGACTGGAGCCATGCCCTTCTGCTTCATCTTGCTCGAGGCGGCGGCGGGCACGCTCGGCAGGGTCCGCCCCCAGGAAGATCTTGAGCGCTGCCTCAGGGAAGACCACGGTGCCGATGTCCCGGCCTTCCATTACCACGCCTCGGTCTGCCATAAGACTCCGTTGCAGCGCGACCAGCTTCCTCCGGACCTCCGGGAGCCGCGACACTTCGGCCGCCGCCGACGTGACCGGCAGCGTACGGATCAGGGGGGTGACGTCGCGCCCGTCGAGCCGGACCCGCCAATCACCGCCGACCTTCACAAACTCGATCTCGGCGTGATCCACAACATCGACGACGGCCCGGGTGTTGGCCCGCGAGACGCCGCTTTCCAGAACCTTCAGCGCTGCGGCCCGGTAAGTGGCGCCACTGTCCACGTAAGGGAGCTCAAGACGCGAAGCCAGAGAGCGCGCCACCGTGCTCTTGCCGGCCCCGGCCGGACCGTCGATGGCGATGGTTAAGGGTTTCCGCAGGATCTTCATCACTAATAGGCAGCGACCAGGCGGGCGTGGTCGTCAAGTTCTCCGGAAGGCGCGCTCCAGTTCGCGGATCGCATAGCGCAACATGACCGGACGGCCGTGCGGGCAGGACATCGGCGACTCGGTGTGTCCAAGTTCGGCGAGCAGCCATTCCATCTTGCGGCCGTCAAGCGGCATGTGGATCTTGACGGCGGCCCGGCAGGCCAGCGAGGCGCTGATCCGGTTGCGGAGTATTTCCAGCGTGAGGCCGCGCGCCTCCCCCCCGAGGCCGTCGAGGATCTCCACCAGCAACATGCCCACCGCATCCGCCGCCAGTTCGGCGGGGGCGCTCTTCACGGCGATGGTCCGCTGCCCAAAAGGCTCCACCTCGAATCCGTTGGCCGCCAGTTCGTCGGCAATTTCGGCGAAGACCGCCTGCTGGTGCGGCTTGAGCTCCAGGATGATGGGCAGTAGCAGGCGCTGGACTTCCACCTCGTGGGCGCGCACGTTCCGCAGGTGGCGCTCGAACAAGATGCGCTCGTGGGCCGCGTGCTGATCGACAATCCACAGGCCCGCAGTGTTGGTGGCTACGATGTAGCTCTGTTCCACTTGCCCCAGCGGCCGCAGGTCGAGGGGGAATTCCGAGGCTGGAGGCGCAACCCTGCCGTTCGAATGCTCTTCTGGAGGCGAGACGGCCGCGGCCTGCGGGACGTCGTTGGGCCGGCACGAGTCCATTGTGGCGCCGGAGGCCATGACTCCAACCATCGAATCCACGGCGGACCCTGCTTCTAGGTCAACCTCCAGCGGCAAGCGGCCGCCAACTGGGGTTGCCTTGGGGGCGGAGAGCGCGAAGTCCGTGGCGGCGACCGCCTCAGAGTCGGGCGATGACACAGCAAAGGGTGACGGTGAGGATGCTGGTCCGGAGAAGGGCAGGCCCGCGTAAGCCTGCGAGGCGTTGCGTATGGCTTCGAGCCTGGGCGCGTAAGGCTGGGACCCACCGAATCCGCCCACTCGGCGCCAGTCGGGCACGCCTGGCTGGGCCCCTGGGAGTGGGCCGCCGGTCGGGATCTCTTCGGCCAGCGTCTCCGCCGCCTCAGCGTTGTCCGCCCCGCTGGCCCGCAGGTCACGCCGCAGGGGGAAGGCGGCCACCGGCCGAGCGGCGAGCAGCGCCTGACGGATCGAGTCGCGGGTGAAGTCGTGCACGAAACTCGAACGGCGGAAGCGGACCTCGGTCTTCGCCGGGTGAACGTTGACATCGACCTCGCCCGCCGGAAGCTCAAGGAAGATCAGCGCGACGGGGAACATTCGTGGCGGCAGGATGTTGCGATAGGCTTCGGTGATGGCGTGCAGGATCAGCCGGTCGCGCACCAGACGGCGGTTGACGAAGAAGAAGACCTCGTTACGATTCAAGCGCTGTACTTCGGGGCGTGAAACAAAACCCGAAAGCCGGACGCATTGGGGAGTTTCGGCTGCCCCGGCCTCTTCATTCTCTTCGACCTCGCCGAACGTTGTCAGAGCTGGAAGGCGCCGCTCCACCGGAACGATCTCGATCAGTTGTTCCAGGACCTGGCCTCCCAGGAGTTGGTAGACCCGCGTCCGGGCGTCAGGCGCCGGCGTCGCGTTCAGCATCTCGTGGGTGAGCGAGGTGAGGCGGAAGCTCTTTTCGGGATGGGCGAGGGCGTAGTGGGTAACCAGGCTGGCGATGTGGCCGAGTTCGGTGGACTCCGACTTCAGGAATTTGCGGCGCGCGGGGGTGTTGAAGAAAAGGTCGCGCGACTCCAGGCGCGTGCCTTGCGGCCAGGCGATCTCGCGCACGTCGCGGAGCTTGCCGCCGGCGATCTCCACCCGCGTCCCGGCCGCCTCGCCGACGTGGCGGGTTTCAAGCACCACCCGCGAGACGGCGGCGATGGACGGCAGGGCTTCGCCGCGAAAGCCGAGGGTCGCGATCTCGAGCAGATCTTCGGCCTGGCGGATTTTGCTGGTGGCGTGGCGCTCGAAGGCCTGGACGGCATCGTCGCGGTCCATGCCGCAGCCGTCGTCGGTGACGCGAATCAGCCGCTTGCCGCCCGCCTCAACGTTGACCTCCACCTTGCGTGCGCCCGCGTCCAGGGAGTTTTCCAAGAGCTCCTTGACGATCGACGCAGGTCGCTCGACGACCTCGCCAGCAGCGATCTGGTTGGCCACGCGATCGGGAAGGATGTGAATGACGGACATCGAGGAATAAGGTGATTGGACGTCAGCTCGATTGATTTATTGACTCATTGAATTGTCATTGATCCAGTGAGTCTGCTTCTGCTTACCCTTTCACCGCCGGACTGGCTGCCATTCTTGAGACCAGAGGGTATCGCTCCGGATGCTCAATGGATTCAACCGCCAGGTCAACGTCGAGGTCCGGCCAGTAGAGATGACCGGGGTGAGGCAGCGACACGTTCAAAATTGCCGAAACGGCCGCTTGGCGGAACCAAGGGAAGTCGGCAAACGCCACAAATAGTTCCTCCTCTCCAAGCAACAGCCAGAAGCCGTGTTTCGAAATATTCGTAACTTCAACCGCCAAAGTGCTTGTACCAGGCGTTCCGGATCTCATTGGCGTGCTCCTGCACCAGTTCTTGGGCTGCCCTCAGATCGGGATCCCGCAAGCCATAGCTCCGAGCCAGCTCAACAACGGGCTCCAGCCAGAATTTTGCTTCCCCATCTGATGAAGCCACGTGCACGTGCATTCTCGGCTCCTCGCGCGAAAAGAAAAAGAAGCGAAATCCCCCGTAACGAAAGATCGTAGGGCTCATCGAACTCGGGTTGGCTGGTCCCCAACCAGTTCTGCAATCATGCCACGCTCGTACTTTCAACAGAAACTCAAATATCTGGTCACGGCCCACGGCTCTGCTGCGCCCGCACGGCTTCCAGATTCTCGGCCGTCTTGATCTCGAGCTCCAATTCGCGAAGCTGCTCCGGGTCGACGGTTGAGGGAGCATCGGACATCAGGTCCACGGCGCTGGCGGTCTTGGGAAACGCAATCACCTCGCGGATGTTCGTTTCGCCGCACATCAGCGCGATAATGCGATCCCAGCCGAGCGCAATCCCGCCGTGCGGCGGCGCGCCGCTTTCCAGCGCATCCACAAAGAACCCGAAGCGCTTGCGAGCCTTCTCCTCCGTAATACCGAGCGTGTTGAAGACGCGCCGCTGGATGTCAGGCCGGTGGATACGAATGGAGCCGCCCCCGATCTCCGACCCGTTGAGCACCAGGTCATAGGCGCGGGCCTTGCACGCCGAAGGATCGGCTTCAAGCTTATCAAGGTCCTCTTCGCGCGGCGACGTGAACGGATGGTGCATGGCGGCGTAGCGCTTCTCATTTTCGTCGTACTCGAACATGGGGAAATCGACCACCCAGCACAAGGCCCAGGCACCGGGCTTGATCAGGTCAAGTTTGCGCGCAAGATCCAACCGAACATCGCCCGAAGCTGAGTCCAGGCGGCGCAAGGCCTCGACAGATAAACCAGGCGCCGGCGCGCGCTCGGTTCCGATTGGCTCTGATCTCAGGCCAAGCAGCAGCACCAGGTCGCCCGACTTGGCCTCGACAGCGTCTGCCCAGGAACGGATGGGTTCCTCGCCTGTCACTTTCAGGAGCGGGGATTGCACCTCCGCGCCTGTCAGCTTGACGTAAGAGAACCAATTTGCGCCCGCGCCTTTTGCCACTTCCTGCAGCTTATCGAGCTGGCCGCGCGAAAAGTCCGCCGCGCCGGGCACTCGCAAGGCCTTGAGCGGCTCAGCCACGTGAATTTTGCCGCGAGCGTTCTCGGGCAACGTAAGGCGCTTCCAGGCCAAGTGGAAGCGAAGATCGGGCTTGTCCGACCCGTATTTCTCCATCGCCAAGTCGTAGGGAAGGATGCTGAAAGGCCGTTCCACTTTTACTTCGATCAAGACGAAGAGCTTTTCGATGAGCTCCTCGATGATGTCGAATAATTCTTCCCGCCGCGGAAAGGCCATCTCGATGTCGATTTGGGTAAACTCGGGCTGGCGGTCGGCGCGTAAGTCCTCATCTCGGAAGCAGCGCACGATCTGAAAGTAGCGGTCGAAGCCGGCGATCATCAGGATCTGCTTAAAGAGCTGCGGCGACTGTGGGAGGGCGTAAAAGTGTCCGGAGTGGACGCGGCTCGGCACAAGATAATCTCGCGCGCCTTCCGGCGTGCTGCGGGTGAGGAACGGGGTTTCGATGTCGACGAAGCCGCGCGCCGTCATGTGCTCGCGGACCACCAGGCTGGCTTGGTGCCGCAGCCGCAGGTGGTGCTGCATCCGGCCGCGACGCAGGTCGACGTAGCGGTAGCGGAGGCGGGTCTCCTCGTTCAACCTTCCCTCGTCGTCGAGGGGGAAGGGAGGCGTGCGAGCTTCGTTGAGTACGAGCAGTTCCTGGGCCACCACCTCCACCTGGCCCGTCTCGAGTCCCGGGTTGACCGTCTCCGGCGCGCGCAAGGCGACCTCGCCCTCCACGCCCAGAACGTATTCGGACCGTACTTGCTCGGCCTTGGCATGGGCTTGGGCGCTCATCTCGGGCCGGAACACAATCTGGGTGATCCCGGTGTGGTCGCGCAGATCGATGAAGATCAGGTTGCCGAGGTCGCGCCGGCGGGCAACCCATCCTGCCAGGAAGACCGTTTGCCCGGCGTCCGCGGGGCGCAGCTCGCCGCAACGGTGGGTTCGCTGCCTGTTTCCAAGAAGGTCGAGGTCCAAGGTTCATTGCCTCCGGTCCGCCGGACCACAGTCGAAAGTCGAAGGTTGACAGTAAGGCGGGCCAGTCGCTCGCAGGTCTGGCCCGAAACCCCTCGAGGTTTGGCAACTCACAGGTTATCCGCAATGACCGGGAAAAGTCGAGCGCCCGGACTGTTGAAGCCTCTCGAATGGTCGTTTCAGGAAGCGGCTCACCTTGCTGCCTTGACATTCCCTTGGCCCCGGGCGACCTTCCCTGGCGCCGCTCCCCTGGCTGGGGTCAGAGACGGCCGGTTGGCGGCTCTCATTGACCGGTGCTCATCCTTTTCGCAAAAAGGCTCCTTTTCGAGCCGTAAGCGATTGAATCAAAGTCAGATAACACTGTTGGGTTCGCTTTTGGCCAGATCTGAACCAAGCCATTGAATCTTTTGGGTTTAACTATCTTGGGTTCGCTTGGCTTCGTTTTTCTGAGTTCTCCTGCGGACCGGGGCTTATTGACCGGGCGAACGAATCTTTTCGCGATTTTCAGAGTCATCTCGATTAGAATCATGTGGATACGCTGACAGTTCGTTTGCCCAAGATTAAGCTAAGTATAATTGATTCAAAATGATACGCGATCCAGTTCGTTTCGGCTGGAGCGTCCTCCTTGCCGAAACGGGTCCTATGCTGAGGCCCGGGGTGACCTGAGAGTCCAGAGCCGGAAAGGGTCGGAAACGGAGGGCGAGCCAGTGGAGGCCGAGGCGAGAGGCTTGGCCGCCAGATTTGACCGGATCTCTTGTAGTTCATGTCTTAATGTATTAGAAGTAATGAGCGCTTGTCAATGCCGGAGGTCCCTTATACTCTGCCCTTGTATCGGATCGGCGTGGAGCGGCGATAAGGTGCAATTATTGTGGCGATAACCCAGCAGGCGGTTTTCGAACCGCGGCGCGGGCGCCGGCATCTGAGAAATATGGGCTGCCGCTGGGTCATGAGGGCGGCCCCGTTTCAAGCAAGGCTCGCAAGGTAACTGCCTTATGATGTGGCTGGTCAGACTCGCGCTTAATCGCCCCTACACCTTTGTGGTGGCTTCCATGCTGATTCTGATCCTGAGCGTGGTGGCGATTCTGCGCACTCCGACCGACATCTTCCCGAACATCAACATTCCCGTGGTCAGCGTCGTGTTCGGCTACACCGGCCTGGCCCCCGACGAGATCGAGCGGCGACTGGTGGGGCTCTACGAGCGCTTTGCCACGACCACCGTCAATGACATCGAGCACATCGAGTCCCAGTCTTACTTCGGCATCGGCGTGATCAAGATCTTCTTCCAGCAGGATGCCGACATCAACGGCGCCATCGCTCAGGCTACGGCCGTAGGCCAGGCGGGCATCCGCCAGATGCCGCCCGGCACCACACCGCCGCTGGTGATCGCCTACTCCGCCTCCACCGTGCCCATTCTGCAGTTGGGCCTGAGCAGCCCGACCCTCTCCGAGGGACAGCTCTTTGACCTGGGCGCCAACTTTATCCGGATTCAGCTGGCCGACATCGAAGGTGCCGCCATGCCCTGGCCCTACGGCGGAAAGCAGCGGCAGGTGAGCGTCGACCTCGACCCGCAGGCTTTGCTGGCGCGCGGCGTTTCCGGGGCGGAAGTGGTGAACGCCGTCAGCTCTCAGAACCTGATCCTTCCGGAAGGCACCATCAAGCTGGGGCCGCGCGAGTACGACGTCGAATTGAACAGCAGTCCGCCCCAGGTGCCGGAACTCAACAATCTGCCCATCAAGGTTGTGAACGGGACGCCAGTCTACATCCGCGACGTGGCCCACGTGCATGACGGCTTTCAGTTCCAGACCAACATCGTGCACGTCGACGGGCACCGCTCGGCGCTGATCACGATTTTCAAGAGCGGGAAAGCCTCGACCCTGGACATTGTCTCCCGCGTGAAGGAGCACCTGCCCCGGATCCAGGCTGCCTTGCCTCCGGACCTGAAGATCAGCCCGATTGCGGACCAGTCCTTATTCGTGCGCGCTGCCATCAAGGGAGTGCTCCGGGAAGCGACCATCGCCGCCTTCCTGACCGCCACCATGATTCTGATTTTTCTGGGAAGCTGGCGCATGACCATCGTGGTGGCCATCTCGATTCCGCTTGCCATCCTGACCTCGCTCCTCACCATGAGTTCGCTCGGCGAGACCATCAACATGATGACCTTGGGAGGCCTGGCGCTGGCCGTGGGCATCCTGGTGGACGACGCCACCGTTGAGGTGGAGAATACCAACCGCCTGTTGCCGGAAGGCAAGTCGCTGCGGGAGACGATCCTGACCAGCGCCAGCCAGATCGCTACCCCCGCTTTGGTCGCTACCCTCAGCATCTGCATTGTCTTTGTGCCCATCATGTTCCTGACCGGGATCTCGGGCTTTCTGTTCCGGCCGCTGGCCGAAGCCGTGGTCTTCGCCATGCTGGCCTCTTACCTGCTTTCCCGTACCCTGGTTCCCACCATGATGTTCTACTTCTACCGCTCCGAGCGGCGGCTGGAGGAGAAGAGACGGAATCAGCCGCACCGCGGCCCGGGCTGGTTCCGCGGCTTCCACGAGGGGTTTGAGCGCGGGTTCGAGCGCTTCCGCGAAAGATACTCGCATCTGCTGGAATGGTGCCTGCATCATCGCCTCACGTTTGGCGCCGCCTTTCTGGGCTTCTGCCTGGCCAGCCTGCTGCTGATCCCGCTGCTAGGTTCGGACCTGTTTCCCTACGTCGACGCCGGCCAGATCCGGTTGCACTTCCGTGCTCCCACCGGCTTGCGGATCGAGGAGACGGCGGCGCTGTGCGAGCGCGTGGAGCAGGCGATCCGGCAGGAGATACCGCCGGCTGATCTCAAGACGATGCTCGATAACATCGGCATGCCATACAGCGGCATCAACTTGAGCTACAGCAACAGTGGCGTCATCGGGACCTCCGACGCGGAGATTCTCATCTCCCTCAATCCGGACCACCGCCCATCGCCGGACTACATCCGGACCCTCCGCCGCAAGCTGCCGCGGGAGTTCCCGGGTACCGAGTTCTTCTTCCAACCGGCCGACATCGTGGGCCAGATTCTGAACTTCGGCCGCCCGTCGCCCATCGACATCCAGTTGGTCGGGGACGATATGGAGGGGGACTTTAAAGTGGCCCACGCCATGGTCTCCCGTATCCGCCAGATTCCGGGCGCGGCCGACGTCCATATTCAGCAGGCCTTGAATCAGCCGGTGGTGTTCGTGGATGTGGATCGAACCAAGGCGCAAGAGATGGGTTTCACCCAGGCCAATGTCGCCAGCGACACCTTGGTGGGCCTGGCCACCAGCTTTCAGACCGCTCCCAGCTTCTGGTTAAGCCCGCAGGGTGTGAACTACACGGTCGTGACGCAGACCCCTCAGTACCGCATGGATACCATGAGCGACCTGCGGAGCCTTCCCATTGCGGGCGGCAACGTTCCCCAGCCGGAGATCCTGGGCAATCTGGCCGGCATCCGGCGTGGTCAGACTCTGGCAGTGGTGAGCCACTATGACGTGCAACGCGTCGTGGACATCTATGCCACCACCCAGGACAGGGACCTGGGCAACGTTGCGGCCGATGTGGACAAGGTGATGGACGAATTCCGTCCGCAACTGCCGCGGGGCAGCTTTATGGTGGAGCGCGGCCAGGTGGAGACCATGCGCACCTCCTTCACCGGCCTTGAATTTGGAATCCTGTTCGCCGTCCTGCTCGTCTATCTGCTCATGGTGGTGAACTTTCAGTCCTGGGCCGATCCCTTTATCATTATCACGGCCTTGCCGGGCGCGCTCGCTGGGATCGTGTGGATGCTCTTTGTGACCCGCACCACGCTCAATGTGCCGTCGCTGATGGGCGCTATCATGTGTATTGGGGTGGCGACGTCGAACAGCATCCTGCTGGTGACTTTCGCCACCGGGGAGCTTAAGGAAGGGAAGGGGTCGGTGGAGGCGGCGCTCTCCGCCGGATTTACCCGGTTGCGTCCGGTGATCATGACCGCGCTCGCCATGATCATCGGCATGCTACCCATGGCCTTCGGGATCGGCGAAGGCGGAGAGCAGAACGCTCCTTTGGGCCGGGCCGTCATCGGCGGGCTCTTGATTGCCACCGTGGCCACTCTGTTCTTTGTTCCGTTGGTGTTTAGCGTGGTTCGCCGGAAGGGCTACCGCCGGCTTGCCACTCAGGAGGAGGAGCCCGAGACCAGTCCGTCGTTCTAGAACCGGGAACGTCCCAGCCTGTGCCGGCCCCGAGCCGGCCCAGGTTGCAATGCCCGTTACAATGGACTGAAGGACACACACCATGCCCAGCGTCACGGCCGGCGAGGAGAAAGGGTTTCAGGAGGGGGCGAACGGCGCCCTGGAGCCCGAAGAACCGAGGCATTCCGGGGCGGGGAAGACGGCAGCCGCCATTGCTGTTCTGGCCGCCGCGGTCTTTGGCGTGGGGTTGTACTACGGACTGGGTCATCAGCGGGCTGTGCGCGAGCAGCTGGCCGAGGATGTGCGCGCCAACGCTGCTACGCCGGTGAGTGTGATTCACCCGCAGCAGGGAACCTCCCAGCTCAATGTGACCTTTCCGGCCAATCTGCAAGGCTACATCGAGACGCCGATCTACGCCCGTACCAACGGTTACATCAAGCGCTGGCTGGTCGACATCGGGGCCCACGTGCAGTCCGGCCAGCTCCTGGCGGAGATCGAGACGCCGGAACTTGATCAGCAACTGCGCCAGGCAGAGGCGTCGCAGGCCCAAGCCCAGGCCAACCTGGACCTGGCCCGCATCACCGCCGCCCGCTATCAGAACCTGCTGAAGTCGGACGGCGTTTCGCAACAGGAAGTGGATCAGGCGAACGGGACGCAGGCGGCGGATGAAGCCAACCTCAAGGCCGCCATGGCGACCGTCGGACAGTTGAAGGATCTGCAATCCTTCGAGAAGGTCACCGCGCCCTTTGCCGGCACGATCACGGCGCGCTACATCGACATCGGCAGCCTGATCGCGGCCGGTAACAGCACCGTTCTCTTCCGTCTGGCCCAGACCTCGACCCTGCGGGTCTACGTCAACGTCCCGGAGAGCTACAGTCCCGACATTGCGCAGGGGGTATCGGCCGACGTCGAAGTTCCCGAGGTCGCGGGCAAGAAATTCGCCGGCCAGGTGGTCCGCACCGCCGGCGCGATCGATCCGGTCTCGCGCACCCTGCTGACCGAGGTGCACGTTCCGAATCCGAGCGATGAACTGGCCCCAGGAGAATTCGGCGAGGTCACCTTTCACCTTCGCTCCACCCGGCCCACGCTCATCATACCCACCAGCGCCCTGTTGTTCCGCGCCCAGGGCACCCAGGTGGCGCTGGTGACGGACGGCGGCAAGGTTCACGTCCAGGACATCCAACTTGGCCGTGACCTTGGCAACAGCGTGGAGGTGCTTTCCGGGCTCCGAGCCGACGATGCCGTGATCGATAGTCCTTCCGACGCCATCACTGAGGGCGTGGTGGTCGTTGTCCAGCCCGCCCAGCCTTCGCCTTCGGGGACTCGACCGTGATGGGGACCAGCTCCTCGGCAGCCGCCGCGGCGCCCGGCGGGAAGGCTCTTGGAGCCAGCGCCTGGCACCAGCTTCTTCGGGTTCTCAAGGTGACGCTGCCGCTGGCCCTGATCCTCGAAGCCGCGTGCAAGGTGGGCCCTGACTACCAGCGTCCGAAGGTGCAGGTTCCTTCAGCTTTCAAAGAGGCTCCACCTCCCGGCTGGAAGGAAGCTCAGCCCCGAGACGAAATCTCCAAAGGCGACTGGTGGGTGGTGTTCGACGATCCTGCCCTGGACGGATTGGAAAAGCAAGCCACCAGCGCCAATCAGAGCTTGAGAGCAGCCGTGGAGCGCGTCGACCAGTCCCGGGCGCTGGCGCGCGTCACCCAGGCGCAACTCTATCCAGCCGTCAGCGCGAATATCAATGCTACCCGCGAGCACGTGGGAGCCAATCGTCCCCTGCCGCCGGGGGTGACGGCCACCTCCTATTCGTACAGCACCTTTGAGCTTCCCCTTGAGGCCAGCTATGAGGTCGACATCGTCGGCAAGGTGCGGCGTTCTCTGGAGGCGGCGCGCGCCGACTACCAGGCGAGCGTGGCCGCTTACCAGACCGTCCTGCTGACACTGAAGTCGGACCTCGCGCAGGACTACTTCAATCTGCGCTATCTGGACGCAGACCGGGCGGTGCTCCAGGACAATATCAAGGTACAGCAGGATTTCCTGGATCTCACCCGCAAGCGCCACGACGGAGGTCTGGCCAGCGGATTAGACGTGGCGGCGGCCGAGACCCAGCTCGACACCACTCAGGCCCTTTACGTCGGCGACGAACGGCAGCGGCAGGAGCTTGAGCACGCTATCGCGGTGCTTCTCGGCAAGCCGGCCTCGGAGTTTTCGCTTCCGCCCCACCCGCTCGACCTCCAGCCGCCGGTGCTCCCTGAAGGCCTCCCGGCGGACTTGCTGGAGCGCCGTCCGGACGTGGCCCAGGCGGAGCGCCAGATGGCCGCCGCCAGCGCCCGCATCGGGGTGGCGCGGTCCGCCTATTACCCGGATCTCAGCTTGACCGCCGGCGGGGGCTACCTGAGCGGTTCGCTCGGCAACCTGATTTCGGGTCCGAGCTCGGAATGGTTCATCACACCCCTGCTCTCGGTGCCCGTCTTCCAGGGAGGCCGTATCAAGGCGAACTATCAGTACGCCCAGGCCGTCTACCGGGAAGCGGTTGACAACTACAGCCAGCAGGTGCTCACGGCCTTTCAGCAGGTGGAAGACGGACTGTCCGATCTGCGAGTGCTGGAGAATCAGGGCCGGGCGCAGGACCTGGCCGTGGGGGCTTCACGGCGCTCCGTCGACATCTCCACCGCGCGCTACAAAGAGGGGCTCGCCGAGTATCTCGAGGTGCTGACCGCGGAAGGCGTGCTACTGAACAACCAGCGGCTCTCCAGCCAGATTCTGGGTATGCGGCTCGTGAGCAGCGTCCAGCTCATCAACGCGCTGGGCGGAGGCTGGGCGGACCAGAGGACGCCCTGAGTGGGGCGATCAGGCGGGCTGCGGCTGCCTCCGGCTCTCGCTCCAGAGAGCAAGATACCCCTTGAGATCCCGCATCATCTTCTGGAACTGCCCCAGGTCGAGCGATTGGGCGCCGTCGCTGTAGGCCTTTTCGGGGCAGGGGTGAACTTCCACGATCAGGCCGTCGGCACCGATCGCGACCGCGGCGCAAGAGACCGCCGGAACCAGGCTGCGCTTGCCGGTCGCATGGCTGGGATCAACGATCACCGGCAAGTGGGTGAGCTCGTGCAGCAGGGGCACGGCCGCCAGGTCGCAGGTGTTGCGGGTGGCGGTTTCGAAGGTGCGGATGCCGCGCTCGCAGAGCACGACGTTCGGATTGCCGTGCGCGGTGATGTATTCGGCCGACATGAGGAGCTCCTTGATGGTGGAGCTCATCCCGCGCTTCAGCAGCACCGGCCGCCCGCACTTGCCGAGCTCTTTGAGCAGCGCAAAATTCTGCATGTTGCGCGCGCCCACCTGCATCATGTCCGCGTACTCGGCCACCCGGCCGACGTCCTTGTCGCTCATGATCTCCGTCACGACGGCCAGGCCGGTGGCGGCGCGCGCCTTGGCCAGCAGCTCCAGGCCTTCCTGCTCCAGACCCTGAAAGTCATAGGGTGAGGTGCGCGGCTTGAAGGCGCCCCCGCGCAGAATCTTGGCGCCCGCCTGGGCCACGCCCTCCGCCGTCTCCATGATCTGCTTTTCGCTTTCCACCGAACAGGGGCCGGCGATCACGACGAATTCGTCGCCGCCCACCTCCACACCGTTGGTCCGCACGCGGGTAGCCTCCTGCTTGAACTCCTTGCTGACGAACTTGTAGGGCGCGGAAATTCGAACTGCACTCTCCACCCCGGGCGTGGCCTCCAGCATCTCGAGACAGGGCGTGACGTCGCCCACCCCCACGGCCCCGATCACCACCCGCTCGTCCCCGGCGATCGAGTGGACTTTGTAGCCGAATTCGCGGATGCGCTCGCAGACGTGCTCGATCTGCTCCTTAGTGGCGTGGCGGCGCATGGAAATGATCACGATTTCCTCCCAAAAATGGCAAAGCCCACTCACCTTCGAGTGGGCTTCGTATCTCTCAATCTCTTTTGCTCAGATCAGACGGGCCCACTCGGCTTATTGGGGCAACGTAAAGCCCCAAAACCAATAGGTGGCGCGAGCTGGCGCGGGTCTGAACATCAAAATGCAATGTACCTGCTTTTAGAATGGAAATCAACTGTCATCCCACCCCGTTGCAGGCCGGTCCCCGCAGACCCCAATCAGCCGCGGTGAGCACCATCGCGATACACTGGCAGACAGGAGAATCTTCATATGCGGTATTTTCTCGGGTCTGTTGTAGGCTGCGTTGCGCTGGCGGGTTTGCTGTTAGCTGGCATCGATAGACAGGTTGCCGCGCTCCGAGGCGCGGACAGTGAGGTGTTGCGCGGAGCGAGTGCTTTCACGAGCCATCAAAACGAAAGACCGGGAACGATGCGGAAGATCACCGTGGACGATCTGCCTCAGCCCTTTGCTTCCAGGTCCGTGGATAACGGTCCGGAGCTGGTTGCTCGTCCTGCAGGCGCCTGGCCGCAAGCGTTGCCTGGCTTCAAGGTGGAGCAGTACGCCGCGGAGCTGCAGAATCCGCGCGAGATTCGCACCGCGCCCAACGGCGACCTCTTTGTGGCGGAGAGCGACCCCGGCCGAATCCTGGTCTTCCGCGGCATCGGCGCGGACGGCAAGCCTCAGAGCATCTCAGTGTTCGCCACCGGGCTGGTCCTGCCCTTTGGCATGGCGTTCTATCCACCAGGTGCCGATCCCAAGTACCTCTACGTCGCCAACACCGACTCCGTGGTCCGCTATCCCTACCAGAACGGCGACCTGAAGACGCGTGGGCCGGCGGAGGTGGTGATCGCGCAACTGCCGGGCTTTGGCCGCCTGCGGGGCGGCGGCCACTGGACGCGCGACCTGGCGTTCTCACTCGACGGCCGGAAGCTCTATATTTCCGTCGGCTCGCGCTCCAACGTCAACGATACCGACAATAATCCGGCGGAATTCCACCGGGCCGATATTCTCGAGACCAATCCGGACGGCTCTGATCTGCGCGTCTATGCCTGGGGAATTCGCAATCCGGCGGGCATCGCCGTCAACCCGCAAACCGGCGTACTTTGGACCTCGGTGAACGAGCGCGACGGGCTGGGCGACAACCTGCCGCCTGATTACATTACTCACATTCAGGAGGGCGGCTCTTACGGCTGGCCATGGTACTACACGGGCGGGCATCAGGACCCTCGCCACGCGGGCAAGCATCCGGAATTGAAGGACAAGGTGATTGTGCCGGACGTGCTCCTGCAGCCGCACGACGCCTCGCTGGAAATGGTCTTCTATGAGGGCTCCCAGTTTCCCGCCGAGTACCGTGGCGACGCCTTTGCCGCCGAGCACGGCTCCTGGAACAAGTCGCTGCGAACCGGCTACGAGGTGATCTGCGTCCCGCTCCAGAACGGGCAGGCCGGCGGTGAATACGAGGATTTCGTCACCGGCTTCGTGACCCCCGAAGGCCAGGTTTGGGGACGGCCGGTCGGAGTGGCCGTGGCCCAGGACGGTTCGCTCATGATCAGCGACGACGGTTCGAACTCGATCTGGCGGGTTCACTACGTGGGCGGTGCCCAATGATTGCGAAGAGCATTGCGCGCTGCCTTCTCGCCGCTCCAGCCGGTCGAAGGCCCGGCCGAGCGGGTTTACCCGGGGACCTCGTCGGGCGCGCTGGACATGGCGAAGACGAAGGGACTGAAGTCTTCATCGCGGTCAAAGGCGTCCGACCGCTCGGCCCGTTTCAGCCAGCCCACGACCGCATAGGTGAGGGGCGTGGCCAGCGTTTCATAAAGCACTTTGGCCACGTAGGACCACAGAATGAGCTGGCCAATGGTGCTCCACGAGGTGCGGCCCCAGAAGGCGATCACCACCACGATGGCGGTGTCGACGGCCTGGCCGACCACCGTCGATCCGATGGTGCGGGTCCAGAGCCAGCGGCCCTCGGTCAGCAGTTTGAGCTTGGCCAGCGTGTAGGAGTTGGCGAATTCGCCCGCCCAATAGGCGATCAGGCTGGCGACGAAGATGCGCGGCACGAAGGCGAACATGTGGGCGAAGGCCGCCTGGTCAGGCCAGTCGGGGTCGGGGGGAAGCAGCACGATGATCCCGCCCAGAATCGAAAGCAAGGCCATGGCGAAGAAACCCATCCAGATGGCGCGGCGCGAGGCCGCGTAGCCGTAGACCTCGGTGAAGACATCGCCAAAGATGTAGGTGATAGGAAAGAGCAGCTCCGCCCCGCTGATCTTGACGGGTCCAAGCCGGCAGATCTTCTGAGCCACCAGGTTGGAGACCAACAACACGACCACGAAGGCGAGCACAAGTGTGTCGAGATACTTGTAACGGTTCATCTCTTTTAGGATACCGAAAATGCCGGGGCGGACGGAAGAGACGGCGCTTGCCAGACCTTTGGGAATTGGCTAGTGTCGGTGACCCGAATTAGTGTCACAGGTTGGAAGCCTGTCTTGCTGAGCCCGTTCGCTCTTCCCTCGGCGAACGGTCCTGAGAGCAGCGAAGGAGCTCAGGGTAAACTCCGCGAAGCATCTCGGCGTTTACAAATGAAGGAGATACCGAGATTCTTTGTCGCCTTCGGCTCCTCAGAATGGCAGCCATTCCAGGGTTTCACTTTCTTTGGTTACTCGACACTAGCGCGCCACCAGACCTGCGAGCCTGTTCTCGATCTCGCTCACCCACGCCTTGTCTTGGATCGACGGCAGGTTGGTGCGGACGTTGTCGAGAGAGCCGGCGCGGGCGGCGGCAACCATCCCTACGGCGACCGAAAGGTCGGAGGCGGCTTGGGGAAGGGTGATGGGCCGCAGCGCTTCGATCGCCCGGCCGACCTCGGCCGCGAGTTCGGCGGTATGGAGTGGCACCAGAGTGGCATTTTTGTTGGCTTCCTCGATGGCCCGGCGCCGCGCGGCCTGCTCGGGCTCCGTGTCCTTGGGCAGCCTCATGGCCTGGATCACACCCTGGTAACTTTCGGCGTCCTGATCGACGGCGGCCATCAAGTCCTTGCGCAGCGTTTCCAGACGCTCCAGCGCCCGGCCGACCTCAGGGTAGTGTTCGGCAAGGCTCTTCTTCTTAAGCGTCAGCCTGCAGACCATCTCCCCGAGAGCGGCCCCGAGCGCGCCCGCCAGCGCCGAGACGCTTCCGCCACCCGGCGTGGGCGTGTCGGCGGCCACCGTATCCACGAAGCCCTGCGCGAGGTCCGCGAGCCTCCTTGATTGATCGGCCGGGGCTGCGCCGCGCTCCCGTCTGCTCGCGGCCTGTGCGTCGAGTACGCTTTCTAGCCGGTTCTCTAAGATCAGTCCGGGC